>Ga0310786_10006288_pt1 | contig 15848 bp, 17 predicted proteins | sample AusTroGonzalo_MG_FD_203881 | JGI IMG/M metagenome (GOLD analysis project Ga0310786, IMG submission 203881) | Bovine rumen microbial communities from tropical cattle in Woodstock, Queensland, Australia - Gonzalo_03 (v2) (version 2) | ecosystem: Host-associated > Mammals > Digestive system >... | reverse complement strand
CAATGGTACGTCAGCCTTTGTTGGTCGCACTGTAAATATATTCGACCCAAACACTTCGGCTAAATTACCGGTCTATGGATTAACAAATACATGGATGGGTTATTATAGTTCTACAAATGTAGGAAATCATACAGCCGTTCCAAGAACTTCAGCATTCACATTGAATGACTCGACTGGTAAGTTTACTACGGCATTAAGTGATTCAACAAGTGGCGTGTATAATTTGAGCGCTGTGGGTACAATATATCCATACGAGATGGATTCGTTCCGTCGTGATTACCAGCTTATATTGTATGACTTGTGGGGATCTGGATCTAATATATATGGTTTCTTGTTCAATGGTGAGATATATCAGTTTGGAAAGGCAGGCGAAAACAATACGTTTACCGCTGGCTATGTGAAAAAAGAGGCCAGCAAGCAATGGACGTTCATCATGCGCCAGTCGTGGTCGACCGAACAGTTACAACCAGCACCATAGATAAACTGCGGATATGGCTAAGGAAACCACGATAGCTAGGGCGGAAGTGCCCAGACAGGCCCCCACGAGGGCCGGACAGCTCGGCACGGCGTCGAACATGTACGGATGCGCGCCAAAGATCGAACGTAGGGCACCGGCGCCGGCTCCGAGGGTAGCCCGTCCTCCCATCAACGACAAGCCAGTCGTAGTACGGAGGGACGTGCCCATGCAGACGCCGACGATGGCCGGCAAGAAGGGTACTGTTAACAACCTCTACGCATGTGGGGGAATGCCACAGCCTACCGCCATAGTGCCTCATACACCGGCGCCCAGCCCACTCCTCCGTTACATGCACGATCACTCGTCGCGCGTAGTCGCCGGCGAGAACATCGACGTTCTCGAAGTTCGTTCACCGGCGGCCAGCACTTACGTGGTGTCGTCAAAGACGAGCCCGGAGACTGCACAGAAACTCAAGGAGCTCGAGGAATCGGTGGCCGCCCAGTTGGCCGAGATCGCCAGGATCAAGGCGAGCATGCTAACTGTCGACGAGGACCCGACGGAAGAAGGCGGCAACGGCATCGTGTTTTCGCAAGGAATGGAATAGATGAGCATTTATGTAGTCGGTTCGTCCAAGAGCAAATTCCGTCGGCTCGACGGGATCAGGACCAAGTTCTTGGTGGACCAGCCCCACGAGGGCGACAATATCGACAAGTTCAACCCGTTCTGCTGCGAGCTGACGGGCCTTTACTACATGTGGAAGCACGGGGACGACGACATAGTCGGCCTGGAGCACTACAGGCGCTACCTTTCGGTGAAGGGGAACGCCCCTATCGGTGAGGATGAAATACGTAAGCGCTTGGAAAAGGCAGATCTACTCTGTACCACGGTCAGCTACGGATACAGCCCGATCAAGACGTACTTCGTCAAGTCGGGGAAGCTGGAGCCATTGCTCAGCTACATGACTTTCTTGGAGGCCATGGAAGGAAAACGCTATGCCGACCACTGCCGTAACTACATGAACGGCAACGTCCATATACTGGGAAACATCTTCATAGCGAAGCGTTCGTTCCTCGACGAGTACGCTCCCTACCTGTTCCGTACGCTGGGATGCTATTATCGGGCTGAACGTGCACACCGGAGACCGATACAACCGCGTATACTGGGTTACCTAAGCGAGTTCCTTTTTGGCGCGTGGATTTCGGCAAGGGGAAAGCGTTACGATCGCATCGGCTTCTGCTGGAATTAGGCCAAAAGATAAACTTACATATAGATTAAACTGAGAGGCCGACAATGCCTTGCGGATGTTTCCCACCGCCTCCTCCGCCTTGCGGATGCATGCCACCGCCGCCACCGGGGCCGTGGCAGTACACGCCGTCATTCCTCTATCCGAGGTTCCACTACGTGTGCAACTGGCAACGGTTCATTCCTCCGTTCCCGGTGTTCGTACCGAACCAGCCGACGCCTCCGTGTTGCTGTCTGCCGCCGCACTACGTCGACCCAAGAATCTGGTGGTAATTTATGTGGAGATACAATAAGCCTTGCTGTCCGATCATGCCGATGCCCGAGTCGCACCCGTCGTACCCGGCGCCTGGCTTTGCGCCACCGAGGCCGGAGCCGTATTATGGCACGTTAAAGATAGTCGAGGCCACGCCTACGCTTGACCATACGGGAACCGCCGTTCGCTATGCTGACGGAAGGTACGACGTCATCCCGAACGCATGTGTACTGGAACCCGGCACGGTCACCAACAACGGCCCGAGATGCCAGCCGTGGGACGACATAAGGGGAGAGATATCCAACTCCGAGGGGATGGACTTCATCAACTTCGCGTTCAACAATACTGATTGTGGTGCTTCTTTCTAGTGACCTAGTGAGAAGATCTCGTCGAAAGTAGCAAGGTACTCGTCTTCGGGTGCCTTTTCTTGCGTTACCGGCATCTGCGACGGGTTCACGGCTACGCCGTGGTGCGCCGGTATGACATCCTCTCCGGCACGGATCTGTTCCAGTAGCCGGTACGGGTTCTTCTCGCCGTTCACGGTGAACGCCTCCGGGCCCATGTCGCCGAGGAACAGGGTGTCCACGTACTTGTCGAGCTCTGGTTCCGTGTCCACGCTGTACTTGCTCGCGTTGTTCTCCGCGAACTGGTGCAGACGGGCCATGATCGGGTTCGTACGTCCCGTGTACGGGTCTCGCATCATCATCCGGTCGTTGAACTCGTCCACGGCGTTCCCGCCAGTTCCGGTCTCGCCGTAGCCGCGTCCCCAGCAGATCATGCTAGGAGCGTCCGCAGCCTCGTGCAGGGCGAAACTTGGCCTACCGGCCACCTCATTGTATCTGCGCTTGGCGTCGGCTAGCTCGGTATCGATCTTGTCTAGCTGTTTCGGGTTGGTTATTTCGCGCTTCTGGACGGAAAGCGTCTGGATCTTGTCCAGTAGCGGTTTACGGAGCAGGGACTTGGCCGCGTAGTCGGCTGCCTCCTCTGGGGAGGCACCGGTGGAGTACATGTCGTCTATGACATTGTTACGGTAGTTGCTGTCGACGTATGCGTTACTGCTCACCTCGCGGTTCCCGATCATGTCGGAAACCTTGTCGTCGAGGCACTGGTTGAACGCGTCGCGCCATTTCTGCTGTTCTATCGTCATGATCGTAGTTTATCAATCGGGTATGAACCAGTTGAGAGTCATATCGATAAAGTTCTTGTTCGAATGTATGGCGAATGGTGTAGTGGCGCTGTTGAAGCTCGCGATTGCTGTATCTGTGTTGAATACCAAGAAACAGAAGTAGGTAGTCTTGTTGCTGTCGAACGTACCATACTTGGTACTGAACGGGCCATAGGACTCGTGGTCTAGCACACCGGGCATGTCACCGGTGGTCGCACTGGCTGGCAGCATGCCGTTGTAATAGTCCGGTGCGAACACCCACGTGGGCATGAACGAACTGTTGTTGCCGGTCGCCCAGCTGCCGGTACCTTGTACGAATGCCGGATAGTAGTAGGTCGTGATATTCGATATGGAAAACCCATTTCGCCTGTTCCAGATATCGTTTTTTCTCATGTTCACGCCGGTATATGCTGATACACTTGATGTAGTGAACACTTCCAACGTGATGACTGTAGTAAAGTCTGGGCAGTTCGAGTCGGCTGTATTGACGTTCCAACCAGCCGCATTGACTTTCGAGCATGCGAGTAAAGTTGCTGGAGGTGCCATGGTTCCTCCCCAGGAGGTGGGTATTTGCGCTAGGTTTGCTGCTGAATCCGCATTTTCGAATGTCGCGGGATGCACATTACAGTTCGGGCAGTAATTGCTGAATAGATTATATCCGTATAAGGAAGAACCATCGGTTATTCCGGTACATCCATTGCACATACTACCAACGTTAGTCAAAGCGGTGCTTCCAGAGAACCGGTCGTAGAATGTTTGACTGATGCTGGTTATCGCCGTACAGCCGGCGAATGTACGGTCTAGGTTAGTAATGCGATTGATATCTCCTACGATGTCCAGTACTTGGCAAGTACCGACTGTACCGACAAGCAGAGTACCATTGGAACTTGTGTTAAACAGCTGGCCGAGGCCCATTGTGTAGTCCGTGTCGGAGACTCCCATGCGGTAGACCGGTGTTATCACATTCCATACGTGCGAGTCTGATGTGGCCAGCCACTCGGCGCCAACATTCTTTGCCCTATTGCCTAATTTGGTTCTTGGGTTGACGTTATTATTATCGAAATTAAACGTCAGCATGACGTGGGGCTGGTCATAGACCAGCGTATTTCCGAAATACACTTGCTGGATGCGCTTACTACCAAAGCGCAGTTCCCTGAGGCCACCAGTCCGGATACTGCCGTTAGTGCCGTATATAATACTCATGTGATGGTTTCCGGTATAAGGTAGATGGTGTTCGGATCGCGGGTATTGGGTAATGCGGAAACCACTACCACCGTAGTCGGGGCAACAAACGACGGGGAGTTCGCGACACCTTCAATTTTGGTAGAAAGTTGTGTAGCGATATTGTTACCGGCGCCGTCATTTGTTGCACGGCCCGCCTCGTCGGCATATCTAGCCTTGAGTTCCTTTCCTCCTAGCTGGTCGAGTAGATTTACTGTAGTGGTCGCCATCGTAATTCTCCAATAGCTTAAACTATATTATATGTCGTTATTCCGACGGTATGGTAAAGGTGTAAAATGTCTCGTTCGTGGCACCCATGGTAGTGTCGTTAGACCGGTTGTCGATGATAGTCCATAGGGCGGAGTCTCGCTCGGTTATGTCGGATATGCTTTCAGCGGTAGAAATTGTCCAATTTTTAGGGTTGCGGCCGGAATTTGATGCCGTGTCGTTCGCGGTAGCCATACGGTAGCTTGTCGCGACGGCTTGGCCGGTAACTTTTCCAATCACAAATGAGGATGTGTCTCGTACGCACCATTTCGTATCGGTTCTGCCGTCAAACATGTTAGGCGGGTTCTCGTCTCCATAGTCGCTTGCTGTTCCTGGTGTACCGGCCACATAGACTACGTTCAACTTTACCCCGTTGGCATCATAAAATTCAAGTTCCGACAACTGCATAATGGTGCCTGAACGGAGTGATGTAATGTCAAGCTTGAAATAGGTGCTTATTATGGGATCGTACGATACGAGCCCATTAGATCCAGTGACCAGTTTACTATTGAACACTACTAATGCCATCGGAGTATACCACTAAGATAGGACGGTTACAGTATAGTTTTGAGTATGGGCGTTCAGTCCAATGGTCAATGTTCCGGAAGATTCGGTGACTGTAACATAAGTTCCGTCACCAGAAAGAGTCAATTGGACTGGCTTATTTAGTATTTCGCCGTTAGAACCAGTTGCCGCGTTCCAGTCGGATTTCACGTTGCTTACAATGGATGAAAGTTCTCGTCCATTCCAGTCTTCCTTTGCGCGTTCTGCGGCAAATTTCTGATTGTTGAAGCTAGTCCATAGCTGTTCTGACATACGTGACCTTCCTGTTTACATGGTCAGTTTATAGTTTTGATGGACTGATAAAAGAAAACCCGGCTGGTGCCGGGTCATTCTTTAGTAGGATACTGCCGTTTCTGTTCCGCTCGGTCCGGAAGAATCGCCGAACGTATCGTATTTCCAATGGTTTAACGCAGCCAAGGTTTCGGCTTGGGCTGCGGTCATCAAACCGTTGTTACCACCAGAACCGCTAGTAGACGCGGTTACTGTGGAAACCGTCTTTTTGGAAACAGTAATATCGCCGTTTGTATTCTGCGAAATGGAATCGATGAAGGACGTCGCGTTTCCGGACGCAGTTGGATCAGATACGGCGGTCTGAACGGTCTTGAAGTCGCTTGGCTTGGCTGTAGAATCAACCAGATTTCCATTGGAATCGAACGCGGCAAGGTTTCCGTTTGTCGCGCCGGTAACCTTGTCAGCCTTGCCGCCGATAGCCGTTTCCAGGGCGGAACCGGTTTTCGCCGCTGAGGCAGTGGCTGCGTCGCCAGAAATATTGGCGGCAATCGTATTGGTGCTAGGATTCAGCGTGATCTCGGTATCGTAGACCGCTTCCGTCGCTTCGCCAGAGTTCGGAGAAGCCGATGCGGTGGCGAGGATTTCGTAGTTGACGTTGTCGGTCTTGGCAGTTGCCTTGACCTTCTCGTCTACCGTGGAAACGGTCGCCCACGTGCCGTCGCCCTTGAGGAACTTGTCCTCGTCGGTGGACGCGGGTGCCGGAACAAGACCGGCTTGACCAGCCGTGTTGCTCTGCGCGCCGACCATGGTGGCCACTGTCTTTTTAGTTGGGCTAATGACACCATTAGCATCTTGGGAAATGCTATCAATGAACGTCAACGATGTCGTGGTTCCGGTAGAAGGAACCGTTGGGTCGGATACTGCGGTTTGCTTCGGCTTGTATTTACTCAGGTCGACCGAGGTTTCACCGATGACTTCCCATGTATATGTTGACGGCGTAGTTGTGCTGTCTTCAACATAAATCCATTCGGTATACGGGTCTGTAGCACTAGAACTGGTGTCCTTGGTCAAGTAGATGACGTTGGTTTGTGGGTTGGCTACGTCGGGTACTGGGTTTGCACCACTTGTCAAGTTAACGACCTCGAATGCCGTGGTCAAGCCTTGTGCGGCGACTAGTTCGTTGTGGGTAACCAGCATATTGGACGTTGATGCCGGGTATGAACCGCTCTGCGGTATGACCGAGTTGGCGAAGTCCAAGTTGGCCTTGTCGGTAGCGGTCATAAGACCGCCAGTAGCCGGGTTTTGCCCAGAGGCCGATGTTGCATTCGGAATTGAAACGCTCGTTGCTGTTGACGAGTTGGCTGTAAATGTGTGTGCGGTTCCGGCAACAGTTATGGTGAGAGTGGCGTCGTTGACCGTCAGTCCGTTGAGTTTTTCCTTGTCGGCTGCCGACATGAGGCCGTCGGTGCCTCCAGAACCGCCGGTAGATGCTGTCGCGGTTGCGTTCGGGATTGTGATTTCATAGTCGGTAAGTTCCGTGGTATGGCCCAGCTGATCTACTATTGCGCGGACGACCTTGAACTTTCCGCCGAAGCTGGGTGTTTTGTTGGCGGTCTCGCCTGCGGACTTGTTTGCGCCATCCGTGGCATGGGTATAGACATTCATTTGCGTTGTATTGCCGGATGCATCGGTTACCGCAATATCGCCATTGTTCGTGCCGACGCCCACGTGCGTGGCTCCGGTGGCGACGCCAGCCAGCTTTTCGGCCATGGCGGCGGACATGAGACCTTCGGAACCGGTACCAGATGTCACCGAGGCAACCGGAATCGTTACCGTCGTAGTGGTATTGGTTGCCTGGTTGGCCGTAAAGGTCTGTGCATTGCCGCTACCGACGGTAATGCTCAGCGTACCGTTGTTGGCGCTGGTAATCGTGGAAAGTTCTCGTCCGTTCCAGTCGTACTTTGCGCGTTCGGCAGCAAATTTCTTGTCGTTAAAACTGGTCCAAAGCTGTTCTGACATATCATCCTCGTAGATATATGCACTACATGCGCAGTTTATTGTTAGGCTATGTCCACCCAAAGTGTTGCTGGGGGTAAAATCCGGAAAATTTCCGTGGTGTTACCTTCTCTCCGGTTTTCCGAACGGGTCGTCATCGACGCCTTGGAGAATGTGGTCCACATGTATCATCATGTCCTCGGCGAGTTCTTCCAGGTCCAACTTCTTGCCGGTGCCATAAAGTTTCCAGTCGTATCTGAACGTATGGCGTTTCGGGTCATATGGTATTACTCGGAAGGATGTCAACTTGCCGTCATCTTCTTTGTCGTTCGGATTGAACTGTACCTGGAATGACATGGTAAACGGTTTTCCTTCCGGATCCGGGTTACCGGACCATGCGGACTGGTACGGATATTTTCCCAGGGGGTTTGCTATGCCGGATATCCTTACGAAGGAGCCATCGTCGGCGACGGTTACCTTGGAGTCCGGTCCATAGAGTTTCAGGGCTTCCCTCCTCACATACTCGGCGAGTATCTTGGCGATATCGACCTTGCTCTGGGACCTCCTGTCGTACGGGATGTGTTCGTTCCTGGTGTCATAGAATTCGGAGAGCCTGTCCTGCTTGTTGTCGAGGTACTTGTTGAGGGTCTCCGGGTTCACCGCGCCCCTATCGACTACGTTCCTGGTGTGCCTGTAAAAGCTTTCGGCATCCTGGTGTCTGTAATCTGGTGTGCGGAGGCGCCCTTCGGTCATGATTGCCTCATAGGCGGCATGCAGGGCGTCTGCGACCGGGGAATGTGGCATGGAGTCTAGGTATTCTATGAAAGTCGTCATAGGAGGAATTCCTGGATATAACCGGCTACAGTTTATAGTAAAAGGCGCCACTGATGGCGCCTTTTTCAAAAGTTCTCGTATACGCCCCTGACAAGTCCGGCTACGCTAACCACGCCAGCTGCACTAGGTTCTGCCATCGGTATTGTCACTCTCTTGCCCACTATGGGAAGGTCGCCGTCATCCGTAGCTATATGGTCGATCGCGGCGTTCTCGTTGCCGGTGAAGGTGACTATGTTGCCGGATTGATCCATTATGACAAGGGCTCCGTCTCCGGTAATCTGGGCCGTCGTGAGGTAATAATCGATCCGGTCTTGTTTCTCGTCCCATGTATATTTATCCCCGGTCGAGACCAGTGAGGCCGTAGTGCCGAATTCCTCGGACGGGAGGATTTCTAGGCTCGTTAGTTTCTCCTTGTCCTCGTCGGTATAGTCGTTGCTGGAAAGGCCCTTGCCATCCACCTTGTCAACTTTGTTGGATAGTTCGTCGTCTACGTATGTCCGATCGGCCTTCTTCGCCAACTCCGTGGACACGTAGGACTTGTCGGCCTTTTTATCCAGCTCGGAGTCTACATAGGTCTTGTCGGCCTTTCTTGCCAGTTCCGAGTCGACGTATGTCTTGTTGGCCTTCCTGACGAGCTCGGAATCGACATAAGTTTTGTCGGCCTTCCTGACGAGCTCGGAATCGACATAAGTCTTGTCGGCCTTTCTTGCCAGTTCCGAGTCGACGTATGTCTTGTTGGCCTTCCTTGCCAGTTCCGAGTCGACATAAGTCTTGTCGGCCTTCCTGGCGAGCTCGGAATCGACGTATGTCTTGTTGGCCTTCCTGGCGAGCTCCGACGCTACCGTTGTCTTGTCAGCCTTCTTGGCAAGCTCGCTTTCGATCCACTTCTTGTCGACCTCGGTTGACACCACGTAGGTGTTCTGCCCGGAACAGCGGTTCACCGTCCTCGCGACGTCGACATTCTCTCCGGCGACGACATTTGACTGGCGGTTGGCCATGCAGACGGCCAACGGGTTAGGCGGCGGAAGGCCGACCGGCGGTGGAGGTACGGGCCCACGCATGGTAGGCATGGCAGCCGGATAGGGTACGAACCTAGCCGGTTCCCTCTTTTGGCAACCGCAACCCATTTATTTCCTCTTCTTCCTCGTGGCCGGCTTGCGCGGCATGGTCAGTATCTGCTTGTAAATTTCGTGTACGTAGGAGTTTCCGCCAAGATCGGTGTATGCCTTGTACATCTTCAGGAAGTTTTCCCTGTCGTAGTCGCCGATGAACCCGCGCTCGACGGCCTTGTCGTAGATTTCGGTAATGTCGTTCCTCAAGACAGTCGTGATGGCTTCCTTGAGCAGCGTTAGCGATGAGTCTATCTTGGCACTGGCGGAGAAATGACCCATGAGCCACTTCCTCAACGGCTTCACTATGCCGAGGAGCGCAGCGACGAGGGCCGTCAGCGACACTAGGAAGCCCGACATCAGCTGGATAAAGTTGGTTACATCTGAGAGTTCCATATGCAAGAGAAGCTCCAATACACACCCGACGCATAGTTTATGCGAAGTGGCATGATTTTTTGCCATATATGATATTGGTTAGGAATAGTGCAATCCTATAAACTTGGTGCATATTCAGATGGGCGTAAGCGATGGCAAGGATCAAGATCAGGTCGGCAAAGTCTAACGGGGCACCGTGCCCTCCGCCACCACCACCGGCAAGGCCAGAGGTGGGTATTCCGACACGCGAGATGCCTCCTATGCCGCCTCCTCCGTTCCCCTTTGTACCTGGACCTCCGCCTTGCTGTTGCGGCCCAGCCACTGAACAGGTGGTGGACAACGTGACAGTCGTGTCTCTGACGCCGGACCTCATAGAGGTCGTCGAGGGCACGTACCAAGGGATGAAGGCTTACGGGATCGACGGAAGTGGGATTGCCTCCAATACACATCACGAATATACCGCTAGCGAAATAGACGCGTTCTGCGACGAAGTGGACGCCGAAGGATAGGGGACATTATGAGCGCTATTATCAACTACGCTTCCGAGGAAGGACTCAAGGAACTCTATCGCAGGGCGGTAGCACGCATACCCGCCGTTGACACCGAACTCGACTTCGATTCCGGTAACCCCATTGCCAACAGCACGATCACTTACGCGTTGTCCAGGCTAGGCAGCTATGTCGTCGTAAAAGGAACCGGATCGGACCATCATCCGGATGTTGCCGAGCCGTCCGACACAGTCCTCTATTTCGTGAAGGTGGCTTCGGTTGCCGGCAAGGACAACTACAAGGAATGGATCTGGACTGACAAGTGGGAGTGCATAGGCGAGCCGTCAGTCATAGTGGATACCGAGCTCGACTTCTACTCCGATAACCCGATTGCCAACAAGACGGTCACCGAGGCGCTTTCCAGACTGGGAAGCTACCTCGTTGTTCCCGGAACTGGCGCCGATAACCATCCTAACGTGGCCGTACCTTCGGACACCGTACTTTACTTCGTCAAGGTTGGCTCGGTTGAAGGCAAGGACAACTACAAGGAATGGATCTGGACCGACAAGTGGGAATGCATCGGCGAGCCGTCCATTACGATCGTCGACAGTGTCGACATCAACTCATACGACCCGGTAACAAGCCATGCCGTAGCTCTGGCGCTAGCCAACTTCGGCGGTTTCGAGAAGGTCAACGGCACCGGCACGGATAACCACCCAGACGTGCAAAACCCGTCCAACAAGGTCATATATTTGGTCGAGGTGAGCGAATCGGCAGACCCGGACCACTGCATGGAATGGGTCTGGAGTACCGCTACTGGGACCCCCGAATGGGTGTGTATCGGCACTACGTCCATTTCAGTAGATACGCAGCTTGACGCCCAGTCGAACAATCCTATAGCCAACTCGGTCGTTGCTACCAACGTGACTCGGCTGGACACAAGGATTGACGACATCAGCCTGGTGCTTACGGATGTCACCGGTAGTGTCACTGGGACGACCATGTATGTTAATGTGGATAATAGCACATATACAAGATTCAGTGTGCCGGCGACCATAACTACACTTGCAATCCGATTGACGGACAAGGCGGTATCCGGTAACGTGTCTAGATCTATGTTCGAATTTACTTTGCCAGCCGATACGGAACTTCAGTCAGTCCGTGTTTTGGACATGGCGGAAAATGACTGCCTTTACATGTGCCCGATGACATGGCCTGGAACGGTCACCTATCAAGGCACGGTCACCAACGGGATCGCGACCATAATTGGCTACTCGCCGGCGATATACAACGGTGAAGTACTCAGCACGGACACCGGAAACCTTTTAACAACTTCAACCGGCAAGCACATAAAGTACGTGGTTGCCTAACGGGGATAGGAATATGCAGCAAGACGAAGATATCAGAATCAAGGACCTCCCGTCGACCTCTACGTTGGCCACCGGTATGATGGTCGCGGTGGACAGCGAGACTGCCGGTACGAAGTCGTTCGACATCAGCACGCTAGATGCCGCGATTGGCGCTGTGGACGACAAGGTTGATGCGGTACGCCAGGTGCCGGAGTCCGCACCAGCGAACGCAGGCCAGGTATTGACAGTGGATTCATCTGGCGCGACTGGGTGGGCCGACGTTCCTACCGAACTGCCTGCTGGTGGCACTACCGGCCAAGTACTGATTATGGGCGCCAATTCGCCAGCGTGGGGCATTGCGCCGTTGGTTACCGGAAGTGTGCTTTCGTCTGATTCTTCGTCAATAACTGTACCTAATAATCTGTTTACCGTAGTTGGTTCAACGTATACAGATGGCAAGAATACGTTGACTGTGAATATCAGTTCAGATGGTGATGCGACCAATGCGGCATTTGAACTAAGCCCTAGTGTTGATATGACACTAACGGTTGCTAGAGCTGGGACTGCGTTGAAGTACAGTTCAGATGCTGGTAACTCGCTTACCGCGAGTAAGTATTACCAGGTGACCGCCGTTGGTAACTGCTGGACAATGGCTGAATTTGTAACGCAGCCGTAGGAGTTTGTATGATTTTTAATCAGCATGGCATAAATAGTTTCCGTCGAGGCGGAAGTCCTGCCGGAACACTACCAGATAGAACAATTCGTCTACAGATGACGTCAAGTAGTGTTGATCCGACATCATGGACGCCTTATGATACATCAAAATCATATCAATGGGCTAGGGTTGCTGGAACGACGGATACGTGGGATTGTACTTATGATTATACTGATTGGAGTGATGTTTTTAGGGATAAAACTGGAATTGCGAACGTTATTGGGGCAAACCTAATAAATGTAACGTCACTGAACTATGCATTCGGTGGATGTTCTGGATTGCTTACTGTAGATGGCATTGATAATACGGCAACTGTTACAAATGCCTCATATATGTTTTATGAGTGTAACGAATTAACTAATGTTTCTGTGTTTGATACCAGCAGCGTGACTAATATGTTACGCATGTTTGAAGAGTGTAGAAAACTTGTTGAGCTTCCATTTATAGATACATCAAGTGCGACTGATATGACGCTGGCGTTCAGCAATTGCAGGACGATAACAAAAATTCCACAATTTGACTTGCATAATGCAATCATACTGTCTCAAATGTTATTTAACTGTACGAATCTAGTAACTGTTCCTGATTTGGATACGCGCAATGCAATCTATATGAACGGACTCTTTCAATATTGTACAAACCTTAAAACTGCACCTAATCTTAGTTTTGCGAAAGCCGGTGACGTGTCATCTATATTCGCGTCATGTACTAACTTAACGAATGTTCCGAATTATGATATGACATACGTTACATATTTTAAACAAGCATTCTATTATTGTTTTTACCTTCCTAAAATACCTAATCTTATGATAACAACGACATCCGGCGGCAGTGGGCGATTAGTTACGAATGTTGAACGCATGTTTAGTACTTGTAAGAATGTTGAAAGCGGTATTCTTGATTTTTATAATAAGATTAAGGATGTTCCTTCGTTAAAATATACTGATTGCTTTGAGGACTGTGGCGTTTATACCGCAGCTGGACTGGCAGAATACAATCAATTACCATCGACTTGGACATAGTGTCAACAATATATTTAAATATAAGACCGCGTCACGCGGTCGTTTTTTTTTATCTATAACGCGGAAAAATATATAAACTGCGGTATGTTAGAGGAAACCGACATATGCCTAAGAAGATACGACTCGGATATGATATTCTCGCTAAGCGGGCAATAGAAACTGAATCTGGCGTCAACATCGATGACGCACTCCGGAACATTCGTAGTTACGAGCTTGTCTCGGGTACCTCGGAGAACATTCCAGATGTGCCGGTTGCCTCTCGATCAAGCAAGATACTTTACTTGGTACGCGTTGTCGAGGACAACAAGGAAAAGTTCTTCGAATGGATATGGTACGTCCCGGAAACCGGATCTCCGGCATGGAAGTGTGTCGGTGCCGGCATAGACGCGGATGACTCTTGGAAACGCTGGAGTGAGGCCAATGGCAGTTCGTCCACCGGTGAGACCTCGGTATATATAGGTTTGGATAACGTGATTGAACGTGACGATGGGTTCGCGTTCGGTGAACGAAACTCTATCAAAATAACAGATAATAAGGAATATGCTGGTTCAGATGCCGTATGTATAGGTCGTGATAACGTTTCGCTTAATTCTATCGATGGTTATAACTTTGGTCACGATAACGTGATTACCGGAGGAAATTCGGCTAATATCGAGAATAAGTTGGCCATGAACTTGGGCGCTGGTAATACGATCACCAGTGAAGGTGTCAATATAGGAAAGGCGAATATAAGCGATACGTTTGGTATTTCTATTGGCCAATCCAACACGAGTCATAATAGCGCAATCACCATAGGCGATGCAAACGTTGCTGATGGATCGTTTACGATAGGCAATGCAAATGTCGTATATGGGACTTCTATTGTAGCTGGTATGCGGAACGTGACTCCGGTATCTTCTGGAGCTCATGCTACATTGATCGGTTATGATAATATAAGTAATTCTACGAGGGCTAGCGTGACGTTTACCGCGACGCCGCAAACTAACGAGCTTGCTGGTTCGATCGACACTAATTCTATTTTGATGGGTGTTCGGAATATTTCTAACCACTACAATTCTATTCTTTGTGGTATTGGAAATATTTCCAGTGAACCAATTTATGATGGAATTAATGATGATGGTTTAATGGTTGCTATTGGCCGAGAGAATAAGGTAGAACGTAATTACGATATTGCTGTTGGATTTAAGTCGGAAGCGATGGGCGGAGAAAATATAGCACTTCAGCATAGTAAAGCATATGGTTGCGGTAACTTCTCGATGCTGGATTCCACTATAAAGTATGGCATTCATAATATTGCTCTAGTGGAAAGTAGTCTTATAGCCAATGGACATGTCGATGATGACACCGGAATAACGCTAAATAATTCTGTGACGCATAACTATTTGTTCAATTCGGCGATGAGTCCTGGGGCTGCCACTTGCAACCTTATATTTAATACAGACATGGCCAATGTTCAAGTAAGCGACGGCTTACATCGTAATATCATAATGATAGGAACACGTCCGAACCACCAATTGACGATTAACGCGACATCATTTGTCGATAATATTGTTTTTGGCGCAAAGAATAGCTATGACTATTCATTTAAAGGGTCATCGCCGATAACCATGACTTCGGCATGGACAGCAGACCGAAATATTCTTATTGGTAATGCGTATAAATCATTGAATATATCGTCTAACAATGAATTTCAAGCCGGGTTCAATGACAATATAGTTTATTCGGCTACCATGAATGTTATCAGTAGTAAGGGTCAATGTTCGAATATTGTTATTGGTTCTACTTTGAACATGGATGCACCTAATTCCGGATTCCACAATAATATTATTCTTGGACGTAGTGTAGTCAATGAATATAATAGTACTAGTAATTGGAATTTTACTAACAATTTCTTGGTGTCATCACAGCTTCGTAAGGACGCCGATGATCCAAATTTGTATTTACTTCCTACTAGAGGGACTGTATCGTCGAATGTACTATTCGGATCGCTGGTATGTGATAGTTCATCTTGTGTGAGTTTCGGCGAGGAATGCGAAGAATATTGGACGACTAATTCTAACGCACCAGTCATATCTTACTCGAGCCGAGTGTTTAATTTTGGTGATAACAGGATTACAGATTCTGAGACGTCACTAGTGATGGGGTTACAGAATACAGTGACCCGGATTGCGAACTCGTTTATTTATGGTCGTAGTAATACTGTTATTGGTGGTGCTATTGATATCGAAAATTATACTAGATTGACTCGACAGACAATCTTTGGTAATGGCAATACAATTCGTGTCGATACTACTAATGTAACGGATACTGAACATGTGTGCGGTGGGTTCCTTGTTGGCTACAATAATACTATTAAATTAGGTAAATATTGCTTTGACAATAAGATATTTGGTAATAACAATAGTATCCAGAGAAGCGCCAGTAGTTCTGATTACGCGGTCAGCCAGTCTAGAAATGTTATTGTTGGCGACCATAATGGGATATATAGCAATGTAGTTGGGTATAGCGTAATTGGCACTGAAAATACGGTCTCTAATTCGACTATAAGTGCATCGTCCAAC
>Ga0310786_10006287_pt1 | contig 15849 bp, 14 predicted proteins | sample AusTroGonzalo_MG_FD_203881 | JGI IMG/M metagenome (GOLD analysis project Ga0310786, IMG submission 203881) | Bovine rumen microbial communities from tropical cattle in Woodstock, Queensland, Australia - Gonzalo_03 (v2) (version 2) | ecosystem: Host-associated > Mammals > Digestive system >... | reverse complement strand
GAAATTTGAAGTTTATGATATGCTTAGAGCCGGAAAAAGTAATCATAAATGTCAAACATCAAACGTCAAACATCAAAAAGAATAAGCGTATGAAGACAAATCATTTTATTGAGATTGCGGTGAAGGTGGTAGTAGCCGCGCTCACGGCATTTCTGACGGCCATTACGACCACGTCGTGTATGGGTCACGGACCGATTGCATTTTAAAAAAGGTAAAGAATAGCGCTCTGAGGAGCGCTATTCTTCGTAGATGGTCTTGTCGTCGATGGCGGCGGCGGCGAAGGCTTCGCGGCGTTCGACGCAGGTGCCGCAACGGCCGCAGTGGTGTTCCCCACCTTTGTAGCACGACCACGTCTCGGCATAGTCTATGCCCAGTGCCTTGCCGCGACGGGCAATGTCGGCCTTGGTGATGTGGGTATAGGGCGAGCGCAGACGGACGTTGACGAAGGTGCCTGCGGAGGCAGCCTGGTCGAAGGCGTCGACGAACTCGGGACGGCAGTCGGGATAGATGGTGTGGTCGCCGCCGTGATTGGCCATCATGACATATCTGAGGCCGTTGCTTTCGGCAATACCCACGGCGATGGAGAGCATGATGCCGTTGCGGAACGGTACGACGGTGGACTTCATATTTTCGTCGGCATAGTGGCCCTCGGGAATGTCCTCACCGCCTTCCAACAGCGAGCTGACGAAGTATTTGGTCATGAAGTCCAGTGGTATCGTAATGTGTTTGATGCCCAACCGCTCGCAATGCAAACGGGCAAACGGTATCTCGCGTTTGTTATGCTTCGAGCCGTAGTCGAAGGATATGGCGAGGGCTATGCGCTCCTGCTCGTCATATAGCAAAGTGGTGGAGTCGACCCCACCACTTAATATTAATACCGAATCTTTCATCGTTTACATGTTCATGCCGCCATCAACCTGAATGACCTGTCCGCTGACATAGCTCGAGAGGTCGGAAGCCAGGAAGGTGGCAACGTTAGCGATGTCCTCGACCTGACCGCCACGACGAAGAGGAATCTTCTGCTTCCACTGCTCGCGAACCTCGTCAGGAAGTGCGGCAGTCATAGCCGTCTCGATGAAGCCGGGAGCGATGGCGTTGGCGCGGATGCCCTTCGGACCCATCTCCTGAGCGATACTCTTGGCGAGGGCAATGAGACCAGCCTTCGAAGCGGCGTAGTTGGCCTGACCGGCATTACCATGAACACCTACGACAGAGGCCATATTGATGATGCTGCCGCCACGCTGACGCATCATGACAGGCACACAGGCGTGGATGAAGTTAAAGGCCGACTTCAGGTTGACGGCAATCACAGCGTCCCACTGCTGCTCAGTCATGCGGAGCATCAGTCCGTCCTTGGTGATACCGGCGTTGTTGACCAGAATATCGATGGCGCCAAACTCTTCCTTCACGGCCTTCACCACTTCCTCAGTCTGCGCAAAGTCGGCAGCATTCGAGGCGTAGCTCTTAGCCTTGACGCCCAGAGCGGCGATTTCCTTCTCTGTTTCCTCGTTGATCTCGAGGTCGGTGAATGCAATGTTACAGCCCTCAGAGGCATACTTCAGTGCGATAGCCTTTCCGATACCGCGTGCAGCACCAGTAATCAGCGCTGTCTTACCTTCTAATAATCCCATAATTCTAATTTTTTTTTCGTTATTTCGTTATATCGTTATTGCGTTATTTCGGTATATCGGTATTTCGGTATTCCGACATTTTATTCCGATGATTTTACATCCGTCTCTTTCCCAGGGCGCTGTAGACAATCTTGGCCACCTGGGGCTTCGTGGCTTCCGCCGTCATGCCGTGGGCAATGCGTCCGTAGATGTACGGCACTTCGAGGCCCTTGATACAGTAGTGGGTGATGTCAGCCACGAGATCGACATTGTCTATGTCGAACTCGCCGTCCTCCTTGCCCTCGCGGAACACCTTGCGGAACAGTTCTATCTCCGCATCGTCGAAATTGCGGCGAACCTTCTCCACCATCCAGATGTTACGGAAGAACTCGGCACGCAGATTACCATTGCGCACCACCGTCTCACGAATCATGCTCAGATGCATGTAGATCAGTTCGATGATTTTCTCCTGAGGTGGAATGCGCTTGGCAGCCACCTCGTCAAGCTGGTCGGAAAGACGCTCCAGTTCGCTCTCAATCACAGCGTAATAGATGTCTTCCTTCGACTTGAAATACGTATATAGCGTACGACGACCCTTGCCCGACGCCTGAGCAATGTCGTTCATCGTCGTATTCTCCAGTCCGTTTTTTGCAAACAACTGGCGGGCCACGTCCACCAACATTTGTCTTGTCTTCGATACCGACATAATTAATCGTCCTCCTGCACCTTTTCAATATTGCACAGTGTTCATATCGTGTGCAAAATTAAATAATTCTTCGTAAATAGCCAAACTTTTCGACGTAAAATGTTTGAAAATAGGAAAAATATGCGAAAAAAGGGAGAAATATTTGGCTATTTCAAAAAATAGTCGTACCTTTGCAGCCGCTTAAGAAAAAATATCGCGGAGTGGAGCAGTTGGTAGCTCGCCAGGCTCATAACCTGGAGGTCGCATGTTCGAGTCCTGCCTCCGCAACAACGAAGTCCGATTTATGTCGGACTTCTTTTTGTTGTGTTAGGACTCGACATGCTCCCGGTCGCAGTTCTTTGACCAAGGTCAAAGCGTTTGCAGGCAAACGATGACAAGTCCTGCCTCCGCAACAACGAAGCCCGATTTTTGTCGGGCTTCTTTTTTTAGCGTTAAAATACCGTTAAAATCAAGAACCTTATCGAAGAATAGAGATTTTATTTCTACAAAGACGAATAAAACGCCTAACTTATTTGGTTATTTCATCGATAATATATACCTTTGCATCGGCAAAATCAATTTTCCTGATACATACGAAGACAATATATATAATAAGGTATAAGAAAATGAAGAAAGGGTTTTTATTGTTGGCATTGATGACGAGCCTTGGTGTCAGCGCCCAGAAACAATGGACGCTGGACGACTGCATCAACTATGCCATGCAGCACAACATCGACCTGCAGCAGGTCAGATTGACGCAGAAGAGTGCTACGGAAGACGTCAAGCAGTCGAAGGCAGCCTTACTTCCCACGCTGTCGGCATCGACCAATCAGAGTGTAAACTACGACCCGTGGGATGAGTTCTCGACTGACAAGGTGAGTTATAACGGTACTTACACCATCAATGCGCAATGGACGGTATGGAATGGTGGTCAGAATACCAACCAACTGAAACTGAACAAGTTAAGGGAGAAGGACTCTAACCTCACGGTATTGGAATCGTCCAATTCCGTACAGGAGGCCATTGCCAAGCTGTATGTACAGATACTTTATCAGAAGGAGGCCATCGAGGTAAACCGTCAGAGTCTGGAGACAAGCAAGAAGAACGAGGAACGCGGCCAGCAGATGGTTGAAGTCGGTCAGATGTCGAAAGCCGACCTTGCCCAGCTTACTGCCCAGCGTGCTTCCAGCGAATACAACGTCGTGGAGGCAGAGACTCAGCTATCGAACTATAAGCTACAGTTGAAAAGACTACTGGAGCTGACGGGTGTGATGGAATTCGACATTGCCAGCACCGCCGCCTCCGACAATCAGGCACTGACAGAGGTTCCCGCCCTGCAAGAAGTCTATGAAACCGCACTGCTGCAGCGTCCTGAGATTCAGAGTGCCCAACTGGGTATTGAGTCGAGCAAGCTGCAGCTGAAGATAGCGAAAGCAGGTTGGATGCCCTCTGTCAACATGACGGGTAATGTGGGAACGTCCACCTTCACTTCGTCATCGAACTCATGGGGCAAACAGATGAAGACCAACTTTGGCACATCGGCTGGTGTCGGCATCACCCTCCCCCTATTCGACGGACGCAAGACCAAGACCAATGTGCAGAAGGCACTCATTGCCCAGGAACAGGCACAGCTGACGTTGAAAAACGAGCAGGACAATCTGTTTGAGACCATCGAGGGCTACTGGCTCAACGCCATCAACAACCAACAGAAATTCCGTTCGGCGGTGGCATCCGTCGATAGCGAGCAGGAGTCGTACGACCTCCTTCAGGAGCAATTCAATCTGGGTATGAAGAATATCGTGGAGCTTTTGGCAGGCAAGGACAAACTGTTGCAAGCCCAGCAGAACAAGCTACAGTCGAAATATCTGACCATTCTGAACCTGCAGCTGCTGAAGTTCTACGAAGGTGAAACGATGAAGCTGTAAGAGGTAAGAGGTAAGAAGTAAGAAATAAAAACAAAAATATATGAAGAACAAGAAAGTTTGGATGGGCATAGCAGCCGTAGTGGTTGTAGTCCTCGTCGTCTGGATGTGCTCAGGCGGCAAAAAAGAACAGAAGGCAGAGTTTGAGACTGCCAAAGTAGAAAAGCAGAACATCAGCACGTCGATTACTGCTACGGGAACCATTGAACCTGTCACCTCCGTAACCGTAGGTACACAGGTGTCGGGTATCGTGTCGAAGCTTTATGTCGACTACAACTCCATCGTGAAGAAAGGCCAGGTCATTGCCGAACTCGACAAGACGAACCTCATCAGCGAGCTGAACCGTGCCAAGGCCGACCTCTCGTCAGCACAAAGCACACTGGACTACGAGAGCTCCAATTTCAACCGCTATAAGACGCTGTTCGACAAGGGTCTTATCTCGGCCAACGACTACGAGAATGCCCGCCTGTCGTTCGACAAAGCCCAGCAGTCGGTACGTTCGAGCCGCGAAAACGTGCAGAAGGCCCAGACCAACTTAGGCTATGCCACCATCACTTCGCCTATTGACGGTGTGGTGCTGTCGAAGAGTGTAGAGGAAGGTCAGACCGTTGCCGCATCGTTCAACACGCCAGAGCTGTTTACCATTGCCCAGGATCTGACGAACATGCGAGTGATTGCCGATATTGACGAAGCCGACATCGGTGGCGTGAAGGAAGGCCAGCGCGTGTCGTTCACCGTCGATGCCTATCCCGACGACAAGTTTGAGGGTCAGGTGACACAGGTTCGCCAGCAGGCTACGACGGAGAGCAATGTGGTGACATACGAGGTGGTTATCTCTGCCCCCAACAACGACCTGAAGCTGAAGCCCGGTCTGACTGCCAACGTCACCATCTTCACCCTTGAGAAGAACGACGTCCTCGCAGCTCCTGCCAAGGCCCTGCGTTTCGTACCTAACGAAGCCCTGCTTTCGGAGGGTCAGACCATTGAGGACATCGATGCACCCACGAAGGTTTGGACGCTGGAGGGTAACGTCTTCAAGGCTCATGCCGTGCAGGCTGGCACCACCAACGGCCTGCTCACCGAGATTGTCAGCGGCATCAGCGAAGGCACTGAGGTGCTCGTCGACTTCACCCTAAGCGGTGGAGAACAGGAAATGCCGGGTCAGCAGGGACAGAACCCCTTCATGCCGCGTCCACGACAGAACAACAGACAACAGAACGGTCAACAGCCTAAGAGGTAAGAGGGCTGATGTAAGATGTAAGAAGTAAGATGTATGAATGAAGATAGAAAAGTTGTCATCGAGCTGCAGAACGTCAAGCGCTACTTCCAGGTAGGCTCCGAGACGGTGAAGGCACTGCGTGGTGTCTCGTTCAAGATCTACGAGGGCGAGTTTGTCACCATTCAGGGGACCTCAGGTTCTGGTAAGTCGACGCTGCTGAACCAGTTGGGCTGTCTCGATACTCCCACCAGTGGCGAATATTTCCTGGATGGCATCAGCGTGCGTTCGATGTCGAAGACTCAGCGCGCCCATCTGCGCAATCAGAAGATTGGCTTTGTGTTCCAGAATTACAACCTGCTGGCAAAGACCACAGCCGTTGAGAATGTGGAACTGCCGCTGATGTACAACTCGAAATACAACGCCCAGCAGCGTCGCGAAGCTGCCATCAAGGCCCTGCAAGCCGTAGGACTTGGCGACCGCTTGGAACACAAGTCTAACGAGATGTCGGGTGGTCAGATGCAGCGTGTGGCCATTGCCCGCGCACTGGTCAATGAGCCCGCCGTGCTGTTAGCCGACGAAGCCACTGGTAACCTCGACACACGTACGTCGTTCGAGATGCTGGTACTCTTTCAGGAGCTCTACCGCAAGGGCCACACCATCATCTTCGTGACCCACAACCCTGAGATTGCGGAATATGCCTCACGCAACATCAATCTGCGCGACGGCAAGATTCGCGAGGACACCATCAATACGAATATCAAGTCGGCAGCCGAGGCCCTCGCCGCCCTGCCCATACCACAGGATGATTGATATATTGGACAATTGAACTATTACACAATTGGACAATTTATTTGCCAAATCGTAAAATAGTCAAATAGTAAAATGGTCAAATAGTCAAATGAAGCAATGAATATATCAAATTTGTTTAAGGTAAGCCTGAAGGCCGTGGCGAACAACAAGATGCGGTCGTTCCTTTCGATGCTGGGTATCATCATTGGCGTGGCAGCCGTCATCATCATGATGAGTATCGGACAGGGCTCGAAGGAGAGTATCCGCCAAGAACTGTCAACGATGGGTACCAACCTGTTGACCATCCGTCCGGGAGCCGATATGCGTGGTGGTGTGCGTCAAGACCCCTCCGCCATGCAGACGCTGAAGCAGGCCGACTATGAGCGCATCGTACGCGAGAAGAAGTTCGTGTCGAAAGTGTCTCCCGAAGTCACTGCCAGCGGTCAAGCCATCTACGGCAACAACAATACCAACGCCTCGATGTATGGCGAGTCCATCGACTACCTCGACATCAAGCAGTGGCCTGTCGAAGAAGGAGAATGCTTCACCGAGGAGGACATCCGCAAGGCTGCCAAGGTGTGTGTGGTAGGTACGACCATCGTCAAGGAACTCTTCGGCGAACATACCGACCCCATCGGTAAGACCATCCGTTTCAAAAGCATCCCTATGCGCGTCATCGGCGTGCTGAAGTCGAAGGGCTACAACTCGTGGGGCATGGACCAGGACAACGTCATCATCGCCCCTTACACCACCGTCATGAAGCGTATTGCCGCCCAGACCTACTATTCGAGCATCGTCTGCTCGGCACTCACCGAGGAACTCTCCGATGCGGCCATCGAGGAACTGACGCAGATACTTCGCGACAATCATAAGCTGAAGGGCGATGCCGACGACGACTTCACCATCCGCTCGCAGGCGGAGATGATGGAGACGATGTCATCAACGATGGATACCGTCACGCTGATTCTTGTCGTCGCAGCAGCCTTCTCACTGCTCGTGGCTGGTATCGGCATTATGAACATCATGCTCGTCAGCGTCACTGAGCGCACCAAGGAGATTGGTCTGCGCATGGCCGTCGGAGCTACAGGACCCGTCATCTCGCTGCAGTTCCTCATCGAATCGGTGCTCATCAGCGTCACTGGCGGACTCATCGGCATCCTCGTAGGCTGTTCGGCCAGTGCCGGGCTCGCCATTATCGGCATGCCGTCGAGCGTCCCTGCATGGTCCATCTATGTGTCGTTCCTCGTTTGCGTCTTCATTGGCGTACTCTTTGGCTACATCCCCGCACAGAAGGCAGCAAATATGGATCCTATAGAAGCTATCAGACACGAATAACGACATGGGAAAAGCATTATTAGACCAACGGTTGAAGGCATTCATGCATGTGGTGTTCTGGGCATTTATGTTCCTCTCACCTATGCAGTATATGAGGGGCACAGGCATCCCAATGTTACAGTACGTCATGAACTGCATGTCACCCCTGTTGCTCATGGTGGTGTTCTACGCCAACTACATGTGGCTCACGCCCAAATACTTTGTAGCAGGCAAGCACCGTTACTTCCTGCTCATCAACCTGATGATGATCATCGTGTTTGTCGTCTTCCTGCAATACTGGATGGATTTCACCAACGACCTGTTCCATAATGCACGTCGCGAACCAGACGCGCTCGACGCCATCCTTTTCGCCATCCGCGACACCGTCAATTTCATCATCTTCGCCACCGCTGCCACCTGCATCAAGCTTGCTCAGCAGTGGATGTGGGCTGACAAGGCGCGCAAGGATGCTGAGACGGCACGGGCTACAGCCGAACTGAGCAATCTGCGCAACCAGATTAACCCTCACTTTCTGCTCAACACGCTGAACAACATCTACGCGTTGACGGCGTTCGACACCCCCAAGGCTCAGGATGCTATTCAGGAACTGTCAAAGATGCTGCGCCACATTCTGTACGATTATCAGCAACCCACCGTTCCGCTGAAAGACGAAGTGGAATTCCTGCAGAACTATGTCAACCTGATGCGCATCCGTCTGCCACAGTCCATCGATATCCGGTTCCAACATAGCATCCGTGCTTCACAGGTCGATATTGCCCCCATGATATTCATCTCGCTCGTCGAGAATGCCTTCAAGCATGGTGTCAGCCCTACCGAGCCGTCGTTCATCCATATCAGCATCGATGCCGACGACAATCAGATTACCTGCGACATCCGCAACTCCAACTTCCCCAAGCCCGCCTCCGACCACAGTGGTCACGGCATCGGCCTGCAGCAGGTACAACGCCGCCTGGAACTGGCCTATTTCGCCCACCACACGTGGGAAAAAGGCGTCACACCCGACGGCAAGGAGTATCATGCTCACATTCAAATCACCGATTGGAAAGAATCAAACAGTAAATTACATAACTAAAATTAAGAAAACATTATGACGATCAATTGCGCCATTATCGACGACGAGCCCTTGGCAGCTGGACTGCTCAAGAGCTACGCAGAAAGAACACCGTTTCTCAACCTTATAGGCACCTATGGCTCGGCTCTCGAGGCCATGAAGGAGCTACGCGACCGTCCCGCTCAGCTCTTGTTCCTCGACATCCAGATGCCCGAACTCAGCGGCATCGAGTTTGCCAAGATTCTGCCTTATGAGACGAAGATTATCTTCACCACCGCCTTCCAGCAGTATGCCATCGAAGGCTACAAGGTGTCAGCACTCGACTATCTTATGAAACCCATCTCGTACGACGACTTCCTCAAGTCCTGCAACAAGGCTCTCGACTGGTTCAGCTTCACCCAGCGCCAGCAAGCCACCGCCAGAGACCGTTTCATGTTTGTCAAGAGCGACTACAAGCTTGTCCGCGTCGGACTCGACGACATTCTCTACATCGAGGGATTGAAGGACTACGTGCGCTTCTATTTGGAGGACGGCACGAAAGTCATGTCGCTCATGAACATGAAGAGGCTCGAGGACTACCTGCCGCGCCCCGAGTTCCTGCGCACCCACCGCAGCTACATCGTCCACATGACGAAGACCCAGCAGGTAGACCGTTTCCGCATTGTCTTCGGCGACGAGCACATCCCCATCTCCGACACCTACAAAGAGGACGTCCAGATATTCTTTGATAACCACACCATGTCGTAAGCGGCCTGCGGCCTAAATAATGAATAACAAATAATAATGAATAACGACATACTGTTACAGAACGTCAGCCTGCTGTCGCGGCTGACCGAGCAGGAAGTCAGCATGATGCCCGCCATCGACGCGCCCCTGCCCTCTGTCGAACACGTTAAGCAAATCGTCGCACTGGTAAAGAACATCATCTTCCCCGACTACTTCAACAAGCGCCAGTCCGACGAGTCGCTGCGCTCCTACTACATTGGCGTACACATGCAGGAACTCTCCCGCCTGCTCCGCAAGGAGGTAGCCCACGGACTCCAATTCTCTGACCTATGGTCAGAGTGTGGCGTTGTGAATTGCGAGGACTGCGAGACCATCAAGACCAAACAGCAAATCTACGAAGAAGCCGAGCGACTCGTCACGGAGTTCATCAGCGCACTGCCGGAAATCAAGCGACTGCTCTACACCGACGTTCAGGCTATGTTCGATAGCGACCCCGCCGCCCCCAACTACGGCGAGGTCATCTTCTGCTACCCTGTCGTCAATGCCATGACGCATTACCGTATTGCCCACAAGCTGCATGAGTTGAAGGTGCCGGTCATCCCGCGCATCATCACCGAGCAGGCTCACTCCAAGACCGGCATCGACATCCATCCGGGCGCACAGATTGGCGAATATTTCGCCATCGACCACGGCACAGGTGTTGTTATTGGCGAGACGTGCATCATTGGCAATCACGTCACCCTCTATCAGGGCGTCACCCTCGGAGCTAAGAGTTTCAAGTACGACGAACAGGGAAACATCCTCAACGTACCTCGTCACCCCATCATCGAGGATCACGTCACCGTCTACTCCAACGCCTCCATCCTTGGCCGCATCACCATCGGCCACCACTCCGTCATCGGAGGCAACATCTGGGTCACCAGCGACGTATCGCCCTACTCCCGCATCCAGCAGTCGAAAGCCGTCACTACCGATTTCGACGGCGGACTCGGAATATAACCCATCCGATGCCGGTCGCTAAGAACAATGCGACGCCCGCCATCACCAACGGACTCCACACATCCCGTCTGGCCACGACGATGGCCACCGACCAGTCCACGTGGTCGATAGGTCCGTAATACACCGTCGACGGCACCCCCTTGATGTTCAAGTCTATCGTGCCGCTTTCCTTGTGCGACAGGCTGTTGACCAGCTGCTCCTGAGTCAGCGACACCTTTTTCCCCTCCGGACAGGCAATGCAGCTGCCGTCGCTATTGATGACCACCGTATAGAACTCGTCATCGCCGTCCATCGGATAGCGGTTTAGCAGGTCGTTGCTCCTGAACTCCTCGTCCACCCGCTGCAGCTCCTTGCCCAGCCACTCGAAGGTCATATCCGCCCCGCACACGCACGCCAACCGACCCTGCGCATCGAACACAGGCTTGACAAACGTCGTATAGTGGCCGCTGATGTCCGTGCCGTCGTAGTAATAGTAGGGGTCCGACCAGAAGCTCTCGCTCGACTGCTTCGCACGGACATACCAGTCGGACTTATGGTAGTCGTGACGTGCGGACCCCACCATGCGCACCTCGAAGGCACTGGAGTCGACATGAACCACGTAAGGCTCAAACCACGTACCCTTCTCCTGGAAGTAGCCAGGCTCGAAGGCGGCGAAATAGCCCCTCACCTCAGGGTTCAGGCTGGTCTTGCTCTGCAAGGCGGCAATGACGGCCTCCGGCGAGTCCAGGTGTTTCTCCACCTCGTCGAACTCGTTCATCGCGTTCATTTCCATTCCCCTGACCGTCTTGGCAATCTTCTCCGAGGCAATTTTCATCATGCCCACATAGCGCACATGACGTTCGGCCGTTACGGCCTGACAACACGCCCAAAGGGCAATGGCAGCGACCATAACCGCCACCGCCAGCAGCACATACAGCCAGAATCGGCTTATCGTAGTTTTCGACGTCTGTTCCATCGATGAATCCACTTTAAAAAGTCGGATAGTCCGACCACATTAATATATTACGTTAGTTTAACACAATATCGCTCTTTGACATTTTGCAATCTGGAGAATATTTTGTACCTTTGTACTATCAATACAAGGTATTAAATGGCATTCAAGAAAAGTAAGCAACAATCCCAGCCCGACCTGTTTGCCACGGCATCGTTCTCTTTGCCGGAGCGTGAACGCAGGTATATGGAAGACGAGTTGTCGTGGCACAACGAGTTCTATCGCAACGTACTGTTGAACATCGATGAGGAGATTCTGCGTCCTCTGTTTGTTGACGGTAACATGGGTGCTCCCACAAAGCAACTCCGCATCCTTATAGCGATGCGCATGTTGAAGGAGGGTCGCGGATGCAGCGATGAGCAGCTCTACGAGAACATCCGTTTCAACCTGGTCTGGCGTCAGGCCGTCGGTCTTTTCAACATCAACGACGAGTGCCCGTCAATAGACTCCTACTACATGTTGTTCCGCCGCATCGCTGAGTACGAGCAGAACAATCCTGAGCATGTCAACCTCTACAAGAAGATCTATCAGGACCTGACTGCCAAGCAGATCAAGAAGTACAAGATAGCCGGTCGCACCATCCGCATGGACTCCAAGCTTATCGGCAGCAACATCGCCTGGTTCTCGCGCTATGAGATCATCCACGAAACTTTTCGTATGCAGGTGACCGATGAAGAGGCACAGCGCATCTCCGACCAGCTTTACCGCCAGAAGGCACTCGACTTCCTTGCCGAGGATGCTTCGAAGACGGTGTACCGCTCGGATGACGAGGCGCTGGGGCAGCGTCTGCTTGACCTTGGCATTGTCATCAGCCACATCCTTGCCATGCGTGGTGAGGATGAAGTCTCGCTGCTGAACCGCGTGTTCCATGAGCAGTATGACGTGGACACTGAGGGCAACATCAGCGTGCGTGACAAGAAGCTCATCAGTGCATCGAGCGTACAGAATCCCCACGACCCTGATGCTGCCTATCGTAGTAAGGGCGGCAAGAAGGTGAAGGGCAACTCGACCAACATCACAGAGACCTGCGATGAGGAAGACAAGCCCAGTCTTATCACCGACGTACAGGTGAAGCCAGCCACTGCTGCCGACAATGGTTTCATGAAGGATGCCGTTGAGGAAACCAGGAAGGTTACCGAAGCCAAGGTCGACAAGGTCATCGTGGACGGTGCCTACCAGAGCAAGGAGAACAGGGAACTCGCCTCTGACGAGGAGAACGGATTCGAACTCGTTGCCAACGGCCTGCAAGGCAAGCCCTCGCGTTTCGATCTTGAGCTTCAGGAAGACGGCTGTCTTGAAGTGACAGACAAGCAGACGGCTGAGGTCATCACCGCTACTAATGTGAAGGATGGCCAATGGAAAATTGCCGTAGAGAACTCCAAGGGAAAGAAGTCCTACCGATATTTTGACAATGAGGCCATCGAACGCTCACAGAACCGACGACGGATGGAAACCATCCCGTGGGAGGAGCGGAAGAAGCGCAACAATGTCGAAGCGACCATCTTCCAGTACTGCTTCCTGACAAGGAATTGCAAGACACGCTACAGAGGACTCTTCAAGCAGACGCTACAGGCATTGGCCCGCTGCGCATGGATTAACATGCGCCGCCTGTTCCTCTTTGACGTGAAAAACGCCAATCTGGCTCTCCAGAAAGCATAAAATGTTTCAAAGACCGCATCCCGCCCTCCTATGAGGGCTATATATGAGGCTGTGAGCGTCTATTTGGTCATCTAAGACCGATACCGACTCACGCCAGTTCCGAGAGTTAATGACCAATACTGGGATACAAAGCCAGTCCGAGGTCAATGTCTAATCAAATAAATGCCACATTTTCAAGTGGACTCATCGATTACATATTTTCAGTTGCGTTACAAATGTGACCACAAAGATATAGCATTATTCACTAATCCCGCAAACCTTCAACAAAAACTTAAACTCTTTTAACTATTGCACCATCCCTTAGTCTCACACTAAAGTCCCTCTAGCATAAGACTAAAGGGGCTTTAGTGTTAGGGTAAATCTGCTCGAGTTACTTCCTAATGGCTATAGCGTAGCACGGCACCTTCGCTAGAAACATCCAACGCGGCGTTGGCTCCCGTCAGGAGTGGGAAGTTGCGGAGGTGGGCGTGGCCTGTGGGGAAGTCGTAGCAGACGGGAACGTGCCAATGCTGCAGGTATTCGTGGAGCATGGCGTACATATCGTCGAAACCGTTTTCGGGGTGCTTGTACTTGTTGAACTGGCCTACGACGACGGCGCGGATGTGGGATTGCAGCCGCCGAACCTCGATGTTGTGCAGCATACGGTCGACTTTGCTCATCTCCTCGCCTGTATCCTCGATGAACAGAATGATGCCGTCCATCAGCAGTGGGTCGAAATCGGAACCTGCCAAGTCGTTGAATACCGACATGTTGCCCCCCACGAGGATGCCTTCTGCCTTACCCGTGATGTTCAGCGGATGGGGAGCGACACGATAGGTGGGCAAATCGCCCTGTAGCATCTGTCGCAACGTCTGGCTGACGGTGTCGTTACCCTCGTAGGTCTTCAGTGCGTGGCACATCGACCCGTGAATGCCTTTCACCCCAGCCCTCGCCTCGGCGCACAGCAAAGCTGTGATGTCGCTGAAACCAATCATCAGCTTGGGGTAGTGCCGAAGGGTGTCTAATGACAGCCGGGCCAGCAGATGAGCCGCTCCGTCGCCACCTCGTGAGCACATAATCGCCTTAATAGTCGGTTCTTTGAGCGCCCAGAGCAAATCCGTCAACCGCTCGTCAATAGTTCCTGCAAAACCATGATAGTCCGAGAGTGCGTGTTGGCCCACCACACAGTGGTAGCCCCACTGTTCCAGCGTCCTTATACCGCCATTGATGGTTGTGGTGTCCGTAGCACTCGAAGGGGAGATAATGGCAATCGTATCGCCCTCATGCAAATACTGTGCTGAAAGTGAAAGCACTCGGCAAAGCATGAGCGAAATTACGAGCGTCTTTTTCATATCCCCCTCTGTGGTGCGGGACGGGTTAGAACTTGTAGTCGACGCCGACGCCGATAACGTGGTTGGTGCGGGAGTAAGTCTCGAGACCGTAGGAGGTCTGCTTGTCGTAGTCGCTGTAAAGTGAGCAGAAATAGCCGGCATTGAGGCGAACCTGCTTGTTGATGTTCCAGGCACCGCCGAGGCCTAAGCTATAGCTGTCGCAAGCGAAGGAGGTGTTCTGCTGGTAACCGTCAGTGACACCGTAGTCGGTGCGCTGGGCGCCACAGCTGACGGTGAACTTCTCGTTGATGTCCCATTCTACACCGGCGAGGAACTCGTTGGTACCATGAGCGAGCTCCTTCTGGCGGTTGTTGGCCATCTTGGCGTTCTTGTCGTCGAAGAAGTGGTATTCGATCGTGGCGCGAACCTTGGGCGAGAACTCGTAGCCGGCAGCGATGGAGAGGAGTGCGGGCATGTCGTAGCGTGTCTTAACGCCGTCCTCGTATGGTGCGGTGTAGGAGTCAAGCTTTTCCTGAAGAGCATTCAGGTTGGATACAGCATGAAAGGGATCGAGCAGTACCATAGCGAAAAGGGCACGCTTGCCAAGACCTGCTTCAAGCACGTTCGTGTCGTTGGTGGTCTGGATTTTTGTGCGGAACTCATAGCGTGCGGTCAGGGTGACTGGTCCTTGATGGTAAGCCAGGCTGACGATGGGCGTAAAGCCCCAGCCTTTCTGGTCGACGTCAAGCAATAGCTTGGCAATCTCGCCCAACAGCGGATGGTCCTTGGCGACGACATGGCCACGATAGTAGCCGTCGTAGTAGTTGGCACGTATGCCGACCGCGGCAGAGAGACAGTCAAGTACTTTATAGGAGAAATTAACCTGTCCGCCGTAAATATACTGCTTACCTTTCATCTGAGAATCGAGGGTGTACTGGTTGGGAGTGATACCCTTTTCGGCGAGCATATTCTGCAGCATGACATTGAACATGGGGACGCCCTCCTTGTATTCGACGAAGCCGCCACTGCCCACGATGCCAAGCATGGCCGAGAGCGCCCAGCGATCCTTCTTGTAGGATGCGAAGAGTGCGGGGACGATGGGTGCGGAGGCCTTGCCTTCGTAGGTGTGGCTCCCGTCTGACGTGGTAAGCTCGATGTCGCGATACTGCCAGGGTTTCTGGAAGTTGAGCGACAGTTGCCATCCTTCATGTCCCCAGACGATACCCGCTGGATTGCTGAACGTGGCGTCGATTTCGGTAGATGCGCCTCGTGCCATCATGCGGTCGAAGGCGATGTGATAGTTGGTGTTGGTCATCAGTCCACCGGCGAAGGTTGCGGTGGTGAAAAGTGCTGCAAAGGCAGCGAAAAGGATTAATCTTCTCATGCTAAAAAATGTAATTGGTTGACATTTCGTCGGCAAAGGTACGAAAAAAAAGCGAATCTGCAATTGATATACATTATTTATTATTAGAAAAGACGTTTTTTTTTGCGAAAACGTTGGGGATAGTGCAACTTTTTTTGTAATTTTGCAGGCTCAAAAGTAAATTTATAAC
>Ga0310786_10006285_pt1 | contig 15850 bp, 13 predicted proteins | sample AusTroGonzalo_MG_FD_203881 | JGI IMG/M metagenome (GOLD analysis project Ga0310786, IMG submission 203881) | Bovine rumen microbial communities from tropical cattle in Woodstock, Queensland, Australia - Gonzalo_03 (v2) (version 2) | ecosystem: Host-associated > Mammals > Digestive system >... | reverse complement strand
ATCGCGACAATCTCTGGGAAGTGTGGCAGACCCGCTTCCGATCCTTCCGCGACCGGCGCTGGACGCGCCGCGGCCGCTGCGCCGGCTGCCCCGTCTGGCGCGACTGCCAGGGCAACGGCATGCACAATTGGCACGGTGACTGCGCTGATGTGATCAACTGCCATTATCACAAGACTTTAGGGTGATTAATCGTCTTTTCATCTGCGTTCAATTCTGTTTGTGAACGCAAATGAAATAACGATTGTATACTTTTTACGAGATTTTGAATAGTTTTTACCCAATGTTTAGCGATAAAAGATTACTTTTACTGCTAAATACTGCGTACTATGCAAACGATCTCTGAAAAAGCGCGTAAATCCGCTCGTTTTTCCTGCTGGTTACTCTTGTTTCTGATATTGCCGACGGCGCTTAGTGCCCAAGGCCTGCGTACCGGTTCCCTGGGCATCCGCCTGGACGGCGGGCTTCAATGGTCGGTGGGCAGCGGCCTGGCCGACGCCGTGGCCAAGGGCCCGACCGCCATTCAGCCCATGGGCGGAGCCGGAGTGTACTATAATATTATTCCGCGTTTGCGGGCCGGTGTAGATTACAACTATACACGGATGGTCCGCGAGCAGACGAACGGAACGCTGACACCACTTTCCGGTGGCGGCGTTGCCGGAGAAGTATACAAAGACTTGAAGACACATTTTCACGGCATCGGCAGGCCCTTGTTTCGCTGGGCGGTTCAACGGAGACAAAACTTTCGGCCATCAGGCAGGTGGTGCAGTCGCAGACGACTGGCCTTGGGGCCAAGATCGATTTGATTTCGAAAGCCTTGGAAGAAGGTTTCATGGCCGACACGGCTGCCATCCACGCTTTGCAGGCCGCTCTCGATGTGAGTGTATTTGACCTGGACACTTCCCTTGTAAACCTTAAAGACAGTGTTGCCGCGCAGTTGGATTCCATCTCGAAGGAACTCGCTCCCGAAGAACTGGCCAAAGCCTTTACGGATATCGTGAGCGCCATCGACAGCCAGGCGCAATCCACGGCAGCCCTTCTCGAGTCCATCCAGAACGCCATCGCCGGCCTGATCAAATACGAATTGATCTATGAGGGCGATCCGGCAGAGACCATCAATCTCTGGCGCGGAGAGACATTCAGCGCCAGACTGCGTGTCAAGCCTGCCAGCGTGCCACTCGTCAAGGACAGTTTGCGGCTTGACATCGTTTCCGACAAGCGCTACTTCCTTCCCGAACTCGGACCCGGCGATGGGGCGGACCATTTCTTCATCCAGTCGCTCGAAGCGGTTGCTGGAGAGGAGGGGGTGTATGTCGCCACGCTGAAGGCCGATGCTCCCGTCGTCTTGTGGGAAGATTCCCAGCTTTCTGTCGTCATGCGGAAAGCGGGCCGTGAATTCGCCACCAAGCCGTTCCCGGTTACCATCGTGCCGCGTCCTACCGAAGGGCTCGCTATTTGGCATTACCCCCGCGCTTCGTTCAAGATGCGGGAACTCAACGGGATCAAGCTATCCAAAGACTCGCTGGGCGTGATCTATGCTGCGCTGGACAGCCGGGAGTTCGTGTCGAAGGACAATTCTTCAGATGTCCGCAAGTATACGGCTTCTTTAGTGGATTCTGTACGTTTTGTACTGGAAGCCTTTGAGTTACACAAGCATCTTCATGAACTGGTGCCGGATGACGATTCCCTGGCGAAGGTCTTCATCAATTTCGTGAAGGGACAGGATTACATCGGATTATCTCCCGACACGCTGGAAAGCAAGGTCTGGCGGAACTTTCAGGACTCCATCGGACATATGAACTTGGACTTGAAAGGAAAACTGGTCGTGACTGACCAGTGGAAGAAGAAAGACACGATCGACGATTTCCACCTGGGCTGGTGGAACACCACCCGGTATTCCGACGAGAATCTCAAATGCTCTATCAACGATATCGATGATGTCCAGAATCCGGGCCAGTTGAAAGATACGATCAAGCTCGAATCCCTATTCGATTTCTGCGGCGTGAAGAACAGTTCGCTGGCCGTGGTACCCCATTACCGCTATTCTGTAGACAGAAGCCGGTTCATCTACCCGCAATCCCACAAGATGACCGGCACGTTCGTGGACAAGAACTGGACAACGTCCGATCAGTATGTGAATGATGAATGGAATATCTTGTTGAACGTCCCATCCGCTCAGGCCTCCACCACCCCGTACTCCATGCAGGGCGTCGTCACCGTCTCGCTCTTCCCCAGTCAATCCCAATCCGCCTTCAAAGTTCAGCAACTGTTTGTCCAATACGAGCTGAAATTGACCGTCTCGGATGCCCATTAGTTGACGGTACAAAAAAGAGCCCGGTCTGCTGAGACCGGGCTCGGATCTCTCCGCGCGCTTCGCTTGGTCGAGATGACGCTCCCGCGCCATCATGCCCCGTCAACACCTGTCATCCCGAGCGAAGTCGAGGGATCTAAAACTTATGAATCGCAAGTCCTGAGCGGAGCTTCGGCTCGAACCAGGTGGTCTTCGGCGGCATGATGTTGCCGGTGTCGGCAATGTCGATCAACTGCTTCATCGAGACCGGGTAGAGTGCGAAGGCGACTTTCATCTCGCCGCTGTCCACGCGGCGTTTCAGCTCGCCGAGGCCGCGGATGCCACCCACGAAGTCGATGCGGTTCGAGGTACGGAGGTCACCCAGGTTGAGAATCTTGTCGAACACCAGGTTCGAGAGGATCGTCACGTCGAGAACGCCGATCGGGTCGTTGTCATTGTACGTTCCCGGTTTCGCGGTCAGCGAATACCACACGCCTTCAAAGTACATCGAGAAGTTGTGCAGGCCGGCCGGCTTGTACGGCTCGGAGCATTCGCAGTGGCACGGCAGCTCGCATTCGCACTTGCCGCCGTCCTTCGTGCAGTCACATTTGCACTCCACAATGAAATCTTTCTGCAGCGCCTCGAAGAACTGCTTGCCCGTCAGTCCGTTGAGATCCTTGACCACGCGGTTGTAGTCGATGATCTTCAGCTGGTTGTCGGGGAAGCAAACGGCCATGAAGTAGTTGTACTCTTCGTTGCCGGTGTGGTTCGGGTTCTTTGCGCGGCGCTCGGCGCCCACGCGGGCGGCGGCAGCCGTCCGGTGGTGGCCGTCGGCTACGTAGAAGGCCGGAATCGTGGCAAAGATCTCGGTGATGCGGTCGATGTCCTTCCGGTCGTCGATCACCCAGAGCTTGTGGCCAAAACCGTCCTCGTTGGCGACGAAGTCGTATTCGGGCACGCGGGCGATGTAACGGAACATGATGGCGTCAATCTCGGGGTTGTCGGGATAGGCGAAGAACACCGGCTCGATGTTCGCGCTCTGGATCTGGACGTGGACCATGCGGTCGTCTTCCTTCTCCTTGCGGGTGAGCTCATGCTTCTTGATGGCGCCCGTTGCATAGTCGTCGGTGTTGGCGCAGAGGATGATGCCGTATTGAGTGCGGCCTTCCATCGTCTGGGCATAGACGTAGTAGTATTCTTTGTCGTCCTGTTTCAGCCAGCCGCGTTCCTGCCATTTCTTGAAGTTCTCGACGGCCTTGTCGTAGGTACGCTGCTCGTGCTCACCGGCAATCGGTTCGAAGTCGATTTCGGGCTTGGTGATATGGAGCAGGGATTTCTCACCGGCCTCGGCCTTGGCCTCGACAGAGTTCATCACGTCGTAGGGGCGCGCGGAAACTTCCTTGGCGATGGCTTTCGGGGGGCGGATGGCGGCAAACGGTTTAACTTTTACCATAGTCCCGGATTATTTGTTGAGTTGGAAGGTACGGTCGCCCGTAGCGAAGAATTTGCAGATCTGCGTAGCGGCGGCCAGGCCGGCGTTGATGTTGGCTTCGGCGGTCTCGGCGCCCATCTTCTTGGGGGTGCCGAAGTAGCGTTTGCCAAATTTTTCGGCGAATTCGGCGGCGCGGTCCGGAGCCACGTCTGCGACGTAGCGGAGGTCTTCGCGTTCGCTCATCAGGTCGAAGAGTTCGGCTTCGTTGATGACTTCCTTGCGGGCGGTGTTGATCAGGCAGCCGCCTTTCGGCATGCGGCCCACGAGGTTGCGGCCGATGGAGCCTTTGGTCTCCGGGGTGGCGGGGATGTGCAGCGACACGAAATCGGAGTTCTCGTAGAGGGCTTCAAGCGACGGGGCGACTTTGGCGCCGGTGGCTTCAATCTTCTCGTTGGGGAGATAGGGGTCGAAAGCGAGGACGTTCATGCCGAATCCCATGGCCAGTTTGCCCACGAGGCGGCCGACGTTGCCGTAGGCTTGGATGCCGAGGGTCTTGCCCTTGAGTTCGCTGCCGGTACCCGGAGTGAACTGGTTGCGGTTCATGTAGATCATCAGGCCGAGGGCGAGTTCCGCCACGGCGTTGGAGTTCTGGCCCGGGGTGTTCATGGCGACGACGCCATGGGCGGTGCAGGCGGCCAGGTCGAGGTTGTCGAAGCCGGCGCCGGCGCGGACGACAATCTTCAGCTTCCTGGCTGCCTCGACGACTTCGGCGGTCACTTTGTCGGAGCGGACGATGAGGGCGTCGGCATCGGCGACAGCGGCCAGCAGTTCAGCGGTTTCCGTATATTTTTCGAGCAGAGCGAGGGTATGGCCGTTCTCTTCGGCAATCTTGCGGATGCCGTCCACTGCCGCCTTCGCGAAAGGCTTCTGCGTAGCAACTAAAATCTTCATAGTGGCTTATTTATGAAGTTTTTCGAATTCCTGCATGCAGTCGATCAGGGCCTGGACAGCTTCTTTCGGGCAAGCGTTGTAGATGGAGGCGCGGAAGCCGCCGACACTGCGGTGCCCCTTGATGCCCACCATGCCACGTTCCTTGGCAAAAGCCATGAATTCGTCTTGGAGATGCTCATAACCCGGAGCCATGACGAAACAGACATTCATGATCGAACGGTCTTCTTTCGCAGCGGTGCCGACGAAGAGCGGGTTGCGGTCGATCTCGTCGTAGAGCATCTGGGCTTTCTCGACGTTCATCTTGTGCATCACCGGCAGGCCGCCGATGCCCTTGAGCCACTTCAGCGTCTCGGTCATGACGAAGATCGGGAACACCGGCGGAGTGTTGAACATCGAACCGCCGTCAATGTGGGTGCGATAGTCGAGCATTGTCGGGAGGTAACGGGTCACCTTGCCGAGGATGTCCTTGCGGATGATGGCGAAGATCACGCCGGCAGGGCCCACGTTCTTCTGTGCACCGCCGTAGATGAGGGCGTACTTCGAGACATCGACCGGACGGCTCATGATGTCGGACGACATGTCGGCCACCAGGTTCACCGGGCAGTCCATGTCGTACTTGATCTCCGTACCGTAGATCGTGTTGTTCGTGGTGATGTGGAAGTAGTCGAGGTCGGTCGGGATCTCGTAGCCTTTCGGGATGTAGCTGTAGGTCTTGTCGGCCGAGGAAGCGATGCAGATGGCATTGCCGATGCCCTTGGCTTCCTTGAGCGCCTTCTTGGCCCAGACACCCGTCTCCAGGTAGCCCGCCTTGTTCTCGAGAAGGTTCATCGCGACATAGAGGAACTGGAGCGAAGCGCCGCCGCCCAGGAAGATCACCTCATAGTTGTCGGGAATGTTGAGGAGCTCCTTCCAGAGTGCGCGGCACTCGTTCATCGTCTCCTCCCACTCTTTCGAACGGTGAGAAACAGATATGACCGGCATGCCGGTCCCCTTGAAATCTTGCAATGCCGCAATCGATGCGTCAATGGCCTGCTGGGGCAGTACGCACGGACCTGCGTTGAAATTGTAAGCTTTTTTCATAATAATATTGTAGTGTTAAAAGGTGTTTTTATAAAAATTGTAACCGTAATTCGCAAATATAATCAATTTATTTGACAAAATGCCAATTGTTTGCGAAACTCTTCAATCCGCGAAAGACGTACCCGCGCCGTAAGGGTGCAGCGCAGGTCGAACTGCTGGTTCAATGGCGTGATATCCATGTCCTTGAGGACTTTCATCACATCGTTCATCTGAAGGTAGTCGAAGGTGACGATCAGGGTTTCGCCCGCCACTTTCTCGATGATTTCCGCGTTGGCAATGGCATCCTGCGTAGCGCTCTTGTACGCCCGGATGAGCCCCGGCACGCCGAGCTTCGTGCCGCCGAAATAGCGCACCACCACCACGAGAATGTCGCTCAGCTCGTTGCTCAGCAGCTGGCCATGGATGGGCCGGCCCGCCGTGGAGGAGGGCTCGCCGTCGTCATTCATCCGGTAAGGTTCGCCCGTGCGCCCGAGGCGCCAGGCGTAGCAGTGGTGCCGTGCGTCGAAATATTCTTTCCGCAGCTCCTCAAGAATCTTCTTGGCCGCCTCTTCCGTTTCGACGGGGTAGGCGAAGGCCAGAAACTTGCTGCCCAGCTCTTTGTAGATGCCCCTGGAAGGGGCGGCGATGGAGCGGTAGGTGTCGGAAATTGCATTCATCGAGTAAATGTAAGAATATTTTTGTTAAATTTGTGTTATGGTATACACTTTTAGAGCAACGATACCCGAAAGCAAGGTCTTTTACCGGGTCTACGAAATAAAGGGCGACATGACGCTGTTCCGCTTCAACAGCTTCATCACCGACAACCTGGGCTTCTCGCCCGACCAGATGGTGATGTTTGAAGGTTACGACGAAAAAGGCACGCTTTGCGGCGAATACGGTCTGTTCGACATGGGCGACGGCGCGATGGATACCGTCACCTTCGACAAGATTCTCGAGCGCGGAGAGACGGAGCTCCACTTCGTCTTCGACCTGCGCAACGACCGCTATATCCGCCTGGTGTTCGAAGGTGAGACCGGCTACCTTCCGATGCGGGCCTATCCTGCGCTTGTAGAAGAAAAGGGACAGAATCCCGATCAGTTCCGCGCGCGTTTTGAGGAAGAACCCGTCGTGCCCAAACTGCATCCCGTGCGCGACAGCAAGTTCGCCGCGCTCGACGACGATCTCGACGATCTCGATGACCTGGATGATGAGGACGAGGATGAAGATGACGATGACAAGATGTTCGACGACGGGGAAGGAGAGGAGCTCTACGACGAGGGCGAAGGCAAAAACTAATCTGCAGGCATAATCCCGGATGCCCACATTGCATATCATATTGGGGCCGACTGCGGTCGGGAAGTCAGACTATGCGGTCGCTGAAGCGCTCCGCGTCGGCTCGCCCGTGGTTTCCTGCGATTCCCGCCAGTTCTATCGGGAGATGCGCATCGGTACGGCGCGGCCTTCCGAGGCGCAGCTGGCAGTTGTCAGGCATTATTTCATCGCCGACCGGAGCGTGACACAGCCTTGCTCGGCCGGCGCTTTCGAACTCGAAGCCCTGTCCTTGCTGGAGGATTTGTTCAAAGAGCATGACACCGTGGTAATGGCCGGCGGATCCGGCCTTTACATCGATGCCCTCTGCAAGGGCCTCGACGACTTTCCCGAAGCCGATCCCGTGCTGCGCGCCGAACTTTCGCAGCGTCTGCGCGACGAGGGCGTAGCCGCCTTGCGCACAGAACTTCGCATACTTGATCCGGAATCCTATGCCAGCATCGATCCGGCCAACGGCCAGCGCATCGTCCGTGCTCTCGAGGTGACCATCGCCACCGGCCGGAAGTATTCCGACTGGAAGACCCATCCCGTCAGGGAGCGCCCGTTCACCATCGTCAAGACAGGCCTGACGCGTCCGCGTCCAGAACTCTACGCCCGCATCGACGCGCGTGTCGACCAGATGATGGCCGAAGGCCTCCTCGAAGAGGCCCGCAACCTCCTGCCGTACCGCGACCTTCCGGCACTCAACACGGTGGGATACAAAGAATTGTTCGCCTTTTTCGACGGTGCTTATGATCTCCCGGAGGCTATCCGCCTGATCAAGCGCAACACCCGCCACTACGCCAAGAAACAACTTACTTATTGGGCCCGTGATCCGGAAATTAGTTGGATTGATCTTTAGTTCCCCGTCATGCCCGGCTTGACCGGGCATCTAATTGGCACGATTTTCCCTTTATCCGTTGATAACGTTCCAACGGCTATCGACATACACCCAATATTATGAAACGTTTAACAGAAGTGGTACTGATGCTTTGCATCGCAATGATGTGTACTACCTCATTTGAGGCACAAGGCCAGAATCGTCATCGCGGCGGGGAATCCTCCCGTTCGCCGCGGACGGAACACCGCGCCCCCTCCGGGCACAGCGGGCCGAGTACGAAGATGTCGTCGCCCCGCAGCAATAATCACGGCTCGCAAGTCAACCGCGGCCGTGCACCCCAGGTAAACCGCAGCCAGGCTCCGCAGATGAACCGTAGCCACAGCGGCAATGTCAACCGTAGCCAGGCTCCACAGATGAACCGCAACCACAGCGGCAATGTCAACCGTGGCCAGGCTCCGCAGATGAACCGCAACCACAGCGGCAACGTCGCCCGCAACAACCGTCCCGCCGACCGGCCGAACGTCAATCGTTCGCCCCGTAACGACGGCCCGCGTCCCGGCTCCGGCCGCGGCGACATTTCCCGCAGCCCGCGTTCCGGCCCCAATCACAGCGCCCGCATCGCCCGCAACGACGGCCCGCGTCCTGCTCCGTCCGTCCGCAGTCCCCGTCCGGGCTCCGGCCGCGGCCCTGCCGTCGCTCATGCCCCGCGTCCGAGCCATCGCGGTCCTGCCTACGCCCGTCCTTATCTGGAGCCGCGTCACCGGCCGCTGCCGTCCTATCATTATGGCAATCACTACTTCGGCCATCGGATCCATACGCTTCCTTACGGCTATTCGCTGCTCCGCGTCGGCTATCGTGACTACTATTACTACGACGGTATCTATTACCGGCCATATTGGGACGGAGGTTACTACGTCTGCCGCCCGCCGCTCGGGACCCGCATTGCCACGGCGTTGTTTGACATCGCCATGAGCGCCATCGCGATCAACACCATCCGCAACGAAATCGAACGGGCGCAGACTGCAGCTGAGCTCTCGCGCATCTATGCAGCCCAGAACGCCAACTATGTCCTCCGTTCGAGCGATGACTATTACAACTCGAATCTGCTCGGCCAGTCCGGACAGAACTACTACTATCAGGACGGCGTTTTCTACACCCTGGTCAATGGAGAGTATTGCGTGATCGAAGCCCCGATTGGTGCCCTGGTCGACGAAATCCCCGAAGACTACGACGAGATCGTCCTTGGTGGCCAGACCTACTACCAGGTCGAAGACACCCTCTACAAGCCCACCATCATCGACGGTAAGCTACATTTCGAAGTGGTCTGCAATCTGTAGAACCTGAAGGTGCGGAAATGAAAAGAGTCTCCAATCGTGAGGTTGGAGACTCTTTTTTTGTGTCGTGACGGTTATTCTTCGGTTTCGGGTTTCTCGATGTAGGGTTTGACCGAGACCAGTTCCACCTTGAAGGTGAGGGCTTCGTTCGGGCCGATGTCAGCACCGACGTTGCGGTCGCCATAGGCGAGCTCGGCGGGGATCCAGAGCATGATCTCACCACCTTCACCGACATACTGCATGCCTTCGGTCCAGCCTTTGATCACGCCGTTGAGCGGGAACGAAACCGTGGCACCGCGCTCGTAGGAAGAGTCGAACACCTTGCCTTCGAGGTTCTTGCCTTCGTAGTTCACTTCGACAGTGTCGCGCTCGGTCGGTTTCACGCCGTTGCCTTCGCGGACGATCTGGTACTGCAGGCCGGACTCGGTGGTCACGATGCCATTCTTCTTGCCGTTGGCGGCCAGCATCTTGGCACTCTTTTCAGCGTTTTCTTTGGCGACGGCGTCCATGCGTTTTTCCATGAAACCGTTCACTACGTTCTGGAACACGGCGTAATCAACCTCGACGCCTTTGTTGGCATCCATAATGCCCTTGATGATGGCATTGGTGCTCAGCGGGCCGAAGTTGTTCTGGGCGATCTGCATGCCGGTGGAATAACCGATCATGTAGCTCACGGAGTCAACATCAGATTTGGAAATACCGGCCGGCTGGGAACCGGAAGACGTTTTCTTGTCGCAAGATGCAAGCATCATTGCCGAAACTGCGCAGATAACTGCGACTGCAAAGATTCTTTTCATGGTATGAATAATTTAAATGTTTCTTCTTTGGAGCCGCAAAGATAACAAAAGTTCGAAAAAATTGTCAGAAACAGTTGGATATACCAATATTTTTTCATAACTTAGTGGTATGAACGTTACTTCGCAAGATCTGCACGACAAGCTCAAGGACTTTTTCGGATGGGAATCCTTCAAGGGAAACCAGGAGGATATCATCAAACACCTCATCGAAGGGGGCGACGCCTTTGTGCTGATGCCCACCGGCGGCGGCAAGTCGCTCTGTTACCAGCTGCCTGCCCTCTGCCTGCCCGGCACGGCCATCGTCATATCACCCCTTATCGCCCTGATGAAAAACCAGGTCGATGCCATCCGCGGATTCATCCACAACCAGGAAGGGATCGCCCACTTCCTGAACTCTTCGCTCAACAAGAGCCAGATCGCCGAAGTAAAAGCCGACCTGCTGTCAGGCGTCACCAAACTGCTCTACGTCGCGCCCGAGTCGCTGACCAAGGAGGAGAACATCCAACTGCTCAAGCAACTGCACATCTCGTTCTATGCCATTGACGAGGCGCACTGCATCTCCGAGTGGGGCCATGACTTCCGCCCGGAATACCGCCGCATCCGCGAGATCATCTCCCAGATCGGCAAGGCGCCCATCATCGCCCTCACGGCCACGGCCACGCCCAAAGTACAGTCCGACATCCAGAAGAACCTCGGCATGCTCGACGCCAGGGTCTTCAAATCGTCGTTCAACCGCGAGAACCTCTACTACGAGATCCGCGACAAATCGAATCCCAAGCGCGAAATCATCCGCTTCATCAAGGACAACCCCGGCAAGAGCGGCATCATCTACTGCCTGAGCCGCAAGAAAGTGGAGGAAATCGCCCAGCTACTCAACGTCAACGGCATCAAGGCGCTGCCGTACCATGCCGGCATGGACGCCGCCACCCGCGCGCACAACCAGGACGCCTTCCTGATGGAAGAGGTAGACGTGATCGTCGCCACCATCGCCTTCGGTATGGGCATCGACAAGCCCGACGTTCGTTTCGTCATCCACTACGACATTCCCAAGAGCCTGGAGGGCTACTACCAGGAGACGGGCCGGGCGGGTCGCGACGGGCAGGAAGGGCAGTGCATCGCCTTTTACAGCTACAAGGACATCCTGCGTCTCGAAAAATTCATGCAGGGCAAGCCCATCTCCGAGCAGGAGATCGGCAAGCAGCTGCTCATGGAGACCGTCTCTTACGCCGAGTCGAACCAGTGCCGCCGCAAGATCCTGCTCAACTATTTCGGGGAAGACTATCCGCAGGCCAACTGCGGCATGTGCGACAACTGCCTCTATCCGAAGAAACAGTTCAACGGCCAGGAGGAGATGTGTACGGTCATCGAGCTGATTCTTTCGCTGAAAGAGACATTCAAGGCCGACCACCTGGCCAATATCCTCGCCGGCGAGAACAACTCCATCATCAAGTCGTACAACCACCACAAGCACGAACTCTTCGGTATCGGCCGTGACCGCGGCGTCCGCTTCTGGAGCGCCGTCATCCGGCAGGGGCTCATCCTCCATCTGCTGGACAAGGACATCGAACGCTACGGCCTGATCTTCGTCACGCCGGAAGGCCGTGCCTTCTACGAGAAGCCCTACGAACTGATGCTGACTGAAGACCGTGAATTCGTGGACGGCGAGGACGATGACGACGACGAAGCTCCCATCGGCGTGGGCAAGCACAACATCAACGCCGGCGGTGGCGGTGACCAGCAGCTGCTAGCCATGCTCAAGGACGTGCGCAAGGACCTGTCCCGCAAGATGAACTTGCCGGCCTGGGTTATCTTTACCGACCCGAGCCTGGAAGACATGTCCATCCAGTATCCAGTGACTTTGGCCGAACTCAAGAACTGCCAGGGTGTGGGCGAAGGCAAGGCGCGTAAGTTCGGCCAGCCCTTCGTCGACCTGATTGCCAAATATGTTGAAGAGAACGACGTGATCCGTCCCGACGACTTCGTGGTCAAGTCGGTAGTCAACCGTTCCGCCAACAAGGTCTACATCATCCAGAGCATCGACCGGAAGCTTCCTTTTGAAGATATCGCGCGCACGAAAGACATGGATTTCGAGGAGCTGCTCACGGAAATCGAGTCGATCGTCGGTGCCGGTACCCGCCTCAACATTGACTACTACATCCGCCAGACCATCGATGACGACAAGGCGAACGACATCTACGACTATTTCCGCGATGAAGCCGACACTGACTCCGTGAGCGACGCCCTCAAGGAACTAGGCGGCGACTACACCGAAGAGGAAGTCCGGCTGGTGCGCATCAAATTCCTTTCAGAAGTAGGAAATTAAACGGGTTCGGGGAGCAAAATAACTGGTATTTGCTCCCCGATGGCCGTTTTTCGGCGTTGCGGGAGCAAAAACAACATTTTTTGCTCCCGGAAAGGCCCGTAGAAGGTTCTATCCGCAGTAATAGAATTTTCGGACCAATTCGGCCATCTTCTTGGGGTCGTTGGTGGCTTCGTGACGGATGTGCTGGTCCTTGAAGGCTTTCAGCTTGGCGATGGTGCCTTCGATGAGGCTGGGGGAGAAGATGCCGTCTTTTTCGTAGAGGGCGCGGTTCTTCTCCAGGCAGAGGGCTGACTCGTGGCAGGAGGCGGGGAGCTGCTCCAGCGAATGGAGAAGCGCTTCGTTCTTCTTGTCGTGGATGTTCACGTCCACATAGGTCTTTTCGGCGACTTCCAGGGCGTCGGGCATTTCGAAGCCGGTGCGGGCGGCGGTCACCAGACCCGCCAGCATGTTGTAGATGTCGGCGCTGCCGTCGCCGGAGCGCATTTCCACGGTCTGCTTGTCGGGCACCACGAAATCTTTCGGATCTTCCAGCGGATTGGCGATGGCGCTCATGCTGCGAGCCACACTCCATCCCAGCGGCACGCGCACGAGGACCGAGCGGTTGCGGTCGCCCCAGCATACGCTGGTGGGGGCTTCCTGGTGCGGAACCAGCCGGAAGTAGGAAGTCGGGTTGGTGTTGCCGAAAGCCGTCAGTGACGAGGCGAACTTCATGTAGCCGGCGATGGCGCGGCGGGCGTCGTCGGAAAGGGAACCGTCCTTGATCATCACGGAATGGTCGCCTTTCATCATGCGGGTGTGGAAATGCAGGCCGCTGCCGGCCTTGCCCGTAGTGATCTTCGGCGCGAAGGTGATGTCGATGCCGTACTGGTAGGCGAGGGAGCGGAGGATCCACTTGGCCATCAGCAACTGGTCGGCGGCTGATTCCACAGGATTGACCAGGAACTCGATCTCGTTCTGCTCGTAGATCTTGCCGTCGAGGGTGAAGTTGCCCACCTCGCAGTGGCCGTATTTGATCTGGCCGCCGACCTCGGCGATGCAGCGGATGGCGTCGGCACGGAACGATTCGAACTTGGCGAAAGGTGTGGATTCGTGGTAGCCGTGCTGGTCTTCGGCGGGGAAGGCTTCGTCATCCCGGTCTACGATGTAGAATTCCAGTTCGCCCATGGCTTCAAAGGTGTAGCCGGTACGATCCTGAAAGGCCTTGTGGGCCTTGCGAAGGGTGAATTCCGGGGCGCTTTCGAGCGGCTCGCCGTCTTTGGTGAAATAGCTGCAGAGGAAGCCGACGGTGGGAATCTCCTGGAAGGGGTCGACATAGGCCGTGCTGAAACGCGGAATCACGTAGAGGTCGCTGCTGTCGGCGGCGATGTACGGGAACAGGCTGGAACCGTCCACGCGTTCGCCGTAGGAGAGGATCGTGTCGAGATACTGCCGGTTGGTCACCGGGAAATTGAGGGTCTTGAGCCGGCCGTCGGCGGCGACATAGCGGAAATTGACGATGCGGACTTCGTTCTGGACGATGAATTCCTCCAGGTCTTTTTGGGTAAAGTCCTTTGGTTCTTTTTCGATGGCCTGGACCAGTGGATTGATGTTATATTCGCAGAAATTATGCATGATTGCTTATGATTTGTTACTTAATAGTACAAAGGTAAGTCAAAAAAATGAAAATTCGTATCTTTGCAGCGCACGCCGCAACACCATGAATTCCTTCAAACGCATCCTTTCCTATGCGCAGCCTTTGCGCCGCTACTGGCCGGGCTATCTGGTGTTGTCCATCCTTTCCGTGATTTTGGGTGTGGTGAATTATGGCCTGCTGGGTCCGCTGCTGACCGTCCTTTTCGACAACGAGGCGGCTGCCGCGGCCTGCGAACGGCCTGATTTCTCGCTGACGCTGTCGTTTTTCGCCGACTGGTTCCGCTGGCTGCTCTCCTCCGTCATCCGTGGGAGCGGGGTGATCCGGGGCCTGCTGCTGGTCTGTGGGGCCATCATCCTGGCAAGCCTGCTCTCGAACATTTGCCGCTACTTGTCGCAGCGTATCGTGGTGAAACTGGAAACGCGCATGATGAAGAACATCCGGCGCGACCTCTTCGGCAAGATTGCCTTGCTGCCGGTAGGCTGGTTTACGGAGCGCCGCAAAGGCGATGTGCTTTCCAGTATTTCGAATGACGTGGCGGAGGTGCAGAACACCGTGGCAGGCAGCTTCCATGTTTTTTTTCGCGAACCTCTGCTGGTCCTCGGCTTTCTGGTCATGCTGCTCTGGATGTCGCTGCGCTTGACTCTGGTCTCGCTGGTGGCTCTGCCGGTCTCGGCTTTCCTGATCACCCGGCTTACGCGGGCCCTGCGGGCCGGTTCCGTTGAGACACAGAGCCTGATGGGCCGCATCGTCAGCCATTTCGAAGAAGCCATCTCCGGTTCGCGTATCATCAAGGCCTTTTCGGCCCGCAATTATGTGGAACGTGCCTTCGAACGGGACAACGAGCGGCACCGCCAGGTCATCCTGCGTGTGCGCAACCGCCAGGAAATGGCATCGCCCGTTTCGGAATTCCTCGGCATCAGCATCGCGGCCATCGTGCTGTTCTATGGCGGCTGGCTCAATTACCGGGGTGAGCTGGGCATGAGCTGGCAGCAGTTCATCGTCTATATCATGTTCTACTGGAAGGTGCTGGAACCCGCCAAGGCGCTTTCCCGCTCCTATGCGTCCCTGCAGAAAGGGCTGGTGTCGGCCGAACGCATTTTCCGGATTCTCGACGAGCCCGCCGGCATTCCCGACGGAAACCGCTCCATCCCGGAATTCCGGGACGAAGTCCGTTTCGACCATGTCACATTCTCATATGGAGACGATCCGGTGCTCCGCGATGTCAGTCTAACCGTACCCAAAGGAAAGATGGTGGCCCTGGTGGGACCGTCCGGCGCAGGCAAGTCCACGCTGGCCGACCTGCTGCCACGTTTCTATGACGTGCAGGAAGGCGCTGTCCGCATCGATGGCATCGACGTCCGCGAACTGCGGCTCGATGAATTGGTGGCCCTGATGGGCATCGTCCCCCAGGAAACCCTCCTTTTCAACGATACCGTATACAACAACATCGCCTTCGGTCGGGAGGACGTCGGCCCGGACGACGTGCGCGAGGCCGCGCGCATCGCCCATGCCGACAGCTTCATCGCGCAATTGCCGCAGGGCTACCACACGCCCGTGGGCGACCGCGGCGCCAAACTCTCGGGCGGACAGCGGCAACGCATCGCCATTGCCCGCGCCGTACTCAAGAATCCTCCCATCCTCATCCTTGACGAAGCCACCTCTTCGCTCGACACCGAAAGCGAACGCCTGGTGCAGGACGCCCTCGACCGGTTGATGGGCGGGCGTACCACGCTGGTGATCGCTCACCGTCTGTCCACTATCCGCCACGCCGACCGTATCTATGTCGTGCAGGACGGCCGCATCGTCGAAGAAGGAAATCACGAGGAATTGGTTGCAAATAACGGTCTTTATTCGCATCTTTGCAGTTTGCAGGCATTTTCATAAT
>Ga0310786_10006283_pt1 | contig 15851 bp, 15 predicted proteins | sample AusTroGonzalo_MG_FD_203881 | JGI IMG/M metagenome (GOLD analysis project Ga0310786, IMG submission 203881) | Bovine rumen microbial communities from tropical cattle in Woodstock, Queensland, Australia - Gonzalo_03 (v2) (version 2) | ecosystem: Host-associated > Mammals > Digestive system >... | reverse complement strand
ATAAGAGTAAAAATAATAAGAGGAAGCAGAATAGGACAGCACAGAATAGGACAACACAGAATAAAAGATTACAAAATAAACAGTATAAATATTGTCAGTTCAGAGCTGAAGACTATTATGGACCCGAATATGACCTTACAGAAGAGGAGTTGTCCGAATTTGTAAATGCTTGGTATGAAAAATTAGTCAATACAAAAAATAATTTTCCTTATAATAAAGTAAATTTATGGGGAATGGATGAGTCGTCTATAGAAGATGCTTATGATTCTGGTAAACTAACCGAAGACGATTATAATTCTTTATTAGACGGTTATCCGGAATTTTTTGCCGGAGAAGTCCTAAGTGACTGGGGATTAGACTAATTTTAAATGTATATTTTGTAACAAGCTTATTACTTAAAAGAATCGGAAGAAAAGGCTTTAAAGCTATTGGTAAATACTTTTAATGAAGCTGATGCAGAAGAAAAGCTAAACAAATGGCGGCGGATGATTTTGATACACAAATAGATTATTGAGTGGTGAATGAAGTATGATTATTAAAGAATATGGTTTTATAGATGACATAACAAGTCCCTCTATAGATAATGAATTTTTAAAAAAGTATAATACTTTACCGAAGTTATTTACTAAATTCTTTACTATAGAAGAAGTATATAAAGCATCTAATGATATGTATGATGGAGAAAACATATCCAGAACTGCCACGGATGAAATGATTGATTTACTTTATACCTCCATATTTAACTATTCTAAATTTGATATAGTAATCGAATCTTTAGGTTTTGATGAACCCGATGATACTAATATTATATCTTGTGTTAAAGATACTTTTTTTGATGAATTAATTATAAGAGGTAAATTCCAATTCTGTGTATATTCTGAACCCGGGAATAATATAAGTGAAAAGAAAAAAGATAAAAATTTTAATAATCTGTTAGATAATCTGGACCAATATACATATTCAGATAGTAAGATAGGAACATTCACTATTAAAGATATATATCAAACCGAAGATACTTATGGTATTAGTATGAACGCCATTCAAAATACAGACGATACTAAATTTCTTACAGCTAAATACGAATTTAGTTATGTTATGAAGGACTTATTCCAAAACTATACACATAACGGTTTAAAAGAATTTTATGCCCCATTATTTTTAGGAGATAGACTTTATTTACACGACATTTCTGATGCATTAGGTTTAAGTTCTGCTAAAAAGGATGAATTTATCAAAGACTATTATAAAGATAACGAGAGTAAATTATGGAAATGGGCAAAACAGATAAAAAAGAAATGTCCTAAATATTATGATATTTTTATTGAAATAGCAGAATTAGATGAACCGTTATCTGAATCTTATATAGACGGAGAATATCATCCTTGTATGGAAAAGTCAGATTTTAACGATATTTTAGATGATTTTACTTTTGACCTTAATCACAAATATTCAGACATAAATGAAGATTATGATTCTATCATTGAATATGATTATAATGCTAATTCCGGAATAGTTGATTTTTATCTTTTCCTTGATGAATCTAGTGGAGTTATTAGTGCAACAGCTATGTTTGATTACGAAGATATTGAAAATGGTAGAGTCACTATTGAAGATGTAATTGACAGCTTTGAACCTTATGAGGAATAGGGAGTTGATATAATTGAAGTTAAGAATAAGAGAAAATGAAAAACAAGATATTCGTCAAGAATTTACTTCTGAATATGATGCTTCAAAATATCAAAGAAAACTTATAGCACAAGGCATTACTGCGTGGATTTACCCACATTATAATTCAAAAACACAACAAGCTACTTTTGTTGTAGATTATTACAGAGGATTAGGTGAGAAAAATATGATTATCAAAGAAACTTGGTTAGACGATGAAGAATATTTAGACGCTGGTGATATAGTTTATGAAGCTAAAGCATATTATGATAAAAGTCATAGAAGTTTAGCTGAAAGTGAAGAATTTCCAAATGCTTATGAATTAGATGAATGGATTTGGGATATGTGTCAACAAGGTTATTATGTAGAAGTTTATGATTATGAAGATGAAGAATATTACTACTACAGATGGCCGGATAATGCTGAATATATGGAATTATATGAGCCACAAGATTTAGAAACTGATGAACGTGGTAATTTTTTATACATTAAGGATGAAGGGTTAAAATAATAAAATTTATTATATAAAATAGAAAGTGAGCTTGATATTTATGGTAAAAAAATTAAGAATTAGAGAGTCTTATTTGAGTGAGAATGTAATTACTGATTTAAGAACTGTACTTAAAGATTTACCTCCTTATTATAAGAAAATAGCGGATGACTGGTTTAGAAAATCTGACATAAATATTGAAGATTGTAAACTGGTTAATATATCTAAACCGAAAGGACCTACTATAGCTAAAAAATCCGAATGGCCTATTATAGCTATGGATGAAGATGGCGCTGTATATTGGTTTGGAAATAATGATTATAAACAGATAAGAACTAATTATCCATATGATGGACTTAAACAAAGCAAGGCGTTTGAAAATGCTGTTGAGTTCTGGCAAGTCGTTCCTATCGACCCAGAAACTTATCAATCTCGTTCAGATAGAAAAAACACAAAAACACCCGGTAAATTTATTGACATAAATAAATTTAACGGAAGCACAAGACGCGGCTGGAGACCTGGTGTTTATGATAAGCCCACAAGTGGTACTCGTTTTATGTCCGTAGAAGAAATGGATTTATATGACCCAACAGTTAATAAACGTAAATATGAAGATATATTAGCAAATATGGGACAGGAACGTTATGTAAAAATCTATAATAACTTATGTAATGAGTTAGTAGAGATTAATGAACGTATTCATTCTATAGATTTAAACAATCTGCTTGGGTATGATACATATGATTCTAATCAAACAGATTATCGTACCTCTGCAGGTCATTATCAAGCAGCTCTCAATATGTACTGGCAAACAATAGATGCTTTTGAAGCCTTGCATAGAGACATTAAACAATTAGGACGTTTAGGACGTTACGGTGAAGCGGGTGCTTGGGAATATCGTGAAATCAAATCCGACATTAATACTATAAAACGTAGATTATTAGAAGTTAATAAAGAACTTGATAAAATATAACATAATTTTAATGTTTTACAAATCAAAAAAAACAACTACTAATATTGTAAATAGTTTTAATTACGGTTTACTACAAAATATTATTTATAGAAAGTGAGTTTGATTAGATATGAAATTAAGAATTAGAGAAACACCCATTCACCCCAGACATAGGTTTAATGAATCGTTAGAACAAAAAGTTACACCGGATTCAGAACACCCTAAATGGAAATTATATGGATATGAAGTATATTGTGATTCTTATGCTGATACTCCTTTTTTAATTTTTGCCAGTGATAAATCTAAAGTAATAAAGTATGGAAAGGCATTAGCTAAGATATTTGACAAATATAAATATAATATAGAAACATTAAGAAAAGAAGTGGATAATTTTTATAAAGAACTTCCCGGAAGTAGAGCTGATGGCATAGATGAGAATGGAAAAGGTCTTGAATGTTTTACTCCAAGATACACAGATAGTCCAGATATGTATGAAAAAATTAATAATGACACCTATATTGTTTTTACGGGCACCAAATATTATTATGTGTATAATATAGGTTCCGCAAATTTTGTTTAATATTTCATATTTTAATATTGCTTATACTCATTATTATGGCGGTCTTAAATCAAATTTTGAACACATAGAAGAAGGTATAAAGAATACTAAGGAATATTTAGAAAGAATTATTTAAACTATAATTGTAATAATAAATATAACAATTAAATAAACAATGACACTACTAATACTACATAGATAGTTTAACTACTATCTATGTAGTAATTTTTTTTTATTAACCTTGAAAGCAATTCAGTGGAGGCGAATTGTTCATTTATGAATTTGACTAAAGAAAATATACTTAATATAGATAAGAGTAAATTTCAAGAATTAACAGAAGAAGAACAACGAATTGTAATTCAAATATTACAGGAATTTACAGAAAATGACGGATTTTCAAAAACATTAGATGAAATGTGGAAAGCCGATTATGAAGAAATTCCTGTAGATATTATGACCTTTATTTGTGAGGATAGATTTATTGGTAGATCAACTCGACTGGGCACTACTATATACCCTTTCTGGAAAGAAGAATTTAAAGAAATTTTCGACGCAAGTAAAGAATATCAAGAGATTGTTCTTACAGGTGCTATAGGTATAGGTAAAACAAGTACCGCTGTAATCTGTCTTTGTTATTTACTCTATTTACTTATGTGTCTTAAAAATCCACAGGAATTTTTCAAATTTGTAGAAGGTACTGAAATTACTATTGCTTTCTGTAATATTACTTTGGATTTAGCAGAAGGTGTTGCATTTGAAACAATGCACGAATATTTAAGAAATAGCCCTTGGTTTTTGGAAAGAGGTATTGTTACAGGAAGAAAGAAATTAAGATACAATCCGCCTAATAATATAACAATTAGTTTTGGTTCTGATGCCGGACACTTTTTAGGTAAACAAATCTTTGCTGCTTTACTTGATGAGGTAGATTTTAAGAAATCTTCTTTTAAAGGTGTAGATGCATTAAGTATTCAAAATGGTATTATGAATACTTATACGCAAATTAAAGAAAGAATTAACTCACGTTTTATTGTTGACGGTAAACATTATGGTCATATGTTCTTAGTATCTTCTAAAAAATCAGAACACGATTTCTTGGAATCCTATGTGCGTAAAATGTTAGCTGATGAAAAAGAAGCTAAGAAAATGCTTGTAATTGACGAACCTCAATGGGTAGTAAAACCATCAGAAAACTATTGCGGAGAAAAGTTTAAGGTAGCTGTTGGTAATAAGATGTTATCTTCTTATGTAGTACCCGATGATACTACGGAGGAAGCTATAGAAGGTATTAAAGCTCAGGGTTATACTATTATTGAAGTTCCTATTGAAATGAGAAGAAGTTTTATACTTGATGTAAACTCTGCCTTAATGAATTTGGCAGGTATTTCAGTAATAGGAGCTACAAGCTATTTTAATTATAGCCTATTTAAACGTTGTTATTTATCAGATGTGCCTAAACCATTTGCTACTGAAATATTAGAAATAGGACTTCATGATAAAAGAGAAATTTTAGAGTTCTTTAATCCGGATGTAATTTCCGAAGAATTAAAAGCTAAACCTTTATTTATTCACATAGATACTTCTTTAAGTGGGGATAAAACTGGATTTAGTGTGGTTGCCATTACAGGTAAAAAAGCTACTAAGAGATATATTGGAGCCGAAGAGACTATAACTTATGAAAGATGTTATAGACACATATTTAGTATTACGATTAAAGCTCCTACTGGTGATGAAATAAGTCTTGAAAAAACTCGTCAATTTATATATAATCTAAAATATTTAGGATTTAATATTAAGAGAATTTCTATAGATGGTTTCCAATCTGCCGATACAAGACAGATATTAGATATAAATGGTTTTGATGCCATTATTATATCTATGGATAAACTAAAAGATGGTGAACAACCCGGATATTCTACTACTCGTTCTGCTATGAATGATGGTAGAGTTGGAATGATTAGATATGAAATATTAGAAGATGAATTAGTAAGATTGCAAAGAGATGTATCTACTGGTAAAGTAGACCACCCTATTGATGGTTCAAAGGATATGGCAGACTCTTTTGCAGGTGCTATATATAATGCTTCTACTTATGAAGAATTACAAGCCTATGAATTATCATTGATGGATGTAGTAGATGATATAAATGATGATGTGGATGACTTAATTAAGGAACAAGCCTTGTTTGCACAACAATTGGCTGATACTGCATTTAAGAAAGAACAGAATAAACCTTTACCACAGTTAGAATCTTTATTTGGTCAAGCTGACAATACTACTACACAAACTAATCAAAAAGTAAGACAGTATAGGTCAAGTTTTTCAGATGATGACTTCATAATATTCTAAAAAATTTTTCTTAACAAACTACTTGTAATTTTTAAAGAAATGTTGTATAATATAGTTAGTTTAATTTTTTATAGTTTAAAGGAAGTGATTTATTTTGGCACAAGAAGATAATAGAGGATTTTTTAGGCGCTTATTAGAAGATAGATTAAAAATAAGAGTTAGACCTAATGAGTATAGTGAAATATCTAATATAAGTTCTGAAGCTGATGATTTAACTGTAAGACAGTTAAGTTCAGATCATATTGATGGTACTCCACTAATTGATATGACAACCCTAAATGAATTTTTTACTATTTCTCAAAATAGAAATAATAAGTTTTTAGGGTTTGAAGAAATGTTAGAAGATCCTATTATTGCCGCTGCTGTTGAAATGTATGCTGATGATGCCACGGTTTATAATGATGCCGGTGATGTTATTTGGGCAGAAGGTGATGAACCCGATATTGTAGAGGCTGCTAATAGACTAATTAGAGTATTAGGTCTTAATGAAAAGGCTTGGAGACATATTTATTCTTTATGCGTTTATGGTGATTTATATCTTAGATTATATAGTGAAGGTGATCAATCTGATTATGCTACTATGTATAATACAAACACTAACTATGCCCAATTAACTATTAAACCGGAAGATTCACAAAGACATTTGGAAGAATATGTGGAATTTGTAGATAACCCCGCTTGTTTATTTGATTTACAAAATAAAGATAAAACAACAGGATTTATTAGAGTTGCTGATACTACACAAATTGAAGTTGATAAAGTATTTAGTACACAACCTTTACAAACTGTAAAAATTAGTAATACTGTAATGTACGATAGAAAGGCTTTTATACATATTTCACTTTCCGAATCTATTAGTAGAAATCCTGAATTACTCAAAGTTGATGAGGGTGACGGTCAATCCAATATCTATAAGATTAAATCCGGTAAATCTATATTGGAGGACGCTTACCCTGTAACTCAATCATTAAAATTATTAGAAGATAGTTTATTATTGAACAGATTAACTAAATCTGCTATTGTTAGATTACTTCAAGTAGAAGTTGGAGATATGCCAAAACCGGAAGTAACTAACTTTATGCATAGGTTTAAAAATAATCTTGAACAGAAAATGGCAGTTGATAAAAGAACTGGATTATCTAAATCTTATAATTCTCCTGGTCCTGTTGAAAACATTGTTTATTCTGTAACTAAAAATGGTTTAGGTGCGGTAAATGTTCAAACATTAGGTGGAGACGTAAATGTTAAGGATATTTCTGATTTAGACTATTTTAATAATAAGAAATTAGCAGCACTTAAAATACCAAAACAATATTTGAATTTTGATAGTCCTGAAGGTATTGGTGGTAATGGAACAAGTTTAACAAAAATTAGTTCTCGTTATGCCCATACTATTAAGAGAATACAAAATGCTTATATTCAAGGCATCACTAATCTTATCAATTATTTCTTTATAGATAAGGATTTAGACTATGTTAATAAGTTTACTATTAAAATGGTATCTCCGAGCACAGTTGAAGATGCAGAAAGATCTGAAACTTTAAGTAATAATATCAATCAAGTAAATGATATTATGAATTTAGTAGATACTTTACCGGATGATAATAAGATGGCTATACTGGCTTCCTTGTTTAGTCAAAAACTTAATCTTACTGATATTGCCGGAATTATTCAAGAATATGCGGATAAGTTAGCAGAAGAAGGTTCTGATGAAGATACCTTTGATATAGGTTCGGATAGAAATGCCTTTAGCGGTGGTGGACGCAGTGGTTCGGGTGGTGGCTTTGATGATTTTGATAATAATTTTGGTGGTGACTTTGGAGGAGACTTTGAATCTGAAACTGATTTTGAATCAGATTTTGAAGAAACCCCTACAATAACACCCGAAGTGGAACCTACAATAACACCAGAAGAATAAGGAGTTAAAATATGAAAGATTCAGTTAATATTCAAATAGTAGATATGGATGATTTAATAGAGTTTAGACAGACAATATCACAATTTAGTGGAGAAGCATATTTAATTAAAGGTACATATAAATGTGATGCCAAATCTTTAATGGGTATATTAGCCATTGATGTTAGCTCCCCTACTAAATTAGAATTTGATATTTCTGATAGAGAAGAAATATTAGATTTAATGAATAAATACATTGTAAAATCTAATTCTTAACATATTACAACAAAAAGCAAGGAGGTCTGCTTTATGTTAATTAACCGACATGATTGTATAGAATTACTGATGAAACAAAATGATAATAAATCTGAAAAATTGTTATCTAAACTAATGTCTGATCCTAACCTTACCATAAATAAAGAAATCTGTAATTACTTTATGCAGGAAGAATTAAATGTTCCTACAATAGCCCATTATAAACATCTTAATAATAAAGCGCATAAAATAATTAAAGAAGTTTTAGAGTGTGAAGGAAAAGATGTGGCTACATATATTAAAATGGCTACTTCTTTAATAACACAGGCAACTATAACTCTTGAACATCAATTCAAAGATGATTTAGAAGGAGCAAATACATTTATTCAGAATACTTTACTATGTGAATTATCTCAAGCATTATACATCTATTTTAATTATAATGATTATACTGAATTAGTAAATACAGTAAGTAAGATAAGATATGATATTAAGCTGATACTTGATTGAGGTATGGTTATGAAGACTTTTATATTAGGCGTTTTAGGCGGATTGTTTATAGGAATGATGTTTTTAGGAATTATTTCTAAAAATGATGATAAGATAATCGAATACGAGCAGAAGAAAACAAAGAAATGTTTGAAAGAAATTGATAGATTGAATGGTTTGATAAATAATAGATAAATATTCTTCATTCCTTATTCCTTATTATTTCCCATTATTAACTTTTTGTTGATACTGGGAAATATTTTTATTCATTTTTATTTTTCCAAGATGTAAAAATAATATACTAAATAATAATAACTAACTAATTAACAATTACTACTACATAATATGTATATGTACGTTTGTACATATACATTTGGGCAAGATATCTTTATACAAGATATATTTAGCCTTATTTTTAAATTCCTTTATAGAAAGGAGTGAGTTAAAAATGAAGTCGCAATTAGTTGAACGAACTGGTTCTCTTAGATTGGTAGAATCTACAAAAGTAAAGAAAGGCTGTTTAGGTAGGTTGGAAGGACCTTGTGCAGATTTTAAAAATGCTACTCGTAATGGTAGACTTTATGGTTTACAGTTATGGAAAAATGTATTTAATAATAAATTTGTAAAGGAAGCTCTTTCTACTAAAACACTTTTTGGTGAATTAGATCACCCGGAAGACAGATTTGAAGTATTAGCTAAATATGCTTGTGTATGTATGACTGACTACAGTATTGATGAAAATGAAGGCATTGTATATGGCGGATTTGACATACTTGATACAGAAGCAGGACGTATTTTAAAATCTTTAGTAGACTATGGTTCTCAAATGGGTGTTTCAAGTAGAGGTGAAGGAGATATTATTCAAGGTGAAAACGGAGAAGAAGTTGATCCTGATACTTACGACTTTGCTTGTTTTGATGTAGTTTCTACACCTGCTGTAGAAAGAGCAAGACAAACAGTTGTTGAAAGTGTTGAACATAATCGAAAGAAACGTCAGTTAATAGAATCTGTTGAAAGAGAAATTAAAAATGCAGATACTATTGAAGTATTAGATAATATTGAAAGAACTGTTACAAATTGTAATATGCCAAATTTAAACAGGATTAAACGTTCAATTAAGAATAGAAAATCTCAGATTGCAGAGGGAAAGAATATTTCATCTAAGCCTACTAATAATGCCACTAAGACAAGAAGCAGTAAGAAAGACACTACTGCTAAGACTATTAGAGAGAATATGGATAGTATAAATACTTTTACTACTATCACAGAATTAAATCGTAAAATTCGTGCCTACAAGTTAAGAGAAAAACTACTTAATAATAGTATTTCTCAATATAAGAATAAGGTTGACGAACTAAGTGCTGAATTAGAGAGCACAAATAATAAACTGCTTCATAAAGATAAGGCATTAAAGGAAAGCAACAATAAGAGATTAAAAGCTGTAACAGATAACCGGAAACTTGAAAATACTATTAGTATTCAGAATGATAAAATTGATTTATTGGAAAATGTTAAATCAGAACTTCGTAAAGAACAGAGAAATAATTCTCAGATTACAAGACAGCATTTAACAGAAACACAAAATCTTAAAGATAAAAATAATGCTTTAAGAAAATCTAATAGGTCACTTCAAGAACAAGTTGATAGTTTACAACAAGTCAATGAAGAACTTGAACATAAATTAAATCAATCTGAATCAATTATTGAAAGCTATAAGGTTAGACAAGAACAGCTTAAAGATTCATTACAAGAGCAACAGAATATTGTAGCCGAACATAAGAAAACTATTAAAAATCAAAATATTACTATTAGTGAACAGGATAACAATATTCGTGAGATTGAAACTAATGCACGAAATCAGGACTATAATAATAGAAAAGATATTAGAGCCTTAGAAGAATCTTACAATAAACTTGAAAATTCTTATAATGAACTTGAACGTTCTTATAATGAATTAGATAGCTCCTATAACTCACTAAATGGGGATTTTGAACAAGCTAATGCACAATATAATGAATTATTAGATTCTTATAGGGCATTAGAAAGTAAAATGACAAGTTTAACTGAAAGACTAAATAAGTCTATTAAGTTAAATAAGCAATTTACTAATAGTTTCTTAAATGAATGTGCTAATGTAAAGGGTGTAAATCCTAATAGTGTTGTTCTTAAAGAATCAATTACAACCCCAAATAAAATCAAACAATTAGTTGAAGAAGTTAAAGATAGACAGGACAGATATAATAAACTGCCTATAAGCTATGATAAACCCACTACTGTAAATATTCTTAATGAAGATATTCAAAAGAATAATGAAACAACAGAGGACATAGAATTAGAAACATTTTTAACTTCTGTCCAAGACATTTTTTAACTCCCGCAACTATATTATTTTATATAATAATTTAGTTTTTAGTAGCTTAACAATAAAATAAAGAAAGGTGAATTACTATGGCATTCAATTCTAGAGTAATGTCTGAAAAGCTCATCAAGTCTAAGGTAAGCAATCAGACTTATGCAAAATTTGGTAAGAGACTTGCCGTTGCTGAAGCTGTTCAGAAGAAAGCTGGCAAGGAATTTAGTATTGAGAAGAAAGCAGCTCTTGCTACTCTGTTAGAGAATACTTCCTCTCTGTTAGAGGCAACAAATTCTCAGAACATTCCCAGCAAGACATTCTTCCTTGATATGATTACTGCTGTTGTTCCTAACCTTATTGCTTCGGACATTGTTTCCGTACAGGCTATGGATTCTAAGGCAGGCATTATATCTTATCTCCGTTATATGTATGGTACTACTAAGGGCGGTACTACTGCCGGTACAGTATTTACTGATTCCCTTAATACTGGTCGTAGTGATCCCACTTATACTTCCAGAGTTGTAGAGAATGAGCTTTATGCAAACGGCGCAAACCTTGATTTTACTCCTGTAATTTCGGGTACATTCACTGCTATTGATGGTGCTGGTAAGGTTATCATTGAGGGTACTGTAACTGGTAATACTGTAGCTCTTGTATGTCCTACTGATTCCGGTATTTCTGGTACACTCGATTATGTAACTGGTGCAGTTACTATTACTGGCACAACTAGTGACGTTCTTATGACATATTCTTATGACAATGAGACCGTTCCTTTCAATAACATTACTGGCAATCAGTATCAGAATGTTATTCCTGAGATGACTATGGATCTTGCACAGCTTCCTATTTATGCTAAGAGCCGTAAGCTCGCTGCATATTGGGGCTTTGATGCAGCCTATGACCTCAAGAAGCAGTATGGTACAGAGATTAATGATGTTATTTCTACACAGGCTGCCGGTGAGATTGCGCATGAAATTGATACGGAAATCGCTCTGGACCTTCTGAAAAAGGCGGGTGCAGGTCCTGTTCTTACTTGGTCTAAGACAGCTCCTATCGGCGTAAACATTATTGACCATTATGATAGTCTTTGGGTAAGACTTACTGAGGGTGCTAACATCGTATTTGGTGCTACTCAGAGAGTACAGCCTAACTACATTCTTTGTGGTCTTAATGCAGGTGCTGTTATTGAGTGTATGAGAAACTTTGATGGTACTGGCGCTTCTAATGCAGTAGGTCCTCACTTCATTGGTACTCTTGGTGGCAAGTATAAGGTATATGTAATTCCTCAGTTCCCTGCTAATAAGTTCCTTATGGGTTATAAGGGTACTAACTTCCTGGAAACTGGATTAACAAGAGATTATGTTATGGCAGCATAATACAAGTCCAGTATAAACCTTGTGAATTTCTGGAAACTCCTATCAAATTAGGACAATCAGAAGCCAAGTCTTAAAGATAAAACTTTAAGAAAGGTTCAACGACTATCGAAAGCTAAACAACCATATTTACAGAAATGTATAAATAATCTGAAAAGATTAGATGGTTTGAAAATAAGGTAATATAAATTACACGAAGCAAGTAGAGTAGGATTTAGTAAATCCGAAGTGCAAGGGTTTTTAATAACTTGGTGATAGAGTTATTAAATTCAAGATATAGTCTGAACACTATGGTAACATAGTGAGATATAACGGAAACGGTTATATTGTAACATAATTGATGTATATGCACCGTATCAAGCTGTGGCTACAACTGATATTTTAATGCCTGCTGATTTTAGAGGACAACAGGGCTATGCAACAAGTTATGGTCTGAAAATGGTCAATAACAAAATGTATATTGCAGGAGAAATATTAGCTTAACACAGAAGGTACCTTTATATAGTGATATATAATGAAGTGACATCTGTGAACTCAGGGAAACTCCTAAAGATTTGACTACCAAATCTATTATAGTAATATAGTGGATGGACGAAGTAATTACTCGTGTATGGTAACAAGGTCAAATATGTAACAATGGAAAATCCTGAACCAAGATTCCTATTATATAATTTAATTAAAAATAGGAATAAGGTGCAACGACTATCCGGTGGTGCGGAGTAGTTTTCAAATGAAAACGAAGTGCAGATGGACTATATATGTGTTTTAAAATTATATTGGTAGCATAATATAATATAGTGTATATAGCTTATGATATAGTCTGGGCTTTAGTTACTACGAAATGTAACCTACATTTATAATGTAGCTCGAAAGAGTAAGCAATTCTATATTGACAGATTTATTAAAACTATTTTAGATTTTATAAATTTGAATGATATAGAACGTAACAAATCCGATGCCTATTCTTACAACTGATCTTCTTATGCCTGCTGACTTTAGAGGACAGCAAGGTTACGCTACATCTTATGGCCTTAAGATGGTTAATAATAAGATGTATATTGCTGGTGAAATTCTTGACTAATTGAATTAGTTATTGAACTAACTCGCTTCATATTTTAATCTCCATCTTTTTATAAGAATATCAAATTGATAGTTGGTACATAAAGTACCAACTATCAAGGAGATATTTCATATACAAGATAGATTAAAATATTTCAAAATAAAATAATAAAGAAAGGTGAATAATTATGGCAAGTTTCGTTCTTACCGAGAAGGGTGCAACCATTAGCATTACTAATAATAGCACTCCTAAAACTTTTGACGCTTCTGCTGAAGGTTTTATTAGCCCTACACTTGTAACAAATGGTAATACTGTTGATCCACAGACCATTCCTGCTTTTGATGCAAAAGTTCCTTCTTTTGTAACTTACAAGCTCAATGATGTTGCTGTTGGTGATACTCTTACCTTTGACAGCACCAAGGTTGATGAGATTCTTTATTACAAGGACATTATGGATTCTCCTGTTGAGGGTTATACTGTTACAGTTACACCTATCACTGAGTAATCTAATTAACTAACTAATTAATCTTTAGGTGGACAATAGTTCATCTATTGATTGAATAGATGCATAGAGCAATGACAACTATATGACCTCCAAGTAGTTGTCATTGTGATATGTATCTAATATTTAATAAAACTTTATATTCTTAACCACGAAAATAATAGGAGGATATTTTTACTATGAGATTTGTTATTATTAATCTAACTGATAGAGTAATACCAATTACAAAGACTAATATGGAAAAAGTTAATCTTGCTCCACACAAACCTTATGTGCTTGAAACTATGCACACTCCAGAAATTAAGTTCTGGCAAAATTGTACAGATAGTAGATTTAAGGTAATGTCTGATCCTAATGTTATTGATAGGTATCTTAGAGTATTAAAGAACCAAGAGGAAGCTACTACTAAACAAACTGCTGTAGAACAGCCTAAAAAAGTAGAAACTTCTAAAGTTGAAGTAAATAATACTGATACTAATAATATAAAGGTTGAAGAACCTATTAAATCCAATGCTGTAACTCCTGAAGCCGTTGTAGTAGAAAACGAAAGCACTAAATACACTGAGGAACAGTTAATTGGTATGAAAGTAACTGAATTAAAGTCTTTAGCAGCTCAGTTGGGTATTGCTTTACCTGCAAATGCTAATAAGAGTTTAATTATTGAAACTATTTATAATAATCAGTAATACATTATTCAATCTAAAAGGAGGTAAACTAAATTGAACATAGAAGAATATGTAGATGAAATAGAATTTAGTTTAGGTGCTCCTGTAGTTGAAATTGAAATTAAACCTTATATAAATAGATATGTTCAAAGAGCTTTTAGAGAATTAAAGAGATATATTAATACTACTTCTTTAATGACTATTGCTTATACTGGTAATGCAATTAATCTAACTGGTAAAAATGTTTATAGTGTTCTTTATGTAATGAGAAGTCAACCCACTTATGGAACATTTATGCAGGATGCAGATGTTTTTACAATGGCGAGTAGTTATTACAATATGAATAATATTGAAGATTATACTAATAGAATGACTATATTACAGCAAAGAAACACTATAAGTACAGATTTAGATTTTATTTGGGAGTTTGAAACTCGAACACTATATATAAGTACCAATCCTCCATTTCCACCTGCACTAACTATTCAATATGTTAAAGACTATCAAGATGTATCTGAAATAACAGATCAATATTGGATTGATTTAATATTAAGATTAGCTACTGCTTATTCTAAACAAGCATTAGGTAGAATTAGAGGTAAATATCAACTAAATGGTTCTCAATATAGTTTAGACGGAGAAACCCTAATAAATGAGGCCAATCAAGAAATTGTAGACATAAGAACATATCTACAAACAAATCACGATAATATTTATGTTATAGATTAACATAGTATTATATAGACCTTTTATAAATCCTAAAAATAAAATTTTTATAAGGAGTTGTTTTATTATGGCAGATATTAATGTTTTTGAGCTTACTAATATGGCTCTTAAAAATCTTGATACTGACAAGACTACAAAGAAGTCTGTTTCTGAATCTGTAAAACGTACTTCCAAGAAGAGAGCTATGAAAGAGAATAAAGCTCTTCCTAAGATTTCCTTTAAGAAGTTAAAGCTTGAATCTCTTAAAACTATGAATGAGGATGACGATTTTGAGTTCACTCCTGATGATGAAGTGGTTCTTGTTATTGATACTGAAATGGAAGAAGTTCCTGAAACAGAGGAAGATGCTGTTGCTGCTGCCCAAGAACTTGTTGGTAACAATGTTTGCAAGTGCTCTGTATGTGGTGCTAACTACATTTGTACTGATAATGTTATTGAGGAAGATGTTGACGGCGAAGTTACTATGGTAGCAGAAGAGGGTGTATGCCCGATTTGCGGTGAGGAAGCTCCTCAGATT
>Ga0310786_10006282_pt1 | contig 15855 bp, 12 predicted proteins | sample AusTroGonzalo_MG_FD_203881 | JGI IMG/M metagenome (GOLD analysis project Ga0310786, IMG submission 203881) | Bovine rumen microbial communities from tropical cattle in Woodstock, Queensland, Australia - Gonzalo_03 (v2) (version 2) | ecosystem: Host-associated > Mammals > Digestive system >... | reverse complement strand
AGCTGTACTTCTTTCATATTACCCTGGAAGTCCAGGATGCAGAGGGGACCATTGAGCGAAAGGGCGTAGATGGTTCCGTCAATCACCTGAACATCCCTGAAATCGTAGATGGGATTGAAAAGAAGCGTCTGGGCCGAAAGGGTCTTGGCTCCGCCGCTGACACCGGCGGTAATCCATTCTACCTCACCATAATTGGTTACGGCTACGCTCTGTCCCGGGGTGCCGGGGATCTGGGAGATGGCGTTGACGGCTCCGTTCTGCGGAACCCGGTAACGGGGAACACCGCCCGTGGCCAGGGTAAGGGATTTGTAGGTGTCTGAATAATACTGGTTTCCGCGGTTGTTCTTAAGGAAATACCAGCTGGCGTAGGCCAGGAGGTCGGCTACTTCCGGCTCTCCGGCTTCCCGCCTTACCTGGGAGCTCACGGCCAGGCTTCGGGCCTGGGTACGGCGGTTGAGCGTATCGGTCACGTTTTTGGCAAAGGTGGCCTCATCTCTCTGCTCCTCGGCTATCATCTGCTGCCTTTCGGCATTGGCTCTTTCCTTTTCGGCCACATCTGCAGCGGCATTGGCCTTCTGCTCCGCCTCATGGGCGGCGCGGCTTTCCATTTCTGCCCTCTGGGCGTTGCGGATGGCCAGGATGGACTGCTCTTCGGCCCGGTCTCTCTGCTGGTCAGAGATGGACTTTTGCTGATACGCAATGCTCTCCATCTGCTGGCTCACGCGCTTGACGATGGCTGCGTCCTTTCCGGCTTCCTCCAGGCGGTCCATCTCTTCCTGCATGGCAGCCAGCTCCCGTTGGGAACGGCTGCTACCCAGGTGGTAGAAGACCACCGCCACGCCAATCAAAAGCACGGCCGCTGCCAGCGCATTCAATATGATGGGACGGATTTTCACTTTCTACGGATTACTAACTGGGTGATATCGTCACTCTGGGCAGCGCCGTTGATGAATTCCTTCACCTTGGCGTTGATGGTGTCCACGATATGCTTGCTGTCGGTTCCCTTGCACTCTGCCAGGGCAGCTTCCAACCGGGACTCCCCAAATTGGTCGTGGTTCTTGTTCTCGGCCTCGGTGACACCATCTGTATACATGAAGAGGGTATCTCCCAGGTTGAGCTGAAGGGTATCGCTGGTGAAAGGCACGCCTTCCACAGCACCCAGTACCAGGTTGCAGGCCGATTGCAGGGGCTCTACCGTGCCGTCTGCCCTCAGGATGTAAGGCGGGTTGTGGCCGGCGTTGGTGAAGTTGATGAGACCGGTCTGCAAATCGTAAATGCCGTAGAACACGGTTACGAACATGGAACCTACGCTCTCGTCGCACAGGATGTCGTTGACCGTGCTCATGCACTCGTTGGTGGGCAGATCCTGAAGGCCTGTAGCCTTGATGAGGGTACGGCTTACAGCCATGAAGATGGCTGCAGGAACACCTTTACCGCTCACATCGGCTATGGTGAAAGCTATCCGGTGGTCGTCAATGGGGAAGAAGTCGTAGAAGTCTCCTCCCACATCCTTGGCGGCCAGCATACTGGCGTAGATGTTCACATTGTTTGCATCCGGGAGTTTGAGCTCGAAGGTGCGGGGAAGGATGGCATGCTGGATTTCCCGGGCCACGGAAAGGTCGGCCTGGATATCCACCAGCTGGGCGTGCTCCTTCTGGGCGCTGCGGATGTACTCAATTTGCTCTACCGCCTTGTCAATGGTACGCTGGAGGTCGTCCAGGTCTATGGGCTTGGTGGCAAAGTCAAAGGCACCTCCGTTCATGGCATGACGGATGTTGTCCATGTCTCCATAGGCACTCACCATGATGCACTTGAGGGACGGGATACGCATCTCGTTGATCTTGGCAAGAAGCGTAAGGCCGTCCATCTCGGGCATGTTGATGTCCGAAAGGATGATGGAAATATCCGGATGCTTGAGAAGGACCTGGAGTGCTTCCAGCCCGTTGTGGGCAAAGAAGAACTCATATTCCCCATTTCTGATCTTTCTTCGGAAGTATTGCGATAACAATAATTCGAGATCGGTTTCGTCGTCTACACTGAGTATTTTTACGGACATTGCTATAGTTGGTAACTAATTATCCCTCAAATATAATAAAAATCTTTTAAAGCGACTTGCCTTTACTTGATAACGCCCAGCTCCTTGCCCACTTTAATGAAGGCGGCAATGGCTTTGTCCAAGTGCTTCTTCTCGTGGGCGGCGCTCAGCTGTACGCGGATGCGGGCCTGTCCCTGGGGCACCACCGGATAGTAGAACCCAGTTACAAAGATGCCTTCCTTGGCCATGGCGGCGGCAAATTTCTGGGAGAGGGGAGCGTCGTACAGCATAACGGCGCAGATGGCGCTCTGGGTGGGCTTGATGTCAAAGCCGGCGGCGATCATCTTGTCGCGGAAGTAGTTCACGTTCTCGATGAGTTTGTCATGCAGGGCGTCGCTTTCCTTCAGAATCTTGAAGGTTTCCAGGGCGGCTCCGGCAATCATGGGCGGAATGGAGTTGGAGAAGAGGTAAGGACGGCTGCGCTGGCGGAGCATGTCTATGATCTCCTTTCGGCCGGTAGTGAAACCGCCTACGGCGCCACCGAAGGCCTTGCCCAGGGTGCCGGTGAAGATGTCAATGCGGCCGTAGCAGTTGAACTGTTCTGCCACGCCGTGACCGGTCTTGCCCACTACGCCGGCGCTGTGGCTTTCGTCCACCATCACCAGGGCGTCGTACTTTTCTGCGAGGTCGCAGATCTTGTCCATGGGGGCCACGTTTCCGTCCATGGAGAACACACCGTCCGTTACAATGATGCGGAAGCGGCAGGACTGGGCCTCTTTGAGTTTGGCCTCGAGGTCTGCCATATCGGCGTTGGCGTAGCGGAAACGCTGGGCCTTGCACAGGCGGACGCCGTCAATGATGGAGGCGTGATTCAGGGAATCGGAGATGATGGCGTCTTCGGCCGTGAAGAGGGGCTCGAACACACCGCCGTTGGCGTCGAAGCAGGCGGCGTACAGAATGGCGTCTTCCGTGTGGAAGTACTCTGCAATAGCCTTCTCCAGCTCTTTGTGGATATCCTGCGTGCCGCAGATAAAGCGGACTGAGGACATGCCGTAGCCGCGGGCGTCCATGGCCTTCTTGGCGGCCTCAATGAGGCGGGGGTTGTCGGCCAGGCCCAGGTAGTTGTTGGCGCAGAAGTTGAGGGCTTCGCTGCCGTCCTGCAGGGAGATGCAGGCGCTTTGGGCCGAAGTGATATTTCTTTCTCTCTTGTAGAGTCCGGCCTCGTCAATGGCCTTTAACTCATCGCTCAGGTGCTGTTTGAATTTTCCGTACATATATTATATGGCTTTTGTGCTTTCAAAATTAACGATTTTATCTTGAATATGTAAGCAAAATGTAATAAATTTGCGTGGATAATCGGAAAGATATGAAGAATGTTTTGGTAATTGGCTCTACGGGCCAGATTGGATCGGAACTCACTATGAAAATCCGCAGGGAGGTTCCCGGAAGCACGGTTGTAGCCGGCTATATCCCGGGTGCCGAGCCCAAAGGTGAACTTCTGGAAAGCGGTCCTTCTGCCGTGGCCGATGTAAGAGACGCTGCCGGTCTGGCCGCCATTGTCTCTGAGTACAAGATAGATACCATCTACAACCTGGCCGCCCTGCTGTCGGCCGTTGCAGAGAGAAAGCCGCTGCTGGCCTGGGATATCCAGATGAACGGTCTCCTCAATATCCTGGAGATCGCCCGTGAGAAGGGTTGCGCCGTGTTCACCCCTTCTTCCATCGGTTCCTTCGGCCCGGAAACCCCTCATGTAGGAACGCCCCAGGATACCATCCAGCGTCCCCGTTCCATGTACGGCGTTACCAAGGTGGCCACAGAACTTCTGAGTGACTATTACTTCCACAAATATGGGGTAGATACCCGTTCGGTCCGTTTCCCGGGCCTCATCTCCTATACCACCCTTCCGGGCGGCGGTACCACGGACTATGCCGTAGAGGTTTACTATTCGGCCGTGAAAGGGGAGGAGTTCGTTTGCCCCATCGCTCCGGGAACGTATATGGACATGATGTATATGCCGGACGCCCTGCACGCCGCCATCCAGCTCATGGTGGCAGACCCGTCCCGTCTCAAGCACCGCAATTCCTTCAACATTGCTTCCATGAGCTTTGAGCCGGAACAGATCTTCAGCAAGATCCGTGAGTACATCCCGTCCCTGCGCGTCCGTTATGAGGTAGACCCTGTGCGTCAGGCTATTGCAACGTCCTGGCCCGACAGCATGGACGATTCCTGCGCCCGCGAAGAATGGGACTGGAAGCCCACTTATGACATGGACTCCATGACCCGCGATATGATCCGTCATCTTAGAGACAAACTTCTGTGATTTCTGGAGTGTAAGTGAAAAAAGGGCCGAAACTTTCGATTTGGAAGTCTCGGCTTTCTTTTTGCTTTAAGTTTTTAAGCAACCTCTTAAAATCTAGCTTTTAGTGGTTTTTATAATGTATTGATATACGTGTGCTTACGTGTTTTTTAAAAATTTTATGAATTTCAGATGCAAAAATGGCTTATTTGTGCTGCATTGAAAATCAAAGAGTTATAAAATTATTAAAAAATTTTGTAAAAAAAGTTTTGAAAAAATTTGCAAATCAAAAAAATTGCCGTAACTTTGCATCCGGATTGAGGAAGTGAGGTTCTCTCATGAATCAGTCTATTGGTTATTAGTTTTAGTGTTATTAATTATGTGGTTAGTGAGAGCGTCCGCCTGTGAAGGCCGACACTCTTTTTTTTGTGCGCGGGGCTGACGCGCTGGGCATAAAAAAAAGAGTGTCGAAAGAGTCTTCGACTCATTGGGGGACTAATCCCCCAAACCCCCTGAGTCGGCCTTCGGCCTTCGGCGAATAAACTTTTTCGGACGTTTCGTGGTCATTATCTTGAAACCCCTCCCTCGCCACTCTGTGGCGGAATCCGAACGATAAAGCTAGCCTCGCGCACAAAAAAAAGAGTGTCGAAAGAGTCTTCGACTCATTAAATACATTCTTAGAACCGAAGGGAATCGGCGGGGATGGAATCGTTCTGGTGGCGTTGATGTTTGAGGCGGGAGATCTCCAGGGCCATCTGTTCCAGACGGGACTCGATGGATTCCAGGAGGGCCTGGTTCTCGTCCAACTCGTTGTTGGTGTTGTTGTATATTTCCTCGATAATGGTGTCCATATCCTGCTGGGACAGGCCAAAGGAGTGCTCAAGGAGGATCAGCTCGCGCTGTTTGATTCCGTATCGGCCCGCTTTTACGTAGATGCTGGCGCGGGTGTCGTCGTCCAAAGGCTCTCCGGCCAGGGATAGATAGGCTTGGCGGCCTTGAACGCGGTAATCGTAGATGTAGGTACGGGGCGCTACCAGGCGGTTGTTCTCGACAAAGTTCTGGACATTGCGCTCGAAGTTGTTGCTTTGGATGAGGGTGAAGGCACTCCAGATACTGGGAACCAGGATGATGACCAGGATGGTGCTGATGACCTTTGCGCGGCGCGATGCCACTTCTTCCGAGATGCCCGATACCGTGGGGAAGCCCAGATATTTGACCATGAAGTAAGTGGCCAGGGCGATGAACACACTGTTAATCACAAACAGATACAGTGCGCCAAGGAAAAAGTGCATGTTGAGATGCGCCAGACCGTAACCTGCCGTGCACAGAGGCGGCATGAGGGCGGTGGCGATGGCTACACCCGAAAGCACGGTTCCGCGCTCTTTGCGGCTGTTCTCCAGAATACCTGCCATACCGCCGAAGAAGGCTATGAGCACATCGTAGATGGTGGGAGAGGTACGGGCCTCCAGCTCGGTGGGATTGACCAGCGACAGGGGAGAGACCAGGAAGAACAGGGTAGAAGCAATCAGGGAGATGATGACCATGGCCAGGAGGTTCTTACCGGCCGATTTGAGGAGGTCTACATCGTTGGTGCCCAGGGCCAGGCCTGCACCTATGATGGGGCCCATGAGCGGGGAGACCAGCATGGCGCCGATGATTACCGCCGTGGAGTTGACGTTAAGACCCACGGAAGCCAGGACTATGGCAAAAGCCAGAATCCAGACATTGGGGCCGCGGAACCAGATGGCGGATTTGATGCGCTGGGTGGCGCTCTCCGTGTCAATCTCGTCGAAGATATAGCCGTAGTATCTGACCACGCGGCGGAATCTATTCCATAAACGCTTAAAGTCCATACCCTGTAATTTGTGGCGCAAGTTAAGCAATTTTTCTTTATCTTTGTAAAGATATGAACCACGATATGAAAGAAATTGCTAAAGGAATCCGCTACATAGGCGTAGATCATCTGGACCTGGATCTGTTTGAGAGTCAATATATAGTGCCGGAAGGCATGGCCTACAACTCCTATCTTATTGTAGATGAGAAAGTGGCCATCCTGGATACCGCCGATGCCCGCAAGGGAGAGGAATGGTTCAAGAATCTGGAAGAGGCCTTGGAGGGCCGAAAGCCGGATTACCTGGTTATCCACCATATGGAACCGGACCATTCGGCCTCCGTGGCTCCCGTACTGGAGAAATACCCCGATGTAACGGTAGTGGGAAGCGCCATGGCCCTCAAGTTCCTGGGACAGTTTATGCCGGATAAGCCGGTTCAGAATACCTTGGCCATCAAGGAAGGGGACACTCTTCCGCTGGGCGGCCATACGCTCAAATTCTTTGCCGCCCCTATGGTTCACTGGCCGGAGGTGATGGTGTCGCTGGATACCGCCACCGGCGTTCTCTTTTCGGCCGATGCCTTTGGCAAGTTCGGCGCCCTGTGCAAAACCGCATTCTGGGCCGATGAAGACCCCGACTGGGCCTGCGAAGGCCGCCGCTACTACTTCAATATCTGCGGAAAATACGGCCCTCAGGTCCAGGCTCTCCTGAAAAAGCTGGGCGGAGAAAACATCAGCCTCATTGCCCCGCTGCACGGCCCTATCATCCGTAAAGACCTGGGATATTACTTGAATCTCTATAATACCTGGAGCAGCTACGGAGTAGAAACCGAGGGTGTATTTGTGGCCTATGCCTCCATCCACGGCGGTACGGCCGAGGTAGCCGAGAAAGTGGCCGAGAAGCTCAAGGCCATGGGCTGCCCCAAGGTAGCGACGTCCGATCTTACAAGAGACGACAGGGCCGAAGCCGTGGAAGACGCCTTCCGCTACGGCAAGATGGTGCTGGCCGCCTGTTCTTACGACGCCGGCCTCTTTACCCCTGCACACGATTTCTTGCACTCGCTGCAGATTAAGGGCTACAGCAAGCGCAAAGTGGCCCTCATAGAAAACGGCTCCTGGGCCCCCAGCGCCGCCCGCGTGATGAAAGAAATGCTGGGCGCCATGAAGGACGTGGAAATAGTAGGGGAGCCGGTGACCATCCGCAGCCGTTACAAGGAGGCCGATGAGCCCGCCCTGGATGCCCTCTGTAAAGCCATACTGTCATGATAATCAGAAGTAAAGCCCCGCTCAGACTGGGTCTGGCCGGCGGTGGATCGGATGTATCCCCGTACTCGGACCTCTATGGCGGCAATGTGCTCAACGCCACCATCAACCTGGCGGCCTATTGCTCCATCGAGCCCCTGAAGCTGCCCGTAATGCGGGTCAATGCGGCCGATGCAGGCATCCGGGAAGAAGTGACCCTGGGTACTGGCCCCGTGAATTCCGGCGCGCTGCTCATTGACGGCGTGTACAACCGCGTAACAAGGGACTTCGGCCCCATTCCTACGCCGGGCTTTGCCATAACCACTTATAACGACGCCCCCGCCGGATCCGGCCTGGGCACGTCTTCCACCATGGTGGTGTGCATCCTCAAGTGCTTTGCCGAGTGGATGGGCATTCCCCTGGGAGACTACGAACTGGCCCGCCTGGCCTACGAGATCGAACGCAAAGACCTCCTCCTGGCCGGTGGCAAGCAAGACCAATACGCCGCCGCCTTTGGCGGTTTCAACTTCATGGAATTCCTTCCCAGCGATATGGTCATAGTGAATCCGCTCCGCGTCAAGGACTGGATCATTGAAGAGCTGGAAGCCTCTATGCTGCTGTATTTTACGGGCCGAAGCAGATCCTCGGCCGCCATCATCTCCGAGCAGCAGAAAGCCACGCGCAGCGGGGCCTCGGAGGCGGTGGAAGCCATGCATCGCATCAAGCAGAGCGCCATTGACATGAAGCTGGCCCTCCTGAAGGGAGACATGGCCCGCTTTGCAGCCATCCTGGGCCAGGCCTGGGAAGACAAGAAGAAGATGGCCGGAGCCATTACCAATCCCATGATTCAGGAAGCCTTTGACACAGCTATGGCAGCCGGTGCCATCTCCGGAAAGGTATCCGGAGCGGGCGGTGGCGGCTTCATGATGCTCATGGTACCCCCGGAGCACCGTGTAGCCGTGATAGAGGCTCTCTCCAAGCTTCCCGGAAAGGTGGTGCCCTTCCAGTTTACGGAAAAAGGAGCCGTCGCATGGAAGTTATAGTCCTGGCCGGCGGTCTGGGTACCCGTCTCCGCTCCGTAGTCAAAGAAATCCCCAAGTGTCTGGCACCCGTAGGTGGCCGGCCGTTCCTGGGGTATCTGTTGGACTGGCTGGTGAGTCAGGAGGTGAACCATGTGGTGTTCTCGGTGGGGTATCTCAGGGAGCAGGTTGTTGACTATGTACAATCGAATCGGTGGCCGTTTTCCTACGATTTCGCCGTAGAGGAGGCACCGTTAGGTACCGGAGGAGGAATCCGCCTGGCCCTGGAGAAATGCCACGAAAACCAGGTGTTTGTGGTCAATGGAGACACGTTCTTTCCGGTGGAATTGAAAGATATGTCCTTCCAGTACGCCGTAACGTTGGCCCTAAAACCTATGAAAGACTTTGACCGGTACGGTGCTGTTGAGTTGAATGGTAATGCTGTAACTGCATTTCATGAGAAGCAATATTGTGCTGAGGGGTTGATCAATGGAGGAGTGTATGCGATTGATAGGAGCCGGCTGGAGCTGAGCCGTTTGCCGGAGAAGTTCTCCTTTGAGAAGGAGGTGCTGGAGCCCGGGGCGGCGATAGGGGAGATCGGTGGCTGGGTAAGTGACGCCTATTTCATAGATATTGGAATTCCTGAAGATTATCAGAAGGCGCAGTGGGCCATTCCGGCCTGGTTTGCCGTTCAGGAGGCCTCTGAGGCTGTTATGAAGGCCGATGCTACTACGCTGTTCCTGGATAGGGACGGCGTGCTGAACAAACACATTTTGGGAGATTATGTCCGTACTCCCCGGATGTGGGAATGGATGCCCGGAATCCTGCAGGCTCTTGCCCTTTGGTCCGGCAAGTTCAAGCACATTGTGCTGGTGACCAACCAACGCGGCGTTGGCAAGGGCGTTATGACCGATGCAGAACTGGCCAAGGTACACGCCTATATGATGCAGGGCGTACTGGAGGCCGGTGGCCGCATAGACCTTATTCTTGCCTGTACGTCCGTTTCGGAGGATGATCCCCGCCGCAAACCCAACCCCGGCATGTTCTACGAGGCCTGCAGCCTCTTCCCGGACATAGACGCAAAAAGCAGCGTCATGCTGGGGGATGCCCCCTCCGACGCTGCCTTTGCAAATAACTGCGGTATTCCTTTTATTCTTCTGAATCCGGAAGCTGCTTCTTAGGGTTCTTGGGAACGCCCAGTTTGATAAGCTGCCGGGCCGATGTCAGAATAGAATTACCCGATTCTCCCACTTTCAGCGATACTTTCTCGTACTCGTCCAGGGCGGCATGGAGCTTGTCACCCATAGCGGCGTGCGCCTTGGCAAAATCGTACACACGGTCCACCATGGTCTGGGCGGCCTTGATAATCTTTTCCTGGTTGCGCACCTGGTCGTAGTTGGTCCAGGCTACGCGAATCATGCGCAGGAAGGGCATCAGGGTCTCTTCCGTGGTCAGGAGCACGCCCTGCTGGTAGGCCTCGTTAAACAGGTTGGGAGCCAGGGTCTTGGCCAGTTGCAGCGAGCTGTAATTGGGGATGAACATGATCACGTAGTCCAGGGTCTTGTACCCTTCGCGGATATAGTCCTGGTAGCGCTTGCCGGACAGGCTCTTGATCTGCGTGCGAATGGCCAGTAAATTGCGCCTGGCGGCGTCTTCCTTGAGGATGGGATCCTCGGTAGCCACCCAGTCCGAAAGGGCCTCCATGGAGGTTTTGGCATCAATGATGACCTCCGTCTTGTCCGGATAATGCAGGATATAGTCGGGCCTCATGCGCTTGCCGCTGTCCTCGTTGTAGACAATGCTGCCCTGGACATCTCTCAGGGTTTCTTCCTTGTCAAAGTCTCTGCCTTCCACCATGCCTTCGTTTACCAGCATGTTGTAGAGGATGATTTCTCCCCAGGTGCCGGCCATCTTGTTCTGTCCCTTCAGGGCCTGGGCCAGGTTATCGGCCTTGCTGCCAATGGCTTGCGTCTGGTCCTGCAGGTGCTTTACAGCCTGCTCCATGGCGGTTTTGAGGGAGGCGGTGCCTTCGGCCTGCGTTCTCTTTTGGGCGTCGAAGCTCTCCTGCATGGCCTTGAGATCCTTGCCCAGCGGTCCGGCGAGGTTCCTGAAGGTTTCTTCGGCCTTCTGCTGGAGGCTGTCTTCACGCTGCTTGAGGAGTTTTTCCGTTTCGGCCGACAACTGGCTCTTGACGGCATCCAACTGCTGCGCAAAGGACTCCTGCTGCATCTTCTGCAGTTTCTGGGCGTTTTCCAGGTCTTTCTGGGCCCCGATAAGCTTGTTCTCCAGCTCGTTGCAGGCCTTGACCTCATGAGCGCGCATGATGAGCCAGGTAATGACTACGGCCACAGTTACGGCTGCTACGGCGGCTATAATGATATACGTATTCATAGGCTTTTGACTATGCTTTGGGCACAAACGAAGCCGGTGCTCCAGGCGGCCTGGAGGTTGAAACCTCCGGTTATGGCATCTATATCCAGCACCTCTCCGGCAAAGTACAGGCCGGGATGGGTTTTGCATTCCAGGGTGGAAAGATCCAGGTTGCTCAGCGCAACGCCTCCGCAAGTTACAAATTCTTCCCGGAATTTGCTCTTGCCGGAGAGGGGATAGCTGTCTGCTGTGAGGACAGCCACCAGGCGGTTGAGCCCCTTGCTTCCTACCTCGGCCCAACGGATGTCTTCCCTCAGACCGGCCTTTCTGATCAGGTGATCCCACAGGCGGCTTTGCAGCAGGTGAGTGGTGGAAACCTGCTTCTGGGTGTTCTCCGAGGCGGTTTTTTGCAGCAGCTCACGGGCTTCGTTCTCACTCAGACAAAGCCAGTTGATGCTTAGCGTTCCCTTGTAGCCGGTCTCGGCCAGATGCCTTGCGGCGTAGGAGGAGAGCTTAAGGGTGGCCGGTCCGCTGAGCCCCCAGTCGGTTATGAGAAGTGCCCCTTGGGCCTTAAGAGAAGTCCCTTGCAGGCCGATGGAAGCCTCTACCACCAGCCCCATCAGGCTGCGGAGAGCAGCGTCCGGGACGGTAAAGGTAAAGAGGGAGGGGACCGGAGGGATGAGTTCCAGACGGAGTCCTTCCAGGAAAGGAAGCCCCTTGGGAGCACCGCCGGTGGTGACGACTACGTAGTCGAAGGACTCGTCGTTGACGAGATGCCCGGTCAAGCCGGACATGACGGAGCGTGCAGGAGTGGAAAGCCTTACATCGGCCCCTTTCATGGCCCTCTGGAGGGCGTGGACTATGTCCATGGCATTCTGGCTTTGCGGAAACCAGCAGTGGTCTTCCTGCAGGACGCAGGGAACTCCTTGGTCTGAGAACCACTTTATGGTGTCTTCCTGCGAGAAGGCCTTGAGGGCGCGCTTCATTACTCGTTCTCCGCGCGGATAGGCTTCTGGCAGAGAACGGATGCCCTCGAAGGAATTGGTGAGATTGCAGCGGCCTCCGCCGGTAATGGCAACCTTGGCCAGGGGTTTGGGACCGGCTTCAAACACGGTTACAGCCAGTTCCGGTGCCAGGCTCCTTAACTGAGCGGCACAGAAACAGCCGGCAGCCCCGGCACCTATGATAGCCACGCTGCGCATCGTAGACAAAGATAGTGAAAATTAACTGATTTTGTACTGCTTGATCTGCTTCTCCAGAGCCCGGTGACCCGGACAGACGGATTCCAGCAAAGCATGGAACTGGGGGCTGTGGTTCAAGTACTTAAGATGGCAGAGTTCGTGCAGCATCACATAGTCCTGCAATTCCTGAGGGAGGGATACCAGGCGGAGGTTCAGATTGATGTTTCCCAGGCTGCTGCAGCTGCCCCAGTTGCTGCGGTTGTTCTTGATGAAAACGCGTTTGTATTGAAAGCCGTGCTGAGCGGCCAGGGCGGCCAGGCGCGGGGGCAGTTCGGCCTTGGCCTGAGCCCGCATACGCTCCACCTCGGGCGTTACAGGCGCCCGGCGGGGTTTTCTTCTGAGAATGTAGTAAAGACCCGTGAAGGGGTTTAAGAAGAGTTTACTCATCGTCCTCCTCCGGCAGCACAATCTGCTTGTACTGGTTCTTGCGTTTGAGCCAGCGCTCCTTGGCATACTGCTGCATATCGGTGATGGTGTCGTTCTCGTCTATGATTTCCATGCCCAGGATGGTCTCCATGATGTCTTCCAGCGTAATGATGCCCTGGAAGCAGCCATAGTCGTCTATGATGAGGGCAATCTGGTCCTTGGTCTTGAGTAGGCTTTCCCAGATATCGGAGACGGAAGTCTCTTCGTGGAAGGCCGCAATCTTGCGCTTGATGGTTTTCAGGCGCATGTCAAATTTGTCTTCGGCCAGATTTTCCAAGGCGTCGTAGCGAAGGATGTAGCCGGTGATGTATTCCGGGGAATCGGCATACACCGGGATGCGGCTGTTGTGGGAGAGCTCTTCCTGCTTGTAGAACTGTCTCAGGGTCATGTTCTCCGGCGCTGTGGCGGCCACAATGCGGGGCGTCATGATGTCGTAGGCCTTGATGCCGTCCAGTTTGATGATGTTCTGGATAACCTTGTTCTCGGAGTTGTCCAGCACGCCTTCTTCTTCTCCCATGTTGGCCATGGCGCTTACTTCCTCTCGGGAGATGCCCAAATCCGGGTCTTCGTCGGAGATGGTGTTGTGCAGCTTCTCAATGATCCAGACGATGGGATAGAGCAGGTACACCAGGAAGTTCATGATGCTGGAGACCCAAAGGAGATCTTTCCAGTGCGAAGTGCCTATGGTTTTGGGCACAATTTCCGAGAAAACGAGGATGAGCAGCGTCATGGCGGCGCTGATGATGCCAAACCAGTAGTCGCCGGAAAGGGAAGTGGCCTGATGGCCCACGGCGGCGGCACCCAGGGTGTTGGCAATGGTATTGAGGGAAAGGATGGCACTCAGCGGACGGTCAGGGTCCTGCTTGAACTTCATCATAAGGGCTGCATGCTTGTCTCCTTCGTCTTCCTTCATGGTCAGGTAGGAGATGGGAGTGGACATGAGCACGGATTCCAGCAAGGAGCAAAGGAAAGAGACGCCCATGGTAAGCAGCAAATATATGATGAGTAGTGTCATAGTCAAAAATCAATTCGCAAATTTACAGAATAAATTTTTAAATTTGCATATTATGGACAAAGAACAGATACTCATTCGCATATCCGGAAAGGACCAAATTGGTCTGACAGCCTCCATTATGAGCATTCTGGCGCGCTACGACGCCCAGATTCTGGATATAGGACAGGCCGATATCCACAGCACCCTGTCGCTGGGCATCCTCATTCGAATTGATGAGAATGCCTCGGGCCAGGTCATGAAGGAACTGCTGTTCAAGGCAACGGAGCTGGGGGTAACCATCGGCTTCGAGCCCATCTCGGACGAGGACTATGAAGCCTGGGCCGGTCGCCAGGGCAAGAACCGTTACATCCTTACGGTAATAGGCCGAAGCCTCAGCGCCCGCCAGATTCAGGCCGCCTCGGAAGTCATTAGCAACCACGGTCTTAATATAGATGCCATCAAGCGTCTGACGGGCCGAATGAGCGTCATGCACCCGGAGCGCAACGTCCGCGCCTGCGTGGAGTTCTCCGTCCGCGGCAATTTGGAAAACCGGGCCGAAATGCAGCGCACCCTGATGCAGCTGAGCGCCCAGACGGGAATGGACTTCTCTTTCCAGAAGGATGATATGTACCGCCGCATGCGCCGCCTCATCTGTTTCGATATGGACTCCACCCTTATCCAGACGGAGTGCATCGATGAGCTGGCCCGCCGCCACGGAGTGGGGGACAAGGTGGCCGCCATCACCGAGCGCGCCATGCGCGGAGAGATTGATTTCAAGGAAAGCTTTACCGAAAGGGTTGCTTTACTTAAAGGACTGGATATCTCTGTCTTGCAGGATATTGCAGACAACCTTCCTATCACGGAAGGCACGGATCGCCTGATGTCCGTACTCAAAACCTGCGGTTATAAGATTGCCATTCTCAGCGGCGGTTTCACCTTCTTTGGAGAACACCTGCAGCGCAAGTATGGCATCGATTACGTATACGCCAACGAGCTGGAAGTGGGAGAGGACGGTAAACTTACCGGCCGCTATGTGGGAGATATTGTGGACGGCCGTCGCAAGGCGGACCTCCTCAAGCTCATAGCCATGACCGAGCACGTGAACCTGGCCCAGACCATTGCCGTGGGAGACGGTGCCAACGATCTTCCCATGCTGCTGGAGGCAGGCCTGGGCATTGCCTTCCATGCCAAGCCCCGCGTGAAGGAGGAGGCCCAGCAAAGCCTCAGCACCATCGGCCTGGACGGCGTACTCTATTTCTTAGGATTCAAGGATTCCCATCTGGGAGAACAAGGTATATTATGAGGAAAAAACGCATAACAACCGTTCTGTTATCCCTTCTCCTTATCATCGGCCCCGTATGGGCTGTGTTCAAGGAGGATAACCTGAACCATACGCTTTCCGTGCTCCTGATGGAGCTCAAGGAAACCTATACCGACCTTATCAAGTTCAGCGGCAGCGCCGACAAACGAATTGAGGAGCAACACCAGCGCCTGGTGGAACTCATAGACGAGTGCAACGAACTGTCGGTGATGCTCTATTCCCAGGCTTCGGAGAATACTTTTGATCTGACTTACGCGCTCAACGAGGTTACCAAGCAGTACGAGAGTTTCAAGGGTAACAATACGCCCTACGCCGAGGTAAAAGAGAACCTGACCACAGAGATGGATAGGTTCAACCGCCTGTTGATTACCCTGCGTAAAATGCCACCGGAGCGTACCGCAGAGGAGATTGTTCAGAGCAAGCAGGTGACGATGGCCCTGGATTCGGCCAGCAATGCCCTGGCATCGGCCGATTCCCTGATTCTCCATGCGCCGGAATTTGCCCGCAACGTGTACGACATGAAGATGGACAGCGCTACCGTGGCAGTGAGAGACAGCTGTCTGTATGTGGCCGAACAGATTGTGGCCTATTACTGGGAGCAGTTGCAGCAGATAGAAAGAGACAATAAATACTACCAGCAGACCGACGAACGCCTCCGTGGCGCTTACGACTATGCCCAGGAGCGTTATGTGTCCGTTCAGCAGAAACTCTTTGTTCAGGGAAAGGGAAATTACTTCAGGACCCTGGCCCACTTCTCCTATCGCTTCCCCCGTGCCATAGCAGATATGCGAAGCCGCTACAGCCTCAATCTCAACCGAACCGAGCAATCGGTTGTAAGTTCCTGGAGAGGGCCTGTTGTGTACTTCTATTCCTTTTTGCTCCTGTTTGTATTGGGTGTAGCTACTTTGCTCGCTACGATTATTGTAAACAAGGGCTTACAGCGCACCAAGATAGGCAAGACGGAATGGTTTGCCAATCATAAGGGGATGATCATTGCCCTGACGGGTGTGTTCCTCTTTGGCGTGTTTATCCTTGTGAGCAGCAACATCAGCCATAATACCTTTATCATAAGGGCTTCCA
>Ga0310786_10006279_pt1 | contig 15860 bp, 12 predicted proteins | sample AusTroGonzalo_MG_FD_203881 | JGI IMG/M metagenome (GOLD analysis project Ga0310786, IMG submission 203881) | Bovine rumen microbial communities from tropical cattle in Woodstock, Queensland, Australia - Gonzalo_03 (v2) (version 2) | ecosystem: Host-associated > Mammals > Digestive system >... | reverse complement strand
AACAGTCGGAACGACTATCGTAAGCTCCGCCATCATCGACGATGTCATCGGCATCATCGTCCTGACCTTTGTCATCGGATTTAAGAATCCCGAAACGGATCCCATGGGCGTGGTGATCTCCACCCTCCTGTTCTTCTTAGCGGCCGTCGGCGTTGGCTTTATTCTGTACCTAGTCTTCAAAAAGATTGACGCGCGCTATCCGCACACAAGAAGAATTCCGATCCTGGGATTGGCGCTTTGCTTCGCCTTCGCCTACGGCGCGGAGAAATGGTTTGGCATTGCGGACATCACCGGCGCCTACGTGGCCGGCATCATCCTTTGCTCCATTCAGGACTCCCAGTACATTGACGAGAAGATCGACATTAACTCCTACATGCTCTTTGGCCCGATCTTCTTTGCCAGCATCGGCTTAAAGACCAGCATCGACAACATCGACACCGGCATCATCATTTTCTCCGTCGGGTTTGTCCTGGTTGCCCTGATCACCAAGATCATCGGCTGCGGCCTGATGGCAAAGCTTTGCAGGTTTAGCTTCAAGGACAGCCTGAAGATTGGCGTCGGCATGATGACCAGAGGCGAGGTCGCCCTGATCGTATCCCAAAAGGGCCTTTCCGTAGGCCTCCTCACCCCGGTTTACTTTACCGCCGTGATCCTGCTCATCATTGTATCGAGCATCTCTACGCCGATCATCTTAAAGGTCCTGTATTCCAAGGATCGGGAGACGGCGTAAATCATCGCAAATATTAAGAGCCCTCATAAGCTGAGGGCTCTTTTTTTATTCCTGTGATTCGTCGATGCTGGACTCGATGGTGGTTTGCGGGTCAGCCTCTCTATTTTTTTGTGCTTCCTCTGCAAAGAATTGAACCCAGGTCATAATGCCATAGATGATGATCAGACAGACAACTAAAAGGATCATGTCCTTGCCGTCAAAATGATTCCGCTCTTTCAAATGACCGGGCCCCGCAGATTTCTTTTTCTTCTCTTTTTTCTCAAATAGTTTCAATTGACACCTCTAACGCTTACGTATGATATTTCGAAATCATTATATCCATTTTTCCATGGGAAGACAATGGTTTTTTCCGTCTTTTTATGATTTCGGGCTCTTACTCCTCCTCCGTCTTCTGCTTCTTGGACATTGGCAGGGAGAATACAAATTCGCTTCCCACGCCCTCCGTACTGACCACGTTGATGTTCTCGTTGTGGGAATTGATGATCTCCTTTACGATGGAAAGTCCCAGTCCGGTGCCCTTTTTATCCTTGCCTCGGGAGAGGTCAGACTTGTAAAAACGATCGAAGACGAACTTAAGGTCATCCTTCGGGATGCCGATGCCGCTATCCTTTACGGAGACAAAAATCTTATTTTTCTTCTCCGTGGTCTCAATGGTGATCACGGAATCATGATGACTGAACTTAATGGCATTGTCGAGGAGATTGTAGATCACCTGCTTGATCTTCTCAATGTCTGCGTTGACGTACATTTCCTCACCCGTCAGGATCACCTCGATGGCGATTTTCTTCTTGAGACAGGAGCCCTCGAAGGAAGCGGCGATGTTTCGGATCACGTTGTTAACGTCGAAATCCGTTTTCTCGAGAAGCATGCCCTTGGTGTTCAGATTGTTCAAGGTCAGCAGACTGTTGGTCAGCTTCGTCAGTCTTTCCGTCTCATTTAACACGATCCCCAAATACTTTTCATGCATTTCCGGAGGAATGGTGCCATCCAGCATGGCCTCCAGGTAACCCTTGATGGAAGTCAGGGGAGAGCGGAAGTCATGGGAGACGTTGGCCACGAATTTCTTCTGGTCATCCTCGGCGCGGGCGATCTCGCTTGCCATGTAATTCAGGCAGGCAGCCAGATAACCGATCTCGTCATCACTTTCCACCTGAAATTCATAATGCATGTTGCCGGATGCATATTGTTCCGTCGCATACGTGATCTTTCGAAGGGGAACGTAGACGATCTCCGTGAAGAAGATCAAAATGATCAGCGACAGCATGAACAGGATGATAAAGGTCAAAAGGAAAATGCCATTTAGGTGATAACTGATCTGATCGATCTTTCCCAGTTCATAATGGATGACCACGTATCCCTTTACCTTGTAATCGGAGGTGATGGGAGCGATCACGGTCAGGTTCTTCTTCTCCAAGGTGTTAAAAAAATTGTCCGTGACGTAGTAAGAATTTCCCGTGATGGTGGGATCAAAATTTTCGATCAGGATCACGTTCTCCACGTTTAATTCCGTTGCCGTATCCAAGATCACGCGCCCGGAAGGGTTGATGATCTGGATGGAGGCCTCCAGATAGAGGGAGAGTGCGTCCAGCTGATCCTTTACGGTCTCCAGACTGATCTCACTGTTATATAATTCACTTGCGTACGTATTGGCGATAAGATTGGCCTCGGTATAAAACCGCTCCGCATAATATTTGATAAAATGGTCCCGGACCATGCTGGGACTGAACGTGGAGACGACAATAAAACCAAAGATGCCAAAGATCAAATACGCCAACAAAAATTTCAGATACAAAGTTTTTTTCATGGCGTTTTTTATCTTCTCACTTCAAATTTATAACCGACGCTGTGTACCGTGGTGATCTTCCAATTTGCGTGATCCTTGATCTTCTCGCGCAGCCTCTTGATGTGCACGTCAACGGTTCTGGAGTCTCCGATGTACTCATAGCCCCAAACCTGATCCAAGAGCTGCTCTCTTGTGTAAACGCGGTTTGGTGATGACGCCAGGCAAAAGAGAAGCTCCAATTCCTTGGGCGGCATGTCCACGTTGTCTCCCATGTACGTCACGGAGTAGTTGGTCAGATTGATGATCAGGTCGGGATATTCCACCTTCTTCTCCACAAAATGTTCCTTCGGTTCCTCGGGAACGACGGGCGCCACGGTCTTATAACGGCGGAGAACCGCCTTCACCCTTGCCACCATTTCCTTGGAATCAAAGGGCTTTTCTATGTAATCATCCGCGCCAAGCTCTAATCCGAGGACCTTGTCGAAAACCTCACCCTTCGCGGAGAGCATGATGATGGGGATCTCATGCTTTGCACGCACCTCGCGGCACACCTGATAGCCATCCATGCCCGGGAGCATCAGATCCAACAAGATCAGATTCGGCGGATCCTTCTCCACGATGGGCAGCACGGATTCCCCGTCATTGACGATGGTGGTATCAAAGCATTCCTTCGTCAGATACAGGGAGATCAGCTCCGCGATGTTGTTGTCGTCATCCACGATTAAAATTTTCTGCTTGGAAGTCATAGGTATCTCCTTTATAAAGTGGATTTCCTCACGTACCGCCATGAGGGTGCATTGTTTATCGGAACGTTGCGATGGTCACGCCGGCATCGCCTTCTCCAAACTCGCCAAGACGAAATTCCTTGATGATCTTCATCTTTTTCAGATGAGAGTGAACGGCATTTCGGAGGGCGCCAGTTCCTTTTCCGTGAACGATCCGCACGCTGGGAAGATGCGCGAGGTAGGCGTCATCCAAGTATTTGTCCAGCTCTGACAGGGCTTCGTCCACCGTCTTTCCGAGGAGATTGATCTCCGGCGATACGGAAAGGGACTTCGACATCTTGATCTTACCGATGCCGGTGGTGGGGGTGCGGACGGCCTTGGGATCAGAGAGGTCCTCCTCCTTGATCATGACAAGGTCCGCAAGGTTGGTCTGCATGCGCATGATGCCACACTGCACAAAGAGATTGCCCTTGGCATCGGGAAGGCTGCTTACCGTTCCCTTCAGATTCATGGAAACGATCTTCACCGCGTCGCCCTTCATGAGCTTCTTGGGGTCAATGCCCTTCACGCCGTTATTTGTCACCTTTTGGGTCTGGCCTCCGATGGAGAGCTTGTCATTTTTGTCCTTGATCTTATCGCGGACGGCCTGGCGCTTTTGCTCCAAGGTCTTCATGTCGATGCCCATGGCGCTGGCCTTGTTAAAGTCGCGGATCGTCTCGTCGGCGACGTCCTTCGCCTCCTGCAGGATCTCACGAGCCTTCTCATTGGCTTCGCGCAGGATCTTATCCTTTGCCTTATCGATCTTTTCGTTTTTCTGCTTTAACTGCTCCTCCAGGAGACGGATGTTTTCCTTCTTCTTCTCGATCTCCTGGCGTTCCTTCTCCATGCGAACGCGGTTCGACTCCAGATCCGCGATCACGTCCTCGAAGCTGGTGGCCTCCTTGCTGATCTGCTCCTTCGCCGCCTCTATAATGTGATCGGGAAGCCCTAATTTGGAAGAGATCGCAAAGGCGTTACTCTTTCCGGGGATGCCGATGAGAAGGCGATAGGTGGGCTGCAGGGTCTCCACGTTGAATTCACAGCAGGCATTCTGCACGAAGTCCGTGGACAGCGCGTAGATCTTCAGCTCGCTGTAATGGGTGGTCGCCATGGTGCGGATGCCGCGGTCATGCAGGTAGTTTAAGATGGAGATGGCAAGCGCCGCGCCCTCCGTGGGATCCGTTCCCGCTCCAAGCTCATCAAACAAGCACAGGGAATGCTCGTCCGCGTTGGCCAAAATGTGGACAATGCTGGTCATGTGAGAGGAGAAGGTGGATAAGCTCTGCTCAATGCTCTGCTCATCGCCAATGTCGGCGAAAACCTCCGTAAACACGGAGAGCTCCGAGTGATCGGAGGCAGGGATATGCAGACCTGCCTGGCCCATCAAGGTAAAGAGACCAACGGTTTTTAACGATACCGTCTTACCGCCGGTGTTCGGTCCCGTGATGACAAGAAGGTCAAAGTCCCGCCCTAAGTGTATGTCGATGGGAACCACCTTTTTCTTGTCCAGCAGGGGATGGCGGCCCTTGCGGATATTGATAATGTGTTTTCTGTTAAACTGAGGTTCCGTGGCGTTTTGATCCAGTGCCAGCTTGGCCTTTGCGAAGATGAAATCCAGCTTTGTCATGGTGCGCTGGTTCACGGTCAGCTCCTCGGTGTGGGCGGCGCAAAGATAGGACAGCTCCGCAAGAATATGCTCGATCTCGGCCTTTTCCTGCAGGTCCAATTCCTTTAACTGGTTATTTAGGTTCACGATGGCAGCAGGCTCGATAAAGAAGGTGGAGCCACTGGAGGACTGGTCGTGAACCATGCCGGACACCTGCCCCTTATGTTCGGATTTCACGGGAATGCAGTAGCGGTTATTGCGCATGGTGATCACCGCATCCTGAAGATAGGTGCGGTAAGGGCCCGTGAGCATGGAATTCAATTGATTGTGGATCTTCTCGCCGGTGACCTGGATGCTGCGACGGATGCTCTTTAGCTTCGGGCTGGCGTCGTCCGCGATCTCATCCTCGGCAAGGATGCAGCGGTTGATCTCATTTGCCACCTGGGTCAGGGGCGTGAGTGCCTCAAAATAGGGATCCAGGGAATCCTCCGGCGCATCCTCCCGCTCCTTCTTGCCATAGGTCTTGATGCGGCTTACGTTGTCGAGAAGACCTGCGATCTTAAGAAGCTCCGAAGAGGAGAGCGTGCTGCCGATTTCCAAGGATCGGATGGAAAAGCCCAGATCTTTATTGCTTCCGTAGGAGGTGCTTCCCGAGCGAAAGATCTTCGAGATGGCATCCCTGGTTTCTTCCTGATTCTTTCTGATCTCCGCAAGGTCCGTGGAGGGGAGAAGCTCCTTACAGAGCTTTTTTCCGGGCTCCGAGTCCGCCTTCTGTACAAGGAGATCGATGATTTTATAATATTCCAGCGTTCGTAATACTTTCTCGTTCATAATAACTCCAACCGCGCGTCTGGTTGACGCGCCACAAAATGCCTATAATAATACTTTTATATCATACCATATCAATCAGAAAAAATACAGACAAAAGGATGAAATTATGATATGGTTTTATTAAGGAATCAAGAAGATCCCGCGACAGTTTAAGTTGATTTAAGGTTGTTGTCTCATAATAAAACCATCATAAAGCTATCATGGATCGGATGCCCCGCAAGGGTTGGGACGAAAGGTTGGAGGATTTTGCATGAGATTACTTTTGGCAGAGGATGAGGAGGAGCTGAGCCAGGCGCTGGCAGCAGTCCTTCGACATAACAATTATTCCGTGGACACGGTGTTTGACGGCCAGGAGGCGCTGGATTACCTGGAAGGTCAGGAGTATGACGGCGTGATCTTGGACATTATGATGCCCAAAAAGAGCGGACTGGAAGTGTTAAAAGTCATCCGCTCTCATAAAAATCAGGTTCCCGTACTGCTTCTCACGGCGAAGACGCAGGTGGACGATCGGGTGGAAGGACTCGACGCCGGAGCGGATGATTATCTGGGAAAACCCTTTGCCATGAAGGAGTTACTGGCGCGAGTGCGGGCCATGACAAGACGCCAGAGCGCGCTTACGGACAATGTGTTGACCGTTGGCAACGTGAACTTAAATCGCACCACCTTTGAAATGTCCGTGGGGGAGGAGAAGGTTCGCCTCGCCAACAAGGATTTCCAGATGATGGAGATGCTCATGGTAAATCCCGGACAGATCTTCTCCACGGAGCGGTTTATGGAAAAGATCTGGGGGTATGACTCGGAGACGGAGATCAACGTAGTCTGGGTTTACGTATCGAACCTTCGAAAGAAGCTGGCGGCCCTTGGAGCGAACCTGGAGATCAAGGCCGTGCGAAACCAGGGATATTCCCTGGAGATGAGGAAGTAATTCATGATCAAAAAATTAAGACGACAATTTATCTTAGTGACCATGTGCTCCACGTTTGCCGTGCTAGCCATTATCATCGGCGCCTTAAACGTTGTGAATTTTTATTCCGTGGCAAAGAGGTCGGATGAAATCTTGATGGTTCTTTCCGGAAATGGCGGCAGGTTTCCGAACGTGCAGTGGCAAATGAGGGAGATGGGGGAGGAACCCGCAGCGCCCCCGGAGGAAGGGTTCCAGCCTAGGGAGATGCAGGAGTTTCAGAAGGAATTCCGAAAGAATTTCACGAGAGAGACGGAGTATGAGACGAGATTTTTCTCCGTGATCTTGGAAAGTGACGGTTCCTTTATCTCCTCGGATCTCGGCATGATCGCCTCCGTGGAGGATGACAAGGCGCAGGAATATGCGAACTTAGTCCTTAAAAAATATCAAAAAAATAACGTCACAAAGGGGTATTTGGACGAATACCGCTACCTGGTGACGGAGCATGGCGATGGATATCGCATCATCTTTATGGACTGCGCGTCGGATCTTAAGAGTGCCAGAAATACCTTATTGATCAGCGTCCTCACGTCTTTCCTTGGATTGGTGGCCGTCTTGATCCTGGTGCTCTTCTTCTCGAAAAAAGTGTTCCGTCCCGTGGAAATTTCCTATCAGAAGCAAAGGCAGTTCATCACGGATGCCAGTCATGAGTTAAAAACGCCTCTCACCATCATCTCCGCCAACGTTGAGGTCATGGAGATGGAGGCGGAGGAATCCCAGTGGAGCAAGAGCATCCGAAAGCAGGTTGACAGGATGATCGGACTGGTGGAACAGATGGTGACCCTCTCAAGACTGGACGAGCAGCAGGAGACCGTGGCGGAAAAGTTTTCCTTAAGCGACGCCGTGCGGGATACCGCAGATCTCTATCTTCCCGTGGCGGAAAGCCAGGAGAAAGAGTTTCAGGTGGAAGTTGCGGAGAATCTGTTTATGAGCGGGGATGAAAAACAGATCCGCCAGATGGTCGGACTTCTTTTGGACAACGCCATGAAATACGCGACGCTTCCGTCCTCGGAGGAAAAGGAGGGCGAGGCCCGTCCAAGGATCAAGCTGACGCTGACTGCAAAGGGAAAAAAGGCACAGCTTTGCCTTTGGAATACCTCCGATCAGGAGTGGAAGGGCAATGAAGAGGCCCTGTTTGAGCGTTTTTACCGTCCCGACAGCTCCCGCAATTCCAAAAAGGGCGGCTCAGGGATAGGCCTTTCCATCGTGAAATCCATCGTGGAAGCGCATCACGGAAAGATCACTGCCACCGGTAAGGAGGATGGATCCATTGAGTTCAAGACAACGCTGCCGTTGAACGGCTAAGAAAATACAACAATCTGCGGCTTGGAGCTACTCCAGGCCGCTTTTTTGATGAAAAATTTTAAGTTGATTTAAATTACACTTTAAGGTTGATTTTAGGTTTCCTGTGTAGAATGGGTATCAGAAAGAGAGGAAAAGCCCATGACGTATCAAGATACCTTTAAGAGATATGAACTAAAATACCTGATCGGAAGGGAACAAAAGGAAAAGCTCCTGCAGGCGATGGAAGGCCGCATGGCCCTGGATCAATACGGAAGGACGACGATCATGAACGTCTATTACGACACGCCGGATTACCTTCTGATCCAAAGATCTCTTGAGAAGCCAACCTATAAGGAAAAGCTTCGGGTCCGCAGCTATGGGACGGCTGATTGGGATGACAAGGTATTTGTGGAACTCAAGAAAAAATATGACGGCATCGTATATAAGAGAAGGACCACCGCCACCCAGCAGGAGGCGTCGGAGTACCTCAATCACAATAAGACGCTCTCTAAGTCAGATCAGATCACGGAAGAGATCGATTACTTTAAGTCCTTTTATCAAAGCCTGATGCCGGCGATGGCGATCTCTTATGAGCGGGAAGCCTATTACGACGTCTCGGGATCAGATCTTCGGATCACCTTGGACGAAAACATTTTATGGCGGGAGACGGATCTGAATCTCAAGCACGAGCCCTATGGTGAGGCGCTGCTTCGAGAGGATCAAACCCTCGTGGAAATCAAGATCAGCATGGCAATGCCCCTGTGGCTGGCGCGAGCCCTGTCGGAAGCAGGAATCTACCAGACTTCCTTTTCAAAATACGGCAGCGCGTATCGGAATAAATTAACGTTGCAGCCCGCCCGCAGGGCAAGCTTGGCATAAATGACACATTTGTCACATATAAAGAAAGGATAGGTAAGTTTTATGAATACTTTATTTCAGGGAGTGTTTGAGGAAGCGACAGAGACGACTTCCCTTCAGGTTGGTGATTTTTTGATCTGCCTTTTGGCAGCGCTGGTGATTGGCTTTTTCCTGGCCGTGATCTCCACGTATAAAACGAACTTTTCACAGAGCTTTTTCTTAACCCTGGCCCTTTTGCCAGCCGTGACGTGCGTGGTCATCATGATGGTAAACGGCAACGTGGGAGCGGGAATCGCCGTGGCGGGCGCCTTTAGCCTCGTGAGATTCAGGTCCGCACCCGGCAGCGCAAAAGAGATCTGCGCCATCTTCCTCGCCATGGGCGCCGGATTGATCCTTGGCATGGGATACATTGGCTATGCGGCGCTGTTCACCATCATCTTAAGTGCAGTCATGTTTTTCTACCAGATGCTTGGAGTCGGGACAAAGAAGAACGTTCCGCAGGAGAAGACGCTCCACGTCACCATCCCTGAGAACCTGGATTACGAGACGGTGTTTGATGAAATTCTGGAAGAGTATGCTTCCAGCCATGAACTGACAAACGTAAAGACCACGAACATGGGCAGCTTGTTTAAGCTCACCTTCAGCATTACCCTAAAGGAAATCGGAAGAGAAAAAGAGTTTTTGGATAAGCTTCGCACCAGAAACGGAAACCTTGAAATCTCTCTCTCCAAGAGAGACAAAACCCTGCAGACGGAACTGTAATAAGCCTTCCAAAACGGAAAGGAGAGGATGAAGATGAAAAGAAAAACTTTATTTCATAAATTTTCCAGAAAATTAGTCGTGATCATTTTAGCGGGAGCATTGCTTCTAAGCGGATGTGCTTCCTCTGGTAAGACTACCGCCGGAGACGAAAGTACTTCGGTGGTGGTCGGAGCGGAAACCCAGGTGGAGGTCTCCACGTATCAAAGCTCCTCCGGGTCATCGGAGGTGACGTCCTTCGACGTGAGCGACATGTTTTCCAACCGCGACCTAAAAGGGGAATATAGCGAAAAGGACTGCGTGCTCATCACTCTAAACGGTACGGAGGCTTCCTGTGAGAGCTCCGCCGTATCCATGGAGGACGGGGTCATCGTCATCAAGGAGGAAGGAAGCTACCTCTTACGCGGCAGCTTCGAGGGATCCATTCGGGTGGAGGCTCCCGAGGATGCAAAGGTTCAGCTGGTTTTGGACAACGCCAACATAAAGACCGAGGGGACCGCCGCCATCTATGGGAAGACCGCAGACAAGATCTTCATCACCCTGGCTGAGGGCAGCAGCAATGAGATCACCAACGTGGGCGAGTTTCAGGCCATCGATGAAAATAACGTAGACGGTGCGATCTTTTCCAAATGCGACGTCACGCTAAACGGTACCGGAACCCTTACCGTCAGCTCCGAGAAGGGCCACGGCATCGCATCCAAGGATGACGTAAAGATCACTGGAGGAACCTATGTCATTACAGCCGGACGGCATGGCATCTCCGGCAAGGACAGCATCCGCATCGCGGAGGGTAACGTCACCCTCACCTCCACGGAGGACGGCCTCCATTCCGGAAATGACGAGGATGCCGACAAGGGTTACGTTTACGTTGCAGGCGGCACCATTACCATTTCAGCTGGGGACGACGGCATTCATGGCGAGACCAAGGTCGTGATCGCAGGCGGAACCATTACCATACAAAAGAGCTACGAGGGCATTGAGGCGGCGATCATAGAGATCGCAGGCGGAGAGATCAACGTCGTGGCGAGTGACGACGGACTTAACGTCACGGACGGCAGCGGCACGGAGAGCTTTGGCCCCGGAGGATTTGGACAAAAGAGTGCGGACGCCACCTCCTCCGACGTTTATATCCTGATCTCTGGCGGCTTGACCTACGTGGATGCCAAGGGCGATGGCATTGATGCCAACGGAGCTTTCTACGTAAAAGGCGGAGACGTTTACGTAAATGGGCCGGAAAATAACGGAAACGGTGCCATCGACTATGATTCCAAGGCGGAGATCACCGGTGGCAATCTCATCGCCGTCGGTGCCACCGGCATGGCCATGAACTTCAGCAGCGCCACGCAGGGATGCGCCCTCATCACCACCTCCTCCACCCATAAGGCAGGGGAAGTGATACAGTTAACGGACAGTAGTGGTAACGTTCTTCTCAGCTTAACTTCCGCAAGAAGCTTTGCCTCCGTTGTGGTCAGCAGTCCCCTGATGAAGCAGGGTGAGACTTATACCCTGACCATTGGAAGCGAAACCCAGAGCTTTACCTTAGATCAGTTGATCTATGGACAGTCAAACGGCTTCGGCGGCTTTGGCGGAGGTCAGATGCCGGGAGGTCAGGGCGGAAGGGGCCAGAGACCTGATGGACAGGGCGGCGAAGGCCAAAGACCTGACGGGAAGCAGCGCCCTGAGGGCTTTGACGGGAATTTCGAGGGAATGCCCGAGATGCCGGAGGGATTTGACGGAAACTTCGAGGGAATGCCTGAGATGCCTGAAGGTTTCGACGGAAACTTCGAGGGAATGCCCGAGATGCCTGAAGGTTTCGACGGAAACTTCGAGGGAATGCCCCAGGCGCCCGGAGGATTTAACGGAAGACCCGGGGGAAATTCCCAGAGCTCCAGTTCGAATGATGAAACCTAAATTTTTATGGAATAACGTTCTTGCAGGGCTTTTCACGGTAAGTGGAAAGCCCTTTACTTTTGTCCGCTCTTTCGATATACTTGTGTATAGATTTGGAGGGTAGATTATGCCAGAAAAAGAGCCAAACGTACAAAGCGATTTTATGATAGAAAAGATCAAGGAGCGCCCCATCAACAAGGGGAAATTGGTGCGCCGCATGCTGTTTACCGCTGCCATGGCGGTGGTCTTTGGCTTGGTGGCCTGCTTTACGTTCCTCGCCCTGGAGCCGGGACTGAAAAAATGGATGAACCCGGAGGAGGAGCTTCCCAAGGTTTATTTCCCGGAGGAGACGGAGGAGATGTCCCCGGAGGAGATGCTTTCCGATTATCTTACGGAGCTGACGGAACCCCAGGACGAGCCTGAAGAGACGGGTGAGCCAACGGAGGGCCAGGAGGATGATACGGGATTAAAGGAGGAGCAGATCCAGGAGATCCTGTCCCAAATGCGCCTCAACGTTGTCAACTATCGTCAGATGTATTCCGCCATGTCGGAGTATACGAAGAACCTTCAGAAGTGCATGGTCACGCTGACGGGCATCACCTCCAGAATGGACTGGTTCAATGACGTGAACGAGAGCGCAAACAAATCCTCCGGCGTCATCATCGCCAATACCACGAAGGAATTATTGATCCTGACGGATTATTCTTCCCTGCAAAACGCCCAGCGCCTAAACGTCACGTTCTGCAACGGCGTTGAGACCACGGCGGAGCTTAAGCGGAGGGATCCCAGCACGGGACTTGCCGTTGTTTCCATTCCAATCGACATTCTTCCTGAGGATTTTCTTGAGTCGAGCATCGCCATCGCGAAGCCCGGTTCCTCCAACCTCAGCAATCTGATCGGAACTCCCGTCATCGCCCTTGGAAATCCCATGGGAACCGTTGGTTCTGCAGGCTATGGCGTGATCACCTCCACGTCCGGTCAGGCAAATGACACAGACGTCAATTACAAGCTTTTGCAGACGGACATTGTCGGCAGTCCCATGGCCGACGGCGTATTGTTTAACCTGTATGGCCAGCTCATCGGAGTCATCACGCATCAGAATAACGTTCCAGGCATGGAAAACGTGATTGTTGCATATGGTATCACGGATCTAAAAAAACGCATGGAGAAGATGTCTAACGACCAGGCCTTCACCTATTTTGGAATCTACGGGACCTCCGTCAGCTTAGGCGCACACGAGGAGCTGTACGTACCCTATGGTGCATACGTGAAGGACGTAAAGCTGGATTCCCCAGCCATGCGCGCGGGCATTCAAAAGGGTGACGTGATCATCCGCATGGATGATTCCGAGATCAATAATTTCACGGAATTTGTTTCCGCGATCAACATGAAGGAGCCGGAGGACGTGGTCCACGTGACGATCATGCGCCAAGCCCAAAACGGCTACAAGGAAATGAGAATAGACGTTACGCTCAGCGAACGCAGATAAGAATCATTGACGGAAAGGAAAAGACATGAAATTTCTAAATGAATTAAAAGAGGGAGACCGCATTTCAGACATCTACCTTTGCAAACATAAGCAGTCTGCCGTGACAAAGAATGGCAAGAGTTATGACAACGTGATCCTGCAGGATAAGACGGGCACCATGGACGCCAAGATCTGGGATCCAAACAGCCCCGGCATTGCGGAGTTTGACGTGTTGGATTACGTGGAGGTTGTGGGAGAAGTGAACAGCTTCATGGGAAGCCTGCAGGTGAACGTAAAGAGGGTTCGCCTCTGCAGGGAGGGAGAGTATGATCCCGCGAACTATCTTCCCGTGAGTGAGAAGAGCATCGACGGCATGTTTCAGGAGCTCTTAGGCATCATCGGATCCATCCAAAATACCTACTTAAAGCAACTCTTGGAGAGCTTTTTTGTTCAGGATCAGGGCTTCGCGAAGGCCTTCCAGAAATCCTCCGCGGCAAAGGCCGTGCACCATGGATTTGTGGGCGGACTCTTAGAGCATACCCTGAGCGTGACGAAGCTCTGCGATTACTACTGCACGGCATATCCCATCCTGAAAAGAGACCTACTCCTCACGGCTGCCATGTGTCATGACATCGGAAAGGTGAAGGAGCTTTCCGCCTTCCCCACCAATGATTACACGGATGACGGACAGTTCCTCGGACACATCGTCATGGGTTCCCAGATGGTGGCGGAGAAGGCAGCCCAGATCCCTGGATTTCCTCATCAGCTGTTAATTCAGGTACAGCATTGCATCCTTGCACATCACGGAAAGTATGAGTATGGTTCCCCGAAGCTTCCCGCTTTGATGGAGGCCGTTGCGCTGAATTATGCGGATGACACGGACGCAAAGATGGAGACCTTTAAGGAGATCCTGAACAATAATGCGGGAAATTCGGACTGGCTCGGTTTCAACCGCCTGTTTGAATCCAATATCAAGGCGTCACGCATCGATTTCTAAAAAAAGGACCGGCACGTTCCAATGAGTAAAAAGTTGAAGACGTTTTTTGGCAACCATATTTATCTCGTTATAGAAAAAGCATGTTGGGAGAACTTGCATGAAAGAATTTCAAAAGAATGACATGGTCACGGTAACCATAGAAGACATCGGTACGGAAGGAGAAGGCATCGGAAAGATTGACGGATACACACTGTTCGTGAAAGATGCCGTGCCCGGAGACGTGGTGAGCGTAAAGCTCATGAAATGTAAGAAGAACTATGCTTATGCGAGACTAGAGAAGGTGGAAACGCCTTCTCCTTTTCGTGTGGAGCCTCCGTGTGCATTTCACAGACAATGCGGCGGCTGCCAGCTGCAGGCCATTGATTATGCAAAGCAATTGGAGTTCAAACAACAGAAAATCCGTGGCAATCTCATCCGGATCGGCGGATTTGATCCGGCGTTCGTGGATGCAAAGATGGAGCCGATCGTCGGTATGGAGGAACCGCTGCGATACCGCAACAAGGCGCAGTATCCCGTGGGGACGGATCGAAACGGAAACATTGTGACAGGTTTTTATGCAGGACATACGCACAGTATCATTGCCAATACAAACTGCCTTTTGGGTGCGCCCGAGAATCAGGAGATCCTCGAGAAGATCCTGGAATACATGCGGAAGAACCGTGTGACAGCCTACGATGAGACCACCGGACAGGGGCTGATCCGTCACGTCCTGATCAGAAAGGGCTTTACCAGTGGCGAGCTCATGGTCTGCATTGTGATCAATAAACATGGAAAGAGCAAAAAGGCAAGTCCGGCAGCAGGCGTCAAAGATGCCAAAGCGGGAGACGTAACGGAATATTTGCCTGCGCAAAAAAAGCTGATCGAAAGGCTCTCCGTCATTCCTGGCGTAAAGAGCATCTCCTTGAATTTTAATTCCGAAAACACGAACGTGATCCTTGGCCGGGAGGTTCAGACCATTTGGGGCGAACCTACCATTTATGACGTGATCCACGTGCGCGACATGCAAAGGGAAGGCTTCCCCTTCACGGGAGATTCCCTGACCTTTAAGATCTCTCCGCTGTCCTTCTATCAGGTCAATCCCGTGCAGACGGAGAAGCTCTACAGCCTGGCTTTGGAATATGCAGGGCTTACGGGGCAGGAGACGGTCTGGGACCTGTACTGTGGCATTGGCACGATCTCCCTCTTCCTCGCCCGCAAGGCGAAGCAGGTCTATGGCGTGGAGATTGTGGAGCAGGCCATTTTGGATGCGCGCGAAAACGCCGTCCGGAATGGGATCGAGAACGCGAAGTTCTTTGTGGGAAAGGCGGAGGAAGTCCTGCCGGCTTACTATGAGGGGAAACTGGAGGTTGACGCCGCGGATGGCAACCCGGACGCCGCGGATGATGATCTGACTGGCGCGCGGAAGTCTTCTTTGGATGAAGGCGACATGCTTCACCCCGACGTCATCGTGGTCGATCCGCCCCGCAAGGGCTGCGACGAGGCCTGCCTCTCCACCATGCTTAAGATGCAGCCCTCCCGCATCGTCTACGTCAGCTGCGACAGCGCCACCCTCGCAAGAGACCTTAGAATTCTTTGCGAGGGCGGGTACGAAATCCAAAAAATCCGCGGGGTGGATCAGTTCGCCATGACCGTGCACGTGGAGACTGTTGTGAAACTCACCCGAGTCGGGGTGTGACTTTTGAAATAATGTGATCAGATTGACAATTGGTATTTGCAGAAAGGAAACAAATGATAATTCGAGACTTTGAACCGAAATATACAGAGGAAGCAGCGGAAATTGCTCTTGACGTATATGATCATGAGAGAGCATTTACACAGGAACTTCCGGAAATATCAGACATTCCGATACTGAAACATTTATCCGGAAACGACTTAGGCGTAGCAGCATTTGAAGGCGGAAAAATGGTGGGATTTCTTTGCAGTGTGGAA
>Ga0310786_10006278_pt1 | contig 15861 bp, 14 predicted proteins | sample AusTroGonzalo_MG_FD_203881 | JGI IMG/M metagenome (GOLD analysis project Ga0310786, IMG submission 203881) | Bovine rumen microbial communities from tropical cattle in Woodstock, Queensland, Australia - Gonzalo_03 (v2) (version 2) | ecosystem: Host-associated > Mammals > Digestive system >... | reverse complement strand
CGAACTCACTCAGATTGGTGGTATGACCCAGCGTCACCATACCTGTATCATGCGGACGCGGAGAGAGTTCTGAGAAGATGACTTCACCCTGCTTCGTCAAGAAGAACTCGACGCCCCAGATACCAGCACCCGTCAAGGCTTTCGTCACCTTGTCGGCCATAAATTGAGCCTGTTTCAGAGCCTCGTCAGAAATCTTGTAGGGTTGCCACGATTCACGATAGTCGCCAGCCTTCTGCACATGTCCGATAGGCGGACAGAACAGCGTAGGCCATCCGTGCTGTTGGGTAACGGTGAGCAGCGTAAACTCAGAATCGAAGTCAATAAACTCCTCGATAATCACCTCCTTCACGTCACCACGTGATCCTTCCATAGCCTCCTTGAAAGCAGTCTCCAGTTCGCCTTCGTTGTGCACGTAGCTCTGGCCATGACCACTCGATGACATCAGGGGCTTTACCACACAAGGGAATCCGATTTCGTCAGCAGCAGCCTTGAACTCCTCGAAGGTCTTGGCATAGAAATACTTCGCCGTTCTTAGGCCGAGTTCCTTGGCAGCGAGGTCGCGAATGGCACGACGATTCATGGTGTAGTTGACGGCACGAGCACTTGGTACCACCTGAATGCCCTGCTCCTCGAACTTAAACAGGCGCTCCGTACGGATGGCCTCAATCTCAGGCACGATGATATCAGGCTGGTGCTTGTTAACCACAGCCTCAAGAGCGTCGCCATCGAGCATCGAAAACACCTCGCGCTCGTCAGCCACCTGCATGGCTGGCGCATTGTCGTAACGGTCGCAGGCAATCACATACTGACCTGCACGCATAGCGGCAATCACGAACTCCTTGCCCAGTTCGCCTGAGCCTAACAGCAATATCTTTTTCATCTGTTCTTATACATATTATCGTAATACTTCTGATAGTCGCCCGAGGTCACATTGTCGAGCCACTCCTGATTGTCGAGATACCAGCGGACGGTCTTCTCAATACCCTCCTCGAACTGGAGACTTGGCTCCCAACCGAGTTCCTTCTGGAGCTTCGACGAGTCGATGGCATAACGAAGGTCGTGACCAGCACGGTCAGTCACGAAGGTAATCAAATCCATGTCCTCACCTTCCTTACGACCCAGCAGACGGTCGACGGTATTAATCACCACCTTAATGATATCGATGTTCTTCCACTCGTTGAAACCACCAATGTTGTAGGTCTCAGCAATCATACCCTGATGGAAAATCAGGTCGATAGCACGGGCGTGGTCCTCAACGAACAACCAGTCGCGAACGTTCTCACCCTTGCCATAGACGGGCAATGGCTTACGATGACGGATATTGTTGATGAACAGCGGAATCAGCTTCTCAGGGAACTGATAGGGACCATAGTTGTTCGAGCAGTTCGTCACAATGACGGGCATGCCGTACGTATCGTGATAGGCACGGACAAAGTGGTCGGAAGAGGCCTTGGCAGCTGAGTACGGAGAGTGCGGATTATACTTCGTGGTCTCCAAGAAGAACTTGTCGCCGTATGCCAGATGATGCTCAGCAGAAGATGCCGTTGTGGTGAACGGAGGCTCGATGCCCTCAGGATGCGTCAGCTCCAAAGCGCCATATACCTCATCCGTTGAGATATGATAGAAACGCTTGCCCTCATAGCGCTCTGGCAGCGACTCCCAATACAATTTTGCTGCCTGCAACAGCGACAGCGTACCCATCACATTGGTCTTGGCAAACGTAAACGGGTCCTTGATGCTGCGGTCTACATGGCTCTCTGCTGCCAAGTGGATGATACCATCCACCTTCTTGTCCTGCATCAGCTTGTAGAAAGCGTCAAAGTCGCAGATGTCCATCTTCACAAACTCGTAGTTGGGCTTGTTCTCGATGTCCTTCAGATTAGCAAGGTTGCCGGCATACGTCAGTTTATCCAGATTAATAATGTGGTAATCAGGATACTTGTTCACAAACAGGCGCACCACGTGACTTCCAATAAAGCCTGCGCCACCAGTAATTACAATTGTACGTTTCATATAGCTATATTTTTTAATGTTTTCCTAATGTTATAACTTCACAATCGCCGAATTTATTGCCCTCGATGGTCAATCTTATCAGCGTACGTTCTTTGTGCCAACCTTGTAAACCAGCGGCACCAGGATTGATGTTCAACATATTCAGCGTCTTGTCGAACTGCACCTTCAGGATATGCGAGTGACCAGCCACGAACAACTGTGGCGGATTGGCATAGAGCAACCCTCGGACGGAGTAGTCGTAGTTGCCTGGATAACCACCAATGTGTTTGATAAGCACATCGACATCCTCAATCTTAAAACGGTTCAGTTCGCGATACATCAGTCGCAGGTCACCTCCGTCGCAGTTGCCGCAGACAGCACGGAACGGACGGAAAGCAGCCAGTTTCTCGGCCACTTCCACACTACCGATATCGCCTGCATGCCATATCTCGTCGCAGGGTTCGAAGTAGTGCAAGTATTTTTCGTCCCAAAAGGCGTGAGTATCGCTGATGATGCCTATCTTCTTCATAGTCCAAAGCGTTTACGGATATAGTCTGCTATCAGTTTCTCTGTAGCTTGCAGTCCAAGAATTGAGGCATCAATGCACAAATCGTACGACTCTGCAGAACCCCATGTCTTGCCTGTATAATAGTTATAGAACGATGCACGAGTGGCTTCACGTTGCAAAATAAACTTTCGAGCTGCAGGGTAGTCGATATTCTGCTTAGCCATAATCTGCTTGATGCGAAACTCCAACGAGGCAGAAATGAACACATTCACCACATCCTTGCGTTCACGCAACACATAGTCGGCACAGCGTCCAACAAACACACACGAGCCCTCATCAGCAGCCTTCATGATAGCGTCACTCTGGAATTTGAACAACGACTCTTGCGAGAAGTTATTGGCATAAAGGCTACTGTCGTGTACTGGTGTAGCACGCAAGTTAAACAACGAGCGGAAGATGCCTCGACGTTCATCGTTCTGCTCAAAGAACTTCTCAGAAAAGCCACTCTCCTTTGCAGCGAGATTCAGCAATTCGCGGTCGTAGTACTTCGCACTGAAGTCAAGGGCCAACATACGGGCTATGTCATGTCCGCCACTGCCGACCTGACGTCCTACACAAATGATGATATTCTTATTCTCGTTCATTTCACTTTTCACTTTTAACTTTTCACTTTTAACTTCTTCATGTACCACCACAGCATAGGTATGGTCATAGCAAACGAGCCGAAGTCACTCGCTGGCATCGAATACCATACACCATCCAGATCCCACAGCATTGGGAATACAAACGCCATGGGCAACAACAGGAACAGTTGGCGAGACAACGACAGGAATATCGAAACCTTAACCTTGCCAATACTCTGGAAGAAATGGGTAATGGTAGCCTGCGAACCAACCACGAAGAATACCAACATATCGAGTTTGATACCCTTTGCCGACAAATCCAGCAATGTAGGATCGGTCGTAAAGATACGCGCAATCTCTCTGGGAAAGAGCATCGAGAGCACCCACCCAACCAACAGAATAGCAGTAGCACATCCGATAGCCATAAACAGGCAACGGAACATACGGTCGTATTTCTCGGCACCATAATTATAGCCCACAATGGGCTGCATACCTTGACATACACCCATCACAAACATAAAGAACATCATGACCACCGAGTTGGCTATCGAGTAGGCACCTACGGCCATATCGCCTCCATAGCGTACAAACTGGTTGTTCATAAAAATCACGATGATACACGATGTGGCATTCATCAGGAAAGGTGATACACCAATCGCAACGATATTCTTTACCAGGTTGGTCTTTAGTTTATAGATACCACGCTTAAAGTGCAGCAACTCGTTCTTGTTCGAGAACAGATGCAACTGCCAGCACATAGCCAGTGTTTGCGAGGTGACTGTAGCCAATGCAGCACCACGTATGCCCCAGCGGAACCACCATACGAACATGAGCACCAACACGATGTTCATGGCCACCGTAAACAGTACCGAATACATCGCATGCTTAGGCTTTCCAGCAGCTCGCAACACTGCATTCATACCAAAGTACATGTGCGTCACCACATTACCCAGCAGTATCACAATCATAAACTCGCGGGCGTATGGCAGCGTGATATCACTGGCTCCGAAGAATCGCAGAATAGGATCAAGGAACAGCAGACTGATAGCCATAAACAAGGAACCTATTATCAGGTTCAGCGTAACGGTATTACCCAGCAGATTCTGCGCTACCTTATAGTCTTTCTGACCCAGTTTCACACTAATACAAGCCGAAGAGCCTACACCCACGGCAGCTCCAAAAGCGGCACTCAAGTTCATAAAGGGGAATGTGATGCCCAAGCCCGCAATGGCCTCAGGGCCCACAATCTGACCGATCATGGCACGGTCGATGATATTATAGAGACTGGAGGCCGTCATAGCCACAATTGCAGGCAGAGCATACTGCCAGAGCAGTTGTCCTACCGGCTTTGTCCCCAGTTCTAACGCTTTTTGTTTGTTGTCCATAAATATAAATAATGTGCAAAGGTAGTGCAAATCTATTGAAAAACCAAAAAAAACATATTTTTCTTTTTATTTTTCAGATTTTCTTTTACTTTATTTGGTCAATTCAAAAAATATATCTATATTTGCACGGAAATAAACATTTTTTAAGTTCAACTAATTTTATAAAACTATGAAACAATTTAAAAATTTCTTCCTCATCGCACTTATGGTGCTTGTAGGTGGTATGGTGTCTTCTTGTGGCAGTGATGATGATAACAACGGTGGCGGCGGTTCTGGATTGGGAACCTATACACTGAAGTGTCATATTTCTGATTATGGTACGATACCTACAGAATTTGCCAAGATTATGAACGATGCCCTTGAGCAGAATGTCAACCAGCAGTACCCCAATGTTTCTCTTGATCTCGTCAAGAAAGCTGTAGATCAAGCTGTTGAGGATGCTGTCAAGAGTGGTCAATATAATGATTCGCCTTACAACTATACTATTGAGTTCTATATTGTCGACTCTAACGGTAAAAAGGTATATAGCAGATATATTATCGTCAAGAACGGAACGGCTACTGCGGCGTAAGCAGTATCAGACAATATCAACAACTATGAGGATGCCAAACCGGCACCCTCATTTTTAACGCTAACTACAGATGCAACGGCTACTGACCCTCATCATACTGACTGGCTGTACACTCTTTGTACTGGCTGGCAACTTGCAGGACGGCACGAAACGCGTGCGATATAAGGACGGTCCGGCCTATATCTACCGTGTCAGCCTGACCGACAAGGCTGATACGCCATATTCGTTCGACCATCCTACTCGCTTCCTGTCACGCCGTGCCATAGAACGACGCGAGCGCCAAGGGCTTGCCATTGACTCTACTGACCTGCCCGTTTCGTCTCATTACGTCCGCTTAATCAAAAAAGAGGGGGTGACCATTGTGGGCCAGAGTCGCTGGCAGAACACCGTACTGATTCGTTTGAAAGACAGCACACTGGTTAGCGGCATCCGACAGCTGCCCTGTGTCAAAGCCTGCAAACTGGTTTGGCTCTCGCCCGACTCCATCACTCCTGACAAGCGTATCGACTACCAGAGTCACTTTGAACCGTACGACAGCATTCCCAACGAGATTTACGGTACTGCTGCCGACCAGATATACAATTTGAAAGGTGACCAGTTGCACAGAGCCGGATTCTTAGGCAAAGGCATGATGATTGCCGTTATCGACGGAGGCTTTAAGAATGCCGACCGCATTCCGGAGTTGCAGAAGATTAAGATCCTCGGCTGGCACGATTTTGTCAGTCCCAACGATCCGCAACTATTTTCAGAGACGGATCATGGCACCAAGGTTCTTTCCATCATGGGTGCCTATCATCCACACATATTCATTGGCACTGCCCCCAAAGCCGGGTATTGGCTGTTACGCAGCGAAGACCAATTGACAGAGCAGGAAGTGGAAGAAGACTATTGGACAATGGCGGCCGAGTTTGCTGACAGCGTTGGATGTGACGTCATCAACTCCTCATTAGGCTACAATGAATATGACCATAAATGGATGTCGTACAAGCAGTGGCAACTGGATGGCAAGACGGCATTCGTCAGTCGTTCGGCAGCCATGTTGGCCCAGAAAGGAATCGTACTCTGCAATTCCGCAGGCAACTCTGGCATGGGGCCATGGAAGAAGATTGGTGTACCTGCCGATGCTGAAAACATCCTGACTGTTGGTGCCATTTCTGATATCGAGACACAACGCATCGCTGCCTTCAGTAGTGTGGGACCTACTCAGGACGGTCGTGTCAAACCTGACGTAGTAGCCTTAGGCGCGCCAGCACGCGTCATCAGCGGACGAGGCACCATCACCAGCAGCATGGGAACATCATTCTCATCACCCGTCGTTTGCGGACTGGTAGCCTGTCTGTGGCAGGCCATGCAAGATAAGACTGCTTCTGAAATCATAGACATCATCCGTCGTACTGGCAACAACTACCAGCATCCTGACAACATCTACGGATATGGCGTGCCTGATTTCTGGCAAGCGTTTTTAAAGGGAAAAGTGAAGAGTGAAGAGTGAAGAATTTGCTACCGCCATGATGAATGAGCATTATACGCTGCGCCAACTGAATCTGTTGGTACGCGAAGCCATCGAGGATGCTCTGCCTGACGAATATTGGGTGGAAGCGGAGTTGTCGGAGTGTCGCGAAAACAGTGGGCATTGCTATATGGAACTCATCGAAAAGGATGAACACAGCAATACACCTGTGGCACGTGCCTCAGCCAAATGCTGGCGACAGACGTGGCAGATGGCGAAGCCTTATTTCGAGCGTACCACTGGACAACCGCTACGTGCTGGTATGAAGTTACTGCTGAAGGTCTATGCCCAGTTTCATGAAGCCTACGGATTCTCATGGATTGTCTCTGACATTGACCCCACGTACACCTTAGGCGATATGGCCCGCAAGCGTCAGGAGATTATCCGCCAACTGAAAGAGGAAGGTGTTTTCGACCTGCAACGCGAACTACGCATTCCCACCTTTGCCAAACGTATTGCCGTTATCTCTGCCCAGAATGCTGCAGGCTATGGCGACTTCTGTCGTCAACTTGAAGATAACGAGTACGGTTTCCGTTTCGCGGTAACGCTGTTTCCTGCCGTCATGCAGGGCGAACAAGTCGAACAGAGCGTTATTGCTGCCCTCAACCAGATTTACGAGTTACAAAGTAATCATATCTCTCATTTCGACTGCGTCGTCATCATCAGAGGCGGTGGTGCCACTGCCGACCTCAGCGGTTTCGACACGTTGGCATTAGCAGAGAATGTGGCTCAATTCCCCTTGCCTGTTATTACTGGCATCGGACATGACCGTGACGAATCGATTCTCGACATGGTTGCAAATACGCGCGTAAAAACGCCCACTGCTGCGGCTGCCCTGCTGATAGACAATCTGTTACATGTATTGGAACAACTCGACGATGCCAGCCAGCGTATTTCTCATGCTGTCAACCAGCGAATTAGCAATCAAAAGACTAAAATTGTCACGATGACGACCCTCATCCCTACCCTCGCCTTACGTGTCGTTGGCGACCAACGGCATCGGATAGAGATGATGGAGAATCGCCTGCCTATTGCCATCGAGCGACGGTTGACGAATCAGAAGCATCTGTTGGAAAGCCTGAACATCAAACTTCAGGGCTTTGACCCACAACTGCTATTGAGTCGAGGCTACAGTATTACCCTCAAAGATGGCAAGGCCGTACGTGACCCACAACAGTTAAAACCTGGCGACGAAATTGAGACCCGCGTGGAAAAAGGAACGATACGTTCGGTAGTTAAGAATTAAGAGTTAAGAGTTAAGAAAATATGAACGAAAATCCAAAATACGAAGAGGCTCTGGCCCAACTGGACACCATTGTCCGCAAGATGGAGTCCAACGAGTACGACATTGACGAACTCGCTGCACAGCTGAAGACTGCGCAGCGACTTATCAAGTTCTGCAAGGACAAGCTGACCAAGACAGAAGAGGAACTTCAGAAGATTCAGGCTGAAGCTAATTCATAGGCTGGGCTTCACAGGCTGTATCGTACCATCGGCATTAAATGTCAACGGGTCGATGCACACCTCGCGATTGTAACCTGCGCTCCAGTCGAGCTTGGCACCACGCGGACGCTGGAAACGGTGGTAGACAATATACCACTCGTCAGTACCAGGTTTCTGCACGATGGCATGATGGCCCGTTCCGAATATCTGCTTGTCGTCATCGCGTTGCAGGACGATGGTCTTTTCTGCTGCTGTCACAGGCTGTCCGTTACGCACCAGTGCCGTTGGCGAATCGCTGATAGCATAGCGGATACGATAGTTCTTCGAACGCGTATCGTTCTCCGACCACGTAAAGTAATAGAGTCCATTACGATAGAACACATACAATCCCTCATTGAAACTGTAGCGTGCCTTATCCTTACGAGGCAGAATCACAGTGGGGTCTCCCTTGAAACTCGTCATATTGTCGTTCAATTCAGCACAGATAATCGTACCATTACCCCAATACAGATAGTATTTGCCCGTCTGTGGATCCTGGAACACGTCAGGATCAATCGTCGCCCCACCATTCTTCATCACAGGCATATCCTTGGTACATAGAGGTTTACCCAAAGCATCCTTGAACGGGCCTGTCGGTTGGTCGCTGACAGCCACACCAATCTGACTCTCACCCACGAAATAATAGAAGTATTTATATTTAGCCTTCTTGCCCTTGCCCACCTTACGCTCGATGACACAAGGGGCCCACGCCTTGCGCTTAGCCCACTGGCAATCGGTTTGCAGGTCAAAGATGACACCCTCGTACTTCCATTCCTTCAGGTCCGTACTCGAATAGCAGTGGAAGTTGTGGTTATCCCAATTCTCCTGTCCGTCAGTCGTCGGATAGAGGTAATACTTGCCGTCCTTCTCTGAATACAGCACTTCTGGGTCGGCATAAAGGCCCTCGATTACAGGATTCTTCCTATTGGGTTTCATCGTGGCCAACTCGTAGCCGTCACTCCAGGCTTGCAAGCGGTCGTATTCCTCCTTGGTGATACGCAGGAACGAGCCGTGCTGTGGACGATTGACGCCCTCGATATTGCGTGGTTTCTGGAAGTTACGCATATACTTGTCTGCCAGACAGAGACGGTAGTTACGTGGACGTGACGAATATTCGATGTAGCCGATTACCCAGTCGTCGTGACCAGCCAACTGGAAGGCAGACACGCCCTCACACTTTTTGTTACCCTCGAAACTGACATAGTCATCCTCGACGGGTTCCCCCCAAGGACCTGTCAGTTCCTTTGACGTAGCTGTAAAAAGACCGGGCTTCCCACCCTCTTTCTTAATCATCATGTGCCACTGCTGGTCGCTCTCAAGCCAGTTAATGTCGGCATCGATGGTGGCATAGCCCCAATCAAAAAGCAGTTTGGGTTGCGTCAATTGTGTAAAGGTCTCGTCGGCATACGAATAGTACATGCGGTCATACTTCTCCTCGGCACGATTCCACATCGAATAATAGATGAAATAGCCGCCTTTCTTGCCGTCAGGCCACACGTAGTCGCCATCCCACATAATCTGTGGTGCCCATACGCGATTGATGGTACTCCAATCCTTATAGACACTTTCTGCCTCAGGATTACAAAATATGCCAAGGCCCTTGCGATAGTCGAAGGTCTTCGACTGCCAGTGTATCAGGTCGTCGCTCACAAGCAGGTCGATGCCGTAGTTGTCCCACTCTGCCTGTTTCTTCAGGTCTTTGAAGCGGCCCACGTTCATATCCGTCGTCACCATTAGGTAACCACTTCCGTCGTGCTTACGACATATATAAGCATCGCGAGTAGCCCCTTCTATCCTCGCCACCTCATAGTCACTAAAGATGCTGTCGCCGTTCAACAGGTCGTGATAGTGGAATCCGTCACGGCTCAGAGCGTATGCCGTCCATGCCCTCGAACGGTCGTTCATGTGACAATACAGGTAACCATAGTCGCCCTTTTGGAAGTTGCCCTTACGCTGTTGTGCCATCATGCTGGCAGGCAGCAACATGGCTATCAGCAAGAAAGAAAAAAATCGTTTCATATTGTCTTAGTATGATTTTTGCCGTGCAAAGATAGCTAAAAAAAATCAGAAGATGTCACTTTTCGATCTTTTTTCTTGCACAGTAGCAAGATTTTGTGTACTTTTGCGGTCGGAAAAGAGATTTTAAGGAACATAAAAACATAGACATTATGAAGAATTTGGATTGGGGTAGCCTTTCGTTTGGCTACATGAAAACCGATTACAACGTACGCTGTTACTATCGTGACGGCAAGTGGGGGGAAATTGAAGTTTGCTCCGACGAGTATCTGAACCTGCACATGGCAGCAACCTGTCTGCACTACGGTCAGGAGGCTTTCGAGGGCTTGAAGGCCTATCGTTGTCCTGACGGCAAGGTGCGCATTTTCCGTGTTGACGAAAATGCCAAGCGTCTGCAGTCAACCTGTCGTGGCATTATGATGCCTGAGGTTAGCACAGAGCTCTTTACAGAGATGGTTAAGAAAGTGGTCCGCTTGAATCAGGAGTGGATTCCTACTTACGAGAGTGGTGCTACACTTTACATCCGTCCATTGCTCATTGGTACCAGCGCCCAGGTTGGCGTTCATCCTGCCAAGGAGTATTGCTTCCTCATTTTCGTCACTCCCGTTGGTCCATACTTCAAGGGTGGTTTCTCAAGCAATCCTTACGTTATTGTTCGCGAGTATGACCGTTCAGCTCCTCTGGGAACTGGTAAGTATAAGGTCGGTGGTAACTACGCTGCTTCTCTGTTTGCCAACAATCTGGCTCACGAGAAAGGCTATGCCTGCGAGTTCTATCTTGACGCCAAGGAGAAGAAGTATATCGACGAGTGCGGTGCAGCTAACTTCTTCGGTATCAAGAACAATACCTATATCACTCCTGAGTCTACCTCTATCCTGCCCTCTATCACCAATAAGAGTTTGATGCAGGTGGCTGAGGATCTGGGCATGAAGGTGGAGCGCCGTCCTATTCCTGAGGAGGAACTCGAAACCTTCGAGGAGGCTGGTGCTTGTGGTACCGCAGCCGTTATTTCTCCTATTTCTTATATCGACGACCTCGACACTGGCAAGCGCTACTCATTTGGCGACAAGCCCGGCCCACAGTCAAAGAAACTGTTCGATACCCTTCGTGGCATCCAGTATGGCGAAATCGAGGACAAGCACGGTTGGACAACCGTTGTCATTGAGTAACTACAATTGACAATTAATGGGAAAAGGCAAGCTGGCGAAATTCGCCGACATGGAAACCTACGAGAACGTGTTCCAATACCCCTATTCGGTAGTGGAGCACGTTCTCTCACCTGAAGGTAAGAGTGTGGCACGCATTCCCTTTGACATGCAGGGCCATTGGCACGAGCAGTACTTCCACAACGACAACCCGATTGTCTTGGAGTTAGGTTGTGGCAAGGGCGAATATACCGTAGGATTAGCAAAAATGTTTCCTGACGTCAACTTTATTGGCGTCGATATCAAGGGCGCCCGCATGTGGACAGGTGCCACACAAGCGCTGAACGAAGGACTGAAGAACGTAGCCTTCCTGCGCACCAATATCGAGGTCATAGACCGTTTCTTCTCACAAGGCGAAGTCAGCGAGATATGGCTTACTTTCAGCGACCCACAGATGAAGAATCCACGCAAGCGCCTCACTTCCACCTGGTTCCTTAATCGCTACCGCCATTTCCTCTCCGATGGTGGCTTCATCCATTTGAAGACAGATTCCAACTTCCTCTTCACTTACACCACCTACCTCGTCGAGAAAAACCACCTGCCCGTACTCATCAAGACCACCGACCTCTACGCCACGGCACCCAAAGACAGCGTTGCCGCCTCTATTCAAACGTATTACGAGTCGATGTGGATAGCTCGTGGCTTGAACATCAAATACATGAAGTTCTGCCTGCCTCGCGAAGGAGAGCTCGTAGAACCCGACATCGAAATCGAACTCGACGACTATCGTTCCTATCATCGCGACAAGCGCAGCAGCAAGGACAAGGCACGATAGGCGACAACTTACATTTCGTAGAGCAATCCGATTATCTTTCTACAATGATTTTTTAGTTTTAACCTTGATGTGATAGGGAGGCAGGCCAAAGCCATTGGGCTCATCAATCAGCAGAATTAATTCAAGTTCGCCATCCTCTAACGTTTTGTCTGCCTCGAAAGGTATTTCGACGGAAGCGGTGTGCCGTTTTTGGATGATGGTCGGAGGAATTGTACCAAAGTTCAAGGCATCATTGCTGCTCTTCTCACCCAGAATAATGTCACACTTACCCGTAGGGGCATTGCCATCATTACGCACACGGAAAATCAACTTACACTGCGTTCCTGCAAGGAGGGTGCCGTCAGCTGTCAGACCTTCTAACTTCAGCGAGTTACTTATGAGGCGCAGACTGGGAGCACGTTTGATTTCTATAGGCTCTGGCACATTCTTGCCGTTGCTTAGTGGTACGAACTTCTCGCCTTTCCGCTTAGCTTCTTTCTTGTTCAGTCTGTCTAATGCCTTCAGCTGCTCCATATGCTGATTGAATTGTGCATAAGCCACCCCAGCATGTATATCCCCAGCCTTTATCGCTTTTTGGAAGGCAATGTCAGCATCTTTGTAGCACTCCAGTTTCTCAAGTGAAACGCCCATATAATATAACAATTCTGGCGTAAAGTATTTGTTAGTTAGAGCACTATCACCATAAATAGCCGTCATGTAGTAGTCACCATCGTCAAAAGCCTCATAAGCCAGACGGCATAACCGTTCGAATTGATCGCGATGTTCATCATGATTTTTCGGCTTTACATTTTTTGATATGCTGACATCATCGATGTCACGAATTCTCGACCTATATTCTTGTGCTTCAGCCTCCCAAGTCATAGTGACCAGCATGACAATTGCCATCAGATATTTCATAATCATTTCTTTTTATGATGCAAAAATACAAAATTTAAACGAACTAACCAAATAAATCAAAGAAGAGTTTTTTTTCATAAGCATAAATGTTTTAGTTATTAGTTAGATTTTCTTCATTTGAATTTGGTTTAAGTTATTGAAACACATTGGGCTCGCAGGGAATGCCAGCAGATAATAACTCTTTTTCTTGGTAGTTTGGAAGAATCTTTGTATTTTTGCAGTTCAAAACAAAAAAAGTAGAAAATGACGTTATATCCCAAACTGATTATGGACGCGCTGGCAACGGTGACGTATGCTGGCACGAAGAAGAACTTAGTGGAAAGTGAGATGGTGGCTGACCAGCCTGCCATCAATGGCAATAAAGTAACTGTAGTTCTGGAGTTTCCCAGAGATACCGACCCCTTCCTCAAATCGACAGTAAAGGCGGCGGAGGCAGCTATCAAATACCACTGCGGCAAGGATGTTGAGGTGGAAATCCAGACGGAATTCAAGTCGAAGCCACGCCCTGAGGTTGGCAAGCTGCTGCCTCAGGTAAAGAATATCATTGCCGTGAGCAGTGGTAAAGGTGGTGTAGGCAAAAGCACCGTCTCTGCCAATCTGGCCATCGCTTTGGCGCGTCTGGGTTATAAAGTCGGTTTGCTGGATTGCGACATCTTTGGTCCGTCGATGCCCAAAATGTTCAAAGCCGAGGATGCACGTCCATACGCTGTAGAAGTGGACGGACGCCAACTCATTGAACCCATCGAGGCCTACGGTGTCAAGATGCTGTCCATTGGTTTCTTCGTCAGCCCTGACACCGCAACGCTCTGGCGTGGCGGTATGGCTACGAACGCACTGAAGCAACTGATAGCCGATGCCAATTGGGGTGAACTGGATTACTTCATTCTGGACACGCCTCCAGGCACCAGCGACATCCACCTCACCCTACTCCAGACATTAGGTATTACGGGGGCAGTCATCGTGTCAACACCCCAGCAGGTAGCACTGGCCGATGCACGCAAGGGCATCGATATGTATCGCAATGAGAAGGTGAACGTGCCCATCCTCGGACTGATTGAGAATATGGCATGGTTTACGCCTGCCGAGCTGCCTGAGAACAAATACTACATCTTTGGCAAGGAAGGTTGCAAGAAACTGGCAGAGGAAATGAATGTGCCTTTGTTGGCTCAGATTCCTTTGGTACAAAGTATCTGCGAGAGTGGTGATGCTGGTGAACCTGCTGCCACAAGCAGCGAGACAGCTACAGGTCTGGCCTTCATCAATCTGGCACAAGCCGTAGTTACCGTTGTCAACAAACGTAATCGTGAACTGCCGAAGACAAAGATTGTAGGGACGAAGTGAGAAGGTGAGAGGGTGAGAAAGTAAAGGCTAAGAGTTAACACCCTCTTCCTGACGGGCCTCTTTATTACGCTTGAGGAACATCAGACGTTCCTTGGCGTAATGACGGCCACGTAATATCTGATAACGATAGACCGCTACAGCCAACAAGAAATAAGCTCCTGCATGAATCCATAGGATGCGGTATTCAGTCAGTACATCGTGGAGTGTTGCCCCCATAGAATTCACGCGGACATAGGCGCGTGCGCCAAATGTGCTGGGGAATATCCACGACACACCTTGCAACCAACCAGGAATGTTGTTCTGAGGCCATGAGATACCCGTCAGGAACAACATCGGCACAGAGGCAAAGACCATGATCAGCATGACGTTCTCGCGATACTTGACAAGACACGACACCACGATACCAAAGAAGATACATGCCAGCGTATAAGGCAACATGATGGTCAATAGCGACTGCCACGTTGCCAACTGTGGGAAGTGGAACAATCGTGGAACGCCAGCTACCAGCCAAGCACCCATGACGGCATATATCATAAAGTAAACCAAGGCCTTACCAAGTACAATGGCAAATGACGACTCATAGCGTTTGTCGCCAACGGGCACCAATGCACCCAGCGGATTCTCCTCACGAGCCGTACCAGCGGAAAGTCCGATGCCAAGCACCAGCGTCTGCTGTAATATCAGCATCAGCACAGCAGGCAGGACAAACGAGCCATAGCCTCCCTTCGGATTGAATATAGGCACATCCTCATATTCAAGCGGTTTGGCAGAGATAGCTTCTTCGCGACTAGTATATAGTCCACTCAACTTTGTCTGTATGGCTTTACCCATATCCATCGACACCAGCATGGATGTCTGGTAGATGGCCTTATACGTCAGCATCAGGCTCATGTCGCAATAGACACTGATAACTCCCTGCTTCATACGCAGGATATTGGTTTCAAAGTCAGGTGGAATGAAATAGATGCCTTTCACCAACTGACGACTCACCAGCGAGATGCCCTCGTCCAAATCCTGTGCGTAATAGGCAATACGTACGTCAGGCGACGCGTCACACTTATGGACAAATTCACGCGAGAGGCCGGTGTTAGACATATCGACCACGCAGACAGGCACCTCATGAACGGTTTCGTTGTTATAAATCCAGGAATACAACAGCGGATAGGCAATGGGCACCACGAGGAAAAAGATGAGAATACCCTCGTCCTTCACCACCTGTTGCATCTCACGTCGCCAGATATAGCAGACGTGTTGCAGGTCCTCGTATATCTTATGGAATATAGACATAGGTGAGCATTGCATTTTTAATCTTCTTGACTACCATCCAAGGCAACAGCAGAAAGCCTGCCAAGGCTGCAAAGTGGAACCACGACTCGATGAGCGGAAAACCGTTGAACACGCAAGTCTGGTAAATCATGTAATAGTGGCGCAGCGGGAACAGCCACGACAGCGACTGCAGCGGACGGTCCATACCCATGACGGGGAAGGCCGAACCAGCCATCGATATGCTGAGCACAGCCCATAGTGAGCACACACTCATCGACATGCGGAGCGAA
>Ga0310786_10006277_pt1 | contig 15864 bp, 7 predicted proteins | sample AusTroGonzalo_MG_FD_203881 | JGI IMG/M metagenome (GOLD analysis project Ga0310786, IMG submission 203881) | Bovine rumen microbial communities from tropical cattle in Woodstock, Queensland, Australia - Gonzalo_03 (v2) (version 2) | ecosystem: Host-associated > Mammals > Digestive system >... | reverse complement strand
ACCAATAACCCATGCCCAAGCATTACTCAACATACCATTTGACAAACCAGAGTAGATGTTGATCAACTGAGTTCCGTCGAAGTAGAAGACGGTACTGCCGTCGGTGGCATCAGTCATGGCAAACTTATTGTTGCTGGCAAAACCTGCAGCGAGATACTTACCACTTGTCTTACCCTTGATACGGTAGAAACCTGCAGTAGGCATATTTAAGGCTTTGTTGTCAATCATAGCTTGAAGAGCTTCTGCACCAGCGACATAATCTATGCCACCATAAGTAGATTCAATCTCTGCAATCCGTCCTGCCTCATTGCCTGCGTAACCTGCTAAATCTCCAGTCAGAGTGTATTGTCCGAGGCCTGAACCATAGTTGATAGCTTGAACCTCAGCCAAGAGCTCGTTGTAGAGAGCTTCTCCTTCAAGAATTTCTTCTGCAACAAAGGTACTACCCTTATCATAACCACCTGTCCAGTAGGCCAAATTAGCTGTGCTACGCTGATTCATAGCTTGGGATTCTGCGTTGAAGAGGAAGAAACCGTTAGTCAGATAGCTACTGGAAAATGCGAAGAAACGTTCGTACGTCTGTGTACCAGATGTGGCCAGCGTTACGTAGGTATTGCCACCATTAGCGCCATCGCCAGCTGCGGATGCAGAACCAAGAACAAGGCTTGTACCAGCAGCACGGTTCACAATTTGGAATCCAGCATAGGGATTACCAATGAAAGCCCACTGTACAGTCTCATCATTGGCATCTGTAGTCGGAAGTGTAACGTTGGGGGTGCCTGCTGAAACATAAGTTGGGTAGTTGGCATCCTTCATCTTCAGTTTATACCATATGGGGCTGGTAGCATCAGCAGTGAACTTGAAGTTAGGATTCTCCTTCAGTGTTGCTGTAAACTCTACAATAGTATTTTGACTGCTGATGGTTACGTCAACAGTGTTATATTCATAGAAATTTGTAAACTGATAATCAGAGGGAAGGGTGGTAATATGAGCACCGAGAGTAGTACCTACTGGATCAGAGGTGTAAATTGTGTTTTCTTTGACATCCTTCACGACATAGGTCACCATGTAAGAGGGGTGGAAGTACTCGTCAAGAGCAGCAAGAGCAGCAGTGGCATCAAACGAACCAGCTTCAATGATGTAAGCGCAATTGCCGCCGTCTCCCGAATTCTGGTACTTATAAATGTCAGGACTGAAACCAGTTGAAACACCAAAATGAGAACCGGCAATTGTGACAATGATCGGCTCTGAATACTTATATGTTGCGTTTGTGGAAGCCTCGAAAGTAACAGGGCTTGCTGCCACAGCACTGGTAACATCAGCAGTCAAAGAAAGCTTTGTTCCGTCAATATATGCAAATTTGCCCTCACCAACACTATAGAGATAGACATTACCCTCGTAAGTAATGAATGCAAACTGCTGCTTAACATCGCTTGAAGAGAAAGCCAAACCCAATTCAGATGTTGAATTAACAACGTTAGCACCAGAACCCACAGCCCAAGTGGCACGGTTGTTGCGGATATTGTAGCACTTTGAGTTGCTAAAGCCGCCAAGGCTGATTACATAACCAGCCTTCAGCGTGCGAATCACCTTAATAGTGCAATCACTGTTACCAATTGTGCCTTCTGTAGAATAATCATAATAAGTAGGAGCTGTCAAAGAAGTTGGGATTTCAATAGCACTATTTTCTTCTTGTTCTTTGACTACAGTATTAACCAAGGTCGTTCCGTCAGACTCATAAAGTTCGTAGGTAACATTGACCAAATTTGCTGTAGCAGACATCACTGTTATTGTCATCGAAGGAATATAAAAGCTATTAGCACTTGCCGCACTATATGTGAAAGAGGCAGTCTGGGCAGTGAGGCCACTTGCTTCAAGATTTACGCCACCAGTAGATGTTGTTACAGCACTACCTCCAGCCGAGGGCGTCAAAGTATAAGGAACTGCATACGTATTACTACGAGCAGTCAATGCATAGCCAGTGATGATGTAACCATCGGGAGCTGTCATCGTAATGGTACCAGAAGAAGTGGAAGTCAAAGCAAGACTAGCACCGTATGCAAAACTAGTAGCTGTGGTACCTTTGATACCCTCAATGGTCACTCCAGCCAAACCAGATGCTGCATTGGTCGTGAAAGTAGTGCCAGACAGAGAACCATAAGTAGTGGCGTCAGATGTAGACTTAATGACTGTCACATCCGTAGCCATAGCCCCCACTGTACCCAGTAGGGCGCACAAAAGAAGTAGAAATTTTCTCATGTTGTTTAATTGTTAGTTGATATTATTATTTGAGTTTATTGTTCGCTATCTTTAGCAGCTATATATACTAAGGTGTACAGTGACCCTTCTTTTTGCGCGGCAAAGTTACAATGAAGGTTTAAGATAAGAGTTTTGACTGTGTTAATTAACGTTAATAGCGCCCAAAACAGCCCGTAGAGACAGCTTTTAAGTGGACGTTTTACACTTTATTGAGCAGTCTTTCGACTCCGCGACGGATACTAAGGAGCCCGAAATCTTCCGGACGAATATCCTCGGGACGTAACCAAAGGAGCTCACCGACATCATCAGCTGCCCGAGCGGCTGCAAAGGCATCGGGTTGCTGATCAGTCCCCTTGACATGACAGCGATAGAACATATCGATGGTGTGGACAGTGAAGCCGGAATACTCATAGAGGTTGGGGATAGAGAAGAGGAACTCCACACAATCTACCGTGAGCCCTGTCTCTTCCTTCACCTCGCGGATGACACCTTCCTCGCTGCTCTCATACATATCGGAGAAACCGCCGGGCAGATCGAGAGTGCCACGGGCCGGTTCCTTCGCCCTACGGGCACAAAGCCATTCACCGCGCTCATTCACGATGAGGGCAACGGTGGAGGCTGAAGGATTGAAATAATAGGTAAAGCCACAGGCTTCGCAGTGCTTGCTCTTATCGTTATGAGGTATAAATCGAGGCGACCCGCACCTGGGGCAGAAACGGAATTGGGCAAGGGGGTGAGAATGTGAGGGAGTGGAATCCTGTGGTCCTGAGCTTTGAAGGTTTTGAGGTTTTGAGGTGGTCTTCCTGTGGTTGCGTACAAGGTGCCAGACGAGCAGGACGACGAGCAACAGCGGGAGCAGAAGGATCAGCAGAATCAACCCTACAAAAAGGATACTGATGATAATGCCTAGAATGCTGAGAATGCCCCAACCGCTTGTCCAGCTCCATTGGAAGTCCTGCAGGATATCATTGATGGGAAAAGAAGAGATGGAAGGGGAAGACGACACCACCTGCACGGAGTCTTCCGCAAGGTCACCATCATAAAAGAACGTGGTATCCTCTGTTGTAGAAGATGAGAGAAACTCGTCCTCCTCCAAAGGCGTCTGGGCATTCACAGCCATTGCCGCAACAGACAACAACGTAATGGTAAGAAGTTGACAAATTCTGTTTTTCACAATAATATTTATGTCTTGAATTCTAGACAGAATACGCTTTAGGTAAATGTAGTAGCCCCGAGGGGAATCGAACCCCTATCTAAAGTTTAGGAAACTTCTATTCTATCCGTTGAACTACAGGGCCAGAGGACAATAAACAGTGAACGAAGAACCATTGCACTGGATGAAGTCTGAATTTGGCTGCGAAGATAAGGGATTTTATCGACGCAGCCAAATTTTTATAAATCAAATTGAGAATCTATCAAACTCCAAGATGGTTTTTCCTTCTTTTCCAAATCTCCCAGCCTGCGAGGGCGATAAGCAGGAAGGCAAGGAGGATAAGGGCAGCATTGGCTATGGCCTCGGTGGTGTGGAGGCTCTGGGGATCGAAACGGAATGCAATCGTATGCTTTCCTGCAGGAATGACAACAGCACGCAGGACGTAGTCAGCACGCAGAATATCAGAAGGCTCTCCGTCGATGGTGCACTGCCAGCCGGGATAATAGATGTCTGAGAACACAGCCAAGCGCTCGCTGTCGGTCTCAGCCTCAAAGGTGAGGGCGTTAGCTTCGTAGGAGGTGAGAGAAAGAGAAGAGGCAGACTCACCCCCCTGCCCCTCTCTTATAGAGAGGGGAGTAAGATGTGTTTGAGTGGCAGTGGGTTTCTGCTCTTGATCGGTGACCACTCCCTCCCTAACAGGGAGGGCGGGGGGAGAGTCCGAATTTATCACCGCCGTCGTGCGAGGATTGATAGCGCCAAGGAGAGCCATTTCCTCGTCGGCATTAGCTGCCAGAAGCACATCATCCACAAACCAGGCATTACCCATAGCCCACGGGTTCTGCACGGGAGCCGTTTCACCTCCCTGCAGCGGCAGGATAGCGTACTTCATATTCAGCATATTCAGCACGGGGAAGAGGCTATCGCCGGCAATGCTGTCGAGACGGCCCTGACTTTGAGCGACAGCCTGATAGAAATCACCGAGCTGAGGCTGAATGTAAGCCTCGATGAGCTCCTGATAGCGACGCAGCTTGGCAGCATGATAACCGCCGATGCTTTTATGCCAATAGGAAGTGGTGTTGTCGTTGAAAGTGCTGACAGACAGATTCGCTACGCGATAGTAAAGGTCGGGATCCTGGAGGATGGCCTCGTCGGTAGGCGTTTTCTGGAAGAACTGCTGGGCCGGCTGGGGTGCACTAAACATGGCATCGTTGAGGTAGCGCTTGTTCACATCCCACATATCAGCCGTGCAGAGTACAATGAGGCAACCCACCATTGCCCATGCCTTTATCTTCTTATAATGATATGCAAGTAAAGTAGCACAACCCACGAGGATGATGAGCAGCGAACGACCGGCATCAGCAGTGAACACGGCACGGCGCATATCATTCAGGTTCCTCAAGATGTCTGCCAACATATCTGCGGGGATGTATCCCTGAGCCACTGCATTATTTAGCATAGCCGACTCCGAGGAGCTGACATAATTGCCGAAGAACACATCGGGCATCAGCCAGAAAAGGAGGCAGGGGCCAGCTGTGAGGGCAAGGGCAAGAGCTGTTGCGCGACGGTGATTGGTGAAAGAGGTGCTCACAATCTCTTTCAGTGCCAGCATCGCCAGCAAGGGGATGGTGAACTCAGCGATGACGAGGATAGAAGCGACGGTGCGGAACTTGTCGTACATCGGCACATAGTCGAGGAAGAAGTCTGTCCACGGCATAAAGTTCTTGCCCCATGCAAGGGTGATGGAGAGAATAGTCGCAATGAAAAGAGTCCATTTCATCGGCCCTTTCACAATGAAAAGGCCCAAGATAAAGAGGAACATCACGAATGCGCCTACATAGACAGGGCCGCTCGTGCCTGGCTGCTCGCCCCAGTATTGTCCCAAACTTTGATAGATGGGCATATACATACTGTTGGCTTTCGACATTGCCGTCTTGCTCTGCGTGAGGGGTTGCGAAGCACCACCATTGACATTAGGGATGAGTAGCGACCACGTCTCACCGATACCGTAGCTCCACGCAGTGATGTAGCTACGCTCCAGTCCGCTATCGGTCTGGTCGGTAGGATCCTTGGTCTGTTGTGTGAGTTCACTCTTGCCACGCATCGTCTCCTTACTGTACTCCCACGTATGGAATAAATTGGAGACATTGATGGCAAGACCTATGAGACAGCCGAGAGCAAAGACTGTTGTTGCTTTTATCCAGTTGCGCCAATGGTGTGGCTGAATAAAAGCAACAGCCATCAACACGATGACGAAACCGAAATAGTAGGTCATCTGGACGTGGTTGGAGAGAATCTGCAACGACATGAAGAATGCGGTCACCAAGAATCCCCAAGCGTAGCGTCCGCGATAACAAAGTACCATGCCGGCTATGGTCGGCGGAATATAGGCCAGTGTATAGAATTTCCAGATGTGACCTGCACCTATTATAATAAAATAATAGCTCGAAAATGCCCAGAGCACCGCACCGAGGGCTGCCATCCATGCCTTGAAGTCGAAAGCTCGCAGAAGAATATAGAAGCCCAACAGCATGATAAACACCAGCACCACATAATCAGGGAGGAAGAGCTTATAGACCTTCTCCACTTTCTGCAACTTCTCCGTGGAGGGATAAGATGGCGCCATCTGATAAGTGGGCATTCCCGAGAACAGGGTATTGGTCCAACGTGTGCGTTCACCATCGTGGCTGTCGCGATATGCTTCCATCTCTGAAGCTGCTCCCGCACCCCCGCTATGGTCGTGCCCCGTCAGCACGAGCCCCTCGCTCACAGGCTTCGCGAAATAAGCGAAGGAGAGCGCGATGAAAAAGAGGATGGCGAAGAAATCGGGGAGGAAAGAAGAAATCCAGCGGACTCTCCCCCCGCCCTCCCTGCTAGGGAGGGAGCTATTACCCTTAGAAAGGTTGTTATCGCTCATAGTATCATTGGATATTTCTAATTACAGAATATTCTTGAAAAGTAAAAAAGTGAGAAGCACTACTTGGCGAGCACTTCTCACTTTGATAAGATTTCACTTCTTGAAAAGTGACCACCCCCTCCCTAAAGGGAGGGTGAGGGGAGGGTCTTACTTACGCAGACCCAGAGCCTTAACGATGGCACGATAGCGGTTGATGTCGCGCTTCTTCAGGTAGTTGAGGAGTGCGCGGCGCTTACCTACGAGACCCGTCAGAGCGCGCTCGGTGCTGTGGTCCTTGCGGTTCTGCTTCATGTGCTCGGTCAGGTGAGCAATACGATACGTGAACAATGCGATTTGGCTCTCAGCACTACCTGTGTTGGTTGCGCCGCCTCCGAACTGCTCAAAGAGTTCGGTCTTCTTAGCTGAATCTAAGTACATAATTGTTTGATGAATGAAGTTTGTAAATCACATCCTTCAGGTGGTGAGCCGTCGTCATCAATCGTCGTACACCCACCCTCGAATGCACCCGTGTTTCGGGATTTGCGGGCGCAAAGGTAAGCATTATTAATGAATAATGAATGATGAATAATGAAAAATTATTAAAAGAAGGGTTATTTTTCTTGTTTTTGAACGTTTGGTCCTATTTTGCTGAGCCATTTTCGCTTTCCTGTTTTTCATTTTTTACTTTTCCTTCTTCATTTTTCATTTATTATCCGTACCTTTGCAGCCAGAAATAGCGTTTAACGATGCACGTTTAACGTTTAAGGAATACTATTATGAAGCAAAACCTTAGAAATATCGCCATCATCGCCCACGTGGATCACGGCAAGACCACGCTGGTGGATAAGATGTTGCTGGCAGGCAACCTCTTCCGCGACAATCAGCAGACGGGCGAGCTGATGCTGGACAATAACGAACTGGAACGCGAACGCGGTATCACCATTCTCTCCAAGAACGTTAGCATCAACTATAAAGACACGAAAATCAACATCATCGACACTCCGGGACACTCCGACTTCGGCGGTGAGGTGGAACGCGTGCTCAACATGGCCGACGGCTGCCTGCTGCTGGTGGATGCTTTCGAAGGTCCCATGCCGCAGACACGTTTCGTGCTGCAGAAGGCATTGCAGATCGGACTGAAGCCCATCGTTGTCATCAACAAGGTGGACAAGCCCAACTGCCGCCCCGAGGAGGTCTATGAGATGGTGTTCGACCTGATGTGCGACCTCGATGCAACGGAGGATCAGTTGGATTTCCCCGTCATCTATGGCTCTGCCAAGCAAGGCTGGATGGGCGAGGACTGGCAGACTCCTACAGACAATATCTATTATCTTCTTGATCAGATTTTAGAGCATATCCCGGCGCCCGAACAACTGGACGGCACGCCGCAAATGCTTATCACTTCTCTCGACTATTCCACCTACACGGGTCGCATCGCCGTAGGTCGCGTGCACCGCGGAACGCTGCGCGAGGGGATGCCTATCACCATCGTACACCGCGACGGTTCCAAGGAGCGCACGAAAATCAAAGAGCTGCACACTTTCACAGGCATGGGCCATCAAAAGACGGAAGCCGTGTCATCAGGCGACATCTGTGCCATCATCGGCCTCTCTGCCTTTGAGATTGGCGACACCATCTGCGATGCCGAGGAACCGGAGGCACTGCCTACGATCTCCATCGACGAACCTACGATGTCGATGCTCTTTACCATCAACGACTCACCGTTCTTTGGCAAGGAGGGGCGTTGGTGCACGAGCCGCCACATCCATGAGCGTCTGCAGAAAGAACTGGAGAAGAACCTCGCCCTGCGTGTAGAACAAGCTCCAGATTCGACCGACCGCTGGATTGTCAGCGGACGTGGTGTGCTCCACCTTTCCGTGCTCATCGAAACTATGCGTCGTGAAGGCTATGAGCTGCAAGTAGGACAGCCGCAGGTGATTTACAAGGAAATTGGTGGAGAGCGATGCGAGCCTATTGAGGAGTTGACCATCAATGTACCCGAGGAGTTTGCTTCCAAGATGATTGATATGGTTACACGCCGCAAGGGCGAGATGACCTCCATGGAGAGTCAAGGTGACCGTGTGAACATCGAGTTCCTCATTCCTTCACGCGGTATCATCGGCCTCCGCACCAACGTGCTCACCGCCTCGCAGGGCGAAGCCATCATGGCACATCGCTACAAGGAATACCAGCCCTACAAGGGCGACATCGTGCGTCGCACCGCCGGCTCTATGATTGCGCTGGAGGGCGGAACCGCCTTCGCTTACGCTATTAACAACCTGCAGGATCGCGGTAAGTTCTTCATTGAACCGCAAACCGAGGTGTATGCCGGTCAAGTTGTAGGCGAGCATATCCACGAGAACGACCTGGTCATCAACGTGACCAAGAACAAGCAGCTCACAAACATGCGCGCTAGCGGCTCCGATGAGAAGGTGCGAATCATCCCCGCTACCCTCCTCAGCCTCGAAGAAGCCCTTGAGTACATCAAGGAGGATGAGTACGTGGAGGTGACGCCCAAGAGTATGCGTATGAGAAAGATTATCCTCGACCATCTGGAGAGGAAGAGGGCAAACCGCGAATAGAAGACCCCTTCCCCGCTCCCCCTCAAAGGGGGAGAGTGGTCACTTTCAAGACGAAAAACAAAAAGAGAGCGTTTAACGGATTATTAACTAATGAAACAAATCCCCCATAACCGCATAGCACAACATACCACTCTCCCCCCACAGGGGGAGCGGGGAGGGGGTCTGCATTATGGACTTAACAGGAAGAAGACAAAGCTCAAACGTTGATGACCGTCGGCGCATGAGCGGTGGCGCGAAGGCCGGTTTCGGCGGTCTCGCAGGTGTAATTATTGCTTGCCTGATTGCTTGGATGTCAGGCGGCGATGTGTTTCAGGCTTTTCAGCAGGCCGGTGGCCTCAATGCCATCACAAACCAGAACGTCTCCACGAGCGAACAGCAACAACGTGAGTTCACGGAAGAGGAACAAGCGCTGGCTGTATTCGCCTCACAAGTGTTAGCTAGCACCGAGGATGTCTGGAGCGATGTTTTCAAAAAGCAGCTCGGCAAAACCTATGTGCCGCCTCGCATGGTGCTCTACACGGGCAGCGTGCAGACAGGTTGCGGTCAGGGCAATGCACAAGTAGGTCCTTTCTACTGCTCTGCTGACCAGGCACTCTACATCGACCTTTCCTTCTTCGCCGACATGAAACGAACGTTGGGTGCCGACGGCGATTTTGCCTATGCCTACGTCATCGCTCATGAGGTGGGCCACCATGTGCAGCACCTCCTCGGAACCCTCAGCAGTGCCCACAGCCAGATGGCTAAGATGAACGAGCCCCAATCCAACAAGGTCAGCGTGCGCATTGAACTGCAGGCCGATTTCTATGCTGGTGTCTGGGGCTACCACGAGGGAAAGACTTTCGGCTCCCTCGAGGACGGCGACCTGCAGGAAGCCATCCAGTGTGCTCAAGTCATCGGCGACAACTATCTCCAGGAGAAAGCCCGCGGCTATTCACAGCCCGAGAGCTTTACCCACGGCACTAGTGCCCAACGCATGAAATGGCTGAAGCTTGGTCTCACCACTGGTGACATGAGCCGCGGAGACACCTTTAGCCTCAACGAAAACCAACTATAATCACCGATTATAACCTATAGGCCTTTCGGGTTGTTCCACCAATGGAACACTGCGAAAGGCCTATATCTTTATGCCTGCAAGCTAAGGATTGTTGGCTTTCACTCCTTGGACGAACGGCATGAGGTCCTAGGAGTGAAGGGCGATGACCCTTGGAGGGTTTGGCATTATCCCTGGAGCATCGAAAAAATATTTTTTAACACAAAAAGACCGCACACCGCACTAAGTTGTGCGGTGTGCGCATGACTTTTGTTAAAGAATATTTTTATTCTTTTCCAAGTAGGAGCTTCATCATCTCGACGGCAGCCTTGGCTACGCTGGTGCCAGGACCGAAGACGGCAGCGACACCGGCTTTGTAGAGGAAGTCATAGTCCTGAGCGGGGATGACACCGCCAGCGATGACCATAATGTCCTCGCGACCCAACTTCTTCAGCTCTTCAATCAGCTGCGGGATAAGGGTCTTGTGACCGGCAGCGAGTGAGGAGGCACCGACGATGTTGACGTCGTTCTCCACAGCTTCGCGGGCAGCCTCGGCGGGCGTCTGGAACAACGGTCCCATATCGACATCGAAGCCACAGTCGGCATAACCTGTTGCAACTACCTTTGCGCCACGGTCGTGACCGTCCTGACCCATCTTGGCAATCATGACTCGAGGACGACGGCCCTCCTGCTTTGCGAACTCTTCGGTGAGGCGGCAGGCTTCCTCGAAGTCTGCATCAGCCTTGCTTTCTGAACTATACACGCCTGAAATGGTTCTTATAACTGCTTTGTAACGGCCCACGACGGCTTCGCAGGCATCGCTGATTTCGCCAAGGGTAGCACGGTGACCGGCAGCGGTGACAGCGAGGTCGAGGAGGTTCTGCTCGCTCTTCTTGCCATCGGCAAACTCCTGCACGCAGGCGGTGATGGCTGCGAGGTCTTTCTTGACCTGCTCGTTGTCGCGCTTAGCACGGAGTTCCTTGAGGCTCTCCTCCTGCTGGAGGCGCACGGCGGTGTTATCAACCTCGAGGATGTCAATAGGATCTTCATGCTCAAGACGATACTTGTTCACGCCAACGATAGTCTGCACGCCACTGTCAATGCGAGCCTGCGTGCGGGCTGCAGCCTCCTCGATACGCATCTTGGGCAGACCGGTCTCGATAGCCTTGGCCATACCGCCAAGTTTCTCGATTTCCTGAATGTGCTCCCATGCTTTGAGGTACAGTTCCTGTGTCAGCTTCTCGACATAGTAGGAACCTGCCCACGGGTCAATGTGCTTGCACACCTGTGTCTCGTTCTGGATGTAGATCTGTGTGTTACGGGCGATACGAGCGCTGAAGTCCGTGGGAAGGGCAATAGCCTCATCAAGGGCGTTGGTGTGGAGGGACTGCGTATGACCCAACACAGCTGCCATAGCCTCGATACAGGTGCGACCTACGTTGTTGAACGGGTCTTGTTCGGTGAGTGACCATCCGGATGTCTGGGAGTGCGTGCGCAGAGCCATGGACTTGGGGTTCTTGGCACCGAAGCTCTTGACAATCTTGGCCCAGAGCAGACGACCTGCACGCATCTTGGCAATCTCCATGAAGTGGTTCACACCAATAGCCCAGAAGAAGCTGAGGCGCGGTGCGAAAGCATCCACGTCGATACCGGCGTTGATACCTGCACGGAGGTAGTCCATACCGTCAGCGAGCGTGTAAGCCAGCTCGATGTCGGCGGTGGCACCAGCCTCCTGCATGTGGTAACCGGAGATGGAGATGGAGTTGAACTTGGGCATCTTCTGCGAGGTGAACTCGAAGATGTCGGCGATGATCTTCATAGAGAAGGCGGGCGGGTAAATATAAGTATTACGCACCATGAACTCCTTGAGGATATCGTTCTGGATGGTTCCAGCCATCTCTTCGAGCTGAGCGCCCTGCTCCAGACCAGCATTGATGTAGAAAGCCAATACGGGCAGCACGGCACCGTTCATGGTCATGGAGACGGACATCTTATTCAAGGGGATACCGGCAAAGAGCACCTTCATGTTCTCCAAGGAGCAGATGCTCACACCTGCCTTACCAACGTCACCGACGACACGGGCATTGTCGGGGTCATAGCCACGGTGTGTGGGCAGGTCGAAAGCCACGGAAAGACCTTTCTGACCACTGGCGAGGTTACGACGATAGAAAGCGTTGGACTCTTCGGCAGTGGAGAAGCCGGCATACTGACGGATCGTCCACGGGCGGAAGGGGTACATCATTGAGTACGGACCACGGAGGAAGGGAGGAATACCGGCTGCAAAGTTCAGGTGTTCCATTCCTTCAAGGTCTTCCTTCGTGTAAACGGGCTGAATATCTATCTGCTCAGGAGTCTTCCAATTGGCAGTGATGCCATTCTCCCGCTGCCAGGTCTGACCATTCTTGGCCTCTATCCCAGCGAAAATATCAATATCTTTGAAATTTGGTTTCATTGCTTCTTGTTTTTGGGAGGTTAGACATTAGATGCCAAGCTTGGCGTTGAGTTCCTTGAGGGTCTTGAGCTGGTCAACACGCACATGGATGAAGTTCTCGATGCCGGCAGCCTTGAGGTCTTCCGAGCAAGCGGGGGCGCCTGCGATGATGAAGATGGCCTTGGGATCGGCAGCCTTGAGGGCATTGAAGGCGGGGATGCCATATTCTGCATACTCGTCGTCGCTGGAGCAAAGCACCACGATGTCGGCACCAGCCTTCACAGCAGCCTCAACACCTTCCTCCACAGTGGGGAAGCCGAGGTTATCGATGACCTTGTAACCGGCAGCAGCAAGGAAGTTGCAGCTGAACTGGGCGCGAGCCTGACGCATGGCGAGATTGCCAATGGTCAGCATGAAAGCCACGGGCTGCTTGGCTGCCTTCTCGGTCGTGAGACGCAGCGTCTCGAAGTCAGAAGCGAGACGGCTGGTCTTCAGGGCGGGCACGTCGGGATCGCTGGAGTGCTTGCAGGTGCAGTTGCAAGCCAACGGCTCCTTGCCTTCGCTTGTCTCCGTGAAGTTGGGGAATTGGTTCGTTCCAAGCAGGAACTCCTTGCGCTTGCCAGCATTAGCGTGACGGGCAGCATCGGTGCCGTTAATGGCTTCTTGAATCTTGCCAGCCTTAACAGCTGCAAGGAAACCGCCTTCGTCCTCGACAGCGAGGAACAACTTCCACGCTTCCTTGGCAATGGCCACGGTCAGTTCTTCCACAAAGTAGCTGCCGCCGCTGACATCGACAATCTTGTCGAAGTGACATTCCTCCTTGAGCAGTAACTGCTGGTTACGGGCAATACGTTCAGCGAAGTCTGTCGGTGTCTCATAAGGAGCATCAAAGGGCGTAACCACCACAGAGTGAACGCCAGCGAGGGCTGCTGACATCGTCTCGGTCTGAGAGCGAAGCATATTCACATAGCTGTCGAACACTGTCTGGTTGTAGGTCGTGGTGGCAGCGTTGATGCACATTTGGGCAGCGCAGTCGCACTTGGGCTCGTACTGCTTCACAATCTGTGCCCAAAGCATACGTGCAGCGCGGAACTTGGCAATCTCCATGAAATAGTTGCCGCCGATGCCCATGTAAAACTTGATCTTCTTAGCAGCGAGATCGACAGGAACGCCTGCATTCATGAGCTGCTCAAGATATTCCTTACCCCAAGCCAGCGCGTAGCCCAGCTCCTGATAGACGTAGGCGCCGCTGTTGCACAGCAGGTCGCTGTGAACCATCACACAGCGCAGGTTGGGATAGTCCTTCAACTTCTCCACAAGCTTCGGCATGTCGGGCAGCAGCATGGTAGTATCCTTGCCCTTCATGAGCATTCGCTCGATGGGATCGAAGCCGATGCCACCGACAATCTTAGCCTTGTCATAGCCTTTCTTCTCGTAGTAAGCCACGAGGATGTCAGCCAATTCCAGCACGTGGCGCTGACAAGTGCGGAAACTCACTTCCACGATGTCGCAGCAGATGCCGTCGAGCAGCGTCTCGATAAGTTCGGCACTCACATTCTCGCCATGAATGCGGAAGCCGAGGGAATCAATACCCTTGTTGAGAATATCCAAAGCCTTGGCGTTGGCCTCCTTAGGATCCGTGACAACGATGTTCTGGCGAACGTACCAGACATTGTTGTCCTTCTTGTTGCCGCGTACAAAAGGGAACTCGCCCGGGAGGGCGTTCACGGTGGGCAGCTTGTCCACGTCTTCCTTCAGGTAGAACGGCTGCATAGAGAAGCCTTCATTGGTTCTCCATACCATTTTCTTCTCGTAATCAGCGCCCTTGAGATCAACCTCAATCTTGTCACGCCATTCCTGACGGCTCGGGGCGGTGAAGTCCGCGAAGAGTTTTTCTTTACTATCTGCCATAGTAGAGTTGATTGTTTAAAAGTTTAAGGTTTAAAGTATTTTTATTTAAGTTTTCTCACTTAAAAGCGGACAAAGATAAGCAAGTTTGTTGGAGCATCCAAATTTGCGAGAGGAAAAGTTCGGACGTAAACCTCTTTTCATAGAAAAATAGAAAAAGGAGCATTGATGATATGGTAATTATTGGTATTTATAAAAAAGGACTGTGCCCAGCACAACCCTTATTTTTTTATATATTATACGAATTACTCATATTTTTATAAACATTTACATGGAGAGAGAATTCATTAGAAAATGATGGTTAAGGCTACGGTTTCACCGGACATTATTTTACGTTATCTACCCATCGGAAGAGGCGGCTCCAGCGGATGTGGCCGTCGAACCAGCCACGGTCCTTGTCGGTGGAAAGCCAGATGAGGATGGGTTTGCCTACGATGTGGTCCTCAGGAACGAAACCCCAGTAGCGGCTGTCGGCACTGTTGTGGCGGTTGTCGCCCTGCATCCAGTAGTAGTCCATCTGGAAGGTGTAGGAGGTGGCGGGCTTGTCGTTGATGAGGATGGTGCCCTCGGCGGTGACTTCCAGTTTGTTGCCCTCATAGACGCAGATGGGACGCTCATAGATGGGCAGGTTCTCCAGAGTGAGCTCTATGCTCTCGCCTTTCTTGGGAATCCATACGGGACCGTAGTTGTCGCGCGTCCAGCCGTAGCAGCCGCTGACGGGATACACCTCGCCCACGGCGGCAGTGGTATCAAGATCGATGCTCTCCACGAGGTCGGTCATCGTGAGAAGCGTGTCGCGCAGGGCTGCGGTGAGGGGCATAATGCCAGTCTGATGCAGGTCGCGGAGGTCGTCGCTACTCAGGTGTAGGTCGTGGGCCACGGCCTCGGGCAGATCGCGCAGCCCGTTGCGCAGGTGTACGTGGTAATTGTATTGTACGTTATCGGGCTCCTTGTTGGGCTGGCCGTCGAGATAGACGATGCGGTCCTTGATCTGGAGCGTCTGCCCGGGCAGTCCTACGCAACGCTTGACATAGTTCTCGCGACGATCCACGGGACGGGACATGATCTCGCCGAACTCGCGCTGGTTCTCTACGATGTACTGACGGCCGATATGGTAGTAGGCCTGATAGAGCTGGCGCTTCTGCATGGCGGAGAGGCTGTCGGTGGTGGGCAGATAGCCGTTGTTCTGGAACACAATCTGCTGGCCGTAGCCGTAGCAGAGGCCGTAGAAGTCGGCTGCCTGATAGACGGGATTGGCGACGACGGTGTCGCCTGAGGGGTAGTTGAAGACTACGATGTCGTTGAGCTCCACGGGCTTCGGCGACACACGCTTGTAGTCCCATTGGATGAGCTCGCTGTAGCTCTTCATGCCATTGGGGAGCGTGTGCTGCACGAGGGGCAGCGACAGCGGCGTCTGCGGCACACGGGGGCCATAGCTCATCTTCGACACGAAGAGGTAGTCGCCCACGAGGAGGCTCTTCTCCAAAGAAGACGATGGAATGGTGTAGTTCTGGAAGAAATAGATGTTGACGAAATAGACAGCCACGAGGGCGAAGACGATGGCATCGACCCACGACATGATGGTGCGGGTGACGGGGTTCTCCAGCT
>Ga0310786_10006275_pt1 | contig 15865 bp, 2 predicted proteins | sample AusTroGonzalo_MG_FD_203881 | JGI IMG/M metagenome (GOLD analysis project Ga0310786, IMG submission 203881) | Bovine rumen microbial communities from tropical cattle in Woodstock, Queensland, Australia - Gonzalo_03 (v2) (version 2) | ecosystem: Host-associated > Mammals > Digestive system >... | reverse complement strand
CATACTCTTGAGAGAAACGGATTCTCCGAGTTTGTCTCCGATGCGTATTCTGGTCTTACCTTTAACTTTGGCCTGATTACCGCCTCCGTAAACGTCACCTGTAATAACACCATCGGTGGTCAGGTCCCTAGCTGTTGCTCTGTATGCGGTGTAATCGGTGTTTCCGCCAAGGTATTCGCCGTTAACCCAGCCCTTTGTGACATTGATGTCGACAATGGGGTTACCTACCATGACTGCGAGTTCACCGTTACCTCCGCCATATACTGTTCCGATGCTTTCGAATGAACGGATATTAAGTCTTGGATCCGGATACGGATTCTGGCCGGATTCATTCAGACCGTAATGAGTTACCATTTCTCCTCCTCCAACGTCAACGGTTGTTGTAGTGTTGTTATAACCGTATACGGAGTAGGGGGCGTTGTTTCCACCCAGGTAGAGCTCGTCAATGGTTATAGGTACGCAACCGGTCTGCTCGATGTTGACAGTGATAGAACCGTTTATTCGGCCACCCTTGTTGTTACCGCCGAATACCTTGTGGAAATGACCACTGGTGATGGTGAGTTCTACGTTGCTACCTACATCGGCCTTCTCGGATCCTCCGTAGATTTCGGCCATACCGGTTACACAACCCATCTCCAGTTGCGTTGAACCTTCCATGTAGGCCTCACGACCGCCGCCGTAGATTCCGTCTACATTCAGCGCACATTCACTTAACTCATCAAGCATGGAGACTGCAGTTGAACGGACATTACCCTTAGTGTTGCTACCTCCATAGATGTAATGTATGCGACCTCCGTAGATGTTGGTAGCGGCAATTCCGGTTCCATATGCCTTATCGGCTCTGCCTTCAATGTCACTTTCGGGTGAGGAGTAGTAATGGTAACCGACGTTTGCTCCCAGGTTACCCTGGCCGGCACCGTTTCCGCCACCGAATACATACTCTATCTCATAGGATCCTGATATGGTAACCTTTGTGGCGGGAGTGGCTGCGGCGTTACCGCCTCCATAAACGGAGTGGATACTTATAGAATCGCAATCGTCAGGATCAATGAATACTTCCGCGCAGTCATCGGCATTGAACGGGGTATATTCAGCCTGGTTTCCTCCTCCGTAGACAGCAGCGAGTTGATATGTATGGGTGCCGGTGGCGCTCATGCGGTTCGCCTCGGTGCTGAGAAGCTGATTGGTTGCCGAATTGGAGGCTGTTCGCTTGACGTAAACTTTGGCATGTCCTTTAGGTGAGCCGTACACATTGTTACAGCCGAATATACGTCCGGATTCAGCCAGACCTTCCTGATTATAACTGGCCAAAAGTACTGCACCATATTGATATACGGTTACATTACCATAAACTATAGCAGGGATGTCAGAGCCGCTCGGAGTGTATGTGTTCTGTGCCTGGCCGCGTCCACCACCGTAAACATCATGACCTATGGTGGCTTTGGGATACAGATTGACAACAGTGTGTTTGCTGTTGACACTTGTCAGATCTATGTCTTCGGCATCATTAGCGCCCAGGCTAAAGTTGGCTGTATTGGTGTTGGCCAAAGCACCTCCTCCGTATACGTCATGTCCAACCGTAACCGTGCCGGTATTATTTGCCTTACTTACATTAACGGTCACATTGCCTCCTACATTACCTTGCATTCCGCCTCCATATACATCATTTAAGACGGTTCCGTTTTCAAGACTTATGGAGGTGTTTTCGGAAACATCGGCCTGACTTCCTCCACCGTAGATATTGTTGCTGACAGTACCGTTCTTGAGGTTGATGGAAGTGCTGCCTGTTACATCGGCGTTGTTGCCGCCTCCAAAGACATCCTTCAGGTATTTGCTGTCATTGGCACCGTTATTGCTGTCCCAATTTATATTGAGGGTGATATTACCGGTAACGGTATGTCCTACGTTGTTGCCGCCGAACAAACCTTCGGTAATACGTCCGCCTGTGATGTTAAGCGTTATGTTACCTGACACATCAGCATCTCTCGCGCCGCCGTAAACATACTGTATTCCTTCCGAATTACCACCAGTGCGGACAATAGTCAGATTTCCGGCGTTACTGGCGGCCATATTACCACCTCCATAAACTTCGTCAATCTGCATCAGGCAACCTTCGTCTTCCTTATTGATTTCCACATTGATTGTACCGCCGATGGTTCCTTCCTTGTTACTGCCGCCGAATACCTGACCTATGGTGCCACCACCAATGAAAGCGCTGGTATTACCTGTTACGTTGGCTGCGCTTTCTATACCATTACCTCCGGCAAATATGCGATCAAATGTTCCGCCATGAATGGTTACATCTGTAGCAGGAACAGAAGCTGCGTTACCGCCGCCGAACAGATCCTGTATGGTGTTGCTGCAATTGTTTACAATTACAGTAGCAGGAGTCGTTGTAACAGTGGGAGAATAAGCTGCCAGGTTACCGCCTCCATAGACGGCTTTAAGTGCATATTCCGAGTCGGGAGACGGAGGATTTATTGCGTTAATGGTTACAACAATTGAACCCTTGGGAGTTCCGTTCACGTTATTGGCTCCAAATACGGAGTCTATTACCACACCACCGTCAACAACTACCTGAACAGAACCGTTAACCAGAGCTGCATGACTGCCGTCACCCAGGCCTCCGCCATAGAGAGAACCGTTAACGGTACCTTTCTTGAGCCAAACCTTGGTTATGTCTGATGTGGCATCATTGACACATCCCAGAGCAGAGCCACCATATACATCACCCCATATGGCAGGAGTGGTGTTTTCAGCGTTGCCTATTATTACGGTAATATTTCCATTGGTTGCGGTAGCAGAACCGAATCCGCCTCCATGAACGTTGGCTTTTGTGGCGCTTGAGCTTGTACCTACTGTTCCGCCGTTTATGTTCACTGCGATGTTACCGCCAACAGTGCCTTGTGAGTTACATCCTCCGTAAACACCTTGAGCTACATTACCGGTTGTCAGGGTAACAGTTGTATTTCCGGTTACACCGGCCATGTTACCACCGCCATAGACTGTACCGTTGACGTCAACCGCCATGGCATTGCCGCTTACCAGCAGAGAAGCCAGTAACAAAACATGTGATATATGATGTCTGTTGTTCATAAGCAGTAACTGTTTCAAATTTCACTCAATGATAACCTGTGCATTTCCTTCAACTTTACCTCTGTTTCCTCCGCCAAATACATTCTGGTTAATTGTTGTATTATCTCTAAGCGTGACAGTGACGTCTTTGTCAACTCCTGTCACATCACTGGACTCGCCGCCTCCATATACACTTCCATTAACTGTGGAGTTACCGACAATGGTAAGTGATACGTGCCCTGATACAGTACCCAGAGCCGCCAGATCCTCGGTTGTCTTTATCTGTGTGCCGTCCAAAGCCTGTGCTTTGTTGGCAAGATTTGCTACGTTAACCCATGTAAAGTCATTGGAGGCGGGGAAACCTTCGGCCTCATATACACCGGTGGTCTCGTTATAGTTCGGTGCCGGATTGAAACCTCCGCCGTCCAATACCTGAGCAGTCGGAACTGTGGCTGATTCACCTGCACCGAATACATCTCCAAGTACAGTACAATTAGTCAGAACAGATGTGACATCACCGGCAACCTTACCCAAACTGCCTCCGCCATAGAAATTACCGGAAATGGTGCAATCTGTCAGTGAAGTGGTGACGTTGTTGGTCTGAGCCAATGAGAATGATGCATACTTAAGATACAATCGGGCTACATTACCGCCAGAGCCACCAAAGAATTCATACTCATATCCGCAGGATACGCCCTTTCCTGATGTGTATTTGCCTCGATAACTGTCTGCTCCTGAATTGTCGTAAGAACCGCTAACCCATGTGTTCCATGCGTAGTTTTTGTCTTGGTACAGATTGTATGCTGAGGGACATTCCCTATAAATGGATGTTCCCCCGTATCCTGCGCCAAAGAACTTACCGAATGTGCAGTTTGAAGCTGCTGTGGTAACAGTCATACCATCAGCCATATCGCCGAACTTGGGTCCGCCGCAGAACAGAGTCACATTACTGTTCTTAATGGTGGTGGAAATATTACCGGTTATCTGTTTCTGGTCGCTGGCTTTAATGCCGCCACCATAGAAACTCTCTATATCGGCATGATTGATTATCCATGTAACATTACCGGAAATGTTCTCCTGACCGGCTCCGGCCACCTCACCGAATTTACCGCCATCAATATAGCATTCGGCATTGTTGTCACCGCCACTGGCGGTACATGCATTTGCATTCGGACGGAAATAGCCGGAAAGATACAGTTTTTCGAACTCTCCTCCGGTTATTGATATGGGTCTATGCGGAGTGGGGCTTACATTATCCATGTGAGTTCCGTTGCTCAGCATCTTGAACCAAACATTATCGCCAAACAGCATGTATTGGGTTTTGTTTGCGTAGTTTGGCTGATTACCGTTTGCACCGGCGGTATTATTGGATACAAACTGATCAATTACTCCTCCCATAAGAATTACGGGTGCAAGAGTTTTTCCGTTATAACTGTGTTCAAACTGACCGTATTTGATAAGTCCGGTAGTTGTTACTTCAAACCAACCCTTAGGTGTGCAGTTGCCGGGAATACCAAGATCACCGTTGCTGGCCATCTTGTGCGCCATAACCATACCGGGTACAGTGATAAAGTCAAACCTGATAGGAGACAGGACCTTGTTCTTACCGCTTCGGTATATCAGACAGTAATCAGGCTCATTGTCCTTATTCAGGTCAATGGACATTATGGTAAACGGTTTACTGCCATCAGATAATTCCGCACCATTCTTTCCTTCGGTGGTATGGTGATGGTAATTGCCTACTAAAACTACTGCATAGTCATAAACTGTAGGATTGTTTACACCGGTCAAGGCATTCAAGGCATTGCCAACGGTGGTATATACTTTCTGATTACCTGTCAGTACAGGGCAGTTAGTATCATTGGTGTAGCGCTGTCCTCCGCCTACCTGAGTCAGATCATCTGTGGTGTTGTAGCCGTAGCGGTCGTAGCAGGCATCCGACAGATAGGCGGCCTTTCCCCAGTAGGGTTCAATGGAAATGGATGTGACACCTGTCGGTACATTGAAATATGCTCCCTGGGCATATACACGGCCGCTGGTGCTGTAATCATCCTTACCAGTGCAGTCACGGTCTGCAAAGTTGTAATTGGGAGCGTCATAGTTGGTGGTAGAAAAAGAGGTGCTACCGCCTGTCACGGTGACTTTCCAACCGGTTACCACCTTGTTATATGTATAGTTGCCGGTTCCTACATCATTATAATATGGGAGCTGGACCTTGTCGTAGTTGAAATTGAAGTTTTCCGGATCTTTATCTGTCCTTTCAATTTTAAGGCTTGATTTAGTAAGTGAGGCTCCGCTCGGTGCACTGCTTCCCACACCGCTTATATTGACAGTCAAAGAATCGTTTAAAGACGGTGCGCCGGCATAGTTTACTACCGACGGATACTTACCCTGCTGCTTTAAAATGGGGTATGGAGCAATGCTCTTGTCAAGTACCCATTTAAGCATCTTGTTGGCCGATCCTTCACCACTGCCGTTTGCGGGGTTGCCTGTGGCATACCATGCTGCCAGCTCGCGGGTGGAGTTTAGCAGGTGGCGGTAAAACTCGAAACGTACCAGAAAACGTTTCTCGGCAGCGAGAGCACAGTTGTAAGATGTGATTATAACATGATTGGTGGTGTTATTCTTACTGAACGGTGCCTCGTACAGGTAATAGTTATAGTTATTCAGTCTGTAATTCTTTCTGTTGGTTGCATGAAAGTCATTACTGATGGACTGACCGCCGTAAATAGGTGAGATCGAGTTACCTTCAGTAATATTACCATAGAACATGCAGTTCATCACCATGGTTTTGATGTTGGTATAGATAGAGGCGAAATTATTGTAGCCTACTATACCTGCTTTTACTGAACCGGAGGTGATATTTGCATAGCTGAAACAGTTAATCACGCGAGCTGTACCGTCAAGCAGACCAACCATACTGCCGCAGTATCCGTCAGTGCTGCCGATGGAGGATGTTGATGTTGCATCGGCCGATGTGGGAAGTATTCCGCAGTTGTATATCCTGGTCGCGCCGTTGGCAGTACCGCATATGGCGCCGATATTTCCACTGCCGCTTATGCTGATGTTCTTGAGCATGATATTGCTGATGGTGGCATCAGTGGCAGTCGTAAAGAGCGGTTGTGAAATTTCGCTGATTATGGGGTAGGTGCCGTCGTTCTTGGCCTGTGCGGTCAGTGTACCGGAGAATGTCGTTACACCGGTGGTGCCGCCCGATATGTCCTGAGTAATGACATAACTGCCGTTTGCGTCGGTAATCTGGCTCAATGCGGTGATGTTGGTCTGTGCGCATACTGCAGTGGTGCCGATGATTGTCATCATCAACAGCAATACAACGCAACGCATTGTGTCTTTCTTTTCTGATCTGTTATTCCTATCCACGTTAATCAACCCTTTAAATCCTCTTATTATTGTATCAACACCTCCGAAGAACCGGTCACATTACCCTGGTTTCCGCCGCCAAAGACATCCTGCATCACTGTGGTATTTCCACTAAGTGTCACCTCGATGTTTCCGTTGACTACACTCTCATCACCGCCGCCGAATACAAATCCGGTATTGCTGTCACCAATCGTACCGATTGTGGTTGCTTTGTTGTTTGCGCTTGTGTTTATGTTCAGAGTAACGTTTCCGTTTACTGATCCCAGGTTGGTCTTACTAAGATCGACAGTGGTGTACAGAATACGGTTTTCATGGTCAATACTGATGGAGTTGGCATGCTCCCAACGGTACTCTGTAGTCTGACCTTTTACAGCTGTACGATATGTACCCAAATCTGTATAGTAGTAAGGTTCTACTCTGAATCCTACACTGTCAACCTCAACAGTCTGCACTGTAGCCGAATATCCTGCACCGAACACATTGCCCTCTACCGTGCAGTCAGTAAGTGTGGAATTGATGTTGCCGGTTACCTTTCCAAGGTTGCCGCCACCGTAGAAGTTTCCTTTGATTGTACAATCCGAGAGATTGGATGTGACATTGTTGGTGGTGGCCAATGAGAATCCTACATATTCCACAAACAGACGGCATACATTGTCTGCATTACCGGACATAGGTATGAACTGGTAATCGATCTGGGTTGAAACACCTTTATATGTAGAATTGTACGTTCTGGTATATTCGGTTCTTACCCAGCTGTTCCAGTCGATGTTCATCTTATTGTTCTGGTTCTTCGGCGTGTATCGGTTGTAGGCACTGCCGCCATATCCGGCACCAAAATACTTGCCGAATGTGCAGTTGGAAGCTGTGGATGTAACGGTACGTCCCGAAGCCATATCTCCGAACTTGGGACCTCCGCAGAAAAGACCTACATGACTGTTCCTTATAATGGTATGGATGTTGCCATGAACGGGCTTATCATAGTTGATACCGCCGCCATAGAACTCCCTGATATCTGCATTGTCTATAATCCAGGTGACATTCCCCTTACCATTTGAAGTTCCGATACCTTCCATTCCGGCACCAGCCATTTCACCGAACCTTCCGCCGTTTATGTAACACTCTGCATCGTCATCATAAATTTTAGCCTGTGACTGATAGAGGCCGGTAAGGTAGAACTTGGCATAATCTCCACCTGTTACTGACACTGGCGGATGGGGGGTGCTCTTACCGGTGTTATCCTGGTGACTGCCGCGATGGAACTCCTTGAACCATACGTTGCCGCCTACATGGAAGTATTCAACCACATCACCTGCATCCTGCTGCTGGGTAACCCACTGCTCAATGACACCGCCTTGCACGATAATAGGCTTTCTTTTACGGTTTGCAGGGCTGTACTCAAACTGAGTGACACGGAACAGGGCTGTGTTGGTTACTTCAAACCAATATCTGGGTTGACATATACCCAGGTTGTATGAACCGGTACCGCCGGTGGATTTCTGTGCCATACCAAGACCTATCAGATTCAGAAAATCGTATCTGACGGGATGGAAAGGTGTTCGACCGTCAAAGCGGAGCATGAAGGAGTAGTCCGGCTCATGGTCGTTGTCCTCATCGACAGTCATAACGGTGTATGGCTTTGTGCTATTGTCTATACCGTTATATTGGTGATAATTACCCACAAGTACTACAGCATAATCATATACAGTATGGTTTTCGTTAGGGGCGAGCCCATTGTTTCCTATGGCCGAAGCGATGGTGCGGTGAACCGTCTGGCCGTTGAACGTACCGGCAGTGCTGTTGCCGATTGTCGTAACAGGATAAGCTGTGGTCATGTTCGCGTTATAAACCACATCAAGATATTCATCGGCCAGGTATGCCGCTTTGCCCCAATAGGGCTCGATGATTATGGCTGTTACACCCTCCGGGACATCCCAATAGGCTCCCTGGTTGAATACCCTGTTGCTGCCGCCGGTACCGTATAAATCCTTGGCGGTACATTTGCGGTCTGCAAAATTGTAGGGAGTGGCTGTCAATTCGCCATTGGTATAAGTGACATCGGCACCTGTGGTATAACTGGTTGCGTCATTGCCGGCACCGCCGGTAATGCTGACTATTTTCCAGCCTGTGACAACACGGTATTCGGTATAATTGCCTTCACAATAATCATTGTAGTATGGTAATTGTACCTTGCCATAGTTGAAGTTGAAATGTACGGTGTCCTTGTCAGTTATAGTGAGATTGATTTGTCCGCTTTCGCCATTCTTGAGTTTAGCACCGGATGGGGCACTGAATTGGGCTCCGTTACCCATTCTTATTGTTACATGCAGCACTCCATTATCACCCTCACTGGTCAACTGGCGTCCCTGAGAGCGGTGTGCATCATCGTAAGCGGTGGTGCTGGGAGTGTAGTTTACTATCGAAGCATATCTGCCTGCATCTTTGAGAATAGGATAGGGTGTAGTGCTGCCTATCTGAGTGGGCTCCAGCACCCATTTCTTGATCTCATCGGTCTTGGTCTCATCACCGGTGGCCCACCATGCGGCCAGCTCACGATGACTGTTCAATAACAGGCGGAAGAACTCAAACCTTTGCAGGAAACGGGTCTCGGCACCCAGGGCGCAATTGTATATCTTGGCGATATTCTCGTTCTGTATGTATTGGGACTCAAGACGGAAGAAATTGTAATTACTTACGCCTGTGTTTTGTCCGACATTGGTTATGATTTCTCCGTTATATATCGGTGCTTTTGAACCGCTGCCTGAAATCTCTCCATAGAACATGCAGTTCATGACCATTGTCTTGATGTCGTTAGCTTTCGTGGACTGGACGTTCCGGCCTACTATACCCCCCATCATAGTACCTGCGGTAATATTGGCATAACTGAAACAGTTGATGACACGTGATGTGCCGTCAAGCAGACCTACAATACCGCCTACAAAACCGCTGCCGCTTATGTTACTGCTGCAGTTGGTCAGAGTGGTGTAACCGTCTTTGTCAGTCTTTGCGGTACTGTTTGTGGCAAGCACACCGCAGTTGTAGATACGTGTGTCGCCCTTGGCCTCGTTACAGATTGCTCCCACATTGCTTCCACCGCTTATTGAAACATTGTCAAGGATAACATTCTTGATGGTTGCGCCGTCGGCATATGCCACCAGAGGATGATCAAGTCCTGACAGGGTAACCATACGTCCGTCTATGCTTCCTATGAAGGGATCCGAGGATGTACCGATAGATGCAGTCGATGTAAAATCACTGGCCAGAATATATCTGCGGCCCATGTCATCTATTTCACTGCTTGAATGAACGGTAGCGGGCGGGGCCAAAATAGCTGCATTGGATTTGTAATAACCCGTTTTTGTTGCGATTGCCCTGACGATATCATTATCTGCTATGTTGAAGCTTCCACTGTATGTGGTTGATGAGGTTGAGACCGGACTGTTGATTGAATAGTGTATGGCGGCCCCGGCAGTTGCACAGGTTATGGTGACAGTTTGAGCTTCCACATTAATGACCGGACGTTCGCAGACCGGAAGGTAATATGTGATTACCGGAGTCGGAAATGTGTTGCTGGGATGCTTGGCCAATGCCTTGATTACCTCCAGGCTTTCCGTCTGGTTTATATTGATGGGCGAAGAACCATTAGTGGCCGTCGATGTAGTAGGAGAGTTTCCATCGGTTGTATAATAGATGGTAGCTCCTGCATCGGCGGTGATGGTAAATGTCCCGTCAAGGTTGTTGGTTATTACCGGCGGATCAATGGCTGCCGGCTCCAGATAGAAGAGGGCGTCTTCATTCGCCGTTTCGTATATACCTATGACACCTTTTGTATTTGCATATCCTGTAGGACCGCCGGTCTTGCCACCTACACCTTTAAGGGAGTTATCGTTACCTCCATTGATACTAAGATAGGTCTCAAGTGTTTTAGGCTTGATGTTGTAAGCTGTACCATTGGGTATAAGGGCAAACAGAGCCTTGTCATCAGGATAAGCCAGCGATTCCAGGTGAACACGGATACGGTTGGCGTCACTTGTGGTCCTGATCTGTCCGTTCAATACAATGTATTTGCCGTCCGATGCACGCTTAATGTAGTAGAAGTTCTGAGTAGGATGCTTTTCAACAATCCAAACAGCTTTATTCTCTACATCATATACACCGTCACGGCACTTGTGAGTGGTAAGGAAGGGTTGTCCGTTATCTGTGGATGTAAAGTCGTCAACAGCCTGATAGAAAGCCCAGCCTTCGGTTGGACACAGATAAAAGTTATTTGCCGGTGTGTTACTGTTATAGTCTTTTGAGGCGATATAATAGGTGCCGGAGTAGTCAGTCTGTGCCTTAACAGCGGTGCTGAAATCAAGCATCGCCAGCATAACAACAGCCACCCGGGCTATATGCCCGTTGAGGCGTGCCGTCCAAGACCTACCTACTTTTTTCCTGCAACGTATCATCTTCATCACTTTGTGACAGCAATCTTGTGTCGGTTCACTATATAGACGCCGCGGTTATTGACCGGAACGGTTACCTTGGTGCCGGGTTGTATGGTAAACTGTTTAAGTATCTTTCCTGCTACGTTCGATATGGTTACCGTAGTGGGGTACTCAAGTGAGCTCTCTATGCAGATGTTCAGGTGATCACTGTAAATGGACAGGCCACGGTCAGCTGCTGCCTCCTCCATGGAGTCTGAATCACCGGTGTAAGAGATGAACAGTACATCACCACTGGCTCTACGAGCCGGAGCCGGACTGGGCTGAGCGGCGGCAGGACCGGTCAGGTAAGCGCGGAACGGAACAGTGGTTGCTGTAGAGTTCCTTACCAACTTGGTGCCTCCGTCTGCCAACAGGAATACATCTGTATTGGCATCACCTAAAGTCTGAGTCTGGTAGGTGGGTACGAATGAATAACCGGTACTGTTATCGGTATTAATTGACTGAGCGTATTCCTGATCGGTTACTTCGATGACAGTGGCATCACCGGATACGAATGTTATTATCTGAGGATCAAGACCGTCCGGAATAGGAGTAGCCGTGTTTTCGGCACCGAACAGACCGCTCAGGTCAAACTCGTAATATGTGCTACCGGGGAATCCTATCAGATACGGTACGCCTGCAGCATACAGCGGATAGTCATCGTAATCGCGTGACTGGTTGTAGTATGTCTGATACGTATCGCCTCGGGCATCCTTCTGGCCATTAACTTTATAATAGTAATCCCAGAGGAATGTATTGCGTACTGTCTTACCTTCACCGTTTGCATCGGCAGCCAGAGAACTGAATTCCGCCTTGTCATCCTGAGTGACAGTGTTGAACTCACGGAGCCAATATTCATGACCTGTCTTACTGCCGGTATAGAAGTGTGTAATTTCACCCTTCTGCTGAGTGGTTACAAGTTCGGCAGTAAACGGCAGGCTTATAGTCTCCCATCCTCCATTTGAACTCATCACGTAGTTGTTCGGCTTACGCTGATACCACATGTGGTAATAATCACCCTGAGCAAATGTACCGAATGAATAACTTATAGGTGCATTGAAATCATGTCCGTCAACCAGGAAGTGATCTCCGTCGGCCTGATAGATATAACTGTTGCCGGAGGCTTTCTTCATAACAAGGTGACCCTTTACCTCGTCTACGACAAGATCGACAGTCCTTCTGGTTGAATGGGTCTCGCCATATGCGGGATCGTTGAAGTAGGCGCGGAGTATGTCGGCGTCGTCCTCGGACTCGGCATAGACCAGCAGGTTATGAGTCTGGCCTTCGCTGTTGAAACCAACCAGCCTGGTGGGATCAAGTACCTTCTTGTTGAATACGTCTCCGTTCCATCCTTTATACCAGATCGGGTTACCGTTGTTGTCAAGGTCAGACTTTGCGGTAAAGTCGACGGCTGTCAGACCCGGGTAGATATTGGTCAGATTATCTTTGGTCTTGGCCGGAATTACGGCATAAGCGTTGTAATGAACAATATCCGGGTCGCTGTTGCCGAAGTAAGCCGGTGCACGGTATACTCGGTTGCTGAAGTCCTCAAGATCCTCGCGTACCAGCCACTGTGTGGCGTTATGGTTATCGCCTGAAGCACCGCGGTTAGCTTTGTTGATGCGTGCCGGGAACTGCTGATATTCACGTCCTGACAGATTCACATGACCATAGGTAAGCATCTGGCCAAAGAAGATGTAGTCATCCGGCCAAATGGGGAAGAACTGTCCGTTTTCGGGATCAGGACTACCGTTAGTCAGAGCTGCTGCGGTGTATCGACGCTCATTGGCTGAAGTGGGAATAGTACCGCTGGCGTAGACAAAGTCTCCGTCTATATACCTTGACTCTACATATCCGAGATGCTTCTTATCCTTGAAGCCGTACTGGGCGTCTGAGGCTGAGAAGTCGTAATAACCGACCGTAGGAGTAGCCTTAAGGGTACTGGTGGAGTTGTCATCAATCTCGTAGTATTTGTACGAATAGGTGTTGGCTCCGTTATTGTCGGAATAACGTTTGGTCAGGTAGAATCCGTTCAGGTTATATGCAACCTCACCGTTGTAGAATGAGGTCAGAGGCATAGCCTTGGTGCCGGCAATGGCAGTGTAACTGAGATTGTCGGGATAGTAGCAGTTGACGGTTACGCCACCTGTGCCGATGATAGCCTGAGTATTGCCTGTTATAGTTCCGCTGGTATTGATCCAGCAGTTCTCGGCATAACCGATCTTAGTGTTGGTGCCACCAAGATCTGCTATACCTGAACCTGTGAACGAACCTGTTACACCCAGGTTGTAGATGCTGTCGCACAGGTTGCCGAACAATGAATTGTTCAAGCCGCTGATGGTGTAGCCGTCACCGTGCAGTGTGCCTTGGAATCCATCGCTGGCATCACCTATAGGATCCCAATTAGTATAATACTTGGGTGCTACGTTACTGCGCAGTATGAACTCCAGATTTGACAATGCCTTGACTTCTTCGTCAAGAGGTACATGGCCCTTGAGCTCACCATTGGCTATCTTGACAGGTTGGCCGTTTGCATCATACTGAATTGTCTCAAGACTCAGGTTAAACAGATCCTTGAGCAGGTCAAGCTTACTCTTGGAAGGATTCGATGCACAATCACGTCCGTCAATGTAAATCTTGCTGTTACGCTCCACATTCGGGTTGTCAATGTACATATGGTGTAAGGAGTCACGCATTACCATATCCAGATCGTGGTAGTTGGCCACTCTTACGCGGACAGGGTTACTGTATGTCTTACCCAGATAAGTCTTGGCATAGTATGCTACGTGGTAACCGTTGTTCTGATACCAATAGAGCTTGGTGTCAACGTTGTCAAATTCAACACCGTTCACATGCTTTTCGGCCTGCTCCTTGGTCGGGAACAGTTCCCATCCGCCACCGATTACCTCATATGCACCCGGCTTGACAATAGGAGTGGTAAGGCCTATCGATGATCCCGGGAGAACGATTGAGGGCTCTCCAAGCTGTCCGATAGTAGGTGTTCCACTCTTGAACTGGATGTAGATGTTTATGATATGGCGCTCGGTGATAGGCTCAATATTGTTACCGGTCTCATCACTCTCCTCGTAGTTGTACTGATAGATTACTGTCATTACCTTACCCTTGGAGAGATCCTGGATGTTGGACTGTCCGGATACGTAGAAGGTACTGGTCACAATAGGAGTCTTACCGTAGATGTTAAAATTGGTCTGCAGGTTAATCAGGTTAAGATACTGTTGCTCACTGATGATGAAACCTGTATTAACCGTGCTTCCACGGCCGACTGAGGTACCTGCTGTGATAGTGCCATTGGCAAGGGTTGCAGTTACGGGCGTACCTCTATCTGTTGACGATTCAACGACATAGTGCTGACGGCAGTAGTAATATTTACCATCAGGACCTGTTACCTGGTCAATCTTAAGTTGCAAGTCTTCACCAAGGTTCCTGAATACCTCTTCACTGATCTTGTTACCGACAGAGTAGGGAATATCACCTCTTACGAATGACTCGTTTACAATATAGACCGTTTCACCATCTTTAATTTCAAACGGGGCATAGTGATAACGCTCATTCGGAATATCCTCATATTGTACGCGTGATATAGTCGTGCCCGGAGCAATAGTCTCGTTCGTTCCATCTGATGATTTGTACATCAAAGACTCTATGCCTTTATACAGGGCATTGTAGTCAAGAGGCTTTTCTGCGGAGTAAACCTGTGTGACAGGATTGGCGGTAGAATCGTCATAGTATCTGGTGTCACCGGTGTACTTAGGATCAATGAACAGATCCAGAGCATCGTAATTGAATGAGAATTTCTCGCGGTCTGCGCTGGTGAGTGCTGACCAGGCCTTAAGACCTGAGTAGTTGTTGCTACTGTCATACCAGCCGCCGCCGTACATACCCTCATGAGTGCAGACATATGCATTTGTGAAGCTCTCGTTTATCAGCTGTGCTGCCCTGGTCTGAATATCATTCGTGGAGGCTCCTTCATTGCAGATGTAATCCCTTACGAGGTCCTCAATCTGGGCTTGGGTAAGACACATACCCTGGTAGATGAGTTTGTCCTCATGACCCTCCCTCTTGAGCTCGAAGGTGTTGATGCAGTATTTGGCAACATCACCCTCATCGGCCGTGATATTGTTCTGCTGATACTCACTATACGGAAGGACATATCCGGCATTCAGATAAGTCTCGGATCCGTCAAGATTCTGGAGCGTCACTTTCTTGCTGAGCACATACGCACGTTCGAATGTTGCGGCAGCATTTTGCTGTGCCTGGCTCAAGGGATGAGCATCTACTGTCTCGTCATATGTGTTCTTGACAGATTCGGTAATCAACTCACCCTCATTGTAAAGACGCTGACCATATATAGCTGATTGACTTGGAGTATATGTGGGAGCCTTCATGTAGAGCAACTTGTTCTGGTCGGACAGACCTTTATAGGCCACTGTGCTCTTCTTGTTTCCGTTGGCTCTAAGTTCGGGAGAATAGTATGTGTCCCAATCTTCCGGGTTGGTCATATCAAATGTCAGGATATAACCGTTATCATGACTTATGTTGTTGGAAGAACGGAATACGTCGGTGAACGGAACGTAATCCTCCTTGTCCATATGATATACGGCTTTAACCGATACACCCTCGATTGTCTTTTGCTCTGCCTGAGTCATCAGTGAATTGAATTCGGAGGGCAAAAGGACTGTACCCTTGGCATAAGCGACATTGTTTACCTTACAGTCTGCTATTGAAACATAAGTGGTATCAACAAACTTCTTCTGGTCTGACTCACTGAGCATGCTCCATTCCCAATAGGTTATGGTATCATTCAGATGATATGTCAGGTTGTTGATAACCATATTGGCATCGTCAGCCAACTTGGTGTTGTTGTTTTTATCAACGTATGCCGAGTAATATGCATATTTGTTAGGATGGACATTCTGAAGCTTAAG
>Ga0310786_10006274_pt1 | contig 15866 bp, 14 predicted proteins | sample AusTroGonzalo_MG_FD_203881 | JGI IMG/M metagenome (GOLD analysis project Ga0310786, IMG submission 203881) | Bovine rumen microbial communities from tropical cattle in Woodstock, Queensland, Australia - Gonzalo_03 (v2) (version 2) | ecosystem: Host-associated > Mammals > Digestive system >... | reverse complement strand
TTCCTTCGTGATGTCCTTACCCTTCACAACGGCAACCAGGATAGTGGTAGAACCTGTGGGAGTCGGAACGCGCTGTGCAGAACCAATCAGCTTACCGTTCAGCTCGGGGATAACCAGACCGATGGCCTTGGCAGCACCTGTTGAGTTAGGAACGATGTTCTGAGCACCTGCACGGCTACGACGGAGGTCACCCTTGCGCTGAGGACCATCGAGAATCATCTGGTCGCCAGTGTAAGCGTGAATCGTTGACATGATACCAGAAACGATAGGAGCATAACCATTCAGAGCGGCAGCCATAGGAGCCAAACAGTTGGTTGTGCAAGAAGCAGCTGAAATCACGGTGTCAGCAGGAGTCAGAGTCTTGTGGTTTACATTGTAAACGATAGTGGGCAGGTCGTTGCCAGCAGGAGCAGAGATAACAACCTTCTTGGCACCAGCCTGGATGTGGGCAGAAGCCTTCTCCTTAGAAGTATAGAAACCTGTGCACTCGAGAACGACATCAACGTTCAGCTCACCCCAAGGAAGCTCTGCTGCATTGGGCTTAGCATAAATAGTGATCTTCTTACCATCAACTACGATGAAATCCTCACCAGCCTCTACGGTGTGCTTACCCTCACCGAACTTACCAGCGAAACCACCCTGAGCGGTATCGTACTTCAGCAGATGAGCAAGCATCTTCGGGCTTGTCAAGTCATTGATTGCTACTACTTCATAACCTTCAGCCTCGAACATCTGACGGAAAGCGAGGCGACCGATACGGCCAAAACCGTTAATTGCTACTTTTGTCATTTTACTTAAAATTAAATGGGTTTATACCTAATTTACTAACTTTTTTGCGTATTTTCGGAAGTTTTTTCCTTTTTCGGATGCAAAGTTACAAAAAATTTCCTATATTTGCACAAGATTTCTGTCTTAATAAAGATTAAACATCACGAATAAGGCTTTAAAGGATATAAGATAGGATATGCTAATTCGGAGTTTGCAAAACGAAGATTACAATTCAAACATGATACGTTAAACATTAAAACTTTAAGATTATGGGATTTATTAAAGAATTTAAGGAGTTTGCCATGAAGGGCAACGTAATGGACATGGCTGTTGGTGTAATCATCGGCGGTGCATTTGGTAAGATTGTCAGTTCTCTCGTGGATGACATCCTGATGCCGCTCATCGGCAAGGCTACAGGCGGTGTCAGTTTCACAGACCTCTTCGTTAACCTCGGTGATGGCGAGTACAGCACTCTGGCAGCTGCCAAAGAAGCTGGCGCAGCCGTCTTTGCCTACGGTCAGTTTATCCAGAATGTGGTTGACTTCCTGATTGTTGCCTTCTGTATCTTCCTGATGCTGAAGGGCATCAATAAATTGAACCGCAAGAAGGAAGAACCCGCAGAGCCTGCGGCTCCTGCCGGACCTACTCAGGAAGAGTTGCTCACAGAGATTCGCGACCTGCTGAAGAACAAGTAAGACATTCGCTCTGCAAAAATAAAAAATCTGCATCACCTCATCGTGATGCAGATTTTCTGTTTTTATATATCGCGCTCCACATAGGTAAACGTCGTATCACCAATCGTGAAATGGGTATTATGATAGAGCCAGATACTTCGTCCTGGAGGCAAAGGATTATCGCCTACCCTCACGCCACTCTCAACAGCCGTCAAACGGACACCGCTTCCCAACATCCGCAACTCTGCCTGGATGGGAGCCACCTGACTCTTAATATCCCACGACATCTGTAATGAACAATCGATAGACTTACCGATCGTTACCACATCATCGGGATTATTCATGAACCACTTGAAGAGGGCAACGTCCATCTCCTTGACCGCACCCTTGACATTCAGGAAGTAATGCTCCGAACGCGGAGCCAGCTCTGCCACAGACACAGCCAGACCGACAGCAAAGAAGATACAACTGAAGAGGAGCAATACACGAATGTCAATCTGAGTGATATCAGTAAAGATGAATGACCACAAATACATGGACAAGACCCCCAATGCCGTAGCCACAACAAACACATATTTCTTCAGTTTGATTCGAGTGCCCACAGTGGAGACAAAGACAACCATCATGGCGGTGATGGCCCAAGGCACCCAGTCGATGAGAGCCGACAGATATCCCACAATGTTAAAGGCCTGTGAGATAGTTCTGAAAATCATGAAGGCAAAATAAGAGCCAATGCCCACTACCATGGAACGGATAAGAATATCCAGCAACCGCCGCCTAATCTGCATTCTACGCACTGCCATAATTGACAAAGCCATCGTCAGGAAGAAGCCAATGAGCAGACCGAATGCCGGGATGTAGTCCATATAGTGACCCTCACTGTTGAACATGGCCAGATCGCCCATGAGATCTGCCCTAACCTTTTCCTCCATCATCTTTGCGACAAACTGTTGGGTACGGGCATCATACTCCGTCACATAGGCCATATAAATAAGCCATGTGAGAATGGCAGCCCCAATGGCCATGAGAATCCACTTCATATAGAAAGAGGCATTCTTCACGTCAAAGAGGTTCTTATTATTATAATAATGTGTACCGTCTTTACATTGGCGGCCATACTCCGGACAGTGATAGTCATTCTCATCCCAACAGCTCTTGTGCATCACATGCTCACATTTTGCCACGATAGTGTCACCCTCCTTGAAACGGCCCTTACAGTAATAGCACGACTCCGTAATGAGCACCTTTCCTACACTCATGTTGCCAGGGACATACTTTAGCACATATTTCCGTTCAAACAACCTGTATTGAATATAGGGTATCAACAATTGGTACACCAGATAAACAAACAACATGATCAACAAGCCCGTTACAAGGCCTTGAATGAACATCCATATGGTGTGGCTTCCATTGACTATAACTGGATTATAGGCACTACCCAGGTAGATGCTCGTCATTGCTGAACCTATCATCTCTTCGGTATCCTTGGCATATATCTCTATACGCATTGTATGGGGATCACCACGATACACTTTGCCGTCAGGATTCTCGAAGACGAATTCATTGGCCATAATAATCTCACCATCTTGAAGGATCAGATTATTCTTCAATTCCGTCCAGTTAAATTTATCCAGATAAAGACCGCCGGAATTCTTACAGACTACCTTCATGACGCTCTTGGCCTCGACATCGTCCTCACCATCATTCTGGGATCTGAAGAGAACAGAACTGATGCAAAGGCTGTCGTTAGTCAATGTGTCCTTCACCAATGTGCTCTGAAGTTCAAAATGCTGAGGATCAATGGGCGTATCATTCTCACCATACACCTTTTCGTCGGAGAATACTACCAGTCCCAATTTCTTGGCATCACCCCACACACCGGTACGGTCAGCCATCTCACGCTTCTTCAGCATCAGAGAACGGTATAGATACTTATAAGTGTCTGGCTGAGACTTGAAATAGGTATCCATTACATAGTCCGAAGCTTCCATCGTCTCTGTCACATTCATACCGTACATAAAGGCCACAAAAAGGTTGTCATGGTCGAAGACCGTACGAATCTCACTAACGGCAGCACGTTCCTTATCAACAACGTACTGAGGTTGTGCCAAATCGACTAATACCAGCACCTTGATATGTTTCTTTGCCACTTCCTCTGCCTCGGAGTTTTTCACTTGTATAAGCACGGGCTTGCTCGCCGTATGATTCACACGACCTCCCACCGTTTCTGTTGCCTTGATGACGACCTGATTAGTATCTGTCAATGCATAGGGTCCTAAGTCACGCAGGATACCTGTTTGAACAGTAAACTGCTTATATCTTGGTGTGAACTTGAGACCAATCACTTTCATGGCATTTTCTGGCTGTTGCTTGTCTGCAACGGACTCTGCACTGAAGATGTCATCCAAATCGACATCTTCATCAGTCGTCCCATCACAGCTTGTCAGACATATCGCCAACAGAGACATCCATAACAATCGAAATACCTTTATCATCATTGTTCTTACTTTCTTCTATCTATTTATATGGTTGGGTAGGTATTCTCCTTCCCGTTGTTATTCATCATATCACCAAACTTCTTCAAATTGGCCACCTTCTCACGGTAGGCTTTGAAGCGCGTCATCATACCATTCAGGAACAGCAGGATGATAGCTACTGCAGCAACACCGAGCACATAGTCCTTAACCCGTTGTATAAACGGCTTGTATTCCAAAGCCTGCACCTTCTCAGAGACACTCTTCATAATAACGAACTGCTCGTCAAGAGTTCCCATGCGCTTTGATAAGGAGGGGACAATCTCACAGGCCGCCTTAGCCTGATTATAGCTTGTCTGCAAATCCCCGAAGATTACCTGCTCCTTGGCCTTCACCTTCTCCAACTGAGGTGCTAATTTTTCTACCAACGACAATTTATAAGCTTTCTTATAAAGTTGTTTATAGACGTTTACCTGACTCATAATGAACTGGTCGGCATTAGCGAAATTAGAAACTGCTTCGACAGCCTGCGTCTTAGCATCCAGCGTATCCTTTACCGTCTGCTTCAACTCCTCGATCCGGGCCACCATATTCATCAAGTCCTCACTATTGGCGATATCCATCTGCTGTGCCTGATAATAGGTATTCCACTTGACATCCAGTTGGTTATATGTCAGGTTCAGGGTCTGCATCCGTTGTTCAATGGCAGTAATAATCGACTTGGAAACACCCATATCGCTAGTCACAGAAAGGTCAACCTTTCCAACGACCAGCAATTGGTTAAACTCATCAGAGAATTGGGCGACACGTGCCGCAATCTCCTGTTGCATCGCCTCGGCATCTGGTGACAGGGGCTGGGCAGCCTCCTGTCCCTTCACTGTCCCTGCCAGACAGACGAAGAACATTATGAGTCCTATATGTCTAAGCCAATCCTTCATCTTACTGTTTACACGTGGTTTGGTAATATCGTTCGGCAGCACGGAATGTGGCAATAGCCTGTCGCTGTTCCGCTGTACTACCATTACTCTTCCCAACGAGGGTATTCATCTCCTTTATCAGGGTCTCACATTGGTTCTCCAGATCTCGTCGCTCAACCGGATCAACACTCACGAGCCAACGAGAAACCAGTTTGTCGATCTGCCTCGACTTCGATGTCAGGATCGTGATACCTTCAGATGCGAGTCCACCAGAGCCTCCCAGTGCTCCTTCTGACTGTAAGACACACTTCATGGCACCAATCGAGTCAACATAGTGATTATAGTCATCCCATGCCATCTGGATATCCTGACAATCGCTCTGCCCGTCATGGTACTGGAACTGTGCCTGTAAGGTACTCTTGAGTTCCTTGAAAAGATTCAACGACTCTTCAGATCCCACAACACCACTCTTGTATTTACTCTTCAATGAACGGTAACTCTTCGAAATACCCTCTAAGGCATTCTTGGCAGATGCCACATCCTCATCCAGGCCAAAACAGGGATTCCGTACAATTGTTACCTGATATTCCAGATCAAGGTCACGTCCGAAGGGGATATCATAACGATTATATTTCTTCTTCTCAGTCTTTTCCATCAGGAAGACATCATGCAGTCTGACAGTCACCTGGGTACGTTTGTTCTGGATATCAAATGTCTGAGCAATGTAATCATTCACCATTTTGTAATCCTGCGGAGCCGGCTGTAGGCCATCATAGTCAATCCAACGTTTGAAATAGAATTCAGACCGTGGCTCGGGCACCGTAGCCCGGAATAGTTTGGTTGCCTTGAACTTGTCCTTGGGATTATACTCAACCACATACGGTAACTGTTCAGGCCTTAAAGTACGGCCTTTGAAAAGCGGTTTATAGTGCACATTATCCCAGAAGACGAACAACGAACGGTATGAGATCAATGTCACCGTCAATGTATTCGTTTCTTCAGCAAACACAAACTTAACCATCAGATCCATATCCTTACTGTCTTCCTTGAGGGAGATATGGTCAGTATAGGATGCTCCCTGCGCAACACTGATAGTCCTGACAGTCTGCGCCTGAAGTCCTATCAGCCAAAGCCAACAGGAAAGCAGTATGATGATTCTATGTTTTATTTTCATTTGTCTGTATCTATTGTTCAAAAGTTATCCAATCATGAGGTTCTCCCTGACGCATAACCCACGCAGCAACCTTCAGGTCTTCTGGGAAGGGGGGCTCCATCATAGCATGATAGGTATCATAGCGGAGATAAGAAGCCACACGCTCCACACCCCATAACAGGTCTGTATAGGTGTCAGCCATATTGATGCACACTCTCCCTGCAAAGGCGCCATAATAGCGGATGTTGGGATGCCAGGGATGTGCAACGGGATTGCCTGAGGCATCGACAGTCAGAAAATTCAGCGACGGAGGTGCATCGACACAGGGATATCCTTGGGGAATATCTATCTTCATCTGAAAGCCTGTAGCAAAGACAGGGGTATTCTCAACTCCCGGTTCATTCAGGTCTGCCTCATTTTCCACGCCACAGATACTACGCAGGTGATAGTCAATCAGATAGGCAGTCGGAAGGCCGTCAGCATTCCTGCGCAGCACCTCGAAAGTGATGTCACGCCGGTCTGCCAGTCCCTGTTCCAACTGGTGCCACTCATGCCACAGCCGACGGTTACGACCGCTGAGCATATCCGGGTTAATCTGTTGACTTTCCTGTTTCATATCCATTCACCATTCTACTCATCCCGGAATAGGATCTGGTACCAGATAGACCATATCACCATTCCTGACATTGTAGTCTTTTAGTTTCTGATCTTCATGACCAATACGTGGGCGCAGCACTCTGATCTCATGCACATCAGGATCTTCCTTGCCAAAGAAATAGTCCAGAGGAGCACCAGTCTGATCAATTGACGGGAAGTCAAAAATCAGACGGCCATCCTCTCCGATGGCATGACGCAGGTTATCGACCAGCGTGCTCAACGGTGCGTCGGGGTTCACCACCTTGAACCGCACCGTCTTATTTTTGTATGCAATATCCAAAAAGAAATCTTCCATATCCTATTTTGTTTGTTTATCGATTTGTATCGTAACCTGTATCGGGTAGATGTTCGTACTCCTGACATGCATCATTCCCTGCAGGATCATTTCCGCCTGAGGAATCTTCTCTTCAAAGCCACGGCGGATAAACGTACTGTCATTCAGCACAATCTCCACCAATATCTCATAACCAGCATTCCAACGGTCCTGCTGCTGACGGTGACTGACGGATACGCTCTTTACCATTTGACGGGTAATGCCAAAGCGAACCTGCAGTTCCGTATAACAGAATAATTTCAGGTCAGCCGGTGTCACCAGACGATCGGTCGTAATCAGATAGTAGCGCGACAGACTTGCCTCCTCGTTCCTGTCGTGCATCTCGTCGCTACCAGGCACAGGGAGAGCGATCTGCCGTGTAGATGGTCCATTGAAGCCACTGGGCGACTGGAATGTGCTATTGGGTGTCAGTTGGGCATTGACTGATGATCCCAGGGTTGTCAAGTAGGTCACGGACAGGCTCGTCTGTTTTGCCTGTTGGTCTGTCTGCGGCCGGAGCATCAAATATACACCAGGCACTCGTTGCTCAACATCCATCCGCGCTGCATCACGCATCCGTGTCAATGTCTCAATCAGATTCTGCATCACCCGATCATTCGCCTCTGCACGAATATTCTGGAAGGCGTAGAAGTCTGTATAGTACTTACTAATCATATTATTCAATAACGTGATCAGACTCGCCTGATTGAAGCGGTCAGCATCCACTCTGCGTACCTCTACTGGTATATTCCCGAACAACTGATCTGATGACGGGCGAAGCAAGTGGAGGAACTGTTGGCTGATGCCGTCTGGCTCTGTACTCTGACTTTGTGTCCCCGCCACTCGTACCACAGGTGTGCTGGAAGAAAGGTCAGCCGAATGAATCTGTGCATTCACGAGCACCATCGTATTCAGTGAGAGATTATCTTTATCGAACAGGAATTCGTCGCGGATACCCGTGAATTCAAACACGAGATCCAGACTGTCAGTTTCTGAACTGATGAATTTCTTGCCCTGATGGTACTTGATGCAGTACATCCGAACGTTCTGACGCGCAAAGAGATCGAGACACGAGGCGGCAGCAGTGTACGTCTGGGAACAGTTATAGAGGATCGCATCTATATCGAAACAGGGCTGAAGGGGCAGTTCCGAAAAGTCCCAAGGACTGATCAATGGCAACGGCTGTCCTTTGACGGACACCTTTAGCTCCTTAAAGAAATGATTCCTGATACAAAAACAAAAACCAGACAGATCTGATACTGGTGAATCGAACTTCAGTGACACCTTCCAGCGCCTTCCGTCCATTCTGACCACCGAACGAACCGTCGTGTTCAGCACACGAGTCCTCAGTAACGGAATAAAACGAGCAGAGGTATCAGCCAAGGTAAACACATGTCGTTCGGTCATTTCCATCTCACCCACGCCAGCCTGCAAGGCAGTCTCCACAACAGCCGTGGCAGGAATGGCGTGTCCAACCTCATAGGATGTCAGCATTTTCGCAAATTCGTCAAGAACGTCCGACTTCATCTGTTCCAGATCGTTCTCAAGCTCATTCGACTGATAAGCCAAAGCCGTCATCAGCAGAGAGAAAACCGGATCCTGTTCGATACCCTCCAACTGGTCAGGATGATCACTTCCCCGCCAGATGCGGAGAGCTTCCTGAATCAATTCGTCAGCCCTTTGCTTATTTTCAAATATTGTCTGTCTCATGTTCTCTCTTCATTTACTTCCATACTCTCAACGTATTCGTGAATACATATTCTTCTTTCGTCGAGAGGATTGTGCCCTTAATCGTTATATAGATGAGACGCTCTTCACGGATGTATGTCATCGTCACACCTACGTCACCCAACCGCTTCTCATACTGCTGAACAGCCTCTTTCAGTTCTGCGGCAAATGTGTTCATATTCTTTGACGAACCGGAGATTTTCTTCGAATACAAATCCTGCAACCCACTCTCATAGATCGTATCACCGGAATTATAAATGACGCCTTCATGCTCGTCAAAAATCTCAAAGCGCATATTGTTGAAGACAAAACCATACTTTGGGTCACTGACATTGTTGTATCGCGGTGTAGTCAACAACATGTGGAGCGACTCGTCAAGCGACTTCTTGATCCGATCTTCCCGAGCAAGCCCGGTTTTCTTCACCTCTAATGGTATTGAAATATATGCCATACGCCTTGATTAGATAAGTGGTACAAACTTTTCGTCTTCGGGTTCTGGGACATAGAGTGCATTGAAGAGGTGTTCGAACAGTTCCTCGTATAGGCGCTCGTAAATCTTTTCCGACAGGTCGTCTTCCATCACAGCCAACGAACTCTTCAGCTCGGCCTTGAACTCCTGCTGCAGACTTGGCTTTAACGTATCGTTGATGTAGTCCGTCAGTGTCTGAGTTTGCTGGGCAAGGGCATTCTGCAGTTCCTCCTTAACCAACTTCAGCAATTCCTCCTTTGTCTCAGCCAACAACTTCACAATCAACTCTTCGTGCAACTGACCATACAGTTCAGCCTTCGCCTGTTTCAGCAAAGCATCGTAGTCGATCGTGTTATCCACCAACACGACTTTGTCAAGAATAGCCACGGCACCAGTCAGGAAGTTACTGAACCAGTCAAGCCACAACTGCACATCAACCTGTGTCGGTTCCGGGATTTCCAACGACTGTTCCGTGTTCGGGGTAATGATATAATAGTTCATGGCCTGCGTAATTTCCTGAAGAAACATCACGAAATCATGAACGCTATTCTTCAGATTATACCCCTTCATGATAAAGAGGTAATGCAGCAGAGCTCTCTTCCCGTCACCGTCTTCAAGATTCTGATGAGAGGTGATGGTCGTCAACTGTTCTACGAACCTTTCCACATAATCGGCAAAGCGCGGATCACTTGTTAGCAGCAGACAGGGGGGAATGTACTCTGTATCAATGGAGAACACGCCTTCCTTCACGCTGAATCGCATCATTGGCATGACATCGCCAGCCTCAACCTCCTCATGTGTCAGTAGTGCATACTCATAATGCGGTCTGACATAGGGGATACCCTCCTTTTCATACTCCGTTTGGGTATCACCGAGACCTATCGTCAGGTAATAGCGGTCGCCGAACAGCATCGGTATAGGAATGACCGCCTGCTCATTCGCATCCAGAATCCTGCCAGACGGCAGGAGTGCCGTACACTGAAGATGGTCTATCTCAAAGGTGTTCTTGACGAAGGTTCCGTTGCAGCTCAGCGTCGTACCTGGCAACATACCCATCCGAGTACTTCCCAGAGCAGCCCGAATGGCTATCCGTTGCTGAAGATCCAGCTTCTCCTCCATGCCAATGAAGGTCTGCGCCGTAATCTCCATGCCTGGAAACCAGTTGATTTTTGAATTCAGATCCATCATCTTATCTTATTCATTATTATTCTTGACTTCTGTATTATAATCGAGGGTCACCCGTCCGTGCGTTCCCTGAGTAGGGTGATGTTCCTTGATCTTCACCTCACACCGTACGTCGAAGGGGATGAACCATTCCTTAAGGAAAGCTACCAGAGGTACCATTGCTTCTGTACGTTCCCTGTATTCCTCAGGCGTTAGCCCTGGAATCAGAACAGAATACTTCACACGTGGTTGCCAACAGATGGTCGTATCCAAATGACTATACCTGTCGATAGCGACCTCCACATGGCAGTGCATCAGTGCGCCCAAGAGATTCGCGACGAAATAGAAATCACCTCTCCAACGACTGACAAACGGTAACAAAACGGCAGCCTTCTTCACTAACTCATTCGTCTCGGTGGAAATATCGAAGTTATAGTATTCCTTCAGCAGATAGGCTAACTTCTGCTCCAACAACTCCGACATCGTGTGCTCAATAGCCAGTTTCTTCTGGAAGATATAGGTATCGAAAGGCGAGAAGGCTTCATTCAACAGTTCCCGACGCCACTCCAACTCCTTGAACTTCCGGGCGGAATCTTCACCCTTCAAGTCGTCATCTTTCGTCATCAGACCTTCAGGCAGCAAACGAAGGAAACCATCGCGTGCCAGGACCACCCTACCCTCTTCCTCATTCAGAGAAAGGATATCCTCGTTATAGTTCCTATAGAACGTACCCTTATACTGGGTCATCCAGTTATTGGCCATCTCCGGAAAGAGATAGTTCAATAGCACCTCGGCCCTGATCTGATAAAGATTCCTGTCTATTTTCATGCTACGTTCATCTCCATATAATAATCTTTCCCGTCAGCCACCACATGCAACACGTCACTGACAGGTATCCCCAACTGTGCCAGCGTCAGCGTTAGATAGGGGAACGATTCATCCACCTCACGATACTCATGCTGATAGAGTCCGCTATTGGGTATCCCTCGCAACACTGCATGCTGGGCAACCCGCTGCTCCACTGTCCTGCCCGGACACATCACATCCGTCCGACGGTCATTGGAACGCTCTGTCACGAAATCCACAAAACAGTCATTTTCCAGGCATACACAGACATGTCCGACTCCCAAGGACTGCCGGATGTCTGCCAATGTTTCGGCAATCGTCATTTTGTCCACAAGATGAGTCGGACGTACAGGCAACCATTGCTCATGAACAGGACACTCATTATCGTAGGCCTTGAAATCGACAATCCGTGTTGTCAGATGCTGACCGTCATAATAGAACATCTTCCCACAGAGCGATGTCAGATGACCCTCATCGATGGCATCACGGTCGATAAGTTTCATAGCTTCCTGCACCTGTACAGCTCCGATGACCGAGGCCGTGATGGAAGTCGTAGGTGCTTCACCTGCCTCCTCATGCCTGCGGATGACACCTGCACAGGGCATCCGACGCGCCAGGTCCTTCAGACCTTCCGGTCCTAAGTTACATGCATAGCAATTCTTTCCCGGTACAAACACACGGGCTGTACCCTCTAATTCCCCGATGCCACCATCAACCCAAGGAATACCGGCACGCATACACAGACGATTGATACAATAGCGCGCCCAACGGCTATCTACACAGCCGATGACCACGTCCATCCGACGTACGAGTCCTAAACCTACATCATAGGCAATATCTCCACAGATGGTCTTCACCTCAACAGCGGGATTCATATCCTTCAGTCTTTCAGCGGCCACATCCACTTTCAGGCGGCGAGCCTCGGCATCAGCTTTTGAGAACAGCACGGAACGAGACAGGTTACCCATCTCTACCACATCAAAATCAACGATGACGATGTGCTCCACGCCAAGCAGCACAAGGTTCTTCAGCACCTCATTTCCCAAGGCGCCGCATCCCACCACCATCACATGGGCGGTTGAAACCTTCTGTTGCTTAAAACAGCTGTTCATATCTTGTTTCTATTCTACTTTCATTTTCAGTTCGACATCCACCATATCATTTCCTATTGGTGTCACAGTGCCCGTCGCATCTTTGTATCCATCATTCTTCAGTCGCACCTCACAGGGCTTCGAGGCTGGCAGGTTCTCCACGACACATGGTGTCTGCCCTACTTCAACCCCGTTAATGAAGATGGTAGCCCCCACCACATTACTATGGATATTCAGCAGACCATAACTGGCCATCGGAGCGCTCAAGTCCAGCATAACCGGCTGGGTGTCATCTATCCACACAAAGACCGGATTCGACTCCAGTCCTTCCTTTCTGGTCTGAATCGTATAGTAACCCAACGCCAGTTGGCCTTCCCATTTCCCGAAGGCCATGGGTTCGCGATTAATCCATATCTCCGTCGTGTCATCAGCAGCCGTGATCGTCACTGGCGCCAATCCTGACACCGCCAACTTCTGGGTGGCAACCGAATCGGCCTTTGTCGCCACAGTATCCTGCACCGCCGCCAGCTCTTTCCCCGGACTGATAGCCCTACGTGTGAACGAGGGTTTCGGCTGCAAGTCTGTCATGGTCAGTTCCATCACCTTCTTTTCGCCTCGCCTCACGGTGAGTAGCGAGTCATAGTAGCAAACTGACTCACGGAGCACCAGCAGATGGTGCTCACCAGCCTGCAGATGACCGCTTGTCGCCCTTCCCTTGCCGATAGGCTGTCCGTCAAGGTAAATCGTCCCGTCAGCCAGAGGGGTTCGCACGGTCAGGTAGGAGTAGAACGACTGCAGAACCACTGGTACGATCAGTTTTGCACTATCCGCCAGTTCCAGCGTATCTTCCAACACCTCATAAAAAGGAGCCTCCACACGGTAGGGGTGTTTCCCCACCGGGAGGTTGAACTGTGCCATCCCGTTTCTGATGAGCGACAACGTACTATCTACTTGCACGATGGCATTCTCAGGAGTCACCTTAAACACCACCCACTGCTTCGACAGTTTATATTCCTTGCCAGGCTTGTCTGTCAGCAGATTCGCCTGATAATGTTTCTTTTTCTTCAGTCCCTTCTTGTCAGGCACCTTCCACGTGAGTTGTCCATAGTCTGGATGCTTGATCACGAGGAACTTCGTCTTGTGGGGTGTCAGCACTGTCAACTTGCCGTCACCTTCCTCTGCCTGAACCTCCACTTTCCCGTCGGCCTTGAAGGTAAAACCCTTCTCGTCGGTCAACAGGTCTAAGGTCGCCTGTTTCTTATCTGTTGGCAACGGTGTCTGATTCAACAGGTCTTTTTTGACCCGTTTAAACTGTTCGATGCTGATCTTCTGCGCATCAGAAGGTAACATCCAACAAACCATCAAGACAATGGCCAGCAGCACTCGGCTCTGACGTTTTGCTTTGCAGGGAACGCCTCTCATGCCTTATTTACCCGACACCATCGTGTTGCCTGGACTTGTGATGGATATCTGTCCTGCATAGGCACACATACATTTACTGTTGTCTGTCAATGCAGGCATATTCATCACCTTAACCTGAGCGCTCCCGGGAGCCCAAGGGCCTGTGATTACAGGCACACACGGCATCGGTGTCAACACGCCCATGGCCGCAGAGGTGGCCGATGCCACCGTCGGATTAGCCATCGAACGGCACATACCGAAGGTCGGAATGTTAGCCGGTGTAAAGTCCATTGTTGTGGCCATCAACATATTCATGCACTTTGGTCGCAACGGCACGGTCACGATCAGCGAACAGGGTGCCATACCCTGATTGCATTGGAGCATTGCTCCCATCGTTACAAAATTACCCATATACCTTATTTATAATATATAATTATTCATCAGTATCAAGTCTCAGTTGCTGTCCTGCCTGATGTCCACGGGCAGCGGCCTGCTCGTCAGCCTTGGCCTTCTTGGCAGCTTGCTCGTCCAGATAGCGCTGATAGGCTTCCTCTATCTCCTTGATCTTGTCGGCCTTTGCCGTGTTGATCATATCCTGGTGAGTATTGACAGACTTCTCCAATGCATCCTTAGCCTCATCACGTTCGTCATCAGTAGGCAGGGTAACAATCTTTTTCTCCAACTTAAGCCGATAATCGGCAATAGTTTTGTTCATCTTCTCCTTGCAGCCATTGTAAAGCAAATCAACGGCATCCATCAACGCATCATGGCGATCCTTGTTCACTTCCGGCATCGTCAGGATTAAGTGACGCTCGTTCTCGTCATCACTACCCTCTGGCTTCACCAGTTCCTGCTTGAACTCAGGATGTTCATTCGTAATGGCCTTACAGAGCGGGAAATTAAAACGCGGGTCGTAAGGGATCAGTTTCAAATGATAATCATCGGGTATCGACACTGCAGCCACCTGCTCGATTTTCATCTCGCCCATCTCTTCGTCAATGATTTCAGCCGATAGGAGTGCCATTGGCTGAGCCTTAATACAGAGATTAGCATACCTATAGACAAGCAGGGTAACATAGCCACCCAACCTACCTTCCATCTCGTGAATCAATGATTCTATTGCTATTTTCATATCTTATTAAGTTCCTTATTCTTGTTCTTTCTCATTACACATTTTGATCTCCTGTGATTCAGGGGCGTCATCCTCTTTCAGCTTAGCACTGAGTTTGGCTGTCGAGGGAGCACCTGGCACAGCGATGCCGTCGCTAATATTTTTACTCTTGAACGACGTCTTCGCCTCCAGATTGTCAGCAGTGAGTTTCGGAGCCGTCACATCACCCTTGAAATCGGTCTTGCCATTCATGGTGTTATCACCATAGAACTGAGACTTCGAACCTCCAATGGCGACATTACCGCCGTCAAGCTGTACCACTGCCTTAGCTTCGCCTTGTTGCATCTCAGCGGTCGTCTTGCCATAGACACCGGTCTTCTCTGAAGAGAGCGTCAGCATCTTGCTCTGACGGTCACTCTTTGTACGACCAACAAACATGTTCTCTGCCGCAAGTACCATGTTACTACCAGCAGCGAGGTTCTTGTCCTTGCCCTTTTCATCGAGGTCCATGGCCTTCACATGCACATCCTTACCGTTGAGTACCATCTGACCGAGGGCCTTGCCGTCCTTATCAACCGACAGCAGGCTCATATCCTTCGCCGTTATGGTCAGCGCGCCCGTCGCCGAACCATCCTTGTCCTTAGACGACATGAACATATCCAAAGCCTTCATCTCTATAGAACCTGTCTGGTTGCCGTCCTTATCGGATGCTGTCATATTCATCTTATCAGTAATTAGGTTGAAACTGCCCGTACTGTTACCGTCAGTATCTATAGCATGCAAGTTCATATCCTGCATTCTCACGTAAAAACCGCTATCGGCAGTCAGGGACGACTCGGTATATTCTCCATCGGCCATATTATAATCGACTGCCACGAATGACACATCCTTAGAACTAACATGGAAACTGCCTCCTGTGGTGTAGTCTCCATCGGTCTTACCCTGTTCTTTTAACGCTGGATTCACAGTAGAGATATCCACGTCGCCTGTATGGATGCTCACACGACTATTCTCTATCAGTGAGCCATCAGGCTGCAACGTATCAATGCTTAGCCTACCCGTCTGCACACTGACAGAGGCTTCGGGATTGGTACGGATAT
>Ga0310786_10006273_pt1 | contig 15866 bp, 14 predicted proteins | sample AusTroGonzalo_MG_FD_203881 | JGI IMG/M metagenome (GOLD analysis project Ga0310786, IMG submission 203881) | Bovine rumen microbial communities from tropical cattle in Woodstock, Queensland, Australia - Gonzalo_03 (v2) (version 2) | ecosystem: Host-associated > Mammals > Digestive system >... | reverse complement strand
CCGTCCGACTCGTCCTCGATGGTGAAGGGCGGGGTCTGCGATGCGTTGAGCACGCGGACGTCCGTCAGGCGGATTTCGATGTCGCCCGTCGGAATCTTGGCGTTCTTGCTCTGGCGCTCCTCCACCACACCCGTCGCCTGGATCACGAACTCGCGGCCCAGTTTGGCCACGGTTTCGCTCACCTTCGCGTCGGTGGTGTCGTCCACGCGCAGCTGCGTAATGCCGTAACGGTCACGGATGTCCACGAAGCTCATGCCGCCCATGCGACGGCTCTTCTGGACCCAGCCGGCCAGCGTGACGGTTTGTCCCGCATGGCCGATTCTCAGTTCCCCACAAGTATGTGTCCTGTACATGTTTTGGATATTTTTTTGTCTTTAAATGTCACGGAGCATGCGGTTGCCCTTGGCCAGCTCGGTGGCCCACACGAAGTAGCCCGTTGCGTTGAGGTGGATGCCGTCCGTAGTGTATTCGGCACGCAGGTCACCGTTCTCGTCGGAGAGCACGGAGGCCAGGTCGATGTAGAAATAGCCGAAACGCTCCGATGCGCTCGACAGCAGCTTGTTCAACTCGGCTGCTCGCTCATTGAAACCCTCGTAGAACTTGCTCTTCGGGTTGAGCGGCAGCGTGCTGAAGATATACAGCGTGGACTTCGGCGACTTCTCGCGAATGTCCTTGATCAGCTTCTCATATTTCTCCCAGACCTCGATGGCCGAAATTTCCGGATTGTTGACGAAGTCGTTGGTGCCGGTGATCAGATAAATCTTCACGGCATTGTGGCGGGCCACCTCGTCGACGCGCTGGTCAACGCCGGCTACCACGTCACCGCTGATGCCGCGGTTGAGGATGTAGCCCATCGGGAAGAGCTCGGTCCAGAGCGCATTGTTGTTGAGACTGTTGCCCAGCATGATGATGCGGCCCTGGGATTCGGGCGTCGCGCGGAAAATCGACACGCGGTGCTTGTAATAATCCGAAACTTCGAGGGCGTCTTCCTTGTCGTTCGGGGTGAGGCAGGAGGTACGATCCACGTACGGCTCGAGCACCTGCGCCATGGCTGCATAGCCCGATCCGTTCAGGAGTTTGCCGCCATTCCAGGAATAGGTGCCGTCAGCGACGCCTTCTTTCAGGGCGGCATTGATGTCCACCACCTCGTAGTTGCCGGCCTTGGCGCGTGCAGCCACCGCCTCGTTCACAGCCTCTGCAATCTTGCGCTGTTCCTCCGTCAAGGTCGAGGAGCACACGATGTTCATCCAGTAGCATTTCGTATTCTTCGAAAGCTTGTGGATCCGATTGAAAATCGTCTCGATGTTAGCCTCGATCTGTTTCGCCGGCGTGCCGTGCAAAATATCGTTGAAGCCCACGGAAACGAAGATCTTGTACGGCTTTGCAGCCGCGATCTTGTCGATGCGGTAGAGCACGTGCTCCGTTGCGTCATAGGTGATGCCGCGGTTCTTGAAAGTCGTATCGTTGAAGAATTCGTTCCACAGGCCGCGGTCGATGTAATCGTCGCCCACCATCACGATGTTGCCCGGACATACGGAAATCTCATCGTACATGCCGTTCTTCTCCTCGAAGTACGCTTCATTGGTAAACCAGGTCGGTTTCTCAACAGGCTTGTCGCATGCGCTCAGAACAGTCGCTGCGAAAGCCAATGCAAATAAAATCTTTTTCATCATATCGGTTTGTTGCTATTATACGTTGAACAGGAAATGCATGATGTCGCCGTCCTCCACGACATACTCCTTGCCCTCGCTGGCCAGCTTGCCCGCCGCCCGGCAGGCCGCTTCGCTGCGCAGCGCCACGAAATCGTCATACTTGATGACTTCGGCACGGATGAAGCCTTTTTCGAAGTCCGTGTGGATGACGCCCGCCGCCTGCGGCGCCTTGTCACCCCGGCGAATGGTCCAGGCCCGGCACTCGTCCGCGCCGGCGGTAAAGAAGGTCTGCAGGTTGAGAAGCGCGTAGGCCGACTGGATGAGCCGCACCACGCCCGACTCCTCGAGCCCGATCTCCGCAAGGAACATCTGCCGTTCTTCGGGGTCCTCGAGCTCCGCAATCTCCGACTCGATCCGGGCCGAGATCACAAGGATCTGTGCGTCCTCGCCGGCGACAGCTTTGCGCACCGCTTCGACATAGGCGTTGCCCGTCGCGGCGGAACCTTCCTCCACGTTGCAGACATACATTACGGGTTTGTTGGTGAGCAGGCAGAACTCGCGCGCGATCTTGCGGTCCTCCGCATTGTCGAGTTCGACTTCGCGTGCGTTGCGGCCCTTTTCGAGCACCTCCTTGTAGCGGAGCAGCACGTCCACGGCCTTCTTGGCCTGCTTGTCGCCGCCCGTCTGGGCCTGCTTCTGCAACTTCGCGAGGCGGTTCGTCACGGTCTCCAGGTCCTTGATCTGCAGTTCGAGGTCGATGACCTCCTTGTCGCGCACCGGATCGACGCTGCCGTCCACATGCGTGACGTTCTCGTCGTCGAAGCAGCGCAGCACATGCAGGATGGCGTCGGTCTCGCGGATGTTTGCCAGGAACTGGTTGCCCAGGCCCTCTCCGCGGCTCGCACCCTTCACCAGGCCCGCGATATCCACGATTTCCACCGTCGCGGGAATGGTCCGCTTCGGGTGGCAGATATCCGTCAGCACGCCAAGGCGCGCGTCCGGCACCGTGGTCGAACCGACATTCGGTTCGATGGTGCAGAACGGAAAGTTCGCCGCCTGGGCTTTCGAGGAGCTGATGCAGTTGAACAAGGTGGATTTGCCGACATTAGGCAGTCCGACGATTCCGCATTTCAAAGCCATTTTTCACCTTTTACGTTATAACGCGCAAAGATAGCAAAATGTAATTGATATTTTTATTAACTTTGGCTGGATAATGCATGACAAACCCAGAAAAGATGAAAAAGATACTCGCTTCCATCGCTCTCGTGCTCTGCTGCTTCGCGCCCGTCCTGGCGCAGGAATACAACTGTTTCTCCATCATCGCCGGCAAGGCCGCCACTGTGGACGGTTCGGTGCTGATGGGCCACAACGAAGATGATGAAGGGGAACAGATGCTCAACATTTACGTCGTCCCGGCTTCCGACCGCAACCTTCGTTACATCTGGTGCGAATTTCCCGGCATGGAAGTGGCCGACTCTTACATGAATCAGTTCGGCGTGAGCATCGCTTCGAACGTATGTCCGTCGCGTGAAGACAAAGGCGAGTTTACGAACGGCGGCGTGCTCTATGAGGTGCGCAGCGCTGTCGCCAAATATGCCCGCACGGCCCGCGAAGCCGTGGAAATCATCGGCTCGATGGTCGAGACGCTGGGCTACAAGGGCAGCGGCCGGTCTTACATCGTAGCCGACACGGCCGAGGGTTGGGTGGTTTCGGTGGTCAAGGGCAAGCACTGGGTGGCCCAGCGCGTCCCCGACGACCAGGTGATGACCATTCCCAACTACTATGTCATCGGCGAGATCGACCTGAACGACGATTTCAATTTTGCCGGCTGCGACGACATCGTCGACTATGCCGTCTCCCGCGGCTGGTACGATCCGAAGAAGGACGGCGCTTTCAATTTCGCCAAGGCCTACGCGGCGGAAAGCACGCTCACGAGCAAGAACAATATCACCCGGCACAAGGAAGCCTGGAACTATTTCTTCGGCACCGACAAGCCCGGCACGTTCGCTGCCGTTCCGCAGAAGAAAGTGTCGCTCCGTGATTTCGCCAACGTGCTGGCCCTCCATGAGATGCCCGATGCCAAGGGCCACCTGGAGAACAGCATCTGCAACGACAACACCGTCCTTTCCGCCATTTTCCAGCTCCGCGGCTCGATGGGGTTCGACACGGGATGCGTCATGTGGATCGCAATGGGCCACCCCTGCAGCGAGGTCTACGTACCCTGGTACGCCGGCATGACCCAGGCTCCCAAGGGAATGGGCCGCTACGCTACGCCCCAGGAAGCCGAGAAGAAGCACATGTCCGATTCGAAGAATCTGCGTAAGAATTATCCGAACCATTTCTACTGGAAATACGTCGACGGCTGGGACGTCTCGAAAGACCAGAGCGAGCTTCGCCGCGAAATCCTCCGCGAACGCAGGAAGTTTGAAAAGCTCCCCGACAAGGAAAAAGACTACAACGCCTTTGTCGCGAAGTTCTATTAAGCCTGTTCATTCACACAAAAAAAGCGGCTCGACGGCCGCTTTTTTTTGCGTCGGGATGACACGACTCGAACGTGCGACTCCTTGGTCCCAAACCAAGTGCGCTACCAACTGCGCCACATCCCGAAGTGCTGCAAAGATAAGTAAAAAAACAGCGCCCAAGCAATGTTGGCGCTGTATTTTTCTTCTTTGCGGTGAGGGGGGGATTCGAACCCCCGGTACGGTAATCCCGTACGTCAGTTTAGCAAACTGGTGGTTTAAGCCACTCACCCACCTCACCGGAAGGATTGCAAAGATAGACGCTTTTCTGAAAAATGCCAAATTTATTTGTACATTTGCGGCCATGACTAACGACCACGCACCCCAGAAACTGTTGCCCGTGCTGCTCAAGGCGGGAGCGCTGGGCGTGGCCATCCTACTGGGTTTCCTGCTGGGCATCATCGTGGGCGACCGCGAGCGGCGGAAGCCGAAAACCGACACCGGGACCGTCGACTCGCTGGCGGTTGAAGCAACGGTGACCGATACGACAGCTGTCGACACGACGGCCGTCGCCGTGGTTTATGAAGAAGCGGACACACCCGTGGAACCGGAATCGCCGGAAGTCTATACGCCTACGAAAAAGGAGATCGCCGCGGGCGTGGAATACCTGGCGAAGCACAATCGCTGGAACCGCGACGAGATGGAGAAATATCCTGCGCTCCAAGGTCTCTGGGACGCCGTCAATACCTACAATCTCGACGAAATCAAACGATACAACGACTATCTGTCGTCCACTCCGCTCATCACCATCGTCGAGGGCCTCGAGCGGTCGCCCAAGCGTGGTTACTACGCCGCCCGCAACGACCACGTCATCACCCTGAGCACCTACATCAAGCGCCTCCGCTAATCGAGGATAGAAGGCGGCATCAGCCGCTAGCGGAGACCAAGCGGGAGGGCCTTGCGTAATAGCTGGTCGGAGCGGAGGGTCTGGGCGGAGCCCAGTAACACAAATAACCAAGGGGGCCTTGCGGGCCCCCTTGAACACATCACATTTTGATTTTTACAAATCAGATTATTTGCTCATACTGCGCAGCAGAAAGGAGCGTATCAAATTCCGACGGATCGGAAACTTTGATCTTGATCATCCATCCCTGACCGTAAGGATCGGAGTTCACGAGCTCGGGAGCACCCTCGAGTTCGGGGTTGACTTCAACAACCTCGCCGGAAACCGGCATGAACGCATCGGCCACCGTCTTGACGGCTTCGATGGTTCCGAAAACTTCCTCCTTGGCGAGCGTCTCGCCTTCGGTCTGGATATCCACAAACACAATGTCGCCCAATTCACTCTGGGCGAAGTCGGTGATACCGACGACTGCCAGGTCGCCTTCGAGGCGTACCCATTCGTGATCCTTCGTGTATTTCAGTTCGACAGGTGTCTTCATAATTTCTATCAAGGTATAACAACTGACACGCAAATATACGTTTTTATTTGCGAATCTGCAAGTTTTTTTAGAAAAAAACAATATCGGCGTTACAGCCGTTTCAGGGAGAGCTTGATGATTTCTTCCACTGTCATGGACGGAGTCTCTTTCAGCAGTTCCCCCACAACTTTCTCCACGGAGGATTTCGGGAAACCCAGGAGCGTCAGGGCGGAAACCGCCTCCTCGCGGGCCGCAGACGCGCCGGCCGTCGTATCGAATGCGAATTCGCCACTTGCCGCATCCATCTTGTCCTTCAAGTCGACGATCACGCGCTGTGCGGTCTTCAGCCCGATGCCCTTGACGGTTTTGAACTTCTTCACGTCGTTGGTGACGACAGCCTCGCGCACCTCCTCGGGCGTCATCGCCGAGAGGATCATACGGGCGGAGCCAGGGCCCACGCCGCTAACCGAAATCAGCTGCTGGAAGACGGCCCGTTCGGTCTTGTCGGCAAAGCCGTAGAGCGCCTCGTCATCCTCGCGCACCAGATGGCTTGTATAGAGTTTTACCGGCTTGCCGCACTCCTTCTGGATTTTCGAAAAGGTGCTCAGCGAAATGATCAGGTCGTAGCCCACACCATAAGCTTCCACGATGGCGTCGGTAGGCGTGATTTCCACAAGTGTTCCGGTGATATATTCGTACATAGGGCTGATTTTTCTATAATTTTTGTAAAAATAGTTAATTTTGCAGGATTATGGACATTAGAAGTGAATTTCCTGCACTGGACCGGACCGTTTACGGACGGCCGCTGGTGTATTTCGACAACGCGGCGACCGCGCAGCGGCCGCGCGCCGTGCTCGAAATTCAGCAGCGCCTGAGCGTGGAAGCCAACGCCAATGTCCACCGCGCCATCCACTACCTGAGCGGAGAGGCGACCGCCGCCTATGAGGCGGGCCGCGAGGCCGTCCGCGCATTCATCAACGCGCCGGCCCGCGAGAACGTCGTGCTGACAAGCGGAACCACCGCCTCGATCAACCTCGTGGCCACGTGCTTCTGCCAGCGCTTCGTCCGCGAAGGCGACTCCATCCTCCTCTCCGAGGCGGAACACCACAGCAACCTCGTACCCTGGCAGCTGGCCTGCCAGCGCCACGGCGCCACGCTGGAAGTGCTGCCCGTCGATGAAGCGGGCGAACTCTCGGTCGCGGAGCTGGACCGCCGGCTCGCCAACGCGCAAGGCCGCATCAAGCTGCTGGCCGTAGCCCACGTGTCAAACATCCTGGGCGTCGTGAACCCCGTTGAGGACATTGTCCGTACGGCGCACAGACACAACGTTCCCGTCCTGCTCGACGGCGCGCAGGGCATCGTCCATGCACGCGTCGACGTACAGGCGCTCGACTGTGATTTCTATGTGTTCTCGGGCCACAAGATCTACGCACCCACCGGCACCGGTGTGCTTTATGGCAAACGGGAGTGGCTGGAACAGATGCCGCCGTACATGGGTGGCGGTGAAATGATCGAAAGCGTCAGCTTCCAGCAGTCGACCTGGGCGCCGCTGCCGCTGAAATTCGAGGCCGGCACCCCCAACTTCGTGGCGGCTGCCTGCCTGGCACCCGCTCTGGACTGTGCCCGGACGATGGCCGAAGATCCCGCCTTGCAGGACACCCAGCGTGCGATGCGCGATTACCTGCTGGCAGAACTGCCGAAAATCGAAGGCCTCCGGCTCTACGGTACACCGCGCGAGTCCGACCGCAAGATTCCGCTGTTCTCCTTCACGGTGGAAGGCGCCTTCCCGGCCGACCTGGCCCAGATCCTCGACAAGATGGGCTTCGCCGTGCGCTCGGGCCACATGTGTGCCGAGCCGCTGCTGCGGCGCTACGGCCAGACGTCGATGGTCCGGGTCTCGCTGGCGCCCTATAATACCCTGGCGGAATGCGAAGCCTTCGTGCAGGCGCTCCGCAGGGCCGTCAACATGTTGCGATAAAACGAAATGAAAACCATACAGGAATTACAGGCTGACATCGTGGACGAGTTCTCCGTCTTCACCGACTGGATGGACAAGTACGAGTACCTCATCGAGCTGGGCAAGGGAATGCCCCTGATCGACGAGAAGGACAAGACCGACGACCACCTGATCCGCGGCTGCCAGTCGCGGGTGTGGCTCTCCTGCCGCAAGGGGGAGGACGGACGGCTGCACTTTGCCGCCGACAGCGACGCCATCATCACCAAGGGCATCATCTCGCTCCTGATCCGGGTCTATGACGGACAGAAACCCGAGGACATCCTGGCGGCGGACGAATCGTTCCTTGAGCAGATCGGCCTGAAAGAGAACCTTTCGCCCACTCGCGCGAACGGCCTGGTTTCGATGATCCAGACCATCAAGACCTACGCGTCGAACCTGCGTGAGACGGCCCGTCCGGCCACGCAGGACGTCCACGAGGACGACGTCGTGGCTGCGCTGCGTAATGTTTACGACCCGGAGATTCCCGTAAACGTCTACGACCTGGGGCTCATCTACGAGATTCAGGCCGAGCCCGACGGCCAGGTTTTCATCAAAATGACGCTCACCGCACCCAACTGCCCGATTGCCGACGACGTGGTGGCGCAGGTGCGTGAAGCGGTGGCCGATGTGCCCGGTGTGAAGGACGTCCAGGTGGACCTGGTCTTCGAGCCGGAGTGGACCACCGACCGGATGAGCGAGGAGGCGAAACTGGAGCTGGGAATGTTATGATCTATCTGGCACTTGGATCGAACTTGGGCGACCGGGAATGGAACCTGGAACAGGCGCTGGCCCTGCTGGCCGACGCGCTGAAGGTCGACATGCTCTGCTCGCGCGTACTGGAGACAGAGGCCGTGGGGTTCGAAGGTCCCGCGTTCCTCAACCAGGCGGTGTGCTTCGAGAGCGACATCGCGCCGGAGGCGCTGCTGGACCTCTGCCAGGACATCGAGGTGCAGCTCGGCCGGCCGCGGCACAAGGCCGAGTACGACGCATCGGGCCGCCGCATCTTCCACAACCGGACGATGGACATAGACATCCTGAAATTCAATGATTTAGAGATACATACCGACCGGCTCGTCATTCCGCATCCGCAGCTGTGGGAACGAGCCTACGTACAAGAATTATTAAACGACATTACAATATGACACAGGAAGAAGTATTCAAGACGCTCGTGGCGCATGCCAAGGAGTACGGTTTCATCTTTCAGTCCAGCGAAATCTACGACGGCCTGAGCGCCGTGTACGATTACGGCCAGATGGGCGTCGAGATGAAGAACAACATCAAGAAATACTGGTGGGAAGCGATGGTCCACCTCAACGACAACATCGTGGGCATCGATTCGGCCATCTTCATGCACCCTCGCATCTGGGAGGCCTCCGGCCACGTGGGAGCCTTCAACGACCCCCTCATCGACAACAAGGACTCGAAGAAGCGCTACCGCGCCGACGTGCTGATTGAAGAATACCTCGCGAAACTCGAGGAGAAGATGGACAAGGAGGTGGAGAAGGGCCGCCGCAAATGGGGCGAGGCTTTTGACGAGGCACAGTTCCGCGCCACCAACCCCAACGTCCTGCGCAGCAAGACCAAGTATGACGAAGTTCATGCACGCATGACGAAAGCCCTCAACGACAACGATTTGAAGGAGCTTCGCCAGATCATCGTGGACTGCGAGATCGCCTGCCCGATCTCCGGTACCAAGAACTGGACCGACGTGCGTCAGTTCAACCTGATGTTCAGCACCCAGCTGGGCAACGTGGACGGCGGCGTGGGCACCATCTACCTGCGTCCCGAGACCGCCCAGGGCATCTTCGTCAACTTCCTGAACGTCCAGAAGACCGGCCGCATGAAGGTTCCGTTCGGCATCGCGCAGATCGGCAAGGCGTTCCGCAACGAGATTGTGGCGCGCCAGTTCATCTTCCGCATGCGCGAATTCGAGCAGATGGAGATGCAGTTCTTCGTCCGTCCCGGCGAGGAAATGAAGTGGTTCAACCAGTGGAAGCAGACGCGCCTGGCATGGCACAAAGCCCTCGGTCTGGGCGACCAGAAATACCGCTTCCACGACCACGAGAAGCTGGCACACTACGCCAATGCCGCCACGGACATCGAATTCGAGTTCCCGTTCGGTTTCAAGGAGCTGGAAGGCATACACAGCCGCACCGATTTCGACCTGTCGCAGCACCAGAAGTTCAGCGGACGCAAGATCCAGTACTTCGACCCCGAGACCAACGAGAGCTACACGCCGTACGTCATCGAGACCTCTATCGGCCTCGACCGCACGTTCCTGGCCATCCTTTCCTCCGCCTACACGGAAGAGAAGCTCGAAAACGGCGAGGACCGCGTCGTGCTGCGTCTGCCGGCCTGCATCGCGCCCGTCAAGCTGGCCGTGCTGCCGCTCGTCAAGAAGGACGGCCTGCCGGAGAAAGCCCGCGCGATCATGGACGACCTGCGCTTCGAATTCAACTGCCAGTACGACGAAAAAGACTCCATCGGCAAGCGCTACCGCCGCCAGGACGCCATCGGCACGCCGTATTGCATCACCATCGACCACGACACGCTGGAAGACGGCTGCGTGACGCTGCGCGACCGCGATTCGATGAAGCAGGAGCGCATCCCCGTCGAGCGCCTGCGCGAAATCGTCACCGAAAAGGTGAGCATGAAGCCGCTTTTCAAGCAGATTCACAAAATCTGATCAAAGAAGCGAATAGTAAAAGAAACGGCGACCAGTTTGGCCGCCGTTCTTTTTATTTGTCTTTATCTACCTTGTAGATTTCCGCGATCTCCTTGGCGTATTTCGCCATTAGGTTGCGGCGTTTGGGCTTGAGCGTCTGGGAGAGCATCCCGTTGTCGGGCGACCAGGTATCGAAAGCGTAGACCTGGCGCTTGATGTTCTCGTGAGCGGCCAGGCGTGCGTTGACGTCGGCCACTTCCTTGCCCAGCAGGTCGAGGACGGGGGCGGACTTCAGCAAATCGTCGTCTTTCTCGATCTTGATTCCCTTCGAAGCGGCGAAGTCGCGGAGCTTCGGAGCGGACGGGATGATGATGGCCGAAGCGAACTTCTCGTCTGCGCCGAAAACAAAGGCATTGTCGATGAACTCGCTTTCACGCAGCATCGTCTCGATGACCTGCGGTGCGATGTATTTGCCCGACGAGAGCTTGAAGATTTCCTTCTTGCGGTCCGTGATTTTCAGGAATTTACCGTCCACCAGGTAGCCGATGTCGCCCGTGTGGAGCCAGCCATCCTTGTCAATGATTTCCTTCGTCGCCTCGGGGTTCTTGTAATAGCCGAGCATCACGTGCGGGCCGCGCGTGAGGATCTCGCCGTCCTCTGCGAACGAGAGTTCCGTGCCGTCCATCGCCTTGCCCACCGTGCCGATGACGTTGTACTTGTCGGCCGGCGAGTTAACGGCAATCACCGGCGAAGTCTCGGTCATGCCATAACCCTCGAAAATGAAAAGTTTAGCAGCGTTGAAACAGCGCACGATCTTCGCCTGGATCGACGAGCCGCCGCTCACCACCAGCATCTCGTGGCCGCCGAGATTCTCGCGCCATTTGCTGTAAACCAGTTTATCGTAGATCTTTTGTTTCAGGAGGTAGAACCAGCTTGTATTTTCGTTGTCGAAATTGTTGGCGTATTTCCAGGCTGCCGCGTAGATCTTCGCTTTGAAGCCCGTCAGCTTCTTACCTGCTTCCTCGAGCTTGCCGTACATCATTTCTAACACGCGCGGGACGGCGCAGAAGCCGTCTGCGTGGCAGTCCTTGAGGTCCGAAGCGATGGTTGCCAGGCTCTCCGCATAATAGATACTGATCGCCAGTTCCTGATACTCATAATTCATCGTGCGCTCATACACGTGGCAGAGCGGCAGGAAGCTCACCATTCTGTGGCTGTAGTTCTTCGTCTGGCGGATTGCGTGGCCGTGCGAGTTGAACATCATGTTGCGGTGCGAGAGCATCACGCCCTTCGGCAGGCCCGTCGTACCTGATGTATAGACGATGCTGGCGCATTCGTCCGGACTGATATTCTTCTTGTTCTCCTCGACCACCGATGCGAAACGCACCTTGTTCTCGCGTCCCAGGTCATAGAGCTTTGACAAGCACATCACCTCTTCGTCGTCGTCCATGATCATGATCTTGATTTCACGGTCAATTTCTGCTGCGATGGGCGCCAGTTTTTTGTAGAGCGACTGGCTGCCTGCCACGATGAGCTCGACGTCGGAATTCTCGAAAATAAAGTGATAGTCATCCTTGCTGAGCGTGCTGTAGACCGGGATATGGATCATATGGGCCAGATTGATGCCCATATCCATGAAGTTCCATTCGGGCCGGTTGTTACACACCGTGATGATCTTGGTCCCCGGCTTCAGGCCCATTGCCAACAGGCCGTAGGCTACTGTATGGGAGATATCGTAATATTGGTCAATGCTATACTTGATCCATTTTCCGCGCGAACGGCGGGCCAGCATATCATCTTTCGGGGGGTAGGTTTTCAGGTTTTCGAGCAGGTCGAATGTGCGAAGTATTTCCATACAAATCAGTTTATCCTTACAAAGATACGAAAATTCTGTTCCCCGTGGAACGTTAGCGGCCAAAATACACGAGCAGGACCGAAATGTCGGCCGGCGAAACGCCAGAAATGCGCGATGCTTGTGCAATCGTGCGCGGACGGTAGCGCTCCAACTTGATGCGGCACTCCATGGAAAGCGCTGTAATTTTCTGAAAATCAAAATCTTGCGGAATCTCTAAGGCCTCCAGGCGCAAGATTTTCTCAGCCAGTTTTTTCTCTCGCTCTATATATCCGGCATACTTGATTTGCGTCTCGACCGCATCAAGAACTTCGTCGTTTTCTTCCTCGATTGTTCCACGTGGAACGTTTTTTAGAAGTCCGCGAAGTGAAACGAACGGTCGGACGAGCAAATCGGCTGCATTTTTCGACATCTCGATGGGCGCCTCTCCGACAGACTCAAGATATGGATTAATGGAGTCCGGTTTCAGCGTGGTCTCCTCCAGCAACTGGGAAAGAGACTGAATGTGCCCCTGCTTCTCTTGGAAGACTTTCCAACGCTCGTCATCCACAAGGCCGATCTGCCGGCCAATGGGCGTGAGCCGTTCATCGGCATTGTCCTGACGTAGCAGGATCCGATACTCGGCTCGCGAAGTAAACATGCGGTAGGGCTCATCGACGCCCTTTGTAATCAAATCGTCGATCAGAACGCCGATATAAGCCTGGTCGCGTGAAAGGATCAAAGGCTCTTTGCCGGCAAGCTTCAAGTGCGCATTGATACCCGCCATCAGGCCCTGTGCAGCGGCCTCTTCATATCCTGTCGTACCGTTGACCTGGCCAGCGAGGTACAGACCTTCCACGATGCGCGATTCGAGCGTCGGCTGCAGCTGGGTCGGATCGAAGTAATCGTACTCCACGGCGTAGGCCGGGCGGAAGATCTTCACCTTCTCCAGCCCTTCGATGGCATGGAGCGCCGCAATCTGTGTATCGAGCGGAAGCGAGGACGAGAAGCCCTGCAGATAATATTCGTGCGTCGTCCAACCTTCCGGCTCCAGGAACAATTGATGCGCGTCGCGGCCTGCAAAGGTGCGGAGCTTGTCTTCAATGGACGGACAGTAGCGCGGTCCGATGCCCTGAATCTTGCCCGTGAAGAGCGGCGAGCGGTCGAATCCCGTGCGAAGGATTTCATGGACTCGCGGGTTAGTATGGACGATATAGCAACATTTTTGCGGTCGGCCGTTCTGGATGTCAGATGGGCGCGGCAGGTACGAAAAGCGGGCGGGCTGGTCGTCGCCGGGCTGTTGCTGGAGCCGCGAGAGATCGAGCGACCGCACGTCGATGCGCGGCGGCGTGCCCGTTTTCATGCGGCCGACCGTGAGGCCGGCGTCGACCAGTGTCTGCGACAAACCCTTGGAAGGAAGCTCGCCGATTCGGCCGCCTTCGTCCATTTCCGTCCCGACGAACAACTTGCCTTCGAGGAACGTTCCGGCCGTCAAAATCACCGATTTGGCTGAAAATTCCGCACCCATCCGCAGGCGGACACCCGAAATTTTCGATTCTCGACGCGTTACGGCGACCACAGAATCTTGCCAAATGTCTAAGCCACAGGTATTTTCGAGAACCGAGCGCCAGTTCAGGGAAAACTGCATCTTATCACACTGTGCCCGAGGGCTCCACATGGCCGGCCCTTTCGACCGGTTCAGCATCCGAAACTGGAGCGTGGAGGCATCCGTCACGACGCCCGACATACCGCCGAGCGCATCTATCTCCCTGACTAACTGCCCTTTAGCAATTCCTCCTATCGCCGGATTACACGACATCTGGGCGATTTTATTCATGTCTTGCGTCACCAATAGGACACGGGAACCCAGGCGCGCGGCCGCAACGGCGGCCTCACAACCGGCGTGTCCGGCACCAATGACGATGATGTCGTAGTCGAAAGGCATCTAGGCCTCCTCCGCCATCTGGTCGAAGAGCAAGAGCGCCCGGTTCTCGGCAGCGCGCATACGCTGCTGGTGCCAGGCGTCGCAATCATCGTAACCGATCAGATGCAGCAGCCCGTGTACGATGACACGGCGCATCTCACGCGCGAAGCCTTCGCCGTACGCATTTCCGTTGACGCGCACCGTATCGACACTGATGTAGATGTCGGCACTCACGCCGCGGCGGCCCGTCTCCATGAAGAAGTCTTCCGAATTGTCGAACGTGATAATGTCCGTCTCGTAGTCGTGATCCAGGAACTGCTTGTTGATGGCAAGCAGGTAGGAGTCGGAGCAAAAGATGTAGTTCAGCTCGCCCAATTCGTAGCCTTTTTCAGCTGCGACGGCACGCAACCATTTGCTGATCAATCTTTTTTGTTTCAGCGAGAAACTCGTGTCTTCGGTGAAATATCGTACCATAAAATTACTTACCTTTGTGGATTGAATGGTTCGACAAAATTAACACAAAAACTACTCAAACTAATAATTTATTATGTCAAAAGTTACAGTAATCGGCGCCGGCAACGTGGGCGCTACCTGTGCAAACGCCATTGCACATATGAAGATTTGCTCGGAACTCGTTCTTCTCGACATCAAGGAAGGTCTCTCCGAGGGTAAGGCAATCGATATGATGCAGACCGCCAAGATGTACGGCTTCGATACCCGCATCAAGGGCGTTACCAACGATTATGCCGCGACGCGCAATTCCAACGTGATCGTCGTCACCTCCGGCATCCCGCGCAAACCGGGCATGACCCGCGAAGAGCTCATCGGCGTGAACGCAGGCATCGTCAACGGTGTGGTCGGCAATGCGCTGAAGTACTCCCCCAACGCCATTTTCATCATCATCTCCAACCCGATGGATACGATGACCTACCTGACGCTCAAGGCCACCGGCCTGCCGAAGAACCGCGTCATCGGCATGGGCGGCCAGCTCGACAGCAACCGCTTCTGCTACTACCTGAGCCAGGCCCTCAAGGCCGCTCCGAGCGATGTCGAAGGCATCGTGATCGGCGGCCACGGCGACACCACCATGATTCCGCTCATCAGCAAGGCTACCTATAAGAGCATGCCCGTAACCAAGCTGCTCACCCGTCCGGCCGCCCAGAAGGTTGTCGCCGCGACGATGGTCGGCGGTGCCACGCTGACCAAGCTGCTGGGCACCTCGGCCTGGTACGCTCCGGGCGCCTCCTGCGCCGCGATGGTCAAATCCATCCTCCTCGACGAGAAGAAGATCTTCCCATGCTGCTGCTACCTCGAAGGCGAATATGGCCACGAAGACCTCTGCATCGGCGTCCCGGCCGTCATCGGTCGCCGCGGCTGTGAGAAGATCGTGAAATACGATCTGACCGCCGAAGAGCAAGCTGCCTTCGACAAGAGCGCAAACGCCGTGAAGAATGTTAATAACGTCCTGTACGAAAGCAAGATTTTATCTCGCTAAGGATCAGTAACTTAGGCCGCATTTAGCGAAAGTTGTCAACAATTTTCCTCAAGAAAAATTGGATTTATTGATTTTTTCTTCTTAATTTTGGGTACTGTAGCGTACAAACGGCGCGAAAGTTGAATAGAAAGCAATAAAAAACGTAACGATATGGAAAGTAAAATTTCTCCCAAAGCTGACTTGACCAAGAAGAACGCACTGTTCCTCGAGATCGGTTTGATTGCCGCACTGGCCATCTGCCTGCTCGCTTTCGAATGGTCGTCTTCCGACAAGGTCGAGACGATGGACCTGACCGCTCAGTCGGTCGCTATCGAAGAAGAAGAGATCATCAACACGCAGGAACAGATTGAGACTCCTCCGGAGATGCCCAAGATTCCTGTTCTCTCCGACATCATCGACATCGTGGATGATGACATCCAGGTC
>Ga0310786_10006272_pt1 | contig 15866 bp, 11 predicted proteins | sample AusTroGonzalo_MG_FD_203881 | JGI IMG/M metagenome (GOLD analysis project Ga0310786, IMG submission 203881) | Bovine rumen microbial communities from tropical cattle in Woodstock, Queensland, Australia - Gonzalo_03 (v2) (version 2) | ecosystem: Host-associated > Mammals > Digestive system >... | reverse complement strand
TTACATCCGAAAACGGTGGAATTGCGTAAATTGTATGAACGAGAAATTGTGGATAAAGCGTGGGATTTGCCTGGGCCACGTGAAAAATTTGGATGTTTATTACCGATGAAACAAATTAAAAATAATACAGAATTTCAACGGAAATTCAAAGAATATACCGAATTTTTATCAAATATTATCAAAGGTTGTATTGTTGCATATAATCCGGCGGATAAGATATTTTCTGAGGCTGAGATTTGTTGTGTATTACGTACACACCCAGAGTTGATAAAACATGTCAAAGAACAAACAGATAATATGCAAAAAATATTATTACAGAAAGGCAGGGCGCGTTTGCTTAAAAATCCACCAGATACACTTGTTCGGAATGTTAGTACGGATATTGTTAAATCTGTGCCGTTTAATCAACGTGATATTGATTTTGATATGATGGCTTTGATGTTTGGTAAAATGTCAATCAAAGATGCTCATTTTAAACAAATTCCAGAATATATTGTGAAACATATTAATAGTATACCAAGTTATCATATTCCTACTTTGGTCAAAGAAATCGAGACCTTAGGTATCCCCGTGTTTGGTGAAAATGTGATGGAACAAATGCGGCTTTTGTTTATTAAACATGAAGATTGTCCATATAGTTGGAGCAGTCGTGCGTGGTATTACGAAGAACCGGCGTTGACGTATATGAAAAACCCTAGCAAAAAAGTCAAAGAAGCCAGTGTTATAAAAAATCCTTATACAATTGGTGCTATAAAATATCAATATGATGCGATTCAAGAATTGGCATTGCGTACGTGCAAGGAAAAACATATAGCGCGTCGCAAATGGGAAGAAGATAAGTTTCATGATTATGATGAAGACGGAAATCCTTGGAATATACAGGTTTTGTATAGTGATATGATAAGAAACCCGTCTGTAAAAATACAGCGGCTTTATAATGAAATGTCAAAGCAATATTAAATGAAATACAAAAATCGGTCGATTTGACCGGTTTTTTATTTAGAATAAATATTTAGCATTTATATTGCCACCCCAACCATTATGTGTGCCCATTTGTTTAGTAATGGTTGATTCAAATACAAATTTATTATATCTGTATTCGGCGTTTATGCCCGCCATGCTGTAATTATCAATATCAATGCCGGTATAGTTGACATTTTGGAATACTATATCATTTTTACCATCGCTGGTGTTGACATATTTAAAGAACGCACCGCCATACCAATTATCAGACATTTGTGTTACGAATTTAATCGATGGGGCGATATTCCAAAAATTAAAATTATTAGTCATCACTAAATCGCCGTTTATGCGTACATTGTCATCAGTTGTGACCCGTGTATATCCAAAATACAGTGTTGGTTCCAAATACGTCGTAGAATTTAATCTGATTTTCATAGTGGCATCCACTGCAACATTTAACCACGCATTATTAAAATCATATATCTGCAAATCGTTTCTTATTGCCCCAGTATCAATCATCCCAGCAACAGAAAAATTTTGGTAATCATATTTAGTGAACAAACCAACGGTTTGTCCGTCTGTGTTGAAATTGGCGATACGTCCACCGACATAGCCCCAAAAGGCACCAAATAAAATACTGCCGTTGTTCAAATAAAAATCTATGGAATCAAACCCCACAGATGCAACCATCAACCGTGATCGATCTGATAAACCAGTTTTATAATTCATGCGGGTATTTACATAATCGACATTCGCCCAAATATCTTGCGCCAAAACATCGACATATTTATAGTTTTGGGTTCTGTCAATGGTGCTGCCGTCGTCGCCATATTCATCGATACGTGTCATATTTCCATATACATTTTTGCCACGTAAAAACAAAGATAAATTATCGCTGTGCCGTGCGTTTTTCATTAAATCAACGGTCAACATATTGATATTTGTTGCACCAATACTGTTATCATAAATAGAAACCGCATTTGCGCCGATTGGCATCAACATCAAAGCTGACAATAAACCCAATTTTAAATTTCGCATGAAACAAATCCTTTTGGTATTCACGAATACAATTATATCACATTAAAAACATAAGTTAAATTTTTATTGGCAAATTTTTTTCTTTTTATATAAAATGATTCTTATGAGAAATAAATCGCAAATAAAAATAGATAAACCGATCGTTATGGTTGGCCTTATGGGTGCGGGCAAAACCAGTATTGGACGTGCGTTGGCGCGGCATTTGGGCATACCATTTGTTGATTCTGACAAAGAAATTGAAAAGGCCGCGGGTTGCAGTGTGATTGACATTTTTGCCATGTATGGTGAAACTGAATTCAGACGCGTTGAACAAAAAGTCATTGAACGTTTATTGGATACCCCCCCATTGATAAAGGTTATTTCCACCGGCGAAGGCGCATTTATCACACCCGCGGTTCGTGAAATGGCATTACAGCGTGCATTGACAATTTGGTTGCGTGCAGATCTTGATTTATTGGTAAAACGCACTAATTTTCGGCATACGCGTCCGCAACTATTAAACACAGACAGCCGTCAAATTTTGGCGCAATTGATAAAAGAACGCTATGACACATACGCGTTGGCGGACATAATGGTTGAAACGCGCGATGAAAATATTCATAAAACGCTTAACAAAGTATTAAAAGCAATAGAAACCCAAGGAGACAAAAATGACACTAAAATTGATAAATGATTTCAAAAAATTTATAAACAAAGGTAGCGCAATCGACATGGCGGTCGGTGTAGTTGTCGGATCTGTTATGACCGGGGTGGTGAATTCTTTGGTCAAAGATATTATTATGCCACCGGTTGGGTTGTTGATTGGCGGAATTGATTTTTCACAATGGTTTATCGTTTTGGGTGGGGGTGAACCAGGTGCGCATTATAACACTATGGCGGATGCCACCGCCGCAGGCGCAACAACATTAAACCTGGGGACGTTTTTGAATTCGGTAATCAGTTTCTTGATTACTATGTTCGCAATATTTGTATTTGTGAAAATAGTAAACGCAGCACGCGCGAAACAACCGGTCACAACACGCGCATGCCCATATTGTCAACAAACAATCAGCAAATTGGCAACCAAATGCCCATTTTGTTGTTCAAATGTAAAACCAGAAACCGTGGAAAATGTGGACGAACCAGAAATCGCGAAAACAATCAAAGTATTAAAATCGCGGGTTGGCAAAGTTGCACGTGTTGCAAAACGCGTTGTTAACAAAGATTAAATAAAAAATAAATATGAAAAAAAGAAAACACGTCGAAAAAAATGATTTGCGACGTGTTTTTTTGCTTGTCAAAAATATGTGAAATTTGATAAAATAAATCATGCACAGATTCTGTCTGTGTGGTTGTTTATGAAAACGGCGCAGGAAAGGGGGATTTTTGTCCATTAAAAAATCATTTTTAATAATTTGTCTGGCATTATGCCTGCCCATCACGTCGTGGGGACGATGTTTTTTGTCTTATCCTGAGGGGAAGAGAAGCACAAGTAATGAAGATATTTATTTGACGCAGGTAGCGCATGATACTTTGGGGAAAGGGTTAATTTGTTGGACTGATGATGTGCAAGCGCATGGGTGCACAAATAACGAATATGTGGTCGTTGTTGGGCCTCATTGGCATGAAGATGAGCATTATAACATAGGAAAAAACGAGTTTCTAAGATATAGATGTAATAAGTCGAAGTGGGATGAGGTAAATGTTAAAGATATTGGATATTGCCACTACTCTTACGACCCAGCCAGGCGGGGACACTTTGAAGACAATCCTGATCCTGATGGATGGAAGTTGATTGCGTTCGTTGATGGGGAGAGATTGATTGGTGTCCGAGGAAAGGATGTTAATCCAGATGCAGGTACGATTTATTATAGCTCAGTATGCAAATTAGAGGCTGAAGAAAAGTGTGGCACACGTTGTGATACGCAGAACAAAAAACTAGTAAACTGTGAGAATGCTGACTGGGAATGTATTAATGGAAATTGGTATGAACAACTGACTGAAAACGAACGGCACTGCAAGGAACAGTTGGGGGTGACAGATAAAAATGATATACAGGCATGTGCCAACTGTGTCGGATCTCTGGGTGCGTGGGATCAGGCGGGTAAAACGTGTAATTGTAAGGTAGAATGGAGAAAATTTAACGCTAAAGATTTACGGTGTGAAAACGATAATAGTTATTGTGGGGGGATTCTTTGTACTAGTGTAGGAGAGGTATTTGCGTGTGTTGGCGATAAAGCCATACCAATAAAAGGGTACGATTCACCACAAGATAGATTGTTAAGATGTAATAATACTGGTATTCCGCTGTTATGGTGGAAATCACAAAAAGTTGAAGAATTAAGTATAAACGTTTGTGTTGTTAATGATGCAGATGGCAAGACACCCGCGGTTAATGATAATAGTACACATACATGGAAAAAAATTATGGATGGGCTGTTTGTTAATACATATTATGCAAAGCCTGATTCTAAAACGGGTGTGTATCAAGTAGTGCAGGACAACGATTGGTGGTGCAAAACATGTCCCGATGGACAGTTTTATAATGGGAGCGAGTGTTTATATAGTCACCAAGAAAAAGAGGCATGGTGTTTATTGCGTAAAAAACAAGATGAAGAAAAGGACAACAAATATGAAATAGATTGGACCGATGATGGTTGCAAATGTGGAAAGGCCGGATATGAATGGGATGATAATGCACACGAATGTGTCGATAATCGTGAAACATTTTGTGGTTTGAAATGCGGGGAACCTGATGAAGATAAAGCCAACCAGATAGTCAAACCAAATACGACCGTTATATGTAATGCCGGTTCGAAAATTGAGATAAAAAAATGTAACACTAATTATGCCTGGGAAGAAGTGACGGATGCGGTTAAAAAACTTAAGGTTTGTGATGTTACGGCGCCAGATTTGAATGAAGTGGTACCAAAAGAGGGTGAAAATTGGACTGCTTTTGCTGGTGTTGTGTTTATGAATGGTGCGGAAAAAGTTGTTGATGATGTGCAACATGCGTATAAATTTGATGATGATGAAACAAAAAAATTCTGTCGCGTTTGTGAAAAAGATAAAACTTATTATGATGGCACAGGTAAATGTCTTACTGACCCCAATGAAGCTTGGTGCAAGTTTAAGGAAAAAAGGGGATTGTCTGTGGAATGGACAGACGATGGGTGTAATTGTACCGAACAAGGAAAATATTGGAACAAGGGTAGCCATTCTTGTGAAGAAAAGGGAACATTTTGTGGCCTATTGTGCGGAAATGCATATAATGAAAAAATTATTTTATGTCGTGATGAAAATTTAGAATTGCGTCAATGTATCGCCAGTGAAGGAAATTGGAAACCATATACGCCAGAGGGTGCAACAGGTGATGATTGGAAAACGGTTCTTGACCAGCAATGTTCTGGGGATGCATGGTATGCTTTTTCTAAATCTGGCATGTTGTTTAAGTATAAAAATAAAGATGTTCACCCGGTTGATGAAGACTGGGCTAAAAATGCATATGTAATTACAGGTGATGACTTTTTGAAAGCAAATTGGTGTTTGCCGTGTCCAAAGGGAAAATTTTATGTTGAATCAGATGGCGTTGGGAAATGCATCGATAATGAACAACAGGCAAAATGTATTAATTATACTGGCGCCCAATGGAGTGAAGATCCCGAAGGTTCTGGAAACTATCGTTGTATATGTGATGATCCAAAAAGTCATTGGACCGGAAAAGAATGTCGTGCGAATGGTGAAACCTGTGCCGAAAGATGTGCAAAAGAAACAATGCCAAAAGGAAAAAATGAAACATACAGTCCACAAGAACAATGTGTCGCATGTTGTAACATTGGCGGTGGGGTTGATTGGGATATGTCCAACCATACATGTGATTGCAAAGATGCCAGAAAGGCATGGAATGCGAAAACCAACGTGTGCGATTGGACAAATGATGAAATTATTAAACGTGCCGTCGATGGGGTTTCACCGTTCTTTAATAATGTTGAAAAAAACAAAACGGTTTGGCGCACAGAAGAGGGCAAATTTAACACCACGCGTTTGGCGTCCGATGCAATCGCGGGAACTGTGTTGGGAACCGTTGGTGGAATCGTTTCTGCAAATGTTATCAAAAAGAATCAATTGGCCAAGGGCTATGATGTATTGCATTGTGCAATCGGCGGACAAAATGTCGCTGATTGGGGTGATACGTTCAATGTCTTGGGACCCAAAGATTAAAGTAAAACAAAGGAATAAAAAATGATGAAAAAAATGTTTGTAATGATGGGATTGTTCGTTGGAATAATAAATTCCGTTTATGCAGAATCTGTTCAATGTACCCAGACGTGCGATGCTGAACACGACGGTCAAAAGGTTTATTGTGATAAAAAACTTTACACATGTAGAAGTGGCGATTGGGAATATTTTGACATAGATGCTAAAGGTGCTGATTTATGCGAATACTCTTATTCAGATCGTACGTGGATTGTTATAGACCATCGGGGGGAATATTCTTATGATAATAGTTATAGGGATTTTTATATGCTTAGAGGCGAATTATCAGTATTACCACCAAATAGTTTTATAGACGCTACGACGTCATTTTGTATAGGTTGTGCAACCAATTATTATCCTGCATATGATGATGCCAGTGATAGAGAATGGTATTCATGTACAGGTAAAGAAGAGGCATTATGCCTTTCACACGAATTGCATGGTCAAACAACATGGATGGGCGCAGGGGAAGGATGTAAATGTGTTGAAGAAGGAAAAGTTTGGAATAATAACACGTTTACGTGTGATGACGAAGTGGTTGAAAAACCTGCACAGGGTGAACCAACAACGGAAACAAAATGCAATGTGGAATGTGATGGCACAAACACAGGTAAAACTATATTCTGTGACGGCGAACTTTACGATTGCGCATTAAATGAAGAAGAAAATGTGTACAAATGGGAAGACGTACATTGTCCAAATGATTCATGCACATATACTGCGTATGATCAACGCGACACCAGTGTCTTTACCACAAAAATATTTGAAAACGGATTGGAAGCCGTTTATGGCAGACGCGCGATTGCCAATGGTACAGAGGCATCGTGTGACGATATATGTCGCGGATGTAAAGATTTTTCTGATGGGAACGGTAATTGTTTTGCAACCGCAGCCCAGGCGGAATGTGAATGGTATGCTAAACAAGAAAGCGTAAACGTTAAATGGGAAAACGATAAATGTATGTGTCAGGCAAGCCACCAAGAATGGGAAGATCATTCTTGCCCAGAAGATGAATTGGTTGCATTTACCGACGGTGATGAAGATGACACATGCAATATAATCTGTGATAACGCAGATGATGTTTATTATTGCAAAGGCAAAGTTTATAAATGTGACAATGTTGGACAGGCACCGAAAGTTGCAGGGACAGATGGTACCGGATGGAGTGATTGGCCAATCAGTATAAAAGATTGTGAATATACCGATCCTGAGCATATGAATGCCGGCGATAAAACGTATAAATCACAAATTGCCACTTTGCCAACATGGCTATTGTATGGAACAAGGGTTTTGAAAGATGGTGATAAAGTTGTACCAACGGATTTTTGTATGGGGTGTGCTGATAACTATTATTATGCTGACAGTGCCTGTGATGACGAAGAAAAAGCCTGGTGTCATTGGTATCAAAGTATGGATTCCGATCAAGTAGATGCCGGTCATCATGTGGAATATAACGAAAAGACAGGTAAATGTGATTGTATTGGTAACGATAAAGGCAAAGTATGGGATAAGGCGGAACACATTTGTAAAGATGAAAAAGATGTAAAATCAAACCAAACTGGTGCTAACAATACTGATACTGTGAACCAAGCGGTGAAAAATGTTGCATCGTTCTTTGAAAATGTTGAAAACAACAAAACCGTTTGGCGCACCGCAGAGGGCAAATTTAACACTGCGCGTTTGGCATCTGATGCAATCGCGGGAACTGTGTTGGGAACCGTTGGTGGTGTTGTTTCCGCAAAAGTTATCAAAAAGAAACAACTTGAAAAAGGTTATGATGTGTTGAATTGTTCCGTCGGTGGACAAAAGATGGCCGATTGGGGTGATACTTTCAACGTCGATTTGCGCAGATAATAATTAAATAAATATTAAACAAATGGCAGGGCGGTTATTTATTTTAAATATCGCCTTACATTTTTCAAAGACCAAAATAAAAACACGGTCATAAACAACACGAATATCATAGTGGTTTCTATGCCGTGATTGTCTAATAAAAATTTGGCACTGGTTAACATGCCCGCGCCCAATAACCCCGAAACCATGGCACGTGTAGATAATACCGTGCCGCGTTCGTTTGATGATATGTCATCGTGGATTAACGCGTTATATTGCAAATTATTTAATTGGCGAACCGCCGGTATTATGCCCATAATTATACATGCCATATATACAACAAACATGTTTGACGCGTAAAGTGCTGTGAATACGCATGCCACGGATAATATGACCGATAATATAGTCAAAACTGACGTTGTAATTTCGCCTAATTTTTTGCAAATGATATGTGCGTATTTTGACAGCACAATAGAAGCCAATCCATTTAACGCTGTGAAAAAGCCGAATAATTCAACCGGAACGTGTGCTGTTTTCATGACTGGTTGTAATATCCAAAATAAAACGATGGTAAATGCACCAAAAAGTGACGGAAATATGATAAAATTGCGCAATTTTGGCTTTTTTAATGTGTTTATAGTGATTCCCAGTGCATCTGCTATATCAGATTTGTTTTTTGCTTTCTTGCGTTTTATTTCCGTTAATTCAGGCATTTGAATCGCCAACATAATTGAAATAATGCAAAGCAAGGATTCTATCCACAAAAGCGCATTTCCACCAATGCGGGCGAATAAATATCCGCCAATGGGCGCGGCTATGAAAGATGCGGCCTCAATATATGTTTGAACTGAACCATATTCTTTTAAAAATTGATGTTGAGTATGATTGCGTTTCAATAAATCATATGTGTATGCTTCCAAAGTGCCGGAAAATAGGGCACTGGCGACACCTAGTAATGCTTCACCAAACAAAATTTGCCAAAAACCGTATGCCAGTGCCAATGTCGCATAGCCAACACAATGAATAATCAGTCCAAGAATCAGTATATGGCGTCGTGAAAAACGGTCGGACAGATATCCAGATGGCATTTCAAACAAAAACGCAGACACGCGAAATAGGGCCTGGATAAGGAAAAAGTCGCCAATTGTTATTCCTTTACTAGTGTAAAGCAAAACGATAACGGGTACGATCATCATGAAAAAATTTAAAAACATTGCGATTTTTAGCAGTCGCAATGTTGTTTGAACTGATAATTGTTTCGTCTGTTTCATGTGAACAATTATATCATAAATAGGCTTTTATTCAAATAAATAGGGCGATATTTTTACAATATCATAAAAAGGCGCATAATGTATATTATGTATAGTTTAATTCTTGATAGAATACAAACGTATACATAATATAACAGCAAATTATCAAACTGTTTTGCAAACATACATAATAATATAAACTTCATATAAATTTTAGTATTGATTCTTTAAAAGCAGAATTTTAAATGAAAATCAAAATTATAGAATTGCTTTGCAAATATATCATAATAAATATAACTTGTGTGTTATATAAAATTTATTTTATTTTTTTGGTGAACTCTGCTTTTGCCGTGGCATTGAAGGTTTGCCTTATTTTTGCCGATCAATTCTCAGCGACCTGAGCCTATAAATATATGATTAGAATATATCAGGTCGCTGAAAATCGATTAGGCTTTTTCGTGTTTTTGGTGGTCGTGTGATATTCAAACAAAAATTTTATAATAAGCGCCCTTTTGGCTGATTTTCTGCGCTTTTTGGCGGTTGTTGATTTGTGCTTTGTTATAAAAATGGCGGTTTTCTGCGGCTTTTATAACGTTTAATAATTTTGTGTATTTTTATATGAAAAATTTTGCATCGGCGCCCTTTTGCATAATTTTTAAATTTTTTCGTCAATGCTGGACCGATATAAACATATTTACCAATCGCACAAATATCTTGTGTGCCAAAAGCACATTAAAATCGTAATTTTTATAATTTTTGCCCCACTCTACAAAAGTTGACAAAAATATTTTGTCTTATATTATTATGTGTTTGACAATTTGTCTTTTTGGTGTTATCTTGAGTGGGCTTATCAAAAAGGAATATAAAAAATTATGAATAACAAAGAAAAAAAAGCATTTAAAATACCTGAAAAAACTTTAAAAGATAATTACAAAAAATATGTGAAATATAACAGTATACTTGATAAACTAAGCTGTGGCTCTGTCGCTTGGTTTGTGGTGTTTGTCTGGGGTATGATATTAGGTGTTACTACGCCCTCTTTTTGTTTCCAATGCGAAGAAGAACAAAATATAAATGCTGTACAAGCGGTTGGTCAACGGGCGCGCGATTTATATTATCCGATATCTAATGGTTGGTATATTCAAACAAATCCTAAATTTAATGGGACAAACAAATTATTCAAATACAAATATGATGCGCAACACAAAGGTAAGTTTAGCCCTCGTCCACTATGGTATGTGAATATGGCTATGTTATTATGGGCGGCGTGTTGGTTGACTGTCGTTGGTGCAAAACAAAGACGTTTAAACAAAACGCAAGAAAAAGCAGTTGAAACACTGTTAAAAATGCCTTTCGTCGGTATTGCGGATGTAAAGATCGTCAAAAAATTGATGGAATTTGCGCCTGATGTTATATATCGCATGGCAAAGGCCAATCGTGTATATTTTGATACATTGTCCGGGACATCCGTTGCCGCAGATATGCATTATGACATTATAAATGATGATGCAATGCGCCAAATGGTTGTTGAAATTATGGCGGGATATCTTGATTCTCATCCAAAAGATTTGGAAAAAGTGATGACAGTATGCACCAAAAGAACCATCCCACACAAAATGTTGAAAGATAGAATGGCAAGGGTGCGTCAATAATATAACGATTTACGATTTTATGCCCCACCCTGTTGTTTGGTGGGGTTTTGTTTATAAAACGCTTGATTTTTCAGGGATTTAAATGTAAACTTTTTTTGCTTTCAAACAAAAGGTTTTAATATGGCAGACGATATGACAAAAACAAAAGAACGTGAAGCAAAATGGCAAAAACGTTGGCGTGATGCCCGCGCGTTTGTGCCAAAAAACGACGGTTCAAAACCCAAATATTATAATTTGATAGAATTTCCGTTCCCCAGTGGTTCGGGGTTGCACGTTGGTCATATGTTGCCGTATACAGGGATGGATGTAATGGCGCGCTATAAACGTATGCGCGGTTTTGATGTGTTGTATCCAATTGGATACGATTCCATGGGGATATCGTCTGAGAAATATGCCACGCAAATTGGCAAACACCCCAGTGAATCTGTGGCCGAATTGATAAAGATTTTTGAAAATGATATTTCGATAATGGGTTTGTCTTTTAATCCAGAATCAAAATTGGCAACGTCGGATCCTGAATATGTCAAATGGACCCAGTGGATGTTTATTCAGTTTTTCAAGGCGGGTTTGGCATATAAATCTGAACTGCCGATGAATTGGTGCCCAAATTGTAAGACCAATTTAACCAATGAAGAATTGGAAGATGGTAAATGTGAACGCTGTCACGGGCCTGTGGAAAAGAAAATGAAATTGCAATGGAATTTGGCAATCACTAAATATGCAGATCGTTTGATTGATGATTTAGCTTTGGTTGATTACCCTGAACAGGTCAAAGTGCAACAAATAAACTGGATTGGGCGTTCACATGGGGCTGAGGTTGATTTTAAAGTCGGCGATGATATTATGACCGTGTACACAACGCGTGTTGACACTATATTTGGTGTGACGTTTTGTGTGATTGCGCCTGAACATAAATTGGTTCAAAAATGGATTGATGAAGGACGTATACAAAATGTTGATGCGGTGCGCGAATATATTGCCGCAGCACGTGCAAAATCTGAAATCGAAAGAACCGATGTCACCAAAGAAAAAACAGGTGTGAAATTGGAAGGTGTCAGTGCCATCAATCCATTTAATGGTGAAGCAACCCCAATATTTATATCTGATTATGTGTTGGCTGATTATGGTTTTGGTGCGATTATGGCGGTGCCGGCGCACGATGAACGTGACTGGGATTTTGCAAAAAAGTTTGGTTTGAAAATTATTCCTGTGTTGGCGGGTGGCGAATCTGATAAAGTTTGGACTGGGGATGGTGAACATATCAATTCTGAATTTTTAAATGGTATGGACAAAGATACTGCGATTGCAACTGCAATTAAATATGGTAATGAACATGGATTTGCACGTGGAACGACAAAATATAAATTAAAAGATTGGGGTTTTTCGCGTCAAATGTATTGGGGGGAACCTATTCCATTAGTTTATTGTGAAAAATGTGGATGGCAACCCGTGCCAGAAGATTCTTTGCCGCTTTTACAGCCATATCTTAAAGATTATACACCGACTGACAATGGGGAAAGTCCGTTGGCGCGTGCGACAGATTGGGTAAATACAACCTGCCCTGTGTGTGGTGGACACGCGACGCGTGAAACAGATACTATGCCACAATGGGCTGGGTCTTCGTGGTATTTTCTGCGGTATTTAGATTCGAAAAACGACAATGCGTTTTGTGCGCGTGAACAAATGGACAGATGGATGCCGGTTGACCACTATAACGGCGGTATGGAACATACTACGCGTCATTTGTTGTATTCACGTTTTTGGTACAAGGCTTTATCTGATTTAGGTTTTGTGCCAGGCGTTGAACCATATAAAAAACGTACTAGCAATGGGTTGATTATGGCGGCCGATGGGACCAAGATGTCTAAATCGCGCGGCAATACTGTTCCGTCATCGGATGTTGTGAATCGTGCGGGTGCCGATGCGTGCCGTGTTGCGATTTTGTATTTGGGACCATGGGAACAAAATGCAAATTGGTCAGAAGACACATTACGTGGTGTTCAACGCTTCCTTAGCCGTGTGGAAAATTTGTCTGATAATTTAACAGATGATGAATTGACACCAAAACAGGAATTTTTGGTAAACCGTATGATTGCAGATATTACAGAACGCATTGAAAATATGAAATTTAATACTTCTATTTCTGCAATGATGGAATTTATCAATGAATTTCCTGGTGGAAAAATGCCACGCAAAGCGTATGAGGTTTTAATTCAATTATTGAACCCGTTTGCTCCGCATTTAACCGAAGATTGTTGGGAAAAGTTAGGGCACAAAGACATGTTGGTATTTGAACCATGGCCGAAATTTGATGAATCAAAATTGGTTGAATCAGAAATGACAATAGTTGTTTCGGTTAATGGTAAACGCGCCAATGATTTTGTTGTGCCTGTGGATGTTGCTGAATCTGATTTAATAGAAGCGGCCAAATCTGCAGCAAAACGTCAATTGGATGGCGCGACAATTATCAAAACAATAGTTGTGCCGAAAAAATTAGTCAATTTTGTTGTGAAAAAATAACACAACTGGTTTGTTATATCCGCCCTGTGCTTTGTCCATGGCGGATATTTTTTATATAACAAAATATTGACAAATTTAATTTTTATACTATAATGTTTGGCAAAGGAAAAGATGCTATGATGAAAGATAAAGATATTATCGAAGGAACCCCAGAATGGGAAAAAATCTGCGAACAGTGCGGTATTTGCTGTTTGATTAAGTTATGTGATGAAAACGGCAATATTTTTCTGACAAACATTCGATGCGCAGGTTTGGATAAAAATACCAGAAAATGCAAATGTTATGCCCCAACGATGGATGCACGTGATAATGGATGTGAAAATTGTGTTGCTTTGGGTGGACGACCAGTGACCAGATATACATTGAATAATGAATACGTTGTCCCATCTTTTTGTCCGTATGCTCAAAAATTTTGTGAAAATAATGCAATAAAAACAGCGCCTAAATTGCGCCCGCGTATAAATTGGAAGAAAACAGTTTCAGAAACAGAGGTTGCAGAAGCAGATATGGAAAAATACATAATTCCGCATTCTGAAAAATATTTTCAATATAATCAGCATGTAAAATAAACAAATTCACGATTCTATGGATGGTATGTCGCGATATTTGAGAAAAGAGTGCTTGAACTACGATAAACAAAAAACCGTCGTTTGGCGGTTTTTTGTTTATGATATTTTTTGAATTCTGCGTATGCGTTTTTCGCAATTATCAAACGGACTTTCCAAGAACGCCTGGACACATAAAAATGCTATTTCTATGTCAATATCATCTGCCGCCAAAGCCAATACGTTGATGTCATCATGGAAACGGTCATCGCGCGCTTGTTCTGGTCTTTCACAACGTGATGCGCGCAGATGTTTATATCTGTTTGCGGCGATTTCCATGCCTGCACCCGTGCCACAAATCAAAATTCCACGTGATTTCGTGTCGTTCAACATGGCATTTGCTAATTTTGCAGCAATATCAGGAAAATCAACAGGTGTATTTAAATCATCTGTGCCTAAGTTTTTAACCGTATATCCGGCCGCCATTAACATTTCATATAAATATAATTTAAGCCCCACCCCACGATGATCCGCAGCAATGTAAACCGTTGAAATATCTTTGTTTATATTCATTTTGTTTTATCCTTTCGTTTAGATAATTTGCATTCTAAGCCTGTGTTTCCAGTGATGTTTAATGTATTATATTCCAAAATGCCGTTCATTTGTGCGTTGGAAAAAATATTTGCAACATTTACTGTGGCGTTGCCTTCCAATGTTCCGTGTAAAAACAAAGTTTGTGCGTTAATGTCACCCTTTACTTTTCCACCACGTCCAATTATAAGCGTGCTGGTGGAAACGTTGCCTTCTACTATTCCATGAATTTGAACGGTATGATCTGTTTTTATATTTCCTTCAACTTTGCAGCCCGCCCCGATAATAGTCGGCGATTGTTTTTCATTTGAATTTGTAAACGCTAACATGATATAAATCCCCCTTTCCTGTTTGTGTTTTTATTCCTTTACAAATTTTGTTGGATTAAAAGGTGTTCCTTTGTATCGTATTTCATAGTGTAAATGTGGCCCAGTCGATCTGCCCGATGAACCGCCCAAACCAACGACAGTCCCAGGACGAACCCAATCGCCACGTGTCACCATTACTTTAGATAAATGTGCATACAACGTAGTGAATCCCAATCCATGATCTATTTCCACCGTTGTACCATATCCCACGCGATCGCCAGCGGAAATCACGCGACCTGGTGCCACAGCATACAATTCAGTTCCGATTTTTCCAGCGAAATCTATTCCTTTGTGGTGTTTGTTTTTCTTGGTAAAAGGATCTTGCCGTTGACCAAAATTAGAAGTTATGCGCGGGTTTTTGATAGGCGCACCCGTCGGCAAAATGATTTGTAATCTATGTAATCCAGACCATTTTTCAAGATCTTGGGCGATTTTTTTATATTTTGCATCTGCATTTTTCTTTATATTCAATGGAACAAAAATATCACCGATAAATTGATTGGAATATTTATTCGCCTGTTCCGACAATTTGGTTTCGTTCAACCCTAATTTTATAAGGCTTGTATTGATACGTTTTAAATTGGTTTGTATTTCAGTTATATTTTCAGTTGCTATTTTTGAAACCGCTTCCACTATCTGATTATCAGCATCAGCGATATCAATGGATGTTTTTATAATTTCTTCATTTTTTTGTTTTATGACATCATTTTCATGACGTATCAATTCCAATTCCAAAGATAGTTCGGATGTTTTAGCAAATTCAGATACATATTTGTCATCACTCATAATTTCTGAGATGCGAATTTGTAAAAAATCTAGTTCGCCCAAAAGTTTTGATTTAGATTTCAAAAGTTCGTCTTTTTCTTGGTC
>Ga0310786_10006271_pt1 | contig 15871 bp, 2 predicted proteins | sample AusTroGonzalo_MG_FD_203881 | JGI IMG/M metagenome (GOLD analysis project Ga0310786, IMG submission 203881) | Bovine rumen microbial communities from tropical cattle in Woodstock, Queensland, Australia - Gonzalo_03 (v2) (version 2) | ecosystem: Host-associated > Mammals > Digestive system >... | reverse complement strand
CCCGCTGAAGCAGTTGGGTGGCATCGATGCCTCGATTGCCTCCACCCTGAATGCCTCGGTCGTTGGCATACTGTATGACAGCAAGCAGCAATACATCCAGATGAAGGCGTATGAGGAAGCGCTGCTCAGCATCCGCGAGCTTCCTGACGGAGAGTACACACTTATCTCCATGAAGGAGGATGACCGGTATAACAAGATACAGAATCTCAGTCAATACAGTGAACTGGGATTGACGGAGGGCACCGACTATGTGAAGAACATCGTGACTGTGGTCAGCGGTACTATTACGACCGTTGAAAACGAGGTGATTCCTACTTCTTCGTTTGGTGATGTCTGTTACACGAACACGGATGCGACCTATTTTGCAGTAAATGAAACCACGGCTGCCATAGATAATTATGTGACAGTCAGGTCCAGGATAGAATTCAACAGCCAGTATGCCGACGGCGTGACCAATCCCACCCTCGTTGTCGACATTCCCGACGGCTGTGAGTTTGTGGAAAACTCCGTCATCATGGGTACCTCACCTTTACCTTATACCTATAAGGGAAGAAGGCTGTCAGTGCCCCTGAACAATGCCTATGATCTGGTTAAATTCTGTATTCTTCCCAACACTGACGGAAAATACCAGCTCAGCGGAAATGCCCAGTTCAGCTATGGCGGCAAAACGATTACTGAGCCGACGGGCACAGCTGTCTTCCAGGTAAAGACCCCTGAAAACATGTCGTTTTCCATTCCACAGACAATAGTAGATGACGTTTTCTATGCCAACGGCATGGCATCTGCTGCAGCAAAAGTGAAAATCTATGTGGATGGAGACCTGAACGTCCAGACCATAGCCAATGCCAAGGGGAGATGGAATGCGAGATGCCAACTCGACAATCCGGCGAACCTGTCATCACATCAGGTACAGGCAGTCGTAGAGACTCCATCGGGTGCTTTGTTCTCTTCGGATGTCAAGACAATCAAGTATGACCAAAACAGCGTTGTCGCAGAATCTGTCACAATGTCGCACTATAACCCAGAATATGATAAGACTTTTGAAGTGGTCTTCGGATTCAACGGCCCGAGTACGAAAGATCCTTCTTACATCATTTACTTTCCCAAACCGGATATCACGTTCTCGGTGAAACTGAATACGGAAAATGAAGACAGGGTTCGCAACATGGTACTCAGTGCCATCACCATGAGAGGCGACACCGTGATGCTTTACCCGGTCTTCGATCCTGCGACTAAGACCTGGGTTGCTTCGCACACATTCCAACCTGTCAGCTCGAATGTTGATCCGCCCGTCAATGTCTGTCTGGATTTCGACGAGACTATCTCTGAGGGTTCCGTTGCCGTCGACCGCGAGATGCTGAACCAACTGGCTACCTTATACTCTGAATTCCAGGATGAGATGCGCCGGGGCATGGAGGAGGTGATGGCCATCAACGATGACTACAAGGCCCTGTTGGAGCGCGATGATGCCACCCAAGAGGAGTTTGATGCCATGAGGAAGCGCTTGGAGGAATGTCTCGGCGTGGACTTCTCTGCATATGACACGATTCAGATAGCAGAGTCAGAACTGCGCGACCTATTGGAGGGAGATGCCTGGAAGCAGGAGTACGAGACCATCATGAACGACTACAAGGAGTTGATGGAGCATAGTCTGTACGACCAGTCGTCGGGTGTCTTCACCATCAGTCATTGCACCGGTCTGACCGAGGCATCGCTCTTGGAGAAGGGCTATCAGAAGATTATGTGTACCGACAGCTCATACGTCTACCTGCTGAGTACTGCAGAGGAGTATGCCATCGTCGACTTTGTCAATGACCAGTATATCCATGTTGACCTGAGTACACTCACACCCGAATCAGCCCGGCAATTGAGAATGTTGAAGAGCCTAAGGAGAGATGCAGGAGGGACGGATGACCCCATTTTCTGGTACACCTCGGTTTCGTTGTTAGTCAACAACCTCAGCGAAGCATACGACAAGTTGTGCGGTGCCTTGGCAAGTACGGCTGCGGCCTTGATAAAGATAAACAGGGCTACTCTGGCAGAATTGGCAGCGATAGAAAAGATGGATCGGCAGCGACAGCTACTGTTCCTTCCCCAAAAGGCACTGCTCAGTTTAAAGGCAGAGGGGCTGGAGATTGTCAATAAGTTTATTACTGGCCCATTAACTGCATTCGTCAAAGGCGCAAATAAAGGCAATGTGACTAAGACTATTGACAAGGCACCTTTCTGGGGAAAGATGGTCGGCAAGCTGTTCAAGAGTGGCATGTCGCTCTTAGCCATGGTCACTGATGAAATCAACGCCTTAAACCAGATGAGTGATGCGGTGAAATTGTGGCAATCAATACCAAATCCGTGTGAAGACGACCAGGCCGCTGCCACCGCACTGGATGCTAGAGTAAAAAATATGGTGGGGGTCTTTGGAATATACCATTCAGGGACGTTAGCAGTTGACATTGCTGCGTGTATCAGCGCTGCTTGGGCACTGCCAATTTTTGAGTCGCCAGAACCCGCCACCAAGGCGGTGCTGGCCATATTTGACTTCTGCGCCCTCTTCAATGCACTGGTAATCAACCCCGCCATGAACAAGAAGTTTGAATACGACCTCAATTCCTGCCAGCTTGAACTGTCGCTGCTCGAATGTAATAAGGACAAGAAGAAAAAAGAAAAGTTGAAGAAACTGAAGTCAAGCACTCCTGATGCCAAGGTGCTGATCGACCCATCGGGATACGTTTACGAAGGCGTTTCGTCCAACCGCCTTGAAGGCGTGATGACCACACTCTTCTACAAACAGGAGGTGGAGGATGTCTATGGCGACAAGCACGACGAGGCAGTGGTTTGGGATGCAGAGAACTACGACCAGCAGAACCCGCTCTACACCGACAAGGACGGACGATATCAGTGGTATGTTCCTGAAGGTATGTGGCAGGTGAAGTATGAAAAGGACGGCTATCAGACGGCATTCTCTGAGTGGCTGCCCGTTCCTCCTCCACAGCTCGACGTCAACCAGGCCATGATCCAGACCGCTCAGCCAGAGGTGACTATGGCCCATTGCTATCCCACAGGCATAGAGGTGGACTTCAGCAAATATATGAAGCCCTCGACCCTCAACACAGACAATATCTTCCTGACTCACGGAGGAAAGAAAGTGAGTGGAAAGGTGATCATGCTGAATGAGGAAAAGGACCTGAAAGGCAACAAATATGCATCGAAAGCAAGATTCGTGACAGACGAGAACATCCCTGTCGGCGAAAAGGTACAGTTCACTGTTAGTCATAAGGTGAAGAGTTATGCTGATGTCATGATGGCAAACGATTTCTCACAAGAGTTCACCATCGAGCATGAAGTCAGCGAGATTGTGGCAGACTCTGTCGTAAGGATCACTTATGGAAAGGAACAGTCGGTTATCGTCACGGCCACACCTGCCAAGGCAGCTGCCGGCAAGACCCTGCAGGTAGTTTCCGGTACGGCGATGATTGCGAAAACTGACAGAGGAGAATATGTTCTGGACGAGAATGGACAGGCAGAAGTGAAGATCAAGGGTCTCGTGCCTGGCTCTACGGCCCTCCTGTTCAGCATCAAGGAATATAGTGCAAGTGCGATGACGTATGTTGAAGTGCTCGATCCGAACCAGAATATCGTAGCCGAGCCTAAGGCATCGATAGCAAGTGGCTCTGAGGTGACCAAGGGACAGCAGATTGCACTGACGTGCGAAACACCGGAAGCAGTGATCTACTACACCCTGGATGGCAGCTGCCCATGCGATGACACACCTTCGAGGCAGGTCTACAACGGCCCGATTACCATCGCCGACAACATGACTGTGATCAAGGCCATGGCAGCAGCAAAGGATATGGGCGAAAGCGATGTCGCGATATTCAATTACCATCTCCACGGCTATACAAGTATTGAGGACTTGAGTTCTTCTGTCAACATCTATCCATTGGTAACCCGCAGTAATGTGAACGTTGACCTCGATGGCCAGAAGGCAAAGAGTGTTTCTGTCATGAACGTGGGAGGTGTCTGTATATTCAACGCAACGAATGTAAGCGACCGAATTACAATCGACCTCACCTCGCAACCGGCAGGCCTATACATCGTTGTAGTCCAAATGAACAATGGAAAAGTCGTAAGAAAGATTGTGAAGAAATAATCGGCAAAATTAACATCTATCTTTACCATCAAAAACGGGGTATGCAGAAATGCACGCCCCGTTTTTCTTAATATGAATCTTCAGTTTTTCTACTTCTTCAGCACCTTCTTGCCTTTGACGATATAGACACCGGTGGGAAGGGCGTCGAGAGATGTCACCTGATGGAGCACGCGGTGACCGCGCAGGTCATAGACATCGAACGGCTCCTCGACGGCGGGCGTCACTTCCACAATCTCGATGTCGGTCAGTTCAGCGTCTTCTTCCAAAGTACGTGCAGAAGCAGATGCCTTCACCGTTATCTTACAGGTCGTGCTCAAGCCTGTCGCATTCGACGTGCAGGTAATGGTAGCCGTACCTGCCGCAACAGCCGTCACCTTACCGGTGCTCGACACCTTAGCGACAGACGTCTTCGAGCTCTTCCAGGTCACACTCTTGTCTTCCAAGGTCGTGGGGTAGACCGTAGGCGTCAGCGTCACTTTCTCGCCAACAGTAAGGGTAGCGCTCGATTTGCTGAGAGAGATTGTGCCGACGGTCACTTCACAAGTAGTGCTCAGACCCGTGGCGTTCGACGTACAAGTGATGGTCACAAATCCACTCTTGATACCTGTCACCACACCATCGCTTGATACTGTAGCAATCGACTCGTCAGAGCTCTCCCATGTCACGCTCTTGTCCTCCAGGCTTGTGGGATAGACCGTAGGCGTCAGCGTCACAGTCTTCTTCTTCTTGACGACAACATTGGACTTGCTGAGGGTGATGGTGGCAACGGTCACCTTGCAGGTGGCTGTCGCACCCGTTGCAACTGAGGTACAAGTAATGGTCACTACACCGGACTTCACACCCGTCACCTTACCGCTGCTTGAAACCGTAGCTACAGTCTCGTCCGAACTCTCCCATGTCACGCTCTTGTCTTCCAAAGTCTCGGGATAGACCGTTGCTTTCAGCGTCAAACTCTTTTTCTTCTTAAGGATAACATCTGTCTGATCGAGGGTAACAGATGCGGCAGCGGCAACAGTCACTTTACAGGTGGTGCTCACACCCGTAGCATTCGAAGTACAGGTAATGGTGGCCGTACCGGCCTTCACACCCTTCACCTTACCAGCGCTCGTCACTGTGGCAATCGTTTCATCAGAGCTCTTCCAGGTCACACTCTTGTCTTCCAAGGTAGTGGGATAGACGGTCGGCGTCAGCGTCATAGTCTTGCCCTCATTAATGGTAACGCTGGACTTGTTGAGGGAGATTGTGGCGACGGTCACTGTGCAGGTGGCGCTCAGGCCTGTGGCTACAGAGGTGCAGGTGATAGTGACTATGCCTGACTTGACACCCGTTACCACACCGTCACTTGACACCGTGGCAACTGTCTTGTCGGAGCTCTCCCATGTCACGCTCTTGTCTTCTAATGTCTCGGGATAGACCGTAGCTTTAAGCGTCACAGTCTTTTTCTTCTTAAGGATGACATCCGACTGGTCGAGGACGACACCGGAGGCAATGGCAACGGTCACTTTACAGGTGGTGCTCAGGCCCGTGGCATTCGAGGTGCAGGTGATGGTGGCTGTACCGGCCTTTACACCTTTCACCTTACCAGCACTCGTCACCGTGGCAATCGTCTTGTCAGAACTCTTCCACTTCACGCTCTGGTCTTCCAATGTAGTGGGATAGACCGTAGGTTTCAGTGTCACCGTCTTACCCTCATTAATGGTAACACTGGACTTGTTGAGGGAGATTGTGGCGACGATCACCTCGCAGGTGGCCTTCGCACCCGTTGCAACAGAGGTGCAGGTGATGGTGACAAAGCCAGATTTCACACCCGTCACCACACCACTGCTTGACACCGTAGCAATCGTCTCGTCCGAACTCTTCCACTTCAAGCTCTTGTCTTCCAATGTTTCGGGATAGACCGTAGCTTTCAGCGTCAAAGTCTTTTTCTTCTTAAGGATTGCCTCTTTCTTGTTGAGGGTGACGCTGGCAACAGTGGCCGCACCACCAGGATAGTCCACCCAGTCATTGTCACTAAACATCAGAACCCGCCAGTTCTTGGCCTTGGCGGCTGCCACCTGCTCTGCGGTCATCTCGTTACCGGTGGCTGACTCATTATTATAGACGAACAAGCTTCCATTCCATGTCGCAGACCTGTCTAACAGGCTGTTGACGAGTTTATTCATACCTTCACCGCGGATTCTATTGCAGGAGCAATCCACCCAATCCAATACCGTATTATTTGAAATATCCAAGGCTGTCAGTTGGTTGTAGTAGCAATACAGATATTCCAGTTCCGTATTCTTTGAAACATCAAGGGTTGTCAGTTGGTTGTAACCGCAATCCAACTTTACCAGAGCCGTATTTTTTGAGAGATCAAGGCTTGTCAGTTGGTTGTGGTCGCAATACAACTTTCTCAGTGCCGTAAAGAACTCGATACCCTTAAGATTAGATATGCCCATATTGTAAACATCTATCACCTCCATCTCAGCAATCTCTGAGGCGCTGATGATTCCGTTCATATCGGGGTCGCAGTTCTTGCTGACGTATGTGCGGAAGTTCTCATCGGGGAAGTTCGTCTTGTCAATAGCCACGTCAGATCCTACGACGGGATCTACGCCAGGATCTACACCAGGATCAGTACCAGGATAGTCAACCCATCTCATGGAACCATTATCCCACATCATCACCTGCCAGTTCTTGTTCTTGGCGACTACCACCTGCTGTGGTGTCATCTCGTTACCGAAGGCCGTCTCATCCCAATAGACATACAGTTCACCATACACAAATCCAGATCTGTCAAACAGGCAGTTGACAAACGTATTCATGTCCTCACCACGGATTCTATTTCCGTAGCACCACAGACTATTTAATTCTGTATTCTTCGAAACATCCAAGGTTTTCAGTTGGTTGTTTTCGCAATGTAACTCACTTAGCACCGTATTCTTTGAAACATCCAAGGCTGTCAGTTGGTTGTCGAAGCAAAACAGCCCTTTTAGTTCTGTATTCTTCGAAACATCTAAGGTCCTTATTTGGTTGTAGGGGCAAGATAGATATTCCAATACCGGATTCTTCGAAACGTTCAATGTAGACAGTTGGTTGCTTCCGCAATACAACCCTCCCAGTTCTGAATTATACGAAACATCCAAGGCTGTCAGTTGGTTATCGTCGCAATTCACATAATGCAATTTCGTATTCTTCGAAATATCCAAGGTTGTCAGTTGGTTGCCGTAGCAAAGCAGAAATTCCAGAGCTGTGAAATGCTCGATACCCGTAAGATCAGATATCTCACAATAGGAAACATTTATCTCCTTCACTTCTGCGATTATTGCATCGGTGAGGACTCCGTCAGCGTTATAATTCTGGAGAATCCAATTGCGGAAGTTCTGATCGGGGAAGTTCGTCTTGTTAATCTTCACGCTTGCAGCCTGTGCCCCTACGGCTATACCGAGGAGCACCATCATTAATAGTTGTTTTGTTTTCATATCACTTTCTTTATTTTGTAAATAACTAATGTTCGCTTACTTTTTCAGCACCTTCTTGCCTTTGACGATGTAGACACCGGCGGGAAGACCGTCAAGGGATGTCACCTGATGGAGCACGCGGTAGCCCTTCAGGTCATAGACATCGAACGGTTCCGCGACGGCGGGCGTCACTTCCACAATCTCGATGTCGGTCAGTTCAGCGTCTTCGTCATCCAAGGTTCGTGCAGAAGCGGATGCAGTTACCGTCACCTTACAGGTCGTGCTCAGACCCGTGGCAACCGAGGTGCAGGTGATGGTAGCCGTGCCAGGCTTTACACCCGTTACCTTGCCGGTGCTTGATACCGTGGCGACTGACGTCTTCGAGCTCTTCCACGTCACACTCTGGTCTTCCAAAGTCGTAGGATAGACCGTAGGCTTTAGCGTCACAGACTTGTCCTTGGTAATGGTAACCTCTTTCTTGTTGAGGGTAATCGTGCCGACGGTTACTGTGCAGGTGGTGCTTACGCCCGTCGCATTCGAGGTACAGGTGATGGTCACTACGCCTGACTTTATACCTGTCACCACACCATCGCTCGAAACCGTGGCAACCGACTCATCCGAGCTCTTCCAAGTCACGCTCTTGTCTTCCAACGTCGTGGGATAGACCGTAGGTGTCAGCGTCAAAGTCTTCTTCTTCCTGACAATAGCCTCTTTCTTGTTGAGGGCGATGGTGGCAACGGTGACCTTGCAGGTAGCGCTCAGGCCCGTCGCATTCGAAGTGCAGGTAATGGTCACTACTCCGCTCTTGACACCCGTCACCTTACCGCTGCTTGATACCGTGGCAATCGACTTGTCCGAGCTCTTCCAAGTCACGCTCTTGTCTTCCAGTGTCGTTGGGTAGACCGTAGGCGTCAGTGTCACAGACTTCTTCTTCCTGACAATCACCTCTTTCTTATTGAGGGTAATCGTGCCGACGGTCACTTTACAGGTGGCCTTAGCCCCCGTTGCCACAGAAGTACATGTGATGGTGACCACGCCGGACTTCACCCCCGTCACCTTACCGCTGCTTGACACAGTAGCAATTGTCTTGTCCGAACTCTTCCACTTCACGCTCTTGTCTGCCAATGTCAACGGATAGACCGAGGCTTTCAGCTTCAACGTATTCTTCTTCCTGACAACAGCCTTGGACTTGTCGAGGTAAACACCTTTCTTTAAAGCGATATTCGGGTCAATCTCTACAATGTTGGAGAACTGATTCCATGGTGTATGATTCGCATAAGCGTCTTGATAGCCCTTTGGCACATAAAGCGTTACCTGATCATATAATGTCCCCTGGTTTTCCTCGTCAAACATACTTCCGTTTGCCGAAATCGGAGCCTCGGTCGCCTTAGAGAAAATGGTTTTCAAATTAGTACAGTACTCTATTGGAGATTCCCCAATGGCACGTAAAGAGGCAGGCAGGACAATGGTTTCAAGCGATCGACAATACCACAGTGTCAAGCATTCTATCGTAGTGATACCCTCTGAGAATGTGAGGCTGTTTATGTCTGAGTTATAACAGAAGCACTCACCAATTCCTTTTACGATATATGATACACCATCGTCAGGACAAACCACCTTGGCAGGTACCGTCAACTGTGGCGTCCCACTTAAATAATAATACTTTGCAATCACGTAATGATTCTCAGTATCTACAATCGAGTAATTGATACCATCAATGTCGAAGGAGCCTTTGCTGGCTGGTTCTAACAGATAATGGTATGTATAATTGCTCATGACATCGCTATTGGGATCCTTACAACACATCAAGACATAATCGTATAGATTGTCTATGCTTAGCCCCGCGCAGGAGATCTCCACTGTAGCACTCTTTCCTGGCTTAATGGTCAGTTTCTTGCTCTTGAACAACTGGCCTGCACCCTCTTTTCCTCGGTCCTCACGCGGATAGATGCGCACAGCCACCTTACGGTTATAAGTAACTTTGTCGTTATTCGTCACGGTTATCGACATTTTCATGGTGCTCCAGTCCATCGTGCTTCCTGACATACTTATATTTATAGGATCACAAACTGTGATGTCTGTCTCGGCAAGAATCATGAAACCTTCTTTATCCGGGTTTGCTCCTGTGGCAATCCATACATGGTATGTACCTGCTTGTGGGAAAGTATAATCAAAATAAATGGTTTCTTGTGAATTTTCTTCTACAGCAAGCGAGTTCTGGGCTTTGATTGAACCCATATTTGCCGTCTGTGAGACAAACAGATATACATGCCTGTTGTATTCATCTCCGTGATTTACGAAAGTGGCATCCAATTTCAGGCTTTCGCCAGTAACAAGACATCCACGCGGTTGAATAGTACCTTCTAAATCAGCAATGGGGCCTTCAAATGAGGATGTTACAACCCCTCCTTCAATAGTAATACCAAAATATGATTTACGATAAGACTGTGATTTATGCCATTCCGTTTCAGAAGATTCCTTCATGACCACCCAGAGCCGGTAATTGCCATCCGGGAGATTTAAGGAAGAAATATAAATCTGACGATAAGCAGAACCTCTTGCTTCGATTGTCTCGTTGGTAAACAGTGTCTTCACAGAAGAATATGTAGTTCCGTCTGTGCCCTCTATCATGATTCCTCCATCGAAGTTACCTTCTCTGTTGCAGTTATTTTGAAATATGCCTTCAATAAGGCTGTTATCTGTCAAATAAGAAGAAGTATAAAAATCATAATTAGAATTATTTCCTCCTGTTGGTTTCTGGATGCCGATGACTGCTCTCTGCTCTGTCAAATAGTCAGAAGACGAATGTACGTTCAGTTTGAAATATCCGTTTTGATAGCCTCCCCAGCCCCAGTTGAAATGATAAGCTCCGTCACCATCATATCCATCACATACAAAAGAGTGTCCCCCATAGGCACCTCCAAAATACCAGATGGGACGTCCTTCTTCTATTTCACGGTAAATCAGAGCATCCCATTCACGAATGCTATAGTGATTGTATTGATACACGGAAATGGCTCCACTGTCATAGCCGAAGTAGTTGATTAAAGGAAATGGAGATTCGGCGGCAGCAGATCCCCAAAGTCCATAGTCCATATTGACGCTCTGACCACAATAGCGCATCAACTGTGCTACGGCATCAGCCGAGGCATCGGTTTCTGAGCCGGTGTAAGTGTTCTTCATGCTTGCCCAGTCGAACTTCACACGTGGCAATTTCTTGGCATGATACTTATAGATGGCAGTCTGCGTATTCTCATCCCATTCATACCCATAGTCATAAGCTGGGATGGCTGTGGTATAGTCTTGCGGCCACTTCCAATAATACATAATCTGTGCCATTGCCGTGGCTACGCAGCCTGTCAAGCAATGCTGGGGTTCTGTCTCGCCATCAGGAATCATAGTCGGGCATTGCAGATTATAGGGCGCTCCCTGATCCCACTGCGTTGTAAGCATCGGCTTTACCGCCGGGTGTTTCGGCATACTGGAAGAGGTCGTTGTGGCGCTGGCAGATATGGCATTTATCTGCTCCTCATAGCCCTTGAGCCATGCCTGCATGTTCTCTGGCATCTGCTGCGGATCAATATGCCCCTCGGTGCTGTAGCCCAGGATTTCCTCGGTTCTCTCGTCACCGCTGACGATGACGAAGCCACCGTTCTGCTCCGCATTGAAGATATAGTAGGCATTGGTCGGTGCGGCCTGCGTCACCTTTTGCATCGCAGGTGCTTTGGCTGGAGCCCCCCTTCGCCCATTACTACTGTTCGTCATCTTGCCCTGCAAAAACGCCTGTGCCTTCTGAAGGGCCTGCTCCTCAGTCACGTGTTGTGCAAGAAGTCCATTTACACAAAAGAAAAGAGCGATTAGTATAATATTTCTTTTCATATGTAATTAATATTTTGTTTCGGTTGCAAAGATATAAAAAATCCGCGAAAGCCAAACGACTTTCGCGGATTATTTTTTAGGATTGGGTCGCAGCGACCTATTATCTACTTTTTCAGCACCTTCTTGCCGTTGACGATGTAGACACCGGCGGGCAGGGCGTCGAGTGATGTCACCTGATGGAGCACGCGGTGACCGCGCAGGTCATAGACATCGAACGGCTCCACGACGGCGGGCGTCACTTCCACGATTTCGATGTCGGTCAGTTCAGCGTCATCGCCATCTATGGTACGGGCAGAAGCGGATGCCTTCTTTACCGTGATCTTGCAGGTCGTGCTCAGGCCCGTGGCGTTCGACGTGCAGGTGATGGTAGCCGTGCCGGCCTTCACAGCCGTCACCTTACCAGTGCTCGATACCGTTGCAACCTTCTTGTTAGAGGTCTTCCATGTCACACTCTGGTCTTCCAAGGTTGTTGGATAAACAGTCGGTGTCAGTTTCAGCGTCTTGCCCACGATAATGGTAGCGCTCGACTTGCTGAGAGTGATCGTACCGACGGTCACTTTGCAGGTAGTGCTCAGCCCTGTGGCATTCGAGGTACTGGTAATAGTGATTATTCCTGACTTAATACCCGTCACCACGCCATCGCTTGACACCGTAGCGACAGTCTCGTCCGAACTCTTCCATGTCACGCTCTTGTCTTCCAGTGTAGTGGGGTAGACCGTAGGTGTCAGCGTCACCGTCTTTTTCTTCCTGACAATGACCTCAGACTTATCGAGCGTGATGGTGCCGACGGTCACCTTGCAGGTAGTGCTCAGACCCGTCGCATTCGAAGTACAGGTAATGGTCACTACGCCGCTCTTGACACCCGTCACCTTACCGCTGCTTGATACCGTGGCAATCGTTTTATCCGAGCTCTCCCACTTCACACTCTTGTCTTCCAAGGTCTCGGGATAGACTGTGGCTTTCAGCGTCACAGACTTCTTCTTCCTGACAACGACCTCCGACTGGTCGAGGGCGACACCGCCAACGGTTACTTCGCAGGTGGCGCTCAGGCCTGTGGCATTCGAGGTACAGGTGATGGTGGCCACACCGGCCTTCACGCCCTTCACCTTACCAGCGCTCGTCACTGTGGCAATGGTCTTGTCCGAACTCTTCCACTTCACACTCAGGTCTTCCAATGTCGTCGGATAGACCGTAGGTTTCAGCGTCACTGTCTTGCCCTTATTGATGGTAACACTCGATTTGTTGAGGGTGATTGTGCCAACGGTCACTTTACAGGTGGCCTTTGCACCTGTGGCAACTGAAGTGCAGGTGATGGTCACTACGCCACTTTTAATACCCTTAACCTTACCAGCACTCGACACTGTAGCAATCGTCTTGTCCGAACTCTCCCATTTCACAGTCTTGTCTTCCAATGACTCGGGATAGACCGTGGCTTTCAATGTTACCGTCTTGTTCTTCCTGACGATAATCTCAGGCACATCATCGATGCCGGACATCGAAATGTTGTCAGCTGTAATGGTAACAAACTGTGCATTATTGCCCTTTATCAGACTCATACTTTTAATTGCTCCTTCTGGACTGCCCCAATCAAGTTTAATGGCATTCAGATGGACGAACTCGTAGTTCGAAAGGTTGATGACTGCCATACAATCGGAAGAGATGATTGGATTCAACTCTGTCCAAGCACCACCATTGTCATCGCCACCACCATTACCCACTTCTAAACGATTTAGCAGCACACGCAGTTGCAAGCCGGGGGTGCCGACAATGGCCAACTGGTCATAATCCGTCAAGTCGGCATAATGTGTATAGAAAACGCTCGCATCGCCATACACAAGCCAACCAGGCTGTAACTTTTCGCCAACGCAGACCTGCCCTCCACAGTCCTCATTGACAATTTGTGATGTGGCCGTGCAACCATCCCACTCATGATAAAGATCAGTAGCAAGGTCGGTTAAAGCCAACTTCAGACTGCACTCCAACAGCAGGAACTCATGGAAGCCGTCTTCTGCAGTCTCATCAGTAAAACTGATAACATACTTTCCCTGATGTTTAATGTCGAAGAGCAACCTGCGGAGTTCGGCACCACTCACGTCAGCAGTCTGACTTCCTTCTGAATTAGGAGCAGCAGTGAAAGTTTCCGACGATGCCACGACTGCGCCCGTTTCTAAGCTGAGAATGGACACCTTATAGTGAGGATTCTCCTTCCATGCAGCCATAGTGAAACTTAGTTCATAGCGGCCTTTCTGCAACATCAGCGGATATTGCTCCTGTCGTCCATACTCGGCACGGTTGTTGCGCCAATAGAGTGCCCTGCCCTGATAGCCTGTGAAACCTTCCATGATGCGAGCCCCCTGGCCGTATTCCTCAGCACCATATTCATGCACCACACCATCCTCTTGCACGCAGCGCCAACCTTCGGGCATACTGGTGACAACATCAGTAAGGTTAAGCCTATATTTTGTAACGACATTGGAAAAGACAGGCAGATTTTTGAATACAGGCTGTATCGTCACATTATCATGAGGCATGACAAAGGTAACTTCATGTTGATTGTCGAAAGGAAAGGTTTTGTCGTCCAGGTAGAACACAGAGTTGACCACCCGTAGTTCGTCCAACCTGTAGTCTTCAGCAGGCTGGATGGTTAGGGTGACGGTATCGCCCTCTACGGCATCTGACCTGTTGGCACTGACAATGCCGCCTTCAGCATCACGGACGGTAATGCTGTATTTCATGGGTGCTATGTCGACAGGCTGATAGATGACTTGGTCAATATACATAGGCAGGCCATCGTTGTTGTTAATGAAGAGCGTGTTACGTCCTGTAGTCAGTGTGGCGTCGATGCTGACAGTGCGCCATTCGTTTACGTTGGTCTGTTTACAATGTACGGTCTGCTGCTGGCCGTTCACGCTGATGGTGACGTTACCGCTCTTTGTGGTGCAGGTATAGCGCATGATGATGTGGTAATCACCCTGCTGACCGTCCTTCAAGTTGAGATAGTGGCGCAGGGAACCGTTGCTGTCGTTACCCATATCCATGAAGCCATTACCGGAGTGTCCCCTGATGTCGGGATAGTCGTCGTAGAAATTTGGGACATATCGATTTATAGAGCGGAAGTCCATGTCTTCGGCCTCAATAATGATAGGGCCTCGGTAAAGAACGGGCTGTTTGGGCAATTCTGTGGGCTGCTCTGGTATGGCAGTTTGCTGGACGGTATTATGGTTGGCAGTGCCAGTACAGTTGATAGTCAAACTGACGGGACCGCAGTGCTTGACGGTAAGGGAGTATGTGCCGTCGACGTAGGCTTCTGATATTTGAACTTCGGCAACGACAGTCGTGCCCGTCTCATGTGTGGTTGTGGTAAAGGTTGGCTTTGACGAAGCACCTTTAATGGTAATGATGTCGGTACGCAGTTCGGTGGAGTCAGCACGGAAGTTGTTCAGATAGAAGTCGATGTGATCGACATATTCGCGGATAATACCCGACGAGAGCTTATCATAGTGTAACTCAAGTGTTTCGCAGGTGTTGTACTGTAGGGGAATCACGGCCTCAGCCGTTGTCTTCATGTTCAAATAGGTGTAGGGCGTATAGGTGACGAGTTGGTTGCGATAACGATTTACATAGAGGTCGCCCATCGACACTTCTGGATATTGGGCATTGAAGTCTTGCTGCTTTTTCTCGATGGTTGGCCACACACGCTCATGCTCTGTCTTTTTCACCTGTACTGGAATCTGAAGGGCAACATCATCGTAAAGGTCGATGACCATAGGAATGGTACGATAGCGACCTGTAGACTTGAAATATGTATAGTTATTGCCCAACTGTCCTATTCCATAGCTTATGTCTCTCTGATGGTTCATTGGGTCGTTCTGATTGTAAATGCCATCGAAAAGGTCGGGCCATGTGGCGTACAGATCCTCGTCATTGCCACTGTTTACATCGTCGATGACAACAATCTTGGTTTCACCAACCACTTCCTCTCTCGTAGGTATATACATATTGCCGTTGAGTATCTGACGAAACATATCAATCCACACGCCGTCAAGGTCGGGAAGATGTCCCCAGTTGCGCCGTTGGTAGCCGTCGACAGTGGTCGTACCTTCCAACTCATGGAAACATTCCTGCCAAGTCAGTTCCGGTCCATCCCATACGGCAGCACCGTTTATGCAAGTCTGCTCCATTACTGTACCGATACCGGCTGCACCAGGAACAGACATTCCATGCCCCTCACCAAACAAAGCATTTAAGGCACTATCCCAACCGCATATGTCGTATCTTACTCCATAGTTCTTCGTTAGACCGCTGATGAATGACCCAAAACAAATGCTCTCAGTATTGTAGAATCCCTCACCCACTGTGTATTTAAAAAGAAATAGGATGGCTTCTGGATAGCTCTTGCAGG
>Ga0310786_10006270_pt1 | contig 15871 bp, 17 predicted proteins | sample AusTroGonzalo_MG_FD_203881 | JGI IMG/M metagenome (GOLD analysis project Ga0310786, IMG submission 203881) | Bovine rumen microbial communities from tropical cattle in Woodstock, Queensland, Australia - Gonzalo_03 (v2) (version 2) | ecosystem: Host-associated > Mammals > Digestive system >... | reverse complement strand
GCGGGTGGGCGCGGGTACGACGGCGCCATCCTTGCGGGCCAGGTCAATCCGCTTTCGCTTTTCCGCGGGCGGTTCGACGACGAGACACGGGCGGAGTTGGAGTCTCTGCCGGTGAAGAACGCCCATACCATATTCAGGCGTCTCGTGGAGCTGTTCGAGGCGGAGGGCGTGAAGATGCTGCCGGCGTCGCTGTACATGGAAGACAGCCTGCCCGGCGTTGGCGCGCTCACGTCCAGGGGGCTTTCCGACGACGAGCTTTCCGACATGCGCCATGCCGCCGCCGTCGCGCGCGACATGGGCGTGCACGACGTGGGGCAGACCGTCGTAGTCAAGGCCGGCATGACGCTTGCCGTCGAGGCTTTCGAGGGTACGAACGCCGCGATCAGGCGTGGTGGAAAGCTTGGCGGGCGTGGTGCCGTCGTCTTCAAGGCGGCCCGGGAAGGGCACGACATGCGCTTTGACATTCCTGTCGCCGGCCTCAAGACGCTCAAGACGATGAAGCGCGCGGGCGCGACGGCGCTTGGCTTCCAGGCGGGGCGACTCGTCTTCTTGGGCGGGGAGGAGGCGATAGCCTACGCCGACAAGCATGGCATTGCGATCGTCGGCTTCGACTCTGGCCTGCCCCCGGCGCCCGTGCGTCCGGACGGCCTTTGAACTTTTCGCCTGGACGGTCTTGAAACGGCAGGCCGTTTTTTGGTATAATTACCCGAAATGGTTTCAGACAAAGGAGAGATAAAGCAGTCATGTCGATGATGAAGGGCTTTTCGAACGTGTTCCGCATCCCGGAACTCCGCAAGAAGATATTGGTCACGCTCGGCCTCGTGTTCGTGTGCCGTCTCGTGTCGCAGATTCCTACGCCTGGCGTGGACTGGCAGGCGCTTCAGCGGATAATTGCCGACTTCAAGGCCAGCAGCCAGGGCGGTGGCATGCTCGACTGGTTCGAGGTGTTCACCGGCGGCGCGCTCGGCCAGTGCGCGATAGGCTTCCTCTCGATTTGGCCGTACATCTCGGCGCAGATCGTCATCCAGCTGCTTTCCTCGGTGATACCCACGCTCGAAAAGCTGAAGAAAGAGGGCGAGTCCGGCCGCCAGAGGCTTGCGCAGATTACGCGCTACCTTACGATTGTGCTCTGCATAGTGCAGTCGTGGGGCATTGCGACGATGCTGAGCCATCCGGGTGCGCTCGGCCAGGCGTTCGCAGGTGTGGAGATCGTTGCCAATCCAGGCATCGGGTTCCACCTCATGACGGTCATCGGCATGACGTCGGCCGCGCTCTTCGTGATGTGGATAGCCGACCAGATAACGACGTTCGGCATCGGCAACGGCGCTTCGCTCATCATCATGATCAACATCACCTCGCGTCTTCCGCAGGCGCTGATCAGCGCGTGGGAGCGGTATTTCGGACTGGGCGGCGTTAGCGCGACGGCTCCCATCGCGGAGCTTCCGGTGGTGATCGTCTTCTTCCTCCTGGTCGTCATGGGCACGGTGATGCTGACGCAGGGCGTGCGGAAGGTCGCCATCCACACGACGCGGCGCAGCGTCTCCGGCGGCAGCACGTACGGCATGCAGCAGACCTTCATGCCCCTGAGGGTCAACTACACGGGCGTCATGCCTATCATCTTTGCGCAGCCGCTCATCCAGATTCCGTCCGCGATTCTCATGAAGTTCACGACCACCGGCACGTGGCTGCACCAGTTCGCGCAGAACCTCTCCGATCCCGGCGCGACGCTGCACATCGTCATCTACGCGGCGATGATCATGTTCTTTGCGTTCTTCTGGGTTGCGACGCAGTTCAACGCGATCGACATTTCAGAGAACCTGAAGAAGGACGGTTCGTACATCCCCGGCATCAGGCCCGGCCGCGCGACGGCTGAGTATCTCGACGACATGATGACCAAGATAACGCTCATCGGCGGTTCGGGGCTTCTTCTCGTGGCGCTGATCCCGATGCTGCTCATGGGCTGGATGCGCCTGCCGTGGGCCATGGCCTCGTTCTTCGGCGGCACGTCGCTGCTGATCATCGTGGGCGTGGCGCTTGACACGCTGCGCATCATGGAGAGCCATCTGCTCGTCAGGAAGTACGACGGATTCCTCTCGCACGGCACGCTTCGCGGCCGTAGCGGCGTCTGAGCCGTCGCCTGCCATTCCCCCGGAGCCGTGTCGCTCCGGGGGTAAAATTTTTTAAAATACCCCCTTGCGCGATAACAGGGCTTTTTGATATACTACACATTCGTTCGACCACTCTAAAGAGTAAAAACAACAAATGAAAGTACGTAGCTCCGTTCGTCGCATTTGCGAGAACTGCCGCATAATACGCCGCAAAGGCGTAGTGCGCGTGATCTGCACCAACCCCCGTCACAAGCAGTGCCAGGGTTGATAGAAAGAAGGTAACACACATATGCCAAGACTGATGGGTGTGGATATTCCGGGCAAGAAGCATGTCCGCTTTGCGCTCCGCTATATCCATGGTATCGGGCCGAAGCGCGCAGACGACGTGCTTGCGGCGGTCGGGGTCGATCCGATGAAGAAGGCGGACGACATTACCCAGGACGAGATCCACGCGATCACGACCTTCATACAGGAGCACTACCGCGTCGAAGGCGACCTTCGCCGCGAGGTGTCGCAGAACATCCGCCGCCTGATCCAGATCGGGTCCTACCGCGGTCTGCGCCACAAGAAGGGTCTGCCCGTGCGCGGGCAGCGCACGAAGACGAACGCCCGCACCCGCAAGGGCGGCAAGCGCGTGTCCATCGCGCTGCCCAAGGCGGCCGGCCGGTAAGGGGAGGTAACCGAAATGGCAGAAGATACGAACAAGGCCCCAGCGGCGGCCCCGGCGGCGCCGACGGCTCCGGCAGCCGGTGAAGCGGCTCCGGCCGATCAGGAGCAGAAGGCCAAGAAGTCCGGGAAGTCGATTCCCGCGGGCATTGCCTTCATACGCTCGACTTTCAACAACACCCAGGTTTCCATCGCAGACGCGCGCGGCGGCGTGATCAGCTGGAGCTCGGCCGGCAAGGCGGGCTTCAAGGGTTCGCGCAAGTCCACGGCGTTCGCGGCTACCATGGTCGCGCAGGACGCGGCGCGCGTCGCCGTGGCGAAGGGCATGCACGAGTGCGAGGTGAGGATGCAGGGCGCAGGCGCCGGCCGCGAAAGCGCGGTCCGTGCGATTCAGGCGGCGGGTATCCGCGTCACTCAGATTACCGACACGACGCCGGTTCCGCACAACGGCTGCCGTGCACGCAAGCGCAGGAGGGTTTGATCATGGGTCGTTACACCGGTCCGGTTTGTCGTCAGTGCCGCCGCGAGGGCCAGAAGCTGTTCCTCAAGGGTGCGCGCTGCTATATGGCGAAGTGCCCGATCGAGAAGGGCACGGGCGTTCCCGGCATGCACGTCGGGCGCAGGGCGAAGAAGATGTCGGAATACGGCAGCCAGCTTCGCCAGAAGCAGGCCCTCCGCCGCCAGTACGGGATGGGCGAGCTCCAGTTCCACCGTTTCTTCGAAGAGGCGTACCGCCGCGAGGGCGTCACGGGCGAGCACCTTCTCCAGATGCTGGAGATGCGTCTCGACAACGTGGTGTATCGCCTGGGGCTTGCCCCCAGCCGCCGCAGCGCGCGCCAGTTCGTGCTTCACGGCCACGTGCTCGTGAACGACAGGAAGGCTTCTGTGCCCTCCATCGTCCTCAAGCCCGGCGATGTCGTGACGGTCAAGGATTCTGCGAAGTCTCGCGAGGCCGCCAACAGGTCCGTCGAGGCCGCGACGGGGGCGCAGCTTCCCGTGTGGATGAGCTTCGACAAGGCCACTCTCCGCGCCGAGGTCCTGGTCGCGCCGACGCGCGAGCAGATCGCCCCGATCGTCGACGAGCAGGCAGTCGTCGAACTCTATTCGCGCTGATTCCGCCGTCCATCACAAACTTTCCCAAGGGAGGTAACGTATGCCTATCCGTTTGAGCCGTTTCGAAATGCCGCATGACGTGCAGATTGACGAGTCCACTAAGACTCCCACCTACACGCGTTTCACCGCGGAGCCGTTCGAAGTCGGCTATGCGCGGACGATTGGCAACTCTCTTCGCCGGGTTCTCCTGAGCTCGATCGAAGGGGCGGCCATCTCGTCCGTCAAGATCAAGGGGGTCAGCCACGAGTTTTCCACGATAAAGGGCTGCACCGAGGACGTGACCGACATCATCCTAAACCTCAAGCGGGTCTTGGTCAAGACCTTTTCGAGAGACACCCAGACGATCACGCTCAAGGCCAAGGGGCCGTGCACGGTCTGCGCGGGCGATTTCGCGAAGGAGAACAACGTCGAGATACTCAATCCCCGCCAGGTGGTCTGCACGCTTGACGTCGACGGCGTTCTCGACATGACTTGCGAGGTTCGCACCGGCCGGGGCTTCTGCCTGGCGGAGGGCAACAAGAGCCCTGACCAGGAGATCGGCCGCATCGCAATCGACTCGATCTTCTCGCCGGTCACACGCGTCAACTTCCTCGTGGAGAACACGCGCGTCGGCCAGCGCACCGACTACGAGAAGCTCGTCCTCGACATCTGGACCGACGGGCGCATCGAGCCCGAGGAGGCGCTCAAGACCGCGGGCGCGGTTCTCCGCCGCCACCTCGACGTGTTCGTCGACTACGCCGGCGAGCAGACGCTCGAGTTTGAGGACAACGCCGCGAAGGACGCGAACGAGCGCGAGAAGCTCAAGAAGCTTCTCAACATGTCGGTCAACGAGATCGAGCTCTCCGTCCGCGCCGCGAACTGCCTCAACAACGCGAACATCTCCACCGTCGGCGAGCTCGCCTCGAAGACCGAGGCGGACATGCTCAAGTACCGCAACTTCGGCAAGAAGTCGCTCACCGAGATCAAGGCGAAGCTCGTATCGCTCGGCCTGTCGCTCGGCTACAAGTTCGATCCGGACCTCCTCGAGGCCAAGAAGTAAGGAAAAGAAGACATGCGTCACCAGAGAGTCATGAAGAAATTCGGGCGCTCCACCGAGCATCGCAAGATGCTGATGAAGAGCCTTGTCACCAACCTGATCCTCGCGGAGTCGATCAAGACTACGCTGCCGAAGGCCAAGGAGGCCCGCAAGGTCGCCGACAAGGCCGTCACGCTCGCGAAGAGGGGCGATCTCGCGGCCCGTCGCCTAGTGGCGTCGCGCACGCTCGACCCCCAGGCGGTGCGGAAGCTGTTCGACAAGATAGCCCCGTCGATGAAGGACCGCAAGGGCGGCTACACCCGCATCGTAAAGCTCGGCACGCGCAGGGGCGACGCCGCCGAGATGTGCATTCTCCAGTGGACGACGGCGGCGGAGCTTTCCGCCCCCGCCGAAGGGGAAAAGGCAGAGGCGGCCAAGCCGGAGAAGGAGGTGAAGTGACATGGCGATAGTCCTCAAGCTCAAGAAGGGCGAGTCGGTCGAGCGCGGTCTCAAGCGCATGAAGAAGGTCCTCGACAAGGAAGGCCTCCTGAAGAAGATCCGCGATGACCGCTATTTCGAGAAGCCCTGCGTGAAGGCGCGCAAGAAATCACAGCGCGCGAGGATACGCAACCGTTCGCGCCGCGGGCGGATGGAGCTGAACTGACGGGCCGCTTCGCGGCCGCGCCATCCGCCGCCTCGCGCGGCGGTCCCACGCCCCGACCTCTCCGACCGCGCAGCGGCGGAATGGTCCGGGGCGCGTGATTTTCAGCCGTTTTTTTGATATACTTCACAGACACATGGTGAAGATAAAGCTAACTAAGACGGAGCTAAAGGCCCAGACTGATGCGCTCAAGCGCTTTCAGCGCTTTCTTCCCATGCTCCAGCTCAAGAAGCAGCAGCTGCAGGCAGAGATTGCGGGCATTTCCGCGAAGGCCGAAGACGCGGCGTCGCGCGAGAGGGCGCTTATAGCCGGTATGGAGGGCTGGGCCGGGCTTCTTGCGACTGACGAGACGCTTACGGAAGGCCTTGTGACGGTGAAGTCTGTAAAGACGGGGACGGCGAACATCGCCGGGGTCGCGATACCGACTTTCGAGTCGATAGAAACCGAGACGAAGCCAATTGACCCGTGGGCGACGCCGGCGTGGGTGGACAGCGCGGCGGAAGCGGCCGAGAAGGCGCTTTCGTTGCGCAAGGAGCGCGAGGTCTACGAGGAACAGCTTAGGCTTGTGCGCGAAGAGCTGCGCCAGACTTCGCAGCGCGTGAACCTTTTCGAGAAGGTGAAGATACCGGAGTGCAGGGAGGCTATCCGAGTAATAAAGATTGCGCTCGGCGACGAGCAGACCGCGGCGGTGACGCGCGGCAAGATAGCGAAGGGGAGGTCCAGGCGGTGATTGTTCCGATGCGGCATCTTGACCTCGTTTGTCTCGCTTCCGATCGCGAGGCGACCCTTGAACGTCTGCGTGCCCTCGGTGTCGTGCATCTAGACCTGGGCTCGTCTCCTGGCGTAGGCGTCATGGAGGCGAAAGACGCGCTGGCCGAGGCCGAAAAGGCGGTGCGCCTCATCCTAAAGGCGCGAGGGAAGCGCGAGATGGAGACGCGCGAGCGTTCCGTCGCCGAAGTGCTTGCGATTGAAAGCGACATGGCCGTCCTCACCGCGGAGCGCGACAGGCTGGAGAGGAACGCGAGAATCTACGCGCCATACGGCGACTTCGATGTCGAGCTAGCGGCAAGGCTTCGCGAGAAGGGCGTGACACTTAGGCTTTTCGAAGGCGGCGGATTTGACATAGCCGCGGCGGGCGCTCCCGCCGGAGACGGCTCAGCGACGGAAGTGCGCTGGCCGGAGATGCGGCTTTCCAGGACTCTCGAGAAGCTCGCCCGCGTGAAGAACAGGATCCGCATCGACATCGACAGGCTTGCTGGGTGCGACGAACGCGCGATATTGAAGAAGTTCCCGGCTCTACGCGACCACATCGCGTTCGAGCAGGCGAGGGGGCTTCTCGAGGACTATGGCGCGGTGTCTGTAATATCCGGCTGGATACCTGCGACGCGTGAAAAGAGCTTGATGGACGAAGTGAGGCACGCCAATGCGGCGGGGCTGTTCGAGCGCGTCCGCGCGCCGGGCTGGGGCGTGCTCGTAAGGGACGCGCGCCCCGGAGAGAATCCTCCGACGCTCATAGAGCCGCCGAAGCTGTTCCGTCCGGTGAAGGTCCTCTTCGACGGCCTCGGAATCGCGCCGGCTTACACAGAAAGCGACGTCTCGGTGCCGTTCATGTGCTATTTCTCGCTCTTCTTCGCGATGCTCGTAGGCGATGGCGGCTATGGGGCGATATTCCTGGCCGCGACGCTGGCGGCGCGCAAGAAGCTCCCGAAGAGCTGGTTCACGCTGCTGACTGTGTTTTCGTCCGCGACGGTGGTCTGGGGGATTCTCTCGAACACCTGGTTTGGCGCGGGTCTGCCGTTTGCGGCGGAATGGCCTACGGTGAAGTGGCTGGCGGATCCGAGCTACCACAACATGATGCTCCTCTGCTTCACCATCGGGGTTTCTCACCTCATGCTCGCGCGCATCTGGAACGGCGTCTGCCGATTGCCGGACTCGACGGCAGTGGCTCAGTTTGGCTGGGCGGGCGTCTTGTTGTTCATGTATCTCGTGACGAACTCTATCGTCGGCATATTCCCAGGCATTCCGTCCTGGGCGTTCTGGACATTTGGCGTGTCTCTGGTCGCGGTGTTTGGATTCTCCGTCAAGCCGTCCGAGCTGAAGACGCGCGGCGCCGAGCTAGGGATGCTGCCGCTTAATATCATGAGTGCGCTTGGCGACATAATCTCTTACGTTAGGCTTTTTGCCGTCGGGCTTGCGTCCGTCAAGGTCGCGGAGAACTTCAACTCCATGGCTACCGGGCTGGTGGCCGGGGCTGACGCCGTCTGGGTCAAGGCGCTCATGTCCGTTGCGATGGTCGCTATCCTCCTCGTCGGCCACGGCCTCAACCTGGCTATGGCGGGGCTTTCGATACTTGTGCATGCGGTCCGTCTCAACACCCTCGAGTTCTCGAACCACAAGGGTGTTTCGTGGGCGGGATATGCGTTCAGTCCTTTTCGCAGCCAAGTGCCCGGTGCGAAATCTGTGGACACCAGGTTAGGGCAACTAAAAGAGGAGTAAACAACAATGAGTGATGCAGCAATGATCGTTGCGGGCGCAGTCGCCTGCCTCGGACTCGCCGGAGCGGGAAGCGCTTTCGGCACTGGATTCGCCGCCGCCGCCGCGGTGGGCGCGTGGAAGAAGTGCTATGCCGCGAACAAGCCGGCGCCGTTCCTTCTTCTGTCGTTTGTAGGAGCGCCCATTACGCAGACGCTGTATGGCATGATTCTCATGTTCATCATGCTTGGCAAGGTCGGCGTGGCGAATGCCGGCGTCCCTGTGCTTATAGCAGGAATCTTTTCGGGCCTCGCCATAGGCCTCTCGGCGCTCTTCCAGGGCCGTGCAGGCGCTGCGGCGTGCGATGCACAGGCAGAGACGAACCAGGGGTTCACCAACTATCTGGCCGCGCTCGGCATCGTCGAGACCGTCGCCATCTTCGCGATGGTGTTCGCCCTGATCGCGCTTGGCTCGATAAAGTAAATGCGGCGCATCGGCCCTAAATGGGGTTGGTTTCTGGGCTTCAGCGCGGTTTTCGCCGCGCTGGTGGCCTTTGTGTTTTGGGGCTGCTGGTCGCCGGCGGTGACGTTCATCGCGCCGGACGACCCGATTTCCTTCCGTACCGCGTATGGTGACATTTTCGTCGGATGGTTGAACGGTTTCTTGACAACGGGCAGGGTGTTGCCGACGGACATCCTTTGGTCTGGTCTTTTCGGTACGCCGCTGTTCTGCCGCGAACTGAAGTACGCCGTGGCCATCTACTGCGCTGCGCTCGGCATGGCGTATTTCCTGCGCGGACGCGGCCTTTCTCGCATGGCGTCATACGGCGCGGGGCTTCTTCTCGCGTTCTGCGGGTACTGGTTCACGCTTTTCTCCGCCGGACATGGCGGGTGGTTTGTATGGATGACCTACGGAGTTTTTGCATTTGGTCTCATCGACCGCGCGGTTTCCGGAGGGAAGATTCGCCATTGGCTGCTTCTCGGCCTTGTCATTGCTTGGGGTAGCTTCCATCAGCCAGACCTCTGGCTGATGTTTACTGCCTTCACGGGGGCTTATTTCGTCTTCTGCGTCGCCGTGGAGAGACCTTCGCCGAAGCCGCTTCTTTTGGGCGTCGCCGTTTCCGCAGTTGTGTTCGCACTAGTGGGTTCTGCGTCCATTCGCTATGCCTTCGCCGAGTCTCTGGCAGGCCGTCAGAACCAGATTGCCGAGTCAAAGGGATCCTCTCTTTCCGGAGGAAAGGAGGTGGCGAACGACGATGAAGCGCGCTGGATATTCGTTACCAACTGGTCGTTGCCCCCGGCGGAGGCGGCCGAGTTTGTGGATTCGCGTGTAAACGGAGACACGAGTTGCCCGTTCGTTCTTTCTATCAACGGGCCGAAGGGGGTGCGTCCCTACGCTGGCGCTCTTGGGCGCCCTTACAAGGCAAAGCAGGGCAACTATCGCCAGCATTCGCTCTATGTCGGCTGGGTGACGTGTTTGTTGGCTTTCGCAGGAATCGTCTTGTCGATGATTCGACCACCCAACCATTCAACATCTCGACCATCCAACCATTCAATCGTCGTCTTCTTCGCTGTCGCAGCAGTCTTCTTCTTTCTGCTTTCGCTGGGTCGCAACTGCGGGTCATTGTATCGTCTCATCTACGTGTTGCCCTTTGGCGACAGCATGCGCGCGCCGGTGAAGTGGCATCACCTGACCGAGTTCTGCCTTTGCGTCCTGGCCGGTTTTGGAATTTCGGTTGCCGGACGCTGGCTTGACGCATTTGCGAAGGGGAATGCCAGGCTTGCGCTTTCGTTCAAGTGCGCGCTTGTCGCGCTCGTTTTCTGGGGCGCTGCCGATCTTGCCGTTGAAGCACGTCGATTCTGCGCGCCCGTCGATTATTCAAAGGCCGTCCGCTCCGGCTGCAAATCCGACCTGACGGTCCTGTCGCGCCGGCAGTTCCAGGATCCGGGGGTGGCAGAGGCGGTTCGCCTTGGGCGGATTGTCTCGGTCGCCAGTTGGCTCGGCAATCCCGACGCGTATCTTGTGCAGTACCTGGAGCCAATGAAGCCGGCGTCGCCTGCTAAGCCGAAGCCGCTTCCACTTGCGCTTGGCATCGTATCGGTTCTTTCCGCCGTCATAGCGGCTGGCGTTGCAGTTTCCAGGAGGTTCGGCGCGACGGTCTTTGGTGAGCCTGGTTCTGTGGCGGAGGCGGCGCCGTGAACAAGTTCGTCTCTGCCGTCGCGTCGGTCCTTGAAATGGACGAAGTAGGTCTTGGCTTTGCGTTCCGCGACGCTCCTGGCTGGTGCTCGCTTCAGGCGTTTGGTCTGCTCGTGCTTCTCGAGAACGACTGGGGCGCGCCGGTCTCGCTCGACCGTTTCGAAAAGCTCGAGACCGTGCGCGACCTCTATCGTGAGGCGTTCCTCGCGTTCGCGGCCGGCATATTCAAGGTGCCGCGCCAGTCCCTTTGCGGTGAGACGTCGTATGGATCGATTCCGGAGTGGGATTCCGTCGCGCACATAAAACTTGCAATGGAGGCGGAGAGACGCTTCGGCGTCTCGTACGACATCGGGCAGATACCGCTCATGAAGACTCTTGACGATTTCCTTGTCTAAACAAACCACCCAACTACCCAACCACTTAACCACCTAACTACCATGGCGAAATTGCATCTTGGCGTTCTCGGATCCGGAGCAGGGTCCAACATGCAGTCGATTGTTGACGCGATAGAGGCCGGCACCCTCGATGCCGAGATAAAGCTCGTGATCGCAGACGTTTCCGATGCGAAGATACTCGAGCGGGCAGAGCGGCACGGTATCGAAGCAGTCTATCTCGACTGCGCGCCGTGGAAGACCAAGCTCGAGGGCCCTGCGGAGGACAGGTGCATCGAACTTCTCAGGAACGCCGGCGTAGACACCGTGGTGCTCGCGGGTTTCATGCGCATCGTGAAGCCGAAGCTTCTCGCGGCATTTCCCGACAGGGTACTCAACATCCACCCGGCCCTGCTTCCGGCGTTTCCTGGCGTGCATAGCTGGACGCAGGCCCTCGACTATGGATGCAAAGTCGCCGGTGTCACGGTGCATTTCGTGGACGCCGGGACGGACTCCGGCCCGATCCTTGTCCAGAAGTGCGTGCCAGTCCTTGAGGACGACACGCCAGAGAGCCTGCATGCCCGCATACAGGTGCAGGAGCACATCGCATATCCAGAGGCGTTGCGCATAGTCGCTGGCGGCGCGTACAGGATCGAGGGCAGGAGGGTGCGTCTGTGAAGATTGCAAGCCTCATAGACCATACATTCCTCAAGCCGGCCGGAGACCGCGGCGCCGTCGCTAAACTTTGCGCCGAGGCCGCGAAGTACGGTTTCGCGTCGGTATGCGTGAACCCGGCCGAGGTTGTATCGGCCGCGCGGGCGCTTCGCGGAACCGGTGTCGCCGTCTGCACCGTGGTGGGTTTTCCCCTCGGGGCAGGGACGAACCGTGCGAAGTGCTTCGAGGCGATGGACGCGATAGAGTCGGGCGCCGACGAACTCGACCTGGTCGTCAACCAGAGGCTTCTCAAGTACGCTCCGTCGGCATGCGAGGCGGAACTCCTCCAATGGGTGCGCACATGCCGCACGTTCAGGAGCGATGCGGTTCTCAAGTTGATACTCGAATGCTGCAACCTGACGAAGGGCGAGATCGCGAAAGGCTGTGTGATTGCGAAGAAGGTCGGGTTCGATTTCGTGAAGACCTCGACGGGGTTCGCGTCCGGCGGTGCGACAGTTGCGGACGTGCGGCTCATGCGCAAGACGGTGGGCCCGGAGATGGGCGTGAAGGCCGCGGGCGGCATACGCGACTACGAGACCGCCCTCGCTATGGTCAAGGCCGGCGCGAACCGCCTGGGCTGTTCGGCCGGTGTGTCCATCGCCATAGAAGAGGCCCGTCGCGGAGAATGACCGTGGAATTCTCGGAACTAGTCGAACGCACGCTGGACGAGTGCCTGCCCGCAGCGGGGACGAGGCCGGCGGCGCTTTGCGAGGCGATGCGGTACGCCGTCGGCTCCGGGGGCAAGAGGCTTCGCCCGCTCGTTTGCCTGAACGCGGCAATCGCAGTCGGCGGAAGGGCGGAGGACGCAAGGCATCCCGCCGCCGCGATAGAGATTCTGCACAACTACACGCTCATCCACGACGACCTTCCGGCGATGGACAACGACGTCGAGCGCCGAGGGAAGCCGACGGTCTGGAAGAAGTTCGGCGAGGCGGAGGCGATCCTCGCGGGCGACGCGCTGCTCGCGCTCGCGTTCCGCGTCGCGGCGAAGGCGCCGCGCAATGCCGACGCGGTCGTCGAGGCGCTGGGCGATGCCGGCGTCGGCGTCGTCCTCGGTCAGGCGGACGAGCTTTCCGCGATGCGTGGCGGGGCGTCGGGTAGCGCGACGGATGACGATTTCGCGTACCGCCGCAAGACGGCGGACCTGTTCGTCGCGGCGGCGGCCATGGGGGCGCTTGCGGCCGGGGGAAGCGCCGCGGACGTGGCGCGCCTGCGCGAGTACGCGTTGCGGTTCGGGCTCGCCTTCCAGTACGCGGACGACCTTGCGGACGGTGATGGATTGTTCACGCGCGAGACGGCGGAGAGCCGTGTCGCGGAGCACGCGGAGGCGGCTTTAGCCGCGCTCAGCGGGCTCCCGGGTGACGTCTCGTTTCTGGAAAGCCTGGCGAAAAGGGTCGCGTCCCCTTGTGGCTTTCGCGGTTTTCGGGTATAATACGGAATAGCAATGACCAGCAACGACGAATATGTTCTTCAGCTGCTTACCGAGCGCGGCTATCTGACGGCCGAGCAGGTAGAGGCGGCCGCCGGATCGATGAAGGCGGAAAACGAGACAACGCTCGACGTCCTTGTCGCGGGCGGAGTGCTCGACGAAGACACCGTGCTAGGCACGGTGGCCGACCAGTTCGGCTTAAAGTACTGCCATGTAGACGCCGATGCGATAAATCCCGAAGTGACGAAGGAGATACCCGCCGACATCGCGAAGAAGTACGGCGTGGTGCCTATAGTCGCCGGCGAGGAGTCCGTCACCGTGGCGCTTCTCGACCCGATGGGCTACGATGCGGTGGATTCGCTCCGGTACGTGCTGCGCGGCAAGGACGTGGAGGCCGTGCTCTGCCCGCTTGCGGAAGTGCGCTCGGCCCAAGCGAAGCTCTATGCCGACGCAGGCGCCGCCGACGTTACGACGAGGGACGAAGACGGCCTCGGCGACGACGTCGCCGCAGGCGACGACTCCGCAGTCATCAAGCTCGCGAACATGATCATCACGACGGCCATCAAGATGAAGGCGTCGGATATCCACATCGAGCCGATGGAGAAGGAGTTCCGCGTCAGGTATCGCATCGACGGCGCTTTAAGGAAGATGGACTCGCCGCCGAAGCGACTCCAGGGCGCGATTCTCTCGCGCTTCAAGATCATGTCGAAGATGAAGATCTCGGAAAAGCGCATCCCTCAGGACGGGCGCATCCAGATCTCGGTGGGCGGCAAGGACCTCGACCTGCGCGTTTCGTCGGTTCCGACGAACCACGGCGAATCAATCGTCATGCGTATTCTCGACAAGTCGAACCTGTCGCTTGGTTTGCCGCAGCTCGGCTTTCTCTCCGACGACCAGACGACGTTCGAGCGCCTCATAAAGCTGCCGGACGGCGTCGTGCTTGTCACAGGGCCGACGGGCTCCGGCAAGACGACGACTCTCTACGCCTGCCTTGGCCAGATCAACACGCCGGACAAGAAGCTCATTACCGTCGAAGACCCTGTCGAATACCAGATGAGCGGCATCAACCAGGTGCAGGTCAACAAGGACGTCGGCCTCGACTTCTCGGCGGCGCTGCGCTCAATCCTCCGACAGGCGCCGAACATCGTGATGATCGGAGAAATCCGCGACGCCGAGACCGCCGATATAGCGATGGAAGCGGCTCTCACGGGCCACCTCGTGTTCTCGACCCTCCACACCAACGACGCGCCGTCGGCGGTGACGCGACTCCTCGACATTGGCGTTAAGCCGTTCCTCGTTGCGTCCGCTCTGCGCGCGGCGATGGCCCAGCGACTCGTGCGCGCCATCTGCGAGAAGTGCAAGGAGTCCTACACCCCGACCGACCGCGAGCTCAAGATGCTCACCGGCCTCGCGCAGGGGGCGATGAATGCGCAGGTCCCCGACAAGATGTACCACGGCACTGGCTGCGACAAGTGCGGCAAGACCGGCTACAAGGGGCGAAAGGGCATATTCGAGATATTCAAGGTCGACGACACGATCCAGCGTCTTATTTTCGACCATGCGCCCGCCACGCTCCTCCGCCAGAGGGCGAGGGAGATGGGCATGCGCACGCTCCGCGAGGACGGCATGCTGAAGGTGGCGTCCGGCATGACGAGCCTTGCCGAGGTCCTCAGGGTGACCATGGGCGACGCAGATTAGTCGTTACTTGTTCAGTATAGATTGTAAGGAGAGTTGAAAAATGGACATTCACATTGAAGATCTTCTTCAGGCGACGATCGACGAAGGCGCGTCTGACCTGCACATCAGGGCGCACATGCCGCCGAAACTGCGCGTGCACGGCGAGCTTCTGCCGATAGCCGACGAGGAACTGACCGAGGAAGACTCGCTGAACCTCTGCCGCGAGATGGTTGCGAACTCCAGCGACCCCGACAAGATGGATGAGGTCGAGAAGAACGGCGGCGCCGACTTCGCTCTCGCCCATCCCGACGGGACGCGCTTCCGTGTGTCTATCTTCAAGGAGCGCAAGCGCTACGGCGCCGTGCTTCGGCAGATTCCTAGCACACTGATGACGATGGAGCAGCTGGGACTTCCGCCGGTTGTGAAGGAACTTCTCTTCAAGCCGCGCGGACTTATCCTCGTTACCGGCCCAACCGGCTCCGGTAAGTCGACGACTCTTGCGTCGATGCTCGACATCATCAACACCGAGCGCAACGTCCACATCATAACGATTGAAGACCCGATCGAATTCTACCACGTCTCGAAGAACTCGCTAGTCACGCAGCGCGAGGTCGGCGATGACGTGCCGAGCTTCGCCGAGGCGATTCGCCGCGCGCTCCGACAGGACCCGGACGTGATTCTCGTCGGCGAAATGCGCGACCTCGAGACGATAGCGGCCGCGATCACCGCCGCAGAAACGGGCCACCTCGTCTTTGGAACCCTGCACACCACCGGCGCGGCGGAGACGATCGACCGAATCGTCGACGCCTTCCCGATGAACCAGCAGGCGCAGATCCGCACGCAGCTCGCGGCGGGTCTCCAGGCGGTCATCTCGCAGATACTGCTGCCGAAGATCGGCCCCGATGGCCAGGTGCACGGCCGAGTCGCCGCGTTCGAGATCATGACGACGACGGACGCCATCCGCTCGCGCATCCGCGACAACAAGACGAACATGATCAAGTCCGACTTGCAGACGGGCGCGAAGTTCGGCATGCAGACCCTCGACTCGCACCTCACAAACCTCTACAAGCAGGGCCTCATCGCGTACGAGGAACTCATCACCAAGTCGCAGGACCCGGATTCCGTCGTCGCAAAGCTCAAGGAAGAAGGCTACGGTTCGTAATGGATCAGATTCTCCAGATACTAGTCCAGAACGGATACATCGACGAGGCCGGGGCGAAGGATCTCGCCGACCTCGCGCAGACCGAGTCCAAGACGACCCGGCAGCTCGTCATCGACCAGGGCATCCTCGACGAGGACTCGCTGCTAGCCGCCATGGCCGCATACCAGGACACCGAGGCGATAGACCTCGGCTCGATGACGCTTGACACCGAGGTGACGGAGGCGATACCCGCCTCCACGGCCAGGATGTACAACGTCTTCCCTGTCGCCGCCGACGACTCTTCGGTC
>Ga0310786_10006269_pt1 | contig 15873 bp, 11 predicted proteins | sample AusTroGonzalo_MG_FD_203881 | JGI IMG/M metagenome (GOLD analysis project Ga0310786, IMG submission 203881) | Bovine rumen microbial communities from tropical cattle in Woodstock, Queensland, Australia - Gonzalo_03 (v2) (version 2) | ecosystem: Host-associated > Mammals > Digestive system >... | reverse complement strand
CGGAAACATATTGGTTTCCGCCGGCCACCAATGTCCCACTAACGGTACCGCCGGATACAGTCTGCGTACCGCCTGACATAACTGTACTGTTAACTGTCGCACCGGCATACACATTTTGTGCGCCGCTGTTTAATGTGGCTTCCGTCACTGTTCCACCGGATACGTTTTGTGTGCCGCCATTGATTTGCGTGCTGGTAACATTACCGCCAATTACATCTTGTACACCACCAGACACACTCGTACCTGTCACCGTACCGCCGGAAATAACTTGCGAACCGGCCGCCAATAACGTACCGGTTACATTACCCGCAGAAACGGTTTGTATGCCGCCGGATATCGTGGTATCTGCTGCGCTACCATTGCTAATAATTTGGTTACCACCGGCTGCCACTGTGGCACTATTGGCCTTACCGTTGCTAGCCACCGTTTGCGTAGCACCGGAATTAATAACCGTGTTATTGGCCGTACCGCCGGAAACAACCGTTTGTGTACCGCCGTCGTTAAGAATAAAATTGGTAGCTGTACCACTATTCAGTAAAAAGGCCTCACCGTTTTGGTTGATCCCGGATACATACGTAGTGCCGCTGGACATAACCGTTACGTTAATATTCCCGCCAGACATTTGCGTCACATTATACACTTGCCCGTTAGATGACACTTGCAATATACCGCCGGAACTCACCACGGCATCATACGACACACCGCTGGCCGCAATCCATTGAATAGCGCCAGTGTTGATGGTAGTGGAAGTGGCACTGGCGCGTACACCCACACTTTGCACACCGCCAGACATTAAAGTCGTAGAAGTTGCAAGTCCATAAGATCCCAAGATCTGGCTACCGCCGTTATTGACAACCGTACTGGTAGCTAATCCAGAAATAACACTTTGCACACCGCCCGAATTAATTGTTATATTGGTAGCGGAACCGCGGTTCAAGTTTTGTAAGCCATCTCCATTAATGGTGACATTTTCCGCTAATCCCAAAGAGTTAATAATTTGACTACCGCCGTTATTAATCTCTACATTTGATGCATAAGCACCGCCACTAAGCATGCTTTGCACGCCGCCGCTTATCACAACATCCGTCGCAGATGCACTCTTCGAAAGCATTTGACTACCGCCGGTATAAATAGTGGCTCCATATACTTTCCCCCCACTAGATACCATTTGGCTACCGCCGGAATTTATTTCCGTATTGTAAGCATTTCCACCGGATTGCACAAACTGGCCGCCCGACACATACACCATGGTTCCGCTGGCCGCACCGCCCTTGGAAATATATTCTTTCCCGCGCGTAAGCAACGTGGTGCTGATAGTCGTACCACCGGAAAGAATATTCACCCTATCATCGGAGCCGCTTCCGCTCATCACCAAGTTAGAAGACGTAACCCCGGAAGACACATTAATCGTTCCCGCATAAGCATATGGCAGCATATTTTGCAATAACATCGCCGTAGCGGTGGCAGTATAAACCGCTTTGCGTCCGCCGCTATAAATGCGCGTCGGCCATGAATGGCCGGATACCACACAGGACGAAATAACCGCCGCACTGCGCGAACTGCAATAGTATTGTTCTAACTGTTGAATATATTCACTTGAATAAATGTCTTGTTGGGGTTGGTGATGTTTAGACATAATTACTCCTTATTTTTGTTTCTTGGGTGCTGTTAAATGGTGATCTTTCATCAAGCGGTCAATATGCCCGATGACTTGTTTACCCGTAATTAAACGGGTGCATTCATATTGGCGGTCCGTATTTTTAAAACGCGGACACCAGAAAAAATCGTAGTGATTAAAATCAAGCGTTGTGTCGTCCCAACAGCCGGTGCAGCCATGGGAGTTAAACACGCGGTAGGGCGTATAAAATTCGCAAATCGGCAATGTAAAACCGCTGATAAGCACTATCGGGATATGTGTACACCACGCCAACCACGTTAGACCGGATGAAAGTCCGATAAAAAAGTCGGCATGTTCCAGCAGTTCCACTCTTTCCTGCAAAGAAAGATTACCCGTAAAATCTTCCGCTCCGTGCGGCATACGATTCCACACATATTGATGACCTACGACGGGTTCTTTATCAATGCATAACACGCGGTAACCTAATTTTTTCAAATAGTCCACTACTTGTTCCCACCCATAGCCGTTATTCCAAAACTTGGCTTGCGAGCTGGATTTTGTGGCAATGCAGACATAGCGTTCTTTAATTTTGCGTTTGCTGCCCAGTTTCACTTTGGGGGCTTCTTCGCGCGGATCCACACCCAAAATATAACCAGCTGTTTTGTGTAAACCTACCTGGCGGAAATCAACCGGCTGGTGGGTATTATTGCGCTTAAAAAATAATCCCAGCATGTAACTGGCGTAGGGTTTTTCAAAACGGATTTTTCCGGGAAGTGATGTGAAAAATAAATTAGGATATTGCGCGGCAAACAAGTCGGCCAGGTTTTTGGCCATTGTCACTTCGGCCACACATTTATGTTTTTGTTGAAAACGGTCCGCATACGTCATCCAACCGATAATATCCCCCAGCGTACCGACGGGAAATTTAATTTGAACTTCTTTGCCTTTTAAATCTAACGTATGATCCAACACGGGTTTTTGTTCTCCACGCACCCACACACGAATACGGAACGGAACGTAATATTTTTTAGAACTGAGCACCCAACCTTCATCAGCGTCACAGGCAAAAATAATATTGTCGCTTTCAGCATCTTCCAACTGTACATGCCATTTCCCTTTAGGGAGCAACACACGTGCCCCATCGTTAAAATCAAAGCGGATACCCATGGGGCCTTCCTGCGTCGGAATGGCAGGGGCATTGATAATAAAAGGATTTTGGTTTACCGGAGCTGAGGCAGAAGATGCATTTTCATGCAACGCCGCAGCGGTTACGTCGGTGGGAGCAGAAGCTCCCGAACTAGCCGCTAAAGTGCCTTGGGTATTGGACGTAGCGGTTGATACAACTTCATTCGGATTTACAGTTGGAGATTTCATTTCGTTCATACTATTTTTCTCTATTCAAAAGAGGCAAAAACCCCTATTTTTATTATACATAAAAACGAAGGGAAAAATAACCCCTTTTTTACAATAGAAAATGTCTTAACAAAACCCCACAAAAATGGACGGTTTTTCTACCGTCCGTTTTTTATAAGTATAAAATCTTAAAACCGGTTCCTATACTCCAATCTTTACTATGCCAGTTCCCCCCTGCATGAGTACTCCCGTTAATATACAATGCCGTCCCGTGGTTGACCAGCGTACCGATTTCCACTTCCGGCACCAATTCTGCCTTGCCTGAATGACGATAGTCTTGGTAATAATAAGCGTTGGTTTGTATCCACCACTGATTGGCAGATAAATAACTGATATTCAAGCGAAAACGGCCGAAATTGATATCTTCTCGGTTGTCGTTCCCTATCACCGAAACATGGTGTTTGTAAGCGGCAGCCGTGTACCAATTTTCACTTAATTGCCACACCACAAACACAGAGGGCATAGCCTGTAATTTTCCGCTTCCCAAACGTTTATCGGTAGCTGTCGGCAAACTCAGTTCCATTTTAGCACCGGTTCCCAAATAGCCCACGGAGGACGGATCCACCCATGTAATAGCAGCTAATATATCCCCCAAACCATTGACCGATTTTGCCGGCGATTCATACCGTGCCAATGGAACTTCCGCCCCCCAGTTCCAATGGGCATTGATAATGCGGTATCCCTTAAACGTCATTTTTCCGGTGCTGATACTGCCGCTGTCATCTAGCACATCCAGCACAGGGTTTAATTCCAGTGATGTGATATTTTCGGTGGGAATAACACCATACTCATAATTTTTCTGTAATTGTCCCCAGCAAGGTAAGAAACTCAGCAACAACCCGCCTATTACGATACTTATCTTTTTCATATTTTCCCCCCTTAATGAAATTGCACGCTACCTGTCGGGCAGTGCATAAGTATTGTAATACTGTGCGGACAATTTGTCGCGCGGAAAAAAAGATTATTTGGGCAATAAAAAAAGGCTGCCGTAGCAGCCTTTTTAATTACCTTAAAACAACTTATTTGGAAAGATGTTTGGAAAGGTATTTGCTCATATCAAACATGCTGATTTGTTTTTTGCCTTCAAAAATGGGGGCCAATTTCGCATCAGCGTTGATCATGCGTTTGTTGGTAGCATCTTGTAAGCCGTTCTTTTTAATGTAATCCCACATTTTTTTGACAACTTCGGTGCGGGGCATGGCGTTATTGCCAACAACCGCTGCGAGTGCAGCACTGGGGGTTAAAGGGGCCATAAATTTTGCATTTGCTTTTGCCATAGTATTTCTCCTGATTTAAAATTTGTTTCTTTTATTGTAGTATATTTGGGGCCCTATTGTACATAGGACCCCATTTTATAGACGACAAGCAGGTTATTTGGTCACTAACACTTTGGGTGCGGCGGCCAAGACTTCTTTGGTGCAACCGGCTTCGTATTTCTTGAAGTTTTCAATGAACGATTGAGCCAACGATTGGTATTTAGCCATATATTCGTTTTTATCTTTCCACAAGTTCATCGGATTCAAGATTTCAGACGGTACACCTTCGCACGAAGTGGGGATTTGGAAACCGAATACAGGGTCGGTCACAAAGTTCACTTTGGCTAATTTTCCATCTAATGCCGCATTTAATAAAGCGCGCGTATATTTGATGCTGATGCGGTTGCCTACGCCGTAGGGACCACCGATCCAACCGGTGTTAACGAGCCAGCAATCCACGTTATGTTCTTGAATTTTCTTTTTAAGTAGTTCAGCATACACAGACGGATGCAACGGCATAAACGGCCCACCGAAACAGGTAGAGAATGTGCTGGTAGGTTCTTTCACACCTTTTTCCGTACCGGCTACTTTGGCGGTATAACCGCTGATGAAGTGGTACAGGGCCTGATCGGGGCTTAATTTAGAAATAGGCGGCATCACACCGAAAGCATCACAAGTCAAGAAAATGATATTTTTCGGGTGTGTGGCACGTTTGCTTTCCACTGCGTTATCAATGAAGTTCAACGGATAGCAGGCGCGGGTATTTTCGGTCAACGTATCATCATCTAAATCCAATTTGCCGGTTTGCGGATCAAACACGACGTTTTCCAACACGGTGCCGAAGCGTTGCGTGGTGGAGTAGATTTGAGGTTCGGCTTCTTTGCTCAAGCGAATGACTTTAGCATAGCAGCCACCTTCAAAGTTGAATACGCCTTCGTTATCCCAACCGTGTTCATCATCGCCGATTAAACCGCGGGTAATATCGGCCGACAAGGTGGTTTTACCGGTGCCGGACAAACCGAAGAAAATGGCACTGTCGTTTTTGTTACCAACGTTAGCAGAGCAGTGCATGGTCATGATGCCTTTTTGCGGCAAGAGGAAGTTCATGATCGTGAACAGAGCTTTTTTGTTTTCTCCGCCGTATTCGGAACCAATAACGAGTACCATTTTTTTGGCAAAGTTAATCAAAATAGCCGTTTCGGAAACGGTACCGTCGGTGGCCGGATCCACTTTCATTTTCGGCAAGCAGATGAGCGTAAATTCCGGTACGAAAGTTTTCAATTCGTTAGCGGCCGGTTCAATGAACATATTTTTGACAAACATGTTAGACCAAGCACATTCGGTAATTGCGCGTACTTTCAAGCGGGAATTTTCGCTGGAACCTACATAGGCATCGCGGACAAAGAGATCTTTGTCTGCCACATATTTTTGTACTTTGGCGAAAATTTTATCAAAGTATTCCGCTTTAATACCTTTATTGCTTTTGCAATAAAAGAGTTTTCCTTCTACTTCGGGGGTTTCCACAAAATAGCGGTCGTTGGGGCTACGGCCCGTATGTTTACCGGTGCTTACGCACAACGGCCCGCCGTAGACAATATTGCCTTCTTCGCGGGCTAAGGCTTCTTGATACAAAGCAGGCGTAGAATAGTTCCAATAAACGGTTTTATTGGTTTTGATACCGGCATTTTCTAAGCCGAAATCAGGCTTCAAATAATCCGGAGTTGCATTGATTGTTTTCATGTTAATTCCTCTTACTAATTTATCCCCGATTGACTATCGTTCGGAGCGGTTTTTTCAAGCGCAGCGGCTATGCGGCGGACACCTTCTATAATAGAAGCTTGGTCCGCGCAAAAACTGATGCGCAAGTACCCTTCCGCGCCAAACGCGTTGCCGGGCACTACGGCCACTAGGGCTTTTTCCAACAAAAACTGCGCTAGATGAACAGAAGAAGCGTCATAGTGGCTGAAATCTGCAAAAGCATAGAATGTTCCCGCCGGTTTTATTACCTGCACATGTGGAATACGTGCCAATTCCGCCAGTAACACATCGCGGTTGGCTTCTAATTGCTTTCGTAATTCCGAAATACAACCTTGGTCCCCGTTCAGGGCAGCCACGGCAGCAGTTTCGGACAAATCGCTATTGCAAGACGTGCTTTGCGCTTGCATACGGCCCATAGCGGCTATTAAATCTTTGCGAGCACAAACTGCCCAACCAATCCGCAAGCCGGTTAAACCGTATAATTTAGATACGCCGTTGATGATTACTAAGTGCTGTGCATCAGTGGCATACGCACACGGATTAGGCACCGTGTTGCCGTCAAATACCAACTGGTGGTAAATATCGTCCATCACTAAAAATATATTTTTCCGCTCAGTATATTCAACTAATATTTTAATAAAATCAGCACTGAAAATTTGTCCTGTCGGGTTGCAGGGGCTGTTGATGATAATGGCCTTGGTGCGGGGTGTGACAGCGGCTAAAATTTCATCTGCCGTTACCTGCACTTTATTTGCCGGTCGTACCACCACCGGTGCACCACCGCATAGTTTTACCATTTCCGGATAACTCACCCAATACGGTGCCGGAAAAACAACCTCATCGTCCTTATTAACAGCCGCTAATAAAAAATTAAACAAAGCCTGCTTGGCACCTGCGGAAATAATCACTTGGTCCGCCGCGTATGCACGCCCATAATATTTTTGGGTATAGGCAAGCGCGGCTTCTTTCATAGCAGGTGTGCCAGACGAAGGTGTATATTTAATACGGCGCGAACTCGCTTTTTGCAATAAAGCATCTACGGCACTTTGCGGGGCCGGATAAGACGGTTCCCCGCCACCCAGTTGAATAACCGGACGACCGGCGGCTTTTAACGCGCGGACCTGTGCATTGATGGCAAGTGTAGGCGAATCTGCAATCTGCTGAGCACGAGCACTTAGTATAGCGGCCATATTTTCCTCTATACATATTTTAGCATTAAAGGGCAATGCGAAGCAAAAAAATGATTTTTTTGCCGGACGACTACCCGCGCCGGCAAAAAGTTTGATATAATAGAAATAGGTTTTGTAGCCAGCCACTCGGCGGCAAGACAATTTGGAGAGGTGTGTGAGTGGTTGAAACAGCAGGTCTCGAAAACCTGTAAACCGCAAGGTTTCGAGGGTTCAAATCCCTCCCTCTCCGTTGAATTTAAGGGCTCCTTGCTGGGAGCCCTTACAATTTAGCAGGAATCTGAATCCTAATAAAATAAAACCCCGCTAAATGTGGGGTTTTATTTTATAGATAAACTATTCTTATATCCTTATAAACTTTATCAACTATGCCGACCGGGCTTTTGGCGACTACGAGTATTCTTTTCGGGAGATTGCACACTAATGTCTATCGGAGCAATCATCCTATCAGCTAGGACTGCCGCATAATCGTCAGCACTTCTTCCACTCTTATCCCGCGCTTGCGGGTTCTCTGTAAGAGGACGTAAAATATTCGCAATTTGCTGACAATTTTTCCAAATATTTTGGGCCTTTTGAGGTTTACTATGCAATAAAGCATCATCTGCACCTAAACACAAACCCGCGCCCATTAGCGGTGTCCAGCCTCTCTCGTTAGTAGTATTTACATTGGCTCCTTTTTCAAGCAATTGCTGCACGATATCCACATACCCATAAGTAGCCGCTATCAACAAAGGGGTAAACATATTCGTACGAGAGGGCTTTTCTAACAAAGCCTGATGTTCCAGTAACCACGATACCATTTGTGTATCTCCACGGAAAACCGCCAAAATAAGCGGGGTATCTCCGTTGTCTACATACTGATTCAAATCTACTTCATACGATGCCAATGTTTCCATCATTTTTATTTGGGGCACTCTCTTGTGTGTATAGGCATTGATGGTCATAAACAAGACACGCCCCGCGCTGACACCCGGCTTAGGAATATACTCTCCGTTTTGCACAAGAGATTGTATAGTATCATAATCTTGCTTAAATAGTGCCAAGCTAACAGGATTAATCAATTTATCTTCAAAATCTTTATCATCCGGCCAATATTTATAACTATCATAATCAGCCGTTGCGGAAACGCGAAATCTCAAATCGTACTGATAAAAGGGATCTTGTTGAGACATCTCCTGTTGTAAGTCTTGCTGTGTTTGTGCAGGATCAAATTTATGATTGGCAATCGCTGCATTTCCAAATAAGCATACCACACTTAAAAATATGAGATATTTTTTCATAACATTATTTCCTAGTTGATTTTTCCATTCTACACTTTCCCACTCATTTTCGCAAGCGAAAACGCTGTACTACGTGCAACAAATTTCCTGATTTTATAAAACGACACAAATACCAAATAATAACGAAAACCCAATCAACATCATTAGCGGGGTATCCATAGAGTGGGGCGCAAAGGCTTCGGACAAAGTCATAATCGGCGGAAATAATACCATAGCCGCCCAAAACTCTGCCGGTGTTGCAAACTGGGTTCTGTACACCAGCAAAAACAACATCGCAAAGAAAAATACACACGCGCTACCTGCATAAGAGCGCACATAGCGGTGCTTCAAATTCCACGACGGAACCACATATTTCTTTTTACCTAAATAGGTACCGACCGGTTCGGCAAACCCATCTCCAATTGCAACCGTAAACACTACCACAGCCGCTAAGGTGGGCAAATGCAAATACGTTTCAAACACTTGTTTGAATATTGTAATCAGCAACAAGCCCGGCAACATATTCCCAAGCACAATCCATTTGAGTGTATTAGGACGGTCTTCTACTCTATCCAGCGAGTTGAACTGTAACATAAAAAAAGTAGAACGTTCCCGTATGGGTTTGATCAAAACTAAAAACATAAACAGCACAAACAAAGATTCCCACAAGTGCGGCAATATACCCAACGGTTCTGTCGGCGGACTGAGCAAAGGCACTAAATACGCCGCAAAATGTTGTATTTTGCGCGTATAATTGACTTTGAACCATTTATTTTTGGGTGTAGTGATATATCCTTTATCGTCCACATCACAATAGTGGCGACATAACATTCCACCTCCCAACGCTAAAAGCATCATCACCGCCAGTTTAAAACACATCCGCAAGAAAAAATCTTTGGCTTCAAAAAGATGCGGGTCGTAAATGAAGGTAGCACCCAACAATATCGCAAATAAAACAAGCCACAAAATCAAAAATTGCAAATCAAAAGTTTTTGTCCATTTTTCATTATAATTACCCGCAATTTCTCCGGGCATTAAGACTTTTTGATTCATAAAATTTCCTCTTCAAAATCTTTTTTACATTATATAAATTATGAAACGCTGATGTTGTGTCTCGCTTTCTTCTGATACATTTAACAACGTCGATGGTCAACGTCTCTGCCGTTGTTAGTCAAAAAACCCGCCTTTATTTCAAAGGCGGGTTTATACAAAACTACACAAGATAATCAGCGGATAAAATGCGTGGGCTGCCATTCTTCTTTTTCGGGAAGGCCTATTTTTTCTTTGCCCAAGGCAATACTTTTTACCAAAAACGCCATATTCCGTGCCAAGGTACGCATAGTTTGCAAACCTTCCGCATCTTGTGCTGCTTCCCCTGCTTGGCGTCCGTGCACGCTGTTCCAATACTGGGAAGATACCACCGGCATACCGCTGATGGTAAAGTATTTATTCAACTGGTCAAACGCGGCCGAACATCCGCCACGACGAGCCACCACTACTGATGCCCCCACTTTCATAGTTTTATCAAAATGAGTACTGAAAAATAACCGATCCAACACGGCTACAAGCGTTGCATTGGCAGCAGCATAATAAACCGGAGTAGCCACCACCAACCCGTCAGCATGTTTGAATTTAAGTGCCAACTGGTTGACGATATCCTCAAATACACAGCGTCCCTTTGTTTTGCACGTTCCGCACGCAATACATCCCCGTACCGGCAAATGCCCCACCTGTACCGTTTCCGTTTCTATCCCTTGTGCAACTAACGTATTGCTAAGTTCCTCTAACGCTAAGGCCGTATTGCCCTTTGCATGAGGACTGCCATTCAACAATAAAATTTTCATTATTTTCCCCCTCTTTATTTTTTCTTAGCGGCTTCTACTAATAACCGCAATGCTTTATCTGCCGCACGCCCGATATTTCGCTCTCGCGTGCGGGAAAAAGTAAATTTTTGTGCCGTTGCTCCGTCAGGTCCCGCCCATGCAATCCACACTGTACCCACCGGTTTTTCTTCACTGCCGCCGTCCGGGCCGGCCACCCCGGTAGTTGCTACGGTATAATCGGCACCCGTCAGACGGCGCACACCTTGCGCCATCTGCAAAGCCACCGGCTCACTGACGGCTCCGTATTGTTGCAAATCTTCACTTTGTACGCCAAGTACTTGTTCTTTAACAATATTGGCATACGCAATCACTCCACCCAAAAAATATGTAGACGCGCCCGGCTCGCTCGTGAGCAAATGGGCAATCATCCCGCCGGTACAACTTTCCGCACACGCCACGGTCTTTCCTGTTTGGCGCAGCTCGTCCAGCAGGGTTTGCAAATCTTTTGTCTCGCCACTTTCAAGCACATAATGCAACCCTTGTAACACTTGCTGCAATTGTGCAAAATAAACATCGGCTTGTTCCGCTGCCGCGCCCGTGGCCGTCAAACGCAAACGCACTAAATTCACCGACGGTAAATATGCCAGTTTGAGACCGGAAGGAAGACTTTGCTCAAACGCCACTAGACGCAAAGCCAAATCGGACTCTGTAATATCGTGTACGGTCAGCAAACGATATGTTAAATTCAAATCGGTAAATGTTTTTTTCAGACGAGGCAACACTTCTCGCGTAAAAATGGTTTCCATTTCAAACGGCACTCCCGGCATGGAGACTAATACTTTGCCGTCTTTTTCAAACCACATACCACAAGCCGTTCCTTTGGGGTTATACAACGGAATACAATTTCTGGGTAACACAGCTTGCATTTGATTGTATGCATTTAGAGAAGATAATGGTTGCGCAAACAAATCTTGCAACCAGCCGGTGGCCGTTGCATTTCTTTCTAGCGTCGTACTAAAAAAATCGGCCAATGCTTGCTTGGTCACATCATCTTTCGTTGGTCCTAAACCACCCGTAATAAAAAAGGCATCCGCTTTATTCCACACATCTTGCAAACAAGAAATAATTGCTTCCTGTGTATCCGCCACCGAGCGCATTTCCACTGTTTCTGCGCCCAGGCGCGTCAACTGCTGGGCCATAAAGCAGGAATTACTATCCGCTATCTGCCCCAATAAAATTTCATCACCAATTGTAATTACTATTGATTTCATACCATTATTGTAACACTTTCTTTCCATCCCGTACACACCCCACAAATTGATATAATATAAATAATGAAACCAAACCCCTGGGCATTATTACCGTTAGGTGTCTTTTTATTTACCTACACCGTTGCAAATATCTCCGCCGGCGACTTTTACAAAATGCCGCTGACGGTAGCATTTATTATTGCTGCCGTCGTGGCACTGATCCCTCACCGGGGTAAAACTTTGTCCGCCCGCATAGAAGAATTTTGCCGCGGCAGTGCCAACCCCAATATACTGCTGATGATTTTGATTTTTATTTTAGCCGGTGCGTTTGCCCAAACGGCACAAGCCATGGGCGCGGTAGAAGCCACCGTTCAATTAACATTAGCTCTGCTTCCCCAAAAACTGCTGACGGCCGGACTGTTTGTAGCAGCGTGCATTATTTCTCTTTCGGTGGGAACTTCTGTGGGAACGATTGTCGCGTTGACACCGGTAGCCGCAGGGCTTGCCCAGCAGACCGGCATTCCCGTGCCCCTGATGGCGGCGGCCGTTATCAGTGGGGCCATGTTTGGAGATAATCTCTCTGTCATTTCAGACACAACTATTGCCGCCACCCGCACCCAAGGTTGTGAAATGGCCGATAAATTCAAAACCAATTTACGCATGGTGATCCCGTTTGCGTTTTTAACTTTCATTTTATATATGCTCACCCCGTACAATCCGGCTGATTCTTTACCGTCGGCCCCTATCGCATGGCTCAAAGTAGTGCCGTATGCCGCCGTACTTGCAGCGGCATTGAGTGGCATGAATGTATTGCTAGTGTTGCTGTGCGGTACACTTTTCTGCGGCCTGTTAGGACTTGGATTGGGAACCTTTGACGGATGGGGCTGGGCCGGTGCGCTTAACACCGGCATACAAAACATGGGTGAACTGATTATTGTTTCTCTGCTCGCCGGCGGGATTTTAGAAATGATTCGCCTGAACGGCGGGTTGGAGTGGCTTTTATCGCAGACAAAAAGACATATTCACTCCCGCAAAGGAGCCGAGTATGGCATGGCGGCGCTGGTCAGTTTTGCAAACCTCTGCACTGCCAATAATACAATTGCACTTATTATCACCGGCCCGATGGCCAAAGATATTGCCGGGCAATTTCACATCTCGCCCAAACGCGCGGCCAGCTTGTTAGATATTTTTTCCTGTGTAGTGCAAGGGTTACTTCCTTATGGTGCCCAACTGCTTATGGCCGCCGGTCTGGCGGATGTGTCCCCGCTGGCGCTGATGCGCTATTTGTACTATCCTTATTTGCTGGGGTTGGGTGCTTTGGTAAGCATTTGGATTGGCTTTCCCCGTGCAAACACCCGTTAACCCCTTTTCTGTTTTACCAAAAACGTTGCGGACGATGACGGTCAAAACCGCGCGGCGCCTTTGGCGGTAAGACACGTCTGGGTGCCGGCGCTTTGGCATAATGATGCGGCGCAGGATGTCTGTTTATTACGGGAAACATATACGTCGCATGCAACTGTCCTTGCGGCGTAAGGGTTGCACAACAGGCACCCAAGAGTAACAAACTGCTTGTGAGCAAGAGTAGTTTTTTCATATTCAGCACCTCCTTTCATTTATATAAACCTGTTGATTCTCTTTTTATTGCAAGTCACTAAATTGATATAATGTAAATATATGGAACAGGAAACAACAACGGATACTTGGACTAAAACCAAAGCGGTAGCAAAAAACACGCTCCGGAAATACTTTTTATTTCTATTGCGTTTGACGCCGCACCAAAACATAGCCCAAACCGTATTATCATATACCTTCATCGGTACGGTGCTATTGTCGTTGCCGTTTATGAATACGGTAGACGTATCGTTTATTGATAATTTATTCACAGCCGCGGCAGCCGTTTCCACGTCAGGATTAAACTCGGTTAACTTTGCAGATTCATACACTTTTTTAGGCAAACTAATCGTACTGATTTTAATTCAAATCGGCGGGGTAGGATACATGACGTTTTCGTCTTTCATTTTCTTATCTATTTCCCAAAAGCACCGTTTGCGCCACCACCAACAGGAAAATTTGGAAGCCGAAGTTTCACTACCCAAGACATTAACACTAACCGATTTTTTATGGGCCGCTATGCTGTTTACTTTTGTGGCGGAATCTATCGGTGCAATGGTTCTTTTTAATTATTTCCGCCAGCATGATTTTTCTATTTTTAATGCAGCTTGGTACAGTATCTTTCACAGTGTGTCTGCTTTTTGTACGGCGGGTTTTTCATTATGGAATAACAGTTTGGAACCCTTTGCCGATGACACGACCATGAACTTTGTTATCGCGGCACTGGCATTAGCCGGCTCTATGGGTTTTATCGTAGTTACTGACGTATTTAACTTTATTCGCCGCAAAACCCAGCAAATATCCCTGACCACCAAAATCATCGTACTGACAACGATGGCACTCTTGTTTTTTGGTACCTTGGTTTTATTTATCACCACCCCCGGTCTTACATTGCTGGAAGCATTTTTCCAATCGGTGGCGGCAGTGACCACGGTAGGCTTTAACACAATGCATATTGGGTTAATGTCGTCTTGCTCGTTGCTCATTTTAATGTTACTGATGAGCATTGGCGGTTCACCGTCCGGTACGGCCAGCGGTATCAAAACAACCACCTTTGTCAGCGTACTGGCCATTACAGTGGCCCGTTTACGAATGCACAAACATGTGGAAATTCTCGGTCGCCGCTTGCCCATTGTCCGTCTTTACACAGCCACTTCTACTGTGCTGCTTTATACATTTTTCCTATTCATTAGTATTTTCTTGCTAACATGGACAGAACACTTCCCTTTTTTGGCCTTAGTGGTGGAAGCCAATTCCGCGTTGAGCACTGGCGGTCTTTCCACCGGTATCACGGGTGATTTGACCGTATGGGGTAAACTAATTTTGATTGCCACCATGATTGTCGGCCGCATTGGTGTCATGACATTTGGCATTGCTCTAACGTCTGCCGAAGATGATGACGAAGAACATAAACCGGTCAAAACAGAAGATGTAGCTATTTAAAACATACTATGAAATTCTATTTAATCAGCCTCGGTTGCCCGAAAAATTTAACCAACAGCGAAGAATTTTCCGCCCGCTTAATTGCCAAAGGGCATACGCTGGTGTTTTCCCCCGATCAGGCCGATCATATCATCATTAACACGTGCGGGTTTATTGCTTCGGCCGTCAAAGAAGCCAAAGAAGAAATCCGCCAAGCCTTGGTTTTAAAACAACAAGGCGTTGTACAAAAAGTGTCGGTTACCGGTTGTTTGGTGGAACGATTTAAAGAACAGGTAGCCAAAGAATTTCCACAAATAGATACCGTCTTTTCCATCGCGGCCCAAGGACAAATCGAACAAGTGCTCGCCGAACGCGGCACCCACTTGTTACCACTACCGCAACAACTCTGTTTACCGGAATATAAAATGAGCCTCACCGCGCCGCATACGGCTTACCTGAAAATTGCTGACGGTTGTAATAACCGCTGCGCGTACTGCACGATTCCTTTTATCCGCGGGGGCTACCGCTCTAAACCGATGGAAGATATCGTCCGGGAAGCAAGGTTGATGGTACAAAACGGAGTGAAAGAAATCTCTTTAATTGCACAGGATACTACGTCTTACGGAATGGATTTATACCACAAAGTGCAGTTTGTACCGCTGCTGGAAAAATTATTGAAAATCCGCGGCTTGGGACGTCTGCGCATTATGTACGCCTATCCACACCGCGTCACTAAAGAACTGGCCCGTTTAATCGCGTCTACTGATAAAATTTTCCATTATTTAGATATACCGCTCCAACACATTGCCGATCCTGTTTTAACACGCATGAACCGCCATTGTGACAGCCACCAAATCCGCAAAACGCTGGATATGCTCAAACAGGAAATACCGGACATTTCTTTGCGTACTAATTTTATTGTGGGGTTTCCGGAAGAAACGAAAAAAGATTTTAATGAACTGAAAAAATTTGTGAAAGAATACGAGTTTGACAACGTCGGTATTTTTGAATATTTCCGCGAGAAAGGCACCACCGCTTACGATATGAAACAAATTCCGGCCGCGGTAAAACATACGCGTGCCGCCGAATTGGTGGAAGTGCAAAGCCGCGTGATTGACCGCCTGAATAAACGTCTTGTCGGCACGGTGCTGGAAGCGATTGCCGATGCCCCTTTGCGGGGCCGCACCTACAAAGACGCACCTGATATCGATGGGAACGTCTCCTTCACTCAACCGGTACAACCGGGCCGCATTTTTAAAGCACGTGTCGTCTCTGC
>Ga0310786_10006268_pt1 | contig 15874 bp, 13 predicted proteins | sample AusTroGonzalo_MG_FD_203881 | JGI IMG/M metagenome (GOLD analysis project Ga0310786, IMG submission 203881) | Bovine rumen microbial communities from tropical cattle in Woodstock, Queensland, Australia - Gonzalo_03 (v2) (version 2) | ecosystem: Host-associated > Mammals > Digestive system >... | reverse complement strand
ACAGCGCGTGGGGGCTAAGTTGCTGCCTGAGATTTACGAGAACATCACCACCGCTGACCAGTACGAACTGTTAGAGATGAACCGCATCAGCGGATTTGTCGACCGCCAGCGCGGTACAGGACGTCCCACCAAGAAAGACCGTCGCCAGATGGATGCTTTCGTGGGGCCCTCTCTCGAAAGTTTCGGCGACTGGGACGATTTCGATTTTGACGAAGACTAATTATAAGAAGAACAGACACAATGAAAAGAGTAACAGTTTTAGCAAATATCATGGTTGCGCTGACAGTCGCAACCGGTCTTACTTCCTGCTTGAAGGACGAAGACCCCTACAGCGCGGGGTTCCAGTTTTCGAGACCCACCAACGTGCGTACCTATCTCTATGCTAACACCAGCACCGACTCATTGGAGATGCTGTGCCTCGGTCCTTGGCAGATTACCAGCGACACTCCTGAGGCCACTTGGTGTACGCTTGACGAGATGAAGGGCGTAGGCAGTTCCATCTATTGCTTTGGCGTACACTTCAAGCCGAACACGACGGACAATGCCCGTCTGGCGCAGTTCACTATTACCGACACGAAGCATCCTGACGATGCCCGTTCCTCGTGGCAGTACGTGCAATACGCCACTCGCGGCGACGGTTCCTTCGGTACAGCTGCTCTGGTAAAAGGCATCACGTCGAGCGACGGTTGGACGGTCAGCATCGGCTACGACGAATTGTGCCGCCCCGTACAGATGCGTGTAAAGGGTCCTGAGACCAATGCCTTGAACTACACCATGAAATATAACGATACATCAAAGCTACTGACCGTCAACACCAACAACGGCGAAATGACGGGCACGATGGACAACGGCTACCAGACGGAGCGACTCATAGGTGGTGGCGACACCATCGGCTATACCCCGCAGTACTATTCCAACGGAGTGGAGATGTCTATCAACTACGCTTTCAACTACGTGGCCTCCAGCATCCGTAGGACACAGGCCTTTGCCTATCTCATTGGTGGCAAAAGTCTCTTACCCGACAGTCTGCATACTGCCGACAGTCTGATTTACCTGAATCGCTGGAAACTCGAGAACCGGCCGCAAACCATTGAGCGCTACAAGTTTGCCTACAGCCAGATGGACAACCGCTATCAGACGGTGGATGCCAACCAGCTGATTTTCGGTATGGATAATTGCGAACCCCTGCAACTCATCTCCATGTTCCGCTTATGCCGCAGCACCAGCATTGTGAAGCAAGCTACGACTGCCGACGGGACTATCGATGTCACCACCGAGCTGAACGCCGACCGCAGCGTACGCCGCATGGTGGTAAAGGACAGCCGCAAGGGCACCGAAGTAACCTACGAGTTTGAATATTGAAAATTGTGAATTGTGCATTGTGAATTGTGCATTGAATTATGGATAGAAGTAAAGACAACCTGAAGGCCTTGGGCCGCGAAACCGGCTACCTGAACACCTATTCGCCGGAAGTACTCGAGACGTTTGAGAACAAGCATCAAGAGAACGACTACTGGGTGCAGTTCAACTGTCCCGAGTTCACGTCATTGTGCCCCATTACGGGCCAGCCCGACTTTGCCGAGATTAAGATCATGTATATTCCCGCCGCAAGGATGGTGGAGTCGAAGAGTCTGAAGCTCTACCTCTTCTCGTTCCGCAACAACGGCGACTTCCATGAGGACTGCGTGAACATCATCATGAAAGACCTGGTAAAACTAATGAACCCCAAATACATCGAGGTCATTGGACTATTCACCCCTCGTGGCGGCATCAGCATCTATCCCTATGCCAACTACGGCAAGCCTGGTACGAAGTACGAGCAAATGGCTGAGCAGCGCATGCTGGCGCACCAAGTCATTTAATAGCTCTTCACTTTTCACTCTTCATTAGCGAAGCGTTTCACTATTGACTTCGTCGACTTTCCACACGCTCGGCCATTTGCAAGCGAGCTTGCATGGCCCTCGCTTAATCGGAAAGTTCATTAGCGAGGCGCCTGTAATATCCCCGTTCTTCGTCACCGATTCGAAGCACCAGGGAGTCGCGACGCAATAGGACGAACGTGGCTGTGTCGCTGTTCGTGACCGTTGTATTGCCCAAAGTATCACGGCTGGTCTCACTCAAGATGAGCCGCCCGTTGAAGATGCGCCATTCACGGTAGCGCTTCAGCGGCGGATACTCCACAGGGCTCTCCTCGTCTGAAGTCATGCTGCGCACCGCGCCGATGGGTTGGGCTGTGTAACCACTCTTGATCTCCACGCCGTACTCGCGAGGCTGCAACAATTGTTGCAGCAGGGAGTCCAGTTCGGGTGTCATTTCCCGCTTTAGTGTAGCCTGGTTAAAGCCTGCCCGCTCACGGAGTTTAGGTTGCACCATGTAGCACCACTCTCCACGTAATTGTTCGATATCCACCACCAGGTCGGCCACCTTCGGATTCTCGCTGTTGACCATAATGGCCAACTTGTCGCCAATCATCGGGTGTCCAAACACCTGGTGCGTCTTCGAGGCGTTCAGGATGTTGAACGTATCAGGATCGCCATCCGTTCGTGACAGGAACACCAGTATCGTGTCGTTACAACCGTCGCAGGCCAGTCCGTAGACCGTCGAGTCGCCCGGCATATTCTGTTCCATACTGATGGGGCCGTCGTCCTCTGCGGTCGACGTTCCCTCTTTCCTGCTACCACAGGCTGCCATCAGCAACACGGCTGCCGCAATCCAGAATTTTCTTCTTATAGTCATTGTCTCTTCTGTTTTCGCAATACGGCTGCAAAGATACAAACAATTTCCGATTTCACAAAGCAATTTTTCATCAAAGTTCAACTGTAACCCCTTTGGTTGCCTGCAAAGTTCGTGCAAAAAAACGTTTATTTTCTTTGTTCGTTCAAGAAAAAGTCGTACATTTGCAGACTAAAAGACAACAATCGAAAAAAGCTTTTCAAATATGGCAAAGAAGAAAATTCAGTTCAGCCTCGTCTATCGTGACATGTGGCAGTCGAGCGGTAAGTTCCAGCCGCGCAAGGATCAGTTGGAGCGCATAGCACCGGTAATCATTGATATGGGCTGCTTCAGCCGTGTGGAGACCAACGGCGGTGCCTTCGAGCAGGTGAACCTTATGGCGGGCGAGAACCCCAACCAAGCCGTCCGTGCTTTCTGTAAACCGTTCAACGAGGTGGGCATCAAAACCCACATGCTGGACCGCGGCCTGAACGCCCTGCGTATGTACCCCGTCCCCGACGACGTGCGCGAGCTGATGTACAAGGTGAAGCACGCCCAGGGTGTGGATATTCCCCGCATCTTCTGCGGTCTGAACGACACACGTAACATCATACCGAGCATCAAGTGGGCCAAGGCTGCCGGCATGACGCCGCAGGCCACGCTCTGCATCACCACCTCGCCCGTCCACACGGTGGAGTACTACAGCGCGATTGCCGACGAGGTGATTGCCGCCGGTGCCGAGGAAATCTGCCTGAAGGACATGGCCGGCATCGGACAGCCCGCCATGCTGGGAGCGCTGACGAAGAGCATCAAGACGAAGCATCCCGACATCATCATCCAGTATCACGGCCACTCAGGCCCCGGCCTGTCGATGGCATCGATTCTGGAGGTGTGTAACAACGGTGCCGACATCATCGATACCGCCATCGAACCGCTGTCGTGGGGTAAGGTACACCCGGACATCATCAGCGTGCAGTCGATGCTTAAGAACGAAGGCTTCGAGGTGGCCGACCTGAACATGAACGCCTATATGCAGGCACGTACCCTGACGCAGGAGTTCATCGACGACTGGCTGGGCTACTTCATCAACCCGGCCAACAAGCACATGTCGAGCCTGCTGCTGGGCTGCGGACTGCCGGGCGGCATGATGGGCTCGATGATGGCCGACCTGGGCGGCATCAAGAAGATGATTGACAAGCTGCGTGCCCAGAAGGGCGAGCCCGAACTGACGATGGACGACATGCTCGTGAAGCTGTTCAACGAGGTAGAATATGTATGGCCGCGCGTGGGCTATCCCCCATTGGTGACGCCGTTCTCGCAGTACACGAAGAACATCGCGCTGATGAACCTCCTCACCATGGAGCAGGGCAAGGGCCGCTACGTGATGATGGACGATGCCATCTGGGGCATGATCCTCGGCAAGAGCGGAAAGATTCCCGGCACCATCGCACCCGAGCTGGTGGAACTGGCTGCGGCACAGAAGCGTGAGTTCACCGACGTAGACCCGCACACCCTGATTCCCAACGCCCTCGACGGCTTCCGCAAGGAGATGGACGAGAACGGCTGGGACTACGGACAGGACAACGAGGAACTCTTCGAACTGGCGATGCATCCTGAGCAGTACCGTCCCTTCAAGAGCGGACAGGCCAAGAAGCAGCTGCTGGCCGACATTCAGAAGGCCAAGGACGCGAAGCTGGGTGGCGGACAGAAGATTTCGCAGGAAGAGATTGATGCCCTGAAGCATGCCAAGGCCGACGCCGTGAAATCGCCGCTGGCCGGACAGCTCATCTGGAGTTTCGGTGGCGAGGGCGTTCCCGCTGCATGCATCGAGCCGTTCATCGGACAGCAGTACAAGGAGGGCGACATCTTCTGCTACCTGCAGACGAAGTGGGGTGAGATTGTCGAGATTCCCGCTGCTATGGGCGGCAAGCTCGTCGATATCACCGTGAAACCTGGACAGCAGATTCGACAGGGCGACACGATTGCGTGGATTGAACGGACACAAGGCCTATAAGTCCTATAGGCCCTATAATTATGGACTATCAGACAATCATCGATAAGTATTATCCGGAGGACGGCGACCTGCGGCGGCTGCTCATAAAGCACTCGCGGCAGGTCGCCGACCGTTGTCTGCAGATATGTGACCACCATCCTGAACTGCGCATCGACCGCGAGTTCGTGGAGGAGTCGGCCATGCTGCATGACATCGGCATCCGCTGGTGTAACGCCCCCACCATCTTCTGCCACGGTGACGAGCCCTACATCCGACACGGACAGATAGGCGGCGAACTGCTGAGAAAGGAAGGATGGGAGCGTCATGCCAGGGTAGCCGAGCGTCATACCGGCACCGGATTGCCCGGCTTCGAGCCCGAGAATCTGGAGGAGGAGTTAGTATGCTATGCCGACAAGTTCTACTCCAAATCCCGTCCCGAACGCGAACTCACCGTTGTTCAGGCCGCCCAGAGTTTGGAAAAATTCGGTCATGAGGGAGTGGAAAAGTTCTTGTCTTGGGCAAAAATGTTTGAATAAGAGACGTTAAAACTATTGCCCTTTAACTCCCTTTAACTCCTTTAACTCCTTTAACTCCTCAAAAAGTCGTACCTTTGCAGCCGTGAAACAGAGAACGGTCATCTATTTGATGTTCGTTGCCTTCATCCTCATGTGGGCATGTACGCCTTCGTCACTCCGTCGGGATAACATTAAGGAAGTGGCGAAGGTGGTCAATGATTTACCCCGAATGGACGACGTACCCCTTGACACGATGGTCAAAGTGGCTGCTGCAGCAGTACCTGATATCGTGACGGACATCGTGCCCGAACTCCCAACTGACAGTACGTTTGAGACACTTGCCGAACAGGCAAAGGAGGCCGTAGCCGAGTCTGCAGGCGACAGCGTGGCCGAGAACGTCACCGAAGTGGTGAAGGAGGCCGTGACCGAAGCTCGCCAGATAGCGAAAGCCGACTCGCTGACTGCCGATACCATCGAGAAGGTGGCGGAGAAGGTGCAGGAACGGATTGACGAGCGTACGGTGGCTGCTCTCGACTCGCTTATCAAGGAGCAGGGAGGCGACGCTGCCATCAAGACCAAGCGTGACACCACGACGATGGACTCCCTGGAGTTGGCCATCTATAAATATAATAAGGTGATTGACGACTCGTTGTACCTCGACAGCCTGAACCGCCAAAAGAAGAACGGTATCGACGCACCGGTGAAGTACTCTGCCAGCGACTCGCTGACCTACATTGCTGCCAGCGGACGCGCCCATCTCTACGGCGATTCCCACGTGGAATACATGAATATGGACTTGAAGAGCGAGAAGATATTCATGGTACTCGACAGCAGCGTGGTACATGCCACCGGTATCCGAGACTCGGCCACCAACCAGCTGACGGGAACGCCCATATTCAAGATGGGCAGCGACGAGTACGAGAGCGACACGATGGCCTTTAACTTCAAGACCAAGAAAGGTCTCATCACCCAGGTGTACACTCAGCAGGAAGAGGGATTCCTGACCTCCGAGCTGTCGAAGCGCGGTGCAAACGGCGAACTGTTCCTGCAGCACGGCCGCTATACCACCTGCGACGACCCTCATCCCGACTTCTATCTCGCCCTGTCGCGAGCCAAGGTGCGACCCGGCAAGGACGTAGTCTTTGGTCCCGCCTATCTTGTAGTTTGTGACGTTCCTTTGCCACTGGCCATCCCCTACGGTTTCTTCCCCTTCACCAAGAGCTATTCCAGCGGTTTCATCATGCCTACCTATGGTGACGAGTCGACGCGTGGCTTCTACCTACGCGACGGTGGTTACTACTTCGCCCTCTCTGACAAGATGGACCTCAAGGTGCTGGGTGAAATCTTCACAAAGGGTTCCTGGGGACTGTCGGCCACCTCAAACTACACTAAACGCTATAAGTACAGGGGTAACTTCTTCATATCGTACCAGAACTCGGTGACTGGCGAGAAGAACCTGCCTGACTATACGAAAGAAGAGAGTTTCAAACTGACTTGGAACCACTCGCAGGACGCCAAGGCGAACCCATTCTCCAACCTCTCGGCACGCGTCAACTACGCCTCCCAGAGCTTTGAGAACAACAACCTGACGTCGATGTATAATCCTCAGACGCGTACGCAATCCACGCGTACCTCGTCCGTCAACCACCGCGTGACGTTCTCCAGCTTAGGCATGACGCTGAACTCGACCATGAACCTGACGCAGAACATGCGCGACTCGTCCATCAACATGACGCTGCCCAACCTCAACCTCTCTATCTCCAAGTTCTACCCCTTCCGTCGCAAGAAGATGGTGGGCAAGGAACGCTGGTACGAGAAGATTGGTATGCAGTACACCATGAACTTCGAGAACTCCATCAGTACCAAGGAGGACAAGTTGCTGCACTCAAGTCTGGCACGTGACTGGCGAAACGGCATCCAGCACAGTATACCTGTCAACATGACGTTCCAGGTGTTCGATGTCATCAGCCTCACACCGTCGCTCAACATCAACGGTCGTACCCTGTTCCGCAAAGCCGAGAAGTCGTGGGACACGGACCGTCAGGTAGAACACGTTGACACCATCACCGGCTTCTACAACATCTTCGACTACTCACTCTCGCTGAGCGCTTCAACGATTCTCTACGGTATGTACGTCCCCTGGCGCAAGCTCTTTGGTGACAAGATACAAGCCATCCGTCACGTCTTCACGCCCTCAGTATCATTCAGCTTCCACCCTGACTTCAGCGCCAGTCGCTACGGCTACTACCAAACGTACCAGAAGACCGACAAAGACGGCAACGTCTCGCTTGTGGAGTACTCGCCCTACACCATCGGCGCCTATGGTCCACCCAGTGCAGGAAAGAGCGGTAGCCTGTCGATGGACGTCAAGAACAACGTCGAGATGAAGATCCGCGTCGAGGACGACGACTCCATCGTAGCCAAGAAAATCAGCCTCATCGATGAAATTGGTGCCAGCATGTCCTACAACTTCGCAGCGAAGCGACAGCCGTGGAGTGCGCTTAGCACCCGTCTGCGTCTGAAGCTCACCAAGAGCTATACCTTCAACCTCAACGCCGTCTTCTCCAGCTACGTCTATGAAGTCGACTCCGTCGGTGCACGACCCCATGAGAGCGATTGGACTACCTACTGGGGACAAGGCAAGATTGGCCGTTTCCAGGGTATGTCGCAAAACCTGTCCTATACACTCGACAACTCTAAGATCACCAATATCATCAAGTGGCTGAAGGGAGAAAAGGTCGACAAAAAGAAACAGAATGCCAAGCCCAAGAATGAAGATGAAGAAGAAGAGGATGAGTACGGACTGGAAGCCAACGTCGACCCCGAGATGGAGAAGGCCAAGAAAGGCGCTAAGAAGGAGGAGAGCGCCAAGGGTACCATCGACGACGACGGTTACCTGTCGTTCAGTCTGCCTTGGAGCATTAGCATCGGTTATGGTATCTCCATGCGTGAGAATACTGGTGGCAAGTTCAACTACAACACTATGCGCTACCCCTACAAGTTTACCCAGAACCTGAATGTCAGCGGCAACATACGCCTCTCCGAAGGCTGGAACATCCAGTTCTCCAGCGGTTACGACTTCGAGAATGAGAAGATATCCATGACCACCGCTTCGCTGAGCCGCGACCTCCACTGCTTCGGTATGTCGTGCTCCGTAGTGCTCTTCCCCTACGCCAGCTATAACTTCTCCTTCCGTTGTAATGCCGCTACCCTTACCGACGTACTGAAGTACGACAAGCGCTCAGGTTCCACCAACTCCGTACAGTGGTATTAAGAAAGACATAGCCGACAATGACCAGAACCAGCTTCCTCATTCTTCTGTTTACACTTGTATTCGTTCCGATGAAGGGGCAACGCCATCAAGTGCTGTTAGAGACCACCGAGGGCAACATTCTGCTGACGCTCTACGACGATACGCCCAAGCATCGTGACAGCTTTCTGCGACTGGTGGACGAACATTTCTACGACTCGCTGCTGTTCCATCGCGTCATTAAGAACTTCATGATACAGGCTGGCGACCCAACCAGTCGGCATGCTGAGTCAGGCAAGACGCTGGGTGAGGCCGATGCCGGTTATACCATTGAGCCTGAGATTTTTACTGCCGACGGTCACCTACTCCACCATCATCTGCGTGGCGCACTGGCAATGGCTCGCGAAGGTGATGACGAGAACCCCGAACGCCGCTCCAGCAGCAGCCAATTCTACATTGTGTGGGGTAAGACCTACTCCACCGATGCCCTGATGGAGATGGGCGAACAACTCGAAAGTCTGACTCAGCATCGTGTAATAATGGATTCCGAGATGATACGTCTCTACCGCAAAACCCCCGGCGTCCCACGCTTAGACGGACTTTACACTATCTTCGGCGAAGTCACAGAGGGACTCGATGTCGTTAAGCGTATTCAGCAAGTATTCACCGACGACTATGACCGTCCGGTGGACGACATCCGCATATTACGCGCTACAATCGTTAACAAGTAGACAATAACAAAGACAATGCTTGTCCGTCCCTGACAGCGTCGGTGAAGACTTCGAGGAGGACTGGACGGGAAGATTCTGAATGTAACAGGGTGTCGATGCCTTGATGCAACTGCTCAGTGTCCTCGGCACTCAGGTAGTCGACATTGCATTGATGACAAATGCCCTCGGCAGTAGTGTGGTGTGAGGCAGCGACGTAAGGGTCTCGGGCGGGACTCTGCTCCAAGCCGGGCAGGAGGTTGAAGATGCCGCCACGACCGTTGTTGAGCAACAGGATGCGGAGATTTCCGCGCAGGTTCTGATTCCACAGGGCATTCTGGTCGTAGAAGAAGCTGAGGTCGCCGATGACGCAGAATACTTTTTCGTCTGTCACACAGGAATAGCCGGCGGCGGTGGAGAGCGAGCCTTCGATGCCGTTGACGCCGCGATTGCACCAGACGTGATGCGGGGCGTAGATATTGGCCAGACGGACGGCGGAGGAGTTGGCGTAATGAACGATGCCCTCCGTGAAGTGCTCCTCGAACCGTTTGACGGCGGCCATCTGCGAATAGGCGGGCTGATAGTCGGAGGCTCGACGGGCGGCGGCGGTCAGGGCCGTCAGCCATTGGCGGCGATAGTCCATCGAGGCCAGACGGCGCGTACTAATCTTGTGGCTGAGCGACTGCAGGACGGACTCGGGGTCGCCGACGATGATGCCGCGCAGGTGCTGGAACGTGTCCTCGACATCGCCCGACTGACTGATGCGCCACGTTTGGGCGTCGGTAGCTTGGCGCAGGAAACGGCGCAGCCGCTTGCTGACGACGGTATCGCCCACATGGATGATAAAGTCGGGCGGCAGGATTCTCTCCTCTCTTCTCTCTCCTCTCTCCTCTAAAAAGAGTACTTCGTCGAAATGGCTGACGCTGGGGAAGTTGGACAGCGCCTCATGCAGCACGATGACATGACTGAAGAGGTAGTCGACGTCGATGCCCTCGAAGTTGTGAGGATTAGTCTGTCCGAAGACAATCATAGGCCGACGGGCAGCTATCAGCCCATCGACGAACTCAGGACTGAGACAGTCGTAGTCGCGGGCGGGCGATATGCGGACAATCCTTTGGACATCAGGCAGCTGCGGCACATCGAAGTCGAATAGCGGTTCCGTGATGGGCACGTTGATGTGAACAGGTCGCGGGTCGTCGTTGAGGGCGTCGAGAAGGGCCTCGTTGACCAGACGGCTACAGTACCAGCTGTCAGACACGGGCAGCGAGACGGCACGGCGTACAAAGCGTCCGAGGGCTCCCGGCTGGGGCAGCGTCTGACCGTCCAACTGGTCAATCCACGCCTCGGGGCGGTCGGCACTAACAACGATGAGCGGCTGGTGCTGATACCACGCCTCAGCCACAGCAGGCGCAAGGTTGAGCAAAGCCGTACCGCTGGTAACGCAGACGCAGACCGGCTCATTCAGAGCCTGCATCATGCCCAAGGCATAGAAGCCCGCCGACCGTTCATCGGTGACGGGATAGCAGTGGACGTCGGGGCACTCGTTCAGGTTGTGGACGATGGGCGCATTGCGACTGCCCGGACAGACGACGGCGTGACGGACTCCGTGTCCGACGAGCAGGGCCGTCAGTATGTTTACGCTTTGCTTATGGCTATACATCTTCTCATGGTTTCAAGTTTCGCCTCAGTTTCAAGCCACTCCTGCTCCTCCGTACTGTCCTTCAGCAGTCCGCCGCCGGCGTAGAGCCGATAACGGTCACTTTCGATGTTCATGCAGCGGAGCGAGACGTAGAGATGGGTGGACGAGCCAGAGGGGGTCTTCAATGGTCCCATAAATCCGCTGTAGTAGCGGCGGGGCGTATGCTCGTTGCGTATGATGAACTGAAAGGCGTCGCGCTTGGGAATACCACAGACAGCAGGCGTGGGATGCAGGGCCTGCAGCAGGTCGCCGATGCAATCGTTGGTGGCCAGTTTGAAGGTGAAGTCACTGCGCAGGTGGACCAGGTTGGCAGCACGGACAGTGCGCGGTCCTTCCTCGCGGAAGTCGTCGGTGAAGCGCTCCAGGCACTCGGCAATATAGGTGGCCACGATACGTTGTTCCTCAATATTCTTAGTACTCCACCTGACGTTCTCGCCCTCGCCACCGAGCTGTTCGGGTTCCAGTTTCATGGTTCCCGCGAGGGCTATCGTGCGCCAGTCGCTGTCACTTCCCTCCAACAATATCTCGGGCGTTGCTGTCAGCCACGTGCCGCTCTGGGGCGTGTGGACGAGAGCGATGAACATGCGGGGATAGAGCTGGCAGGCGCGCAGGAAGAGCTCCTTGTCATCGACGGGCGACTGTACCCGCTGCTCAGAACAGCGCGCGAGCACAATCTTGCGGAAGGTGCCCTGCTGAAGCTGCGCGTGGAAGTTGGCGAAGTCGATGGCGTAGTTTTCGAGGAGCGAGGAAGGAGGAGGGAGGAAGGAGAATTGTTCTGGGGCAGAATCAAGGGATACAGGTAATCTCGTTCCTCGTTCCTCGCTCCTCGTTCCTCGTTCCTCGATTCTATCCGGACGTATGAGCACGATGGGCTGGTCAGGCCGCACCTCGAACGGGGCGACGACAAAACCCGACTGACCATTCAGCTGGACGCACGACGTGAACTCCTGTGTCGGACCCTCCAGCGCCGTGTAGCTGTCGGCATGAGGCAAACGATAGAGGGCAAAAGCTTCGCTCGGGAATGAGGCAGACATCATCACGGCTGTTTTATCACGTAGTTGGTGACTCGCACGTTAGAGATGAGGTCGCCCGCCGTATCCCTGATATCCACATTCCACACGTGCAGGGTCGTTCCCTTGTGCAACATTCTGGCATAGGCGGTGACGGTATCTCCCTCGACTACGGCCTTCACATGAGAACCGCTGACCTCGATGCCCACGCAAGCACAGCCCGGACAGAGCGACGATGAGCCTACGCCCGCCACATTCTCAGCCAAGGCCAACGAAGCTCCCCCGCTAAGAAAGCCGAAAGGCTGACGATTGCGCTCGTCAACCTTCATGCGGGCCATACAGGTATCGCTCTCAGGTGTGGAAATAAATTCCATCCCAAGAGCGGTACTCATATTGGGCTTAGAGTTGATAATTTCGTTGATGCTGTCTACATTCATTATTTAAACAGAGAATATTCAGGAACGCTCCAAGCCAAGACACTGGCACCCAGCACATCGCGTTCGCGATCATCGAGCTCGCTAACCACGAGCTTCACCTTGCCACGCATATTGCCAAATACATGATTGTCGAACGACTCACGGGTAGGTCCTAACAGCCAGCGTCCAGCATGCGAGATGCCTCCTGTCAGAATAACAGCCTCCGGGTCGACGATAGATGCATAGTTGGCAAGTCCGATGCCAAGCATATAACCCGTGCGCCGATAGACCTCAATGGCCATCTCATCACCTTGATTACAGCACTCCGCAATGGTACGGGGGGAGAGGTCTTCAAGATTGCGCATCAGCGACGGTGCGTCAGAAGCAGCCATCAATTCTCGCGCCGTACGGACTATGCCCTTGGCACCTGCATAGGTTTCCAGACAGCCCTTATGTCCACAACCACACTCACGGCCACCGTCCTCGACACAGGTATGACCAAACTCACCGGCATAGCCGAGGTTCCCCCTGTGTTCACGACCTTCAGAAAAGAAGCAGCTGCCCACGCCGATGCCAAGGCCGATGACAATAAAGTTATGCATGCCGTGAGCAGAGCCGAAAGCCTGCTCGCCCAGTGCAGATATATGGGCATCGTTGGACAATCCAACAGCCAGACCAATGCGTTCACGAAGCATGACAGCCAACGGGATATGTCCCTTCCAAGGCAGATTGCTGGCGTTGTCAACATAGCCGGTAGTCGAACTGGCGCTGGGCGCACTGACACCTATCGAGCGAATAGTTTCATAACCGCCATTGGCCTCAACCAACATGACGATTTTCTCACTCAACGCACCGACGAACTCGTTCACGTCAGGATACAACAACGTATCAAATGATTCCTCGGCCAGAATGTTTCCACGGATATCCACAATGGCATAAGTCGTGCGCTCGTTGCTGATATCAACACCTACTACCCTCGTCTTTGTATTATAATTCTCCATCATCGGTACAATGTTCGTTTTACTTGAATAATGAGTACTCCTTCACATCCCAGGCCAACGCGCTGGCGCCCAGCACATCGCGTTCGCCCTCCTTCAGAATAGATACCAACAGGCGCACCTTGCCACGTATATTATGGAACACATGCTCCTCGAAAGCCGACCGCATGGGCTTCAGCAGCCATTTGCCGACTTGCATCATATCGCCCGTCAGGATAATAGCCTCTGGATTGACAACAGAGGCATAGTTGGCCAGTCCGACGCCCAGCATATAACCTACACGCTGGAAAGTCTCGATAGCCACACGGTCGCCCTTCTCACAGCACTCGGTAATCGTACGGATATTGAGTTCGTCAAGCTCGCTGAGCAGCGTCGGTTCATTGCTCTTGGCAATCTCCTCCTCAGCGGTAATGACCAAGCCCTTGTCTGAGACATAGGTCTCCAGGCAGCCCTTACGACCACAACCACATGGGCGGCCATCAATCTTGACACAAGTATGTCCTACCTCACCAGCAAAACCGTTGAAGCCCAGATGGGGCAGACCGTTGGTGAAGATGCAACTTCCCAGTCCGCCGTGACTGATGCTCACCACTATAAAGTCCTTCATGCCGTGTGCCGAGCCAAAGGCTTTCTCGCCCAAAGCGGTGATATGCGCATCATTGGCAACGGCGACAGCCATTCCCAACTGGTCCTGCAGCATTGCGGCCAACGGCACTACACCCTTCCACTTCAGGTTAGCAGCATTCTCTATGCACCCCGTCAGGAAGTTGGCACTGGGGGCTGAGATGCCGACAGAACGGATAGTCTCGTAGCCGCCGTTTTCCTCAATAAGCGTCAGCACATGTTCTGTAAGGGCAGTTATATATTCAGAAATCTCAGCATAGTCCGAAGTGCGGAAATAATCCTGCGCCACAATCTCGCCACGAATGTTCACGATGGCATAGGTCGTACGGTTCTCACGGATGTCGATGCCTACGACACGGGTTTTTATCTGATCAGTTTCTTCCATAACAGCCACTTAGTCCTTAAACAATGAATATTCCTTAACCTTCCAGGCTAAAACGCTGGCACCAAGCACATTGCGCTCGCCCTCGTCAAGTTCCGAAAGCAGGAACTTTACCTTACCTTGTATATTATGGAAGACGTGCTCCTCGAACGACTTCTTGGCCGGCTCAAGCAACCAACGTCCGGCTCGCGAGATGCCGCCCGTGAAGATGATGGCCTCTGGATTGAGCAGCGAAGCATAGTTGGCCAATCCCAATCCTAACATCTCGCCCGTACGGCGGAACACCTCAATAGCCAGTTTGTCACCTTGCTCGCAGAATTCATAAATCTTCTTCGGCGTCAGCTTCTCCTCGTTACGCATCAGCGAGGGCTCATCCGACTGCTCCATCAACTCGTTGGCCGTCTTGATGATACCCTTTCTTGCGGTATAGGCTTCCAGACAGCCACAATTTCCACAACCGCATTGTCGGCCGTTAAGCTCTACGCACGTATGACCTATCTCACCGGCATGACCGTTGAAGCCGAGGTTCACCTCGCCGTCCGAGAAGATGCTGCTGCCCAGACCCGATCCAAGGGTAATGGCAATGAAGTCGCGCATACCGTGAGCAGATCCGAATGCCTGCTCACCCAGTCCGACGACATGCGAGTTGTTAGCCACAGCAACGGCCAATCCCAGTTGGTCACGCATCATAGCAGCCAAGGGGACTACCCCTTTCCAGGGCATATTAGGTGCGTTGACGATACAGCCTGTCAGGAAATTGGCGCTATGGGCGCTGACACCGATGGAACGAATCGTTTCATAACCACCGTTAAGTTCCACCAGACCGACGATCTTTTCACAGAGCGTCGTCACGAAGCTGTTGATTTCAGGATGATCCTGTGTAGGGAAACAATCTTTCGCCAAGATGTTACCACGAACATCTACGATAGCATAAGTTGTCAAGTCCAAACTGATGTCCACACCTACAACACGTTTCTTTACCTTTGATTGATTCATTGTACTATCTTTCTGGTTACTTAAAATTGACTTTTGATGCCACAAATATAAAGATTTTTTCCTTACCCTGCAAACTTTTGCAAGTTTTTTTGCAATTATTTACCCAAATGTAGGTTTTTTCGGGAATATTTCGTAACTTTGCACCCGTCAAAACACATTTATCCGGATAAAGAAATGAACATTTTAGAACTTAGTGAACAAGAAATCCTGCGACGCCAGTCGCTTGACGAGCTGCGCAAGATGGGTATCAACCCCTACCCCGCAGCAGAGTATACTACCAACGCTTTCTCTACCGACATCCTGGCTGAATTCAGCGACGATGCCCCAGTCCGCGAGGTTTCCATCGCAGGTCGCATGATGAGCCGCCGAGTCATGGGCAAGGCTTCTTTCGTGGAGCTGCAGGACTCGAAGGGACGTATTCAGGTCTATGTCACCCGCGACGACATCTGTCCCGATGAAAACAAAGACCTTTACAACGTAGTTTTCAAGAAACTGCTCGACATCGGCGACTTCATTGGTATTCGCGGTACAGTGTTCCGTACACAGACGGGAGAAATATCGGTTCACGCGCG
>Ga0310786_10006265_pt1 | contig 15880 bp, 25 predicted proteins | sample AusTroGonzalo_MG_FD_203881 | JGI IMG/M metagenome (GOLD analysis project Ga0310786, IMG submission 203881) | Bovine rumen microbial communities from tropical cattle in Woodstock, Queensland, Australia - Gonzalo_03 (v2) (version 2) | ecosystem: Host-associated > Mammals > Digestive system >... | reverse complement strand
AATTTACAAACTTTTTTATTACTACCAAACTTTTTTATAATTTTTTTGCAACATGGACAAACTTTCTTCCCTCCAACAAGCATACGATACGCTGCTGCAGGCTGGCCGCGTAAGCAATAAGAAAGAATTCGCGGCCCTGCTTGGCCGTGAGTATACTGGTATTATCAACGCATTCAACGGAAATGAGAAGTTCCTTACAAAGTCGCTGGTCGCCCGTGCCGTTGCCGTCGCCAGCGGCGTTCCCGAATCGGAAGGTCTTGCGATGCGCGTTCCTCTTATCCCCGTTGAGGCACACGCAGGATCGCTGGCAGACTTCGCGGATGCCGTCAACGACTACGACTGCGAACTTGTCGTCTCCCCCGTGCGCGGCGCATCCTTCGCCATACAAGTGACGGGTGACAGCATGGCTCCGGCATACCCCTCCGGCGCAAAGATTCTCTGCCAGCGCATAGATGAAACGGCCTTCGTCGAGTGGGGGCGCGTCTATCTGCTCGACACCGTGAACGGCGCAATTTTGAAGCAAGTGCGGAAGTCGGAGCAGCCCGGCTGCGTCTGCTGCTGTAGCCTCAACCCCTCGCCGGAATATGCCCCCTTCGATATAGAATGCCAGCACATCCGTGCGTGGTATCGCGTCCTGATGATTATGTCCCTCGTATAACCAAACCGTGACAATATGACACGCTTTACACTTTTCTTGGCAGCCCTGCTCATGGCATTTAGCGCATCCGGGCAGGTGCAGATCACGAAGAACGAACACCCTTTGCAGAAGGTCTCCGGGCTGACGCAAGTGTCGGCGCTTATGCTGCGCGATAGCACATATTACCTGATGTTCATTACTGATAACCGATACGATGACGCGATCTTTATTTCACTGGGCGAAGGAAAGGAAGAAGCCCTTGAATCGCTGGCCGCGCTCGATGAAATGATGGAAGGTGTCGCAAAAGACGAGACATTCTACCTTGCAGACATTGACGGGGAACAGTTCCTCGTTTCGCGTATAGCGATGACGAAGTACGCAAGACTGACTTCTTCAACACGGGCAGGCCATGCCACGCTCCACCGTGTCGCTCTCAAACGAGCCGTGCAAGCGTTGACGCAATAGTATGAGAAAGGGCCGCATCGCTGCGGCCCTCTTTCTATTCAAAGAAACATATAAAATCTTTGAAATACTGCAAGGTATTTATAAATCGGAGGTATATACAGAAAAAGCCCCGGATATGGGTGGAGCCATACCGGGGCAATTGGGTTGACTATGCCCGCTTGTCACAAAATGTGCGTCACAAAGATAGTGAATTTTTCCTACCAACGAAACAGAGCCAATACCCTGCGGTTGGCCTCCGCTATGCGCTCCCAATCCCTTTCTGCATAGATGTCCGCCACGCGGAAGTCACCGACATGGCCCAGGGCCTCGTCGACCGTCGCTTTCTCTACGCCTATCCTCCGGGCCAGCGTCGCCCATGTATGGCGGCAGGCGTAATAGGTAAACGGCTCGATTCCGACCTTCTCGCACCATGACCGCAGCCCCCGGTTGACGGTCTGCCCGGCTACGCTTGCGTTCTTCCCTGCGCCATGCAGAACGGGCAGCCACCACTCGCCTTTCGTCCCTGCCCCCAGACGGGCCAGAAACGGCCCTATTTCGGGCGCAATCTCACAACGGATAAATGCCCCGTCCGCACGGCGGTCGCGTGTCTTACGGCGATTATAGGCCCACCATGCACCCTTTGGCGGTCGCGCCTCCCACAAGTCGGCTATGTTCGCTCCCATGAGGGCGAATCCTACGACAAAGACATCCAGCGCCCGGCGCTGCGCCGCGCTGCACTCGGCATCTATCATCTGCTGCAAGAGTTCGACGGACACTGGCTTCTGCCCCTTCGTAGGCTTCGGCGGTGTCATGTTCAGCTTGCGGAACGGGCTGCGAGGGATGACAACCGCGCCACCGTCCTCGTCATTGTACTTGTCCTTCGCGGCATTGTATATCATGGAGAGCCGGGAGAGGTACTGCGGACTGATTGGCCCGGTGCGAGGCTTGTCCGTCTCCACGATACCGCGCTTGTATGAGTAGGCGAGTTTCGGCCCTGCGTCGCAAGCCTCGGCAAAGGACAGCAGCAGCGCATGGGTTATGTCGTTGATATCTATGGATCGCTGGCCCAGGAATCGCTCAAAGGCCCTCAAAGCGGTTTCGTATTTGGGACGGTTGCCCTCGCTCTTGGTCAGTATGTATCCGTCGGCCCACGCAAAGAAGTCGAGCCGGAAGTCCTGCGCCTTCATCGCATCCGTCAGCCGTGCCACCACCCAGCCGACATCGCGGCCTTCAAGGTCGAAGGGACTGAGCCGGGCCGCCTCGCTGCGCAGACGGTCGCACAGCGCATTCGTCTGTGCTATGATGTCGGGGTTTTTTATCTTGAGGCTGCGCGTCATGTCTGCCGCCGTCACGGTTATGGTGGTCGGCAGATAGCGGCACTTGCGCCCATAGGTCACGCGGATGGTGACGGGATATGTGCCGTCCTTGCGCCTGCGGTGCGCGTGGACGACTGGCTTGAAGGTAATCATCGTTCCGTTGTGTCGAAGTTTTGAACAACATTCGTACAACAAAGGTAAGAAGATTTTGCAATAAATGACAATTTTTGCAAGATACGACCGCCGCCTAATGCGCGTTTCGCGGCCATGCGCCGCTGTGAGGCCGATTTCGTGTAACTATAAGTTTAGGTTAGTAGCAAGGGTCATCTCCGGCAGAGAATGGCCCTTGTGAATTATTATGCCTCAACGATTTACGGCAGATGTCCGATATTTTCGGACAGCTGTTTGTGGCCCTTCTTTGAACAACAATCGAACAACAACTGCAAAAAGAAAGAGGCCGCCGCGTCCGGCAAGCCTCCCTCAACACAACGGAACGCGACACTTTTCTGTCGCACCGCTGCAAAGGTAATCATTTTTCGTAATTATCCAAATAGCGTCGGTTGCTGTGTTTCTGCTGTGGCATCGTTTCGAAGTTCCTTGTCAACTTCCCTTTCAAGGGCCTTCGCTTGCTCCAGAGACGAGTGGCTGCGCGTCTTGAAGTATTCGCGCTGCGCGTCACGCATCCTGCGGACGAGATCGGCTCGGATATATTCGACAGTGCCTTTGCATTCGGGTTTTTCTGCCTGCTTGTTTTTGTCCCACCATATCGGGGCAGGGCACAATCCGCCGTTATCAACTCCCATGTCTACAAGCGGAACATAAATCTTGTTTTTTGCTTCCATAATTTTTCGTATCTTTGCATTACCAAATAGGGATGGTCTTATTCTCCAACGGATGAGGCATCGAGCATCGGAGTGCCTGCTCCGATGCTTTTTTCTTCATCCTCCGGCTCGGCTCTACTCTGCTAACTTTTGCAATCCATATTTTTCTGGATTATTAATTACATCTTTTGCTCCCTCTGCTTCGGCGCAGTCTATTAATTCGCGTATACCTTGAAGATTGAATCTTGCGGGAAGGGATTCGAGCCAATCTTTCAACGCTTGCTTCTTTTTGGGATTGTAATAACCAGAAGCCGCGTTAACACAAAGACCAAGCATCTTCTTATCTTCCTCGCTCCACTCCGTCGGCTCGTTCTTTTCAAGCCATGCAATATCTTCATCATTAAAAAAGTTGCTCTGCTTTGCAGAGGTTTTTACCCTCGTCAAAATTGAACGCCAAATCATGTGTTCCTTGCTTTCCTTGAGTTCGGGGAACATCGTGTCGAGGAACATATTGCCGTCCCCGTAGTAAGACTTCGCCAGTTCCAGCGCGTCTTTGTATTTCTTTTCGTAGTCCATAATTATTCCTTTTTCTTATATATGCCGTTGATAGAGCCGCAAGCGCGGAAGCGGTTGCCCTCCAGCGCGGCTTTCGTGCGCTCCAGGCCATAGAGGTCAAGTACTAGCTTGACGGCCCTTTCGTCGCCGTCCCAATCAATGCAGCACTCGTAGTTGTTATATTCTTCGATGTAGACCTCATACGGGTCGCATTCGGCCACGATCTTCTCGTCTATGGCCTTGCATTCGTTATACCATCTTTCAAAGGCTTCCTTCGTGCCGTAAGTTCCACCGCCAAATGCGATGACTTTGCCGTCCGCCGGGATGATGCCGCGCTTTACAAGATTGTCGAAGCCACGGTCGAACTGTGCCTTGCTGAATGCGAAGAACAGCCCGTAATCCTCGACGGGCAGGCTGTTGCGCTGCTCTGTCAGTTCGCGGTAGCGGCGCAGGGTTTTCGCGCCATCGACCGACAAGGTGTAGTCGAGGTCTGGGTTTTGCCATACGCGAATGCTGTGGCCCTTTGTCGTTGTGATTGTCTTTTCCATTGTGTTGAGGTTTATAGTGTTGTTAGTCTTTGTTGATAGTTTCGAACTCGACGAGTTCCAGATTGATGCGGCGCGAATTAAGGAAGCCAATCACTCCGCAAAGGGTACATTCAATCATTCGGAACTGGAGGTCACGCGGCTTTACCATATAGTCATCATACCAGTCAGTAAGTTCGGCAGCGATGACATCGAACATCTCTTTGTTCGGGCAAATAATAATAATGTCGGGTTTCATTGTGTTGAGGTTTTATGTTCGGTTATTTATTAAGTTCGATTCCTGCGTAGGTTGCATCCAGTTCCTCGTCGTATTCGTAGCTGTCGAAATTTCTGCCGAAAAACGCTGCCAGCCTCTCGCAGGCGGCGACCTGCTGGCCTTCCATCATAATCGATATATAGCTGCGGGCCGCTCCGAGGATTGCAATCTCCGCGCTTACTCCGGCGATGTTAGAAATAATGCTTTCCATTTTGGCGAGGATGGGATTCGTTGCTTTCATTTTTGTTGTTCTTGTTTCTTGATGCAAAATTACAAACTTTTTTCTAATTACCAAAATTATTTTACAAACTTTTTACAAATTTTTCACGGGGCACGAAAAAAAGCCGCCCCGAAGGACGGCCTTGCCGCTCGGAAGAGAGCGACTAATAAATGCTTGGCTGCATTAATCTGGTCTATTAGTAAATACCCAGTCTCCCTCGTCGAAGTAATACTTGGCCAGCATCATATCTAGTTGCGGAACCCACCCTGCAGGCGAGTTCGTAATCCAGATGCGCTGACCGATGCACCCCTCTATGTAATCGACATTGGGATTGGGGCGGTACACGCCGCACTTGTACGGCTGCTCATCGGTATGCACGTTGATCGCCGCCCGGCCTGCGTCGTAGATGTTGTAGTACAAATTCTCGTCTACATAGCTGGTCTCATCCATGCGATAGCGCCGCCACAACCGCTCAATCTTCTCCCACTCGAACCACTGCGGCAGGTGGGTGGTGTAGTTGACCGTCGGAAAGCCATCTGCCTCAAGGGTCTGGCGCGTCCTCTCCAAGTCCCCCGTCCATGTGCCAGGGATGGCCATAGGGTTATGCCCCAGCGTGCCGATACACTTTCTTGTCAGCACATCTTGAAGGTCGAAATCACGCACGGCGTAGCAGTCGTCGGCGACGCGGATATAGCCCTTCGACTGTGGGAACGCCTCGCGTACCTTGCGGAAGCAAGACACATAGTCAAGGTGCTGGCGGTACTGCCCTTCCCGTGCCTCAACCCTCGGCGAATCTATGGCCACGACATCGGGCCGTGCAAGGGCGCTCACTCCGTCCCCGACGAGGACGATTGTGTGGTCTTCCTTGAAGTGGCGCTGCCACCCTGCGATGGCGTATTCCAACTCCCGCCCCTGTCCTGCGCCGGGGAGGTACGGGATGACTACCAAAATGGGATTGCTATTCATATAGATGTCGGTTGTTTCTCAGCCATTCGTTATAGATGCGGCCTCCGTAGCTGCCGCGCCCGAAGTGGACGATGTATTCATAGATGTCGTATTGCCGCCCCGAAAGCCCTGCCTCCCGGCAGTCATGCAGCAGCGAGGCTCCCGTGTCGTAATACGGGCTTTCTCCGTCGAGACAGTCCACCATGCCGTCGTGCCAGAAGCGGATGCCATGCGCCCGTAGCATCGGCACATTGAGCCAAAGGCAGTACGGCAGCAGACGGGGACGATGCCACGATGCGTCGGGCTGCTGCTCGGCATGGCCGCACCACGCTGCGCCCGTGTCGCAAAGCGGAAGGACATCACGGCACAGCAGCACATCGGAATCCAGCAATAGGAAGCCGTCCGGCAGAAGGTTGAACAGCGCATCTACCGAGGTGATATGCTTTGCGCTGGCCCACCCGTTGATTGTCCCGTGCCGATGGGGATAACGCGCCAGCAGCGCATCGAAGTTCACGATGCCGCCCTGCGTATTATCAAAGACCGTCACGCCCTCGGTCTTGGGAAACGATCTGCTGTCGCTGTTATCAAAGATTGCGACAGACAAGCCGGGCGACCACTTGCGGATGCTGCGCACAAGGGCGCTCGTAAGTTCCGGCGTGTTATAGTGGACTATGGCTGCCGTCATGCGAATAGTTCGTTGGTTGCCACACAGAGGACGGGCTTTCCCGTCAGTTCATGGATGCGCCGGGCCTGCCCCTGCTCGCTCTCCACCATGAGCGCCGCCCATGTAGCCTCGTTGTAGATACGGGCCTTGAACGCCGAAGGGCCGATGCCGCTGGCCGCCCGTGCCTCGTAGTTCTGCTCCGGGAACAGCGTCAGCGATCCGTAACGTATGCCCTGCGCATCAAGCCACCGCCGCGTGATATCCTCGTTCCTTGCGAGGCGGTACGATACGATGCCGCCCACCTTGTTCGTAGGCGTGAACAGAGGCGTGGCGTTGGCGATGTAGTCCAAGTATTGCTGCCCCGTCCTTTCGTCTGGAGGATTGACGCAGAAGACCCCGTCGATGTCGTAAAGGGATTGTCCCATCACCGTATCGCCGTGATGAAAGATGTTCCACTCATAGAGAACGAAGGGAATGCGGCCACCCGTATATTGCCGCACATCCTCCAGCCAGATGTCTGCGCCCTCGCCCTGCCCTTCTTGGTACACCACGCAGTAGATGAACTCATAGCGCCCGGCCTGCGATGCGAGTTTTGTTTTGGCTCTCCATAGTTGGCCGCCCGTCGAAACGGTGTCATCCACGACGAGGACGCGAGGCACGGCCCGTCCGCTCTGGCGGTGGAAGCGCAGGCGGCAGCCGCCCGTAGGTTTCGCCCCGTTGACAAAGCCGTCTATATCTATGAGTGGGACATTCAAGAACTCGGCGATGATGCTGCCGCACATCACGCCGGAACGCGGAACGCCAACGACGAAATCTATATCGTGCGGAACCTTCCAGATGTTCGTCCGAATTGTCCGCGCCATATCAGCAAGCGTTACATACATCATAACTGCAGCAAAGTTAACGATGCGAGGCCCGCTACCTTGTAAATTGACTATAATTAGTCACGAAAAAAGGGAGGCCCCGCGAAGGGCCTCCCCGAAGAAATGACATGGCTACGGCTACTCGTTGATGTAGCACCATATCTTGCAGTCCTTGTGCGGATAGTCGGGATCGTTGAGCCAGTTGACGGCCATCGTCACGAAGCGCTTGTCCTGCGCTGGGCCTTCCTCGTCGGGAAACCATCGCTCAACAAGATCGTAGTTGTCGCTTTTGATCATGTTGAGGGTAACGAAGAAGTCCCAGAAGTTGTACGGACGGATGTCGGACTTGACTTGGTTGTAGATGGACATTACGGCTTCCTCCGGCCAGTACGGCGCCATGTGTCTGTCACCGGCGGAATCCTTGTAGTACATCTTGGCAACGGCATCCTTTGCGAAGTATTCGTCAAAGTGTTTGCCTACCATCATCTCGTACATTTCACGCTTGAGGCGGTCACGGGCATCTTCCGGCATCGAAGCCTCAACAGCATCCGATATGACGTTGACGGTGTCCCACATCATGGACTCTCCTTTGCCAGCGCCGTATGCCTTCGTCATCTCATAGAGTGTCATGTTATTCATTGTTGTTCGTGCATTTTGGGCAGCGTGGTGCCATCTGCGGCCTCGTCTTTATCACGGGCCTCATCGGTGGCCTCGGCACCGCCCTGGGTTTGTTGGGTAATACTTTCATAGAGCTTGTTATATAACAGCGTCAGTTCGTCGCACAGCAGCGACAGCCAAAGCGCGGCGTAGGAAGAAAGGAAGGAAACGGCAACCGTCTCGACGCAGCCGTTGCCCGTGAGCAGGCCGAAGGCCAGCACAGACCAGAATGTAAGGCACTTCGGGCAGGAGAGGACGCGGAACCGACAAGAAAGCGCCCTCTCCACCTCTGCCTCCAGCCCCATTCCGATAAAGAGAACGCAGCTGGCCGTTATCTCTGCCGCCTCCTTCCACATCGTCCTAGGCGCTGGTCACATTGAAAGAGGTGACGAGGGACACGGCATTGCTGACGGAGCAGCAGTCGCGCAGGTTCGTGGCCGCGCACTTCACAGCGCCGCCCGTGACCGTCGGGGTGGCCGCCGTGGTGACGGGGACGGCAACGGTCGCCCAGATGTTGTCTGTGCGATAGCAATTGTCCTCGCAGCCGCACTGACTGCATCCTGCGCGGTAGGGTTTGTACGACACCTGACCCGTGATGAAGATGTTAGCCACATAGGTGTCGCCCACCGCTTCGACGGACAGCACTTGATAGTTGAGGTTTGCCGCGATAGGGAACGCGGAGTTCGCACACACCTTGCGGTTGCCGCAGAGGTAGTGCGTGAGGTCAATCACATAGTCCGTATCGGTGGCTGTGCCGCCGGGTACGGGAAGAACCGTGTTGACATAGGTTTCTCCATTTCTGTTCATGGTAATTGCTGTTTAATCGTTTTCGGGCCTATTGTCTGCACCGCCCTTCTTCTGTGCCCCGCTATCGAGCGGAATGATATTGCCGGGTTCTGCAATCCGCCCCAGCGCCTTTTCGATGCCTTCCAGGCGCTCCGCGAAGGAACGCTGGTTTTCCATGATCGCGTAGCTGCGCTGGGCTGCGCAGTACACCTGCTGCTGCAACGAGCAGCGCAGGCAGTCCCCCGTACATGATTTTTCTGCTGCCATATCGTTATCGTTTGAAGTAGTTTTTCACAAAGGGATTGTTCCCCCACTTCTTGACGGCTTCCGTCAGCCGGGCAGCCGTAACCGCGATGCCCTGCCGGGCGCTCTCGCCGATGAAGTCCTTGATGGCCCTTGCAGCCTCGTCAGCCTGCGCCTGCGTGTCGGCGTATACATTGAACTTGATTTCGTAGCCCTTCATGCCGTCTACTCATTAATCGGCGGCAGCGGTGTTGTCGGGGCAGCACCCCTTCGTCCAATCATGCCGCGTATCAGTTCAACGCCCTTGTTGAGGATGTCCTGATTCTCACGAAACCAGTTCATTACGCCGGATGCCTGCGCCCCGAAGTTATCCATGAATGACTTGCTGGCAGGCTCGACATCCGGGATGTCGCCCATGTCTTTGATGAGAAAGTCGTACATCCGCTCGGCCTTGTCCATGTCGAGGTTGGAAAGAAAGAGGCATTGCTGCTTGAGTGCCGCCTTGCTCGTCGGGTTAATCATTCTCACCATTTCCATTGTCCTTTGTTGTCTTTTTTGTCGGTTCATAGCTGAAAGAAAAATTGGCCGGGAGGCCCCATTGCCGCCCGGCCTTTTCCGTGGTTAGTTGCCACAGCCGCAACCGGGGCAGTTGCACGGCTGGGGAGCCGAATAAATCTGCACCTTTTGCGCGTTCTCGGACAGATTGCCAAGCAGGCTCTGGGTGAGCAACTGGGCCGTTGCCTGCGCCATTGCGGAGTTCTCCACGCTGGTGGACTGGCTTTGCGAACCCTGCTGCTGACCGCTGATGCTGTCGGTGATGCTCTGCGACATCGTGACACCCTGCGCGACACGCTCGGTGCGCTCCGCTGCGAGTGCATTAATCATGCGGTCAAGGGTGTTCTGCGTGTTGGAGTTTGTCACTTCAACCAGCTTTTCGATGCCTTTGCTGCGGCTGTTCGCCAGCACCGGGCCGAAGATCCACGCACCGATTCCGAGGGCTGCAGCGACACCGCTGACCACAACGCCAGTAATGGCTGTGCCAGACGGACGGCGGCTCTGCTTTTCGGCAACCATGAACGATTCAAACGGGGTAAGCCCGTTCATCATAGATGCTTCCATAGGTTGATAGGATAAGAGTTTGACATTGTGTTACGACTGGCTCTCGGCCAGTCCTTGGTACAAAGTTCGGAAGCCCCCTTCGGCTATGGAAGTTTGTTGCAAAGTCATTCCCCGTCCCCTGCATGATGCTGGCCGTCAGCGTCCTTGTTGCAACGGCAAGAGCGCCATGACGAGGGGACTATCTTGCGGAACTTGTTGAATGAGTAGAGGACGGCCCGGCGTGGTTTGCCTATGTACTTGCGGCATATAACGCAGCGCACATTGACGGGGTTCTGGCCGTAGAATTTTGCAAAGTCTTCGGCTGTGCCGGTGATCTCGATGCCGTCGAACAGACGGTGGATGACCTGCGCCTCGGTGATATTGAGGCGTTTGTTGCGAATCTTGAACTTGAGGAAATCCAGCACCTCGCACAAAATTTCCTCGGAAAACTTTTCGGATATTGTTGAATTGTCGTACATTTGTGTCACCTCTTACCTATCAAACAAATTGCGTCGTTCCAACATGAAGGGTTAAGCCCTCGGCATGCGGAGCGACGCATTATGTCAGTGGAAGGTAAGAGGTTTACTGACAATGCCGGGGGCTTTTTTATGTCCTGCCCCCGAAGGGACAATCACCACGAAAAGATGTTGTATGATATACCGATGCCAATGTAGGGCGAAAGGCGCAGCGTCTTATCTTGCAGCGTCGCTCCGTACCCTGCGCTGATGCCGATACCCCAATGCGTCCGCCGCACCACCGGCACCTTCTCCGTCACCGTGATCGTCTGTACCGGCGCGAAGATGCGGATGCTGTCGAGGGCTGGGCGGTAGCCGCTTACCCATGCCTCATACATCGTATCACGGTATGCCTTCTGTTCGCGCATGACCTCCATGTAGAGGGTGTCACGCAGCCGCACGGTGTCCGTCACGGCGACCAGCACCGTATCGACAACCGTAGTGGCGTAATAGACGGGCTTCTCGCGCACGATGGTGTCGGTACGGGTAACTATTACCGTGTCGCGAGAAAGCGGCTCTACGGGCGGAATAGGGGCCGTAGCGCGGCCAATAAAGAATGCGCTCACAAGCAGCGAAGCAAGGATGCACCCGATGGCTATGTAGTCCCACGGTTTCATTTCTTGACAAGGTCGAGGAACTGCCCGCGCTGCTGTCCAGCAGAGTTATACAATCCGAGGTGTAGCCACACCGTCTTGCCGTCCTCGGATTGTTCCCTGATAAGCTGGTCGAACTTGATTCGATGCACCTTTACCCATGTTTTCGTGAAGTTGATGAAGTCCTCCGTCTTGCCGTTCACGGGTTGCAAGTCTGCGGCGTACCCTCGCTTGTGGGCGCTTGTGGGCGCACCGCCAACGATGTTGTTGAGACGGGTGCATCGGTAGCCGCTGGTGACGCGGATGGCGCTACCCCAGGCAATGCGCAGCGGGTCGAGCAACTGGTCTGCAAGCTGCGACAAGTGTTCCGCGATCTCGAAGGTCGGGAAGTTGTCGATTCCGTATTGCGCCGCCTTGCTGCTGGCGCATAGTTCCTTTAGTGTGAAGTATTGTGCCATGTCAGTTCTGTTTTACAAAGCGCCCCTTCGCATCACGTGGCTTGTCCTTCGGTTTGATGATGTCTGCCGCCTCCGCATCTTCGACTGCCTGCCCTGCCTTGCCGCTTGCCCATTTGAAGGCCCAGCGAATGAGGCCGATGAACGACAGTTCGATGCCCTTCGTTTCAAGATAGTTTCCGATGATGCTTGTGAACTCGTTTACATAGACGAGGCCGAGGACGGCCCACTCAATCCAATCCTTGTGAAAGGACAGCGACATCGTGGACGCAAGGATGAGCCAGCAGCAGTACGAAAACAGCTTCGTCATGCTGCGCCGTACTGCCGTACTGACCCGTACCTTCTCGCCCCGGAACTTTGCCGCCTTGATGCCGTAAAGCAAATCCAAGAGCAGCAGCACGAAGGACGGCACGGCATACGGTATCATACGCAGCACCGCCTCTTGGAAGAACGCGATTGCGACCGCCGACACGCCTCCTTGCACGACCAGAGCGCTTTGTTCTTCCATCGCTATTCGTCCCGTTTGCTGATGCGACGGGCACACCAGTAGATACAGAAGCCGTTGATGGCGAAGCAAAGCCCGGCTACGATGCCGATGAACACCGAGGGCTTGCTGTTCCAGACGGCAGAACAAGTAATGATTACAATCATGGCCCAGAGGAATAGCGCAAGGGCCTTCAAAAAGAGCATTGTTGATTCTTTGTTTGTCATATTGTTAACTTAGTCAGTTAGGGGTTTATTACAATAACTATCTACGATTCGCTTATAATAGTTCCAGTAGAATAGTCAAGTGTTAGGAAGTTCTTCTGACGCATAAGTCTGTCAGTATTGTTGCCAATCCTGAATAATTTTATGATTTTTGCAGTTACATCTACCGAAACGATATCTATACAATCGTAGGCTTTTGTACCCTCGACTCTTTCGCTGTCCTGCTCCCACCCTGCATATCCTCCACTTGCTTTTGCAATGGCTATTCCTAATTGGTTAGTATGGTTGCTGAAATTGCCGATATAATCCCTATGCTGATGTCCAAATAGCCAGCATACAAAGTCAAGACCATTGGCAATTTCCGATTGCAGCGTGTCAGTAGGCTTGTTTGTGTCGTCAATAACAACAGACTGCAATGACAATGATGACATCGTGCAGAAGTTACTATTTGTATTGGGGACAAATGTGGTATCCGGGCAATGGTGCATAGCAACAATAACTGACAATCCGGCAGTTCTCGCAGAAGCAAGTACACCTGCAAACCAAGTGTCCTGTGTGCTGTTATAGTGCATACTATCCAATACAATCAGCCTAATGTTCTGTGCTGTATAGTCTTTGTAATAGTAGCACTTGTTGACTGTGTAAGTAACACCCCAATCAGCAATATGTGCTGCCATAATCTTATTATAACCTTCTTCCTCTGTGCCGAATGTGTTATTGGATTTTAAAATATCGTGATTGCCGAGCGTATTAAGTATCCCTTCTGCTCCAGTATAATCGAGTGTATTGTCGTCTGTAATGTACGCTTTTACAGAATCGCCCCCATGCAAACACTCGGTAATATATGACGAGAATTTATTTTTTATCTCAAGTATTCTTGAAATAGGCTTTACATAAATTCCACCATCGCTTGAACCATGAATGTCACTAAAGAAAAGCAGATTAAACTGTGCCTTTCCATAAGTTGGAGAACTTGTTAGTGTTTTCTTTCTTGAAATAGATGCAAAGATGGATGTCAGCAGGGTATCACCACCATTCTGTGAAATGATATGGTCTCCGTGCAATTCATCTATTTCCTCATTTGTATGCTCAATCTTACCTGACAATTCATTCAACAACGGAAGAACACCATTTGTCGCAAGGTAATCTATACCACTGACAATGATGTTTTTAGGCATTCTGTTTGTGCCGTTGTCAAGTTTTACGACATATATGTAGTGACAGTCATTCGGCAATGTGAAGTTTTCAATATCCCCTGTTCTTATTGCATCCTCACCTGTTGCGTAGGCATTTGTTGTACCGTAACTTTTCAGGAATGCGTATTTTATCCAATTTTCTGCCTTCAATAAAGAAACCACAGCAGAAGGCTCTACGGATACAATATAATATTTGTAATTATTGTCTGTTGTAGATTTAGGTGCCAAATCACTACCACGCAGATAACCAGTATATTCTTCTCCTATATAATTTATGCCATCAATAGTATTGTTAATATCTTCTATTTCATTGTTAACTTTTTCAATGTTAGCCAATATTCCATTTGGAAGAAGAATTTCTGTGCCATCGACCAAAATGCTTTTAGGCATCCTGTCTGTACCATTATCCAGCGCAAAGATATAGATGTAGTTACAATCACTTGGTAGCGTGAAATTTGAGATGTCACCACTCCTTACTGCGATCTCACCATCAGCATATTGATTTATAGAGCCATAACTTTTAAGAAACGCATATTTGATATAGTTTGTATTTTGGCTTAAAGATACAACAGATGATGGTTGAACTCTGATTATATAATAATGATAGTTGACATTTCCAATTTCTTTTCTCTCAAGGTCACTACTGCGAAGATAACCAGATATAGGTTCTCCGATATTATAGCCATCAATGGAAAAGTCTATCCGACTTACTTCCTGGCCTAACTGACTAACTTCTCCCTCTACATTCGTTAGCCGATCGTCGTAGCCCTCGACGATGGCGTGGTCTGCTACGGCCTGCGTATGGTCATCGGCGGCGATGGCGTGGTCTGCCTCCGCCATTGTGTGGTCATTACCTGCCTGCGTATGGTCAAGCCCGGCTTGCGTGTGGTCGTCAGAAGCCGTACCGTGATCGCTGACGGCTTGTGTATGGTCAAGCCCTGCCTGCGTATGGTCATCGCTTGCCGTTCCGTGGTCTGCCGTCGCGGTCTCATGGTCTGCCCCTGCCGTTCCGTGGTCTGCCGTAGCCGTTCCGTGGTCGCTCTCCGCGAGGGTATGGTCATCGCCTGCGGTCTTGTGGTCGGCAACCGCTGTCACATGGTCTGCTGCTGCGAGTGTGTGGTCATCGCCTGCCGTGGAATGGTCAGCAGCCGCGATGCGGTGGTCATCGCTTGCGGTCATATGGTCTCCTTCCGCACGGGTATGGTCGTTCCCGGCCCTTGTGTGGTCGCTATCTGCAAGCGTATGGTCTGCCCCTGCTACGCGGTGGTCTTCGTCTGCCCGGCTCTGTATGTCGGTCATCTGCGCCTCGGCAGCAGCAGCAGCATCGGTGGCAGGCTGTTTCATCCACTCAAAGAAGCCGTCAACGGTGCGCTCATACCCTTCGGATTCGTCGCTGGCAAGCCATTCCTCGTAGGCGCTCATGCCTTCGCCGCTTGTGGTAAAGTAACCGATGAGGCCGATTTCGTCGTTGGACTTCACACCAACGGCATCTTCTCCATAGACCTCGTGGGAATATGCCACCAGACGGATGCCCGTGCGCCCGTGCCAGTTGACGCGCGACACATTGCCGCTGCCGTCAGTAATCGTAATGTCGAAGGTATAGTTGCCGACGGCCTGCCTATTGGCTGGCCATGTGAACTTCACGACATTGTTATCCGTTCCTTCGACTACGAACTCCGGCACGAAGATGTTCTCAGTTCCGTCTTGAAGGACACGCACCACTACGGTCTTGCCCGTGAGGTCTTGCGGCGTGCCCTGCGGTACGCCCTCCCCCTCGAAGACCGCCAGCCGTAGCGTCCTCGTTACGCCGACGAGCCGCCCGATGCGAGGCCGCCCTTCGATGCAGTTTCCACAATTCTCATACATGGTATTTCCCTCCTTACTCTTTGAAAAGGTTGTCAATGATTATGGCCTCAACATCCATATCCGCGAAGATGTCCCGGCCCTCTTTGTTGTTCTCGTCGTAGAATGCTTTGTAGCATTCCATCGGGATGCGCGACTTGACCTTGATGCCAGCGTCCTCCTCACGCAGCGCGTTGTTCGCGGCGTTGAATCTCTCCAGCGCCTCTGCAGGGGCTTCGCCAAACTTCTCCCGGTCGATGCCGCAGTCTTTCAGCAGGTCGGCTTGCGCCTGCCCGATTGCGCGGTTTACCTTTGCCACCTCCCTCTTGAACTTGTGGAACTTGTAGAAGTGTTCGACGGGGAGGCTGTGGCCCGTGGCGGCGAGGAAGCCGCCGTTGCAGATGATGATGATGTCGTTGTTTTTCATATATCGCTTGTGTTATGTTCTTGGCTCGTCCACGACAGCCTGCCCAGTGGCTACGCTGTTGCGTGATTCAACGGTTATGTAGTAAGTGGCGCTG
>Ga0310786_10006262_pt1 | contig 15887 bp, 10 predicted proteins | sample AusTroGonzalo_MG_FD_203881 | JGI IMG/M metagenome (GOLD analysis project Ga0310786, IMG submission 203881) | Bovine rumen microbial communities from tropical cattle in Woodstock, Queensland, Australia - Gonzalo_03 (v2) (version 2) | ecosystem: Host-associated > Mammals > Digestive system >... | reverse complement strand
GTTTATCGCAATTTCCATTGCAAGAAGTCCGAACAATGTTGTAAATTTGATTATCGGGTTCATTGCAACAGAAGAAGTATCTTTGAACGGATCTCCAACAGTATCACCTACAACTGTTGCATCATGCAAAGGTGTTCCTTTTTCTTTCAAATCAACTTCAACGATTTTCTTGGCGTTATCCCAGCAGCCGCCTGCATTTGCCATAAATACTGCTTGGAACAAACCAAATACCGCAATCGCAATCAGATAGCTTACAAAGTAAGAAACAGGTGCGTTGCTGTCAGCAGGTGCTGACAAGCAAGCAAATGCCAAAGCGAATGAGAACAATGCGCCGAAGATATTTATCATACCTTTTTGAGCGTATTGAGTACAAATTTTAACAACTTCTTTTGAATTTGCTACATTTGCACTCTTTTCATCAGCTTCGCCGAGTTTTATGTTCTTTTTAATGTATTCAACGGCTCTGTATGCACCGGTTGTAACCGCCTGCATAGAAGCGCCCGAGAACCAGTAAATAACTGCTCCACCTGTCAATAACCCAAGAATTGTATACGGATTTAACAGGTTCAAAATAGCTTCAGGTTCAACACCCAACGTTTCTTTGATAACCAATATCAATGAGAAAATCATTGTTGTTGCACCAACAACTGCAGTACCGATTAAAACCGGTTTTGAAGTTGCCTTAAACGTATTACCTGCGCCGTCGTTTTCTTCCAAGAAATCTTTTGCAACATCAAAGTTAGCATCAAAATTAAATTCATTTTTGATTTCGTCTTTAACGTTAGGAACTTCTTCAATTAACGACAATTCATAAACTGATTGTGCGTTATCTGTTACAGGTCCGTAACTATCAACGGCAATTGTAACAGGTCCCATTCCCAAGAAACCGAATGCTACTAAGCCGAAAGCAAATACTGACGGATAAAGCATAAATTCCTGAGGAATATAAAGACTTGCCATATATGATAATGCCATTAAAAGAACAATTACCATACCAATCCAGAAGCCTGAGAAATTACCTGAAACAATACCTGAAAGTATTGTCAAAGATGCTCCGCCTTCGCGTGAAGCAGTTACAACTTCCTCTGTGTGTTTAGCCTTAGGCGAAGTAAATATCTTTGTAAACTCTGGAATTAAAGCAGCGCCCAAAGTTCCGCAGGAAATAATCGTTGCAAGAATAAGCCATAAAGAACCATAAGGATTATAGCTTGCACAGCAACAAGAACCTTCAGTGGCACCAATATTACCTAATAAGTAATAACTTACGCCGTAAGTCATTGCAATTGACATAATCGAAGTTATCCAAACAAGATTTGTCAGGGGTTGTTCAAAGTCGAATTTCTTAGCTTTTTTGGCATAGGCCAATGTAATAACTTTGTTTACCCAATATGAAAGGACTGACGTTACAATCATCAAAAATCTCATAACGAAAATCCAGGTTAAAAGCTGAATTTGGTAATCAGGCAAAACTGCCAGCAAGATAAATGAAACAAGCGCAACACCTGTTACACCGTATGTTTCAAAACCGTCAGCAGTAGGTCCGATTGAATCGCCAGCGTTATCACCTGTACAATCTGCAATAACACCGGGGTTACGAGGGTCATCTTCTTTGATACCAAACTGTATTTTCATCAAGTCTGAACCGATATCAGCAATTTTTGTAAAGATACCGCCGGCAACACGAAGTGCAGATGCACCAAGTGATTCACCAATTGCAAAACCTATAAAGCAGGCTCCGGCAATATCACCGGGAACAAACAACAATATAGTCAGCATCATTATCAACTCAACTGAAACAAGTAAAACACCAATGCTCATACCTGCTTTTAAAGGTATGTTTAAAACATTCAATGGTTCACCTTTAAGTGATGCAAATGCTGTTCTGGAATTAGCAAGAGTGTTCATTCTAATACCGAACCACGCAACACCGTATGAACCCAATATACCTATAACTGACCAGCCGAGTATTGTCAAAACTCCGCCTAAACCCATACCTCTCAAATAACCAAAGTAAAATGCAATACATAAACCGATTAATACTTCAAGGCAAAGTAAGAATTTACCCTGCTGAATCAGGTATGTTTTACAAGTTTCAAAAATAGTATTCCCTACATCAGCCATACATCTGTGAACAGGTAATTTTTTAATTTTAAGGAATTCCCAAAAACCAAAAACCACACCAATGGCTGAAATAATCATACCTATTACAAGATAATTAAAACTATCGGGAGATGTGCTAAAATTCGGAACTACCAAATCCGCCTCACCCGCATAAGCCGCTCCCTGAAACAAAATGGCAGAAAATAAAACCGCCAACGGAGCAAATAATTTTTTTAGCATATTCAAAACCCTTTCTTCGATTTTCTAATTTCCAAATATGTTACAGGTTTCATTCTAACGTGAACATGCCCAGATTTACAACAATGTGAAGAAAATTAAAGAAAGATCCTCATACACAATTTAGGGGATTTTAAAAATTTATCATCCTTTCGGAGGAATGTGTTAAGAAATATTAAATATATAATGAAAAAGTCATCTCAAAAAGGTCAAACTTAACGGAGAACATATGTCAGAACAAATTTTGGTTGATAGCATTAATACGGACGAAAGATGCCGTTTAGCTCAGGATGCATTAGAAAAAGCCAGAAATTACCACGAAAAATTCTTATTGGGACAACATAATGCCGATTTGGAAGAAGCAATATCAAACTACATTTCAGCGGTAAAATACAACCCGAATTTGCCTGAAACGTATTACAGACTCGCAAGTTTGATGTGGGAGCAGGGACAAATCTGTCTTGAAACGGCCATTGAACAGTGCAAAATGGCAGTAACACTCGCACCTGATGACATGAATGCCCATCTTTATACTGGATATTTCATGCAGATTGCTCACGATTTTGAAGGTGCAAAACACGAATTTAAAGAAGCTATACGCTCATCACGTATGGCATCCGCCCGCCCAAGACTTGTTTTATCACAGTCAATTCTGGAAAAAATCACCGAATCGAATGCAAATTTCGGTGATTATTTGACTTTTGCATATTATTTTCTATCCGGAAGCCTCATGTTAGCGTGGGATAAAGCCTCATTAAATATGTTCTTTAAAACTATGAAAGACGGCTGCTCTGTATGGAGTTATGACATGCTAGGCAAATTCTGCGAAAAATTTAAACTTTACCCTACCGCAAAGAATTTTTATAAACATGGTGTCAAGAATACAAAACATGATGAACTTTTCTATGAAAAAATAGGCGATTTGGCAATCAAAAACAAAGACACAGAAACCGCCGTAGAATGTTACAGAACAGTATTAACTGCAAATCCGTATGCGCACTCTGTTTTAATAAAACTCGCAACGATTTTGCAGACATATTACCCTGACAACCCGAATGAAGCAATTGACTGCTATGAAAAATTATTATCCATTGACGAAGAAAACAAAGGTCAGATATACTACGAACTAGGACATTTATATCTAAAAAAAGAAGACAAGCTCAACTCTGTCAGCGCATTTAAACTTGCTTGCGAACAAGATTCCGAAAATCCATTTTATAACAATTCTCTGGCTTATGCCTATTCAAAAGCGGAACTCTATGATGATGCAATTGAACACTATCAGAAAGCAATAGCTCTTAACCCTGATAATGAATGGACTGCCATAATCTGTCAAGCTCTCGGGACATTGTATGCCGAAATTAAAGAGAACTATGTTGCCGCTATTTCAACTTATCAGGCAGGAACAATTTTAGACCCGAATAACTATGAACTCCTAATTTCTTTAGGTGACTTATACATGTCGCAATCAGATTTAGACAGTGCCATTAAATCATATTGCGATGCTATTTTATTGAATAAAGAAGATTATAGATGCTATTTCAAAGCAGGAATGGCCCTTTGGGAAAAAGAATATGTGGAAGAAGCTCTTGTTGCTTTTCATAAAGCGGCTGAACTCAACCCTGATAACTATTACACATACAATAACCTCGGAACAGTTTATCTTGACGGGTTAAATGATGCCGAAGAAGCTCTTGATTACTTTGAAGAAGCAATCGAATTAAATGAAGATTACACAATGGCGTACTACAATGCGGCAAGAGCAAGTGAGATTATGGGATTTACAAACGATGCTGCAAACTATTACCAAAAGGCAATTGATTTAAACGAAACAACTCAGGAACTGGATGAACGTGAACTGAGAAAAAGATTGAGAAAACTATTTGAAGTGTAACATTTTTTAATAATTGTTTATCCAAAAAACAATAATTACCCCCAATTTTACTTTATATATATACAGGGGATAATAATGATTACATTGGGATGGCAAGATTATAGTGGATACTATGGGGCTAATGCATTTTTGCAATATGGCTACGCTCCGTATTGCAATTTTTATAATCCTAAATATACATCGTACGGTTACGACAATTATTCTTTTATCCCTATAGGAAACAGCTATAATTACAACCACTATGAGTTAAATTTCAATCCATTCAAATACAGTTCTCTTGATGGCTACAATCTAACTTTGTCAAAATATGATAAAAGCTTTAATTTTAATCATTATTACGATTTTGGGAAGCGATATCAACAAACATTTGATTACTCAAATTATGCAATAAACATCAACAAGTATTCCCAATACAATTTAAGCAATCCTATAACATTAAGCTATTCCAACAAAGCACAAAATAATAAAAAAGTATCCACAGCCCCTATATATTACGGACCATCCGATATTCCTGAGGGTGTTACTATTGACCTTGCTTGGTGGAAAGCTCAGGGTTATGACGAAGAAAAAGGACAAGAACTAAGCTTAAATGCTTTCAACAAGCCTCATAAACGACAAGTGGGACAATGTGTGGGGTATACAAGAGAAACAATCAATGAAGTATACGGTACTGACTTTAAACCGGAAGATAACGGAGCAGCTGAAAGATTCGGTTATAAAATATTATCCTCGCCAAGGTTAAAAGCTAAAGGCGGGTATTTTAAATGTTTCCGAATCAATGGAATCAAACCATCACAAGTTCCTGATGGTGCAATTCTTATATGGCCTCATACCGCATATGCAAATAAGCCGAACTCCAAAGCCGCACTATACGGACATGGTGGAATTGCACATAACGGTAAGGTTTATTCAAACTGTGTATGCCAAAATCTTTCAAAATGCTGTGAAATATGGATACCTGTTACAGCATAGTTCTGTTCCTATTGAAAAGTTATCTCCATAGTGTTATATTGTCGTCAGATGATATTAACACTAGGAGAAATATAATGAATCTTGAAGAGAAAACTTTTAACAATGAAGTGATGTCACTTGACACATACATAATGTTCAAGCTTAAAGAAATTACAACAAAGCTTACTCCCGAATTAACTTCAAGAGGAAGAAAACCGATATCTTTATCGATGGGTGCACCGAGCGCTAATCCGCCAAAATACGTTATTGAAAAATTAAAAGAATATCTGGACAAAGACGGAATTCATTCATACTCTGTTCCAAAGGGTGAAAAGCCTTTCAGGGACGCAATTTCTGTTTGGATGAAACGCAGATTTGGCGTAGAAATGGATCCTGATAAAGAAATTTTCTCACTTATCGGTTCAAAAGAGGGAATTGCAAATTTAATAAGATTTGTTACCACCCCTAAAGAAAATGAACTTGAAAAAGATATTATCTTAGTACCCGATCCGTGTTACGCATCATATTGGCAATTCGTTAAATGCTCGGGCGCAAAAGGCTATCCGATTCCTTTAACAAAAGAAAATAACTACATGCCTGATATAGAAGATGTCATAAAAAATCTCGAAAAAGACGGTTACGATAAAAATAAAATAAAAATGATAATAGTAAATTATCCAAATAACCCGTTAGGTGTCGGCGCTACGAGAGAATATCTGCAATCTGTCGTAGATTTTTGTAAACGTGAAAATATCCTTTTAGCATCAGATCTTGCTTATTCGGAATTATACTTTGACGAAAAAGAAAAACCGTTTAGTATTTTTGAACTAAATGGCTCAAGAGATATTGCCGTTGAATTTTTCTCGTTTTCAAAGCCATATGCACTCACCGGCTGGCGACTTGGTTGGATTTGTGGGAATTCTGATATAGTTCAGCGTTTCGGCAAAGGAAAATCTACGATTGATAACGGTATTTTTAAAGCAATGCAATACGCCTGCGCAGATTTAATGAATTCAAAAGAAGGTGATGATTATATCGTTTGGGGCAACGAAAATTACAAAAAGAAACAGACCATAATTGTAAACGGCTTGCGGGAATTAGGGTGGAATGTTGATAATGTACCTCATACAACATTTTATCTATGGTTACCGATTCCGAGAAAATATGACAATGCATTCAGTTTTTGTGAAGATTTACTGAAAAAGTCAGGCATTGTCGCTGTTCCGGGAAATGCTTTCGGTAATATGGGTGAAGGCTATTTCAGGCTGTCTTTTGTATGCAGCGACGAAGAATTACAAGAAGTCATAGACCGGATGAAAGCTGACGGCTTCTATTACTAATTCAGAATATCATTAATAAGTTTTAAAACACGTTCAGGTTTAATCGACTCCATGCACGGAGTATATGTTTCGCCGTCTTGTAAAAATTTACATTTCTTTTTCCAGCAAAAACGGCACTGATTTTCATCGGGATAAACCGAAAAACCTTTTTCACCATAAGGACTTACATTTTTTATATCTGTTGAACCATATATACCAACGGTATTTATGCCCATAGCTGACGCGACATGCAAAGGTCCTGTATCACCCGAAATAAACAAATCCGCCAGCTTATACAGACATTTTAATTCTTTAAGACTCAATTTGCCTGAATAAATAACGGAATTTTTTATACCTGAAGCAATAGTATGGTGAAAATCAGCTTCATCAGGTGCTCCTGTTATAAAAACCGTTCCTCCGTATAAATCAACAAGCATATTGCCAAGTTCTACCCAATAATCTTTGTTCCAAATCCGTCCCTGCCTGTTTTTATCAGTGCTTCCGCCAGGGGAAAACACAAAATACGGCTTAGGATATTTTGATAACTCCGTTTTCATTTTATCCTCGGTATTTTTATCAACACCTAAAACAAGATTTTCAGGTAATTTCAACTCGTCAATTTCATTGGCGGCGGTTTTAAAGAAATCTTCAACAACATGTAAATTTCTGTCTTTTTTATGGGTTATTATTTTCTTAGGACTCGCAAACATTGATATCATGTTATTTCTGAATGCATTAGTCAGATTAAATACTATATCAAACTTTTCTTTTCTCAAACATAGAGCAAATTTCAGATTATATGCAAGTTTCTTCCTTTGTTTTTGATCATACGGGATTATTCTATCAATAAATTCACAATTCTCAACAATTTCAGCATATCTGTTTTCAACACAATACACAATCTCACAATTAGGATATGCTTGCTTCAACGCCTGCGCAATAGCTGTAGTATGCACGATATCGCCCAATGCACCAAACCTTAATATCAGTATTTTTTTATTTTTTGCATCCATTAAAATGAATTTTACCACGAAATTCTTAAAAAAGATTTACTAAAACTAGATAATATTTACAGTATATTGTATAATGAGGAACAATAGGATAAGAGATGTCATTTTTTCAAAGATTTAAAGAATTAACAAATAAAATATCGGAAGTGGAAAGCTCTGTTTACTACCGTAAACAGGATTTCATTGAAGTGTATGAAAAGAACATGGCACTCGAAAAAGAGCTTGCCTCTCAGACAAAAGAACTCTCAATAGTAAACAAGAAAATGATTTCGCTACAGCATATCATTGATATGATGACATCTGCCCGCCCACTTGAAAACGTACTTGATAATATCGTTAATATAATATCAAATGAGTTCGGCTATGTTCACTGTGCCGTTTTACAAAAAATGACCGATGACAGGGGCGATTTTATAAAAATACTTTCATATTCAAACGATAACGCCATAGAACATATGCAAAATGTCTTGGGAGACAGTCTAACCTCCTTCCGATTAAATTTTTCGGCACTCGGAATATATGCAAAAGTTTTAAGAACAAAAGAAATACTTCAGACAGAACATATTGGACAATTAATACAAGAAATCTTACCTACCGTATCAGACGCAAAACTAAGTTTGATTCTGGATAAACCTCTTTTAAAATCGGTTATTATAATACCTCTAACCTGTATGAACAATGATTTCGGATGGTTTGTTGTGTGTTCGTCAAGAGATGACTTGGCCGCATCCGAAACGGATTTTTTAAACCTTTTTGCAAAGCAGGTTGAAATGGCAATAACGATAGCCCATTTGTTCTCAACAGTAAAAGAACAGGCAGTAACGGACGGCCTTACCGGACTATATAACAGACGTTACTTTGAAGAGAACCTGCAAAAAGAAGTTACGCGTGCAAACCGTCAAAATCAACCATTCTCTTTAATAGGACTGGATTTGGATTTTTTAAAACAAATTAATGATAAATACGGACACACTTTTGGTGATATTGCAATAAAAACTCTTGCAGATGTCATCAAAAAGAACGCCCGCTCGATTGATATTGCGGCAAGAATGGGCGGTGAAGAATTTAACATAATACTTCCGGGTGTTGATTCAAAGGGTGCAATGATAGCAGCAGAGAGAATCAGAAAAACGTTAGAAAACACACCTATTGATACAATAGGGCATATAACGGCAAGTATAGGTGTTGCAACATTTTTAGAACACACAAACGGAATGGAAGAATTGATTGAACTGACAGACCAAGCAATGTACACTTCCAAACGCAACGGACGAAACAGGGTTTCACTTGCTACTCCTATTACCGAAACAAGCTGGCAGGATATTGCAATCAATACCTTTATTGATATACTGTCGAAACACAATATTCCTGTTGAAGATACATTGGCAGAAGATTTGTCATTACGACTGAAAAAAGCTCACGAAAACACGAAACAAATTCAATCAAAAGAAACTCTTTATTCTGTTGCAGATATTCTTACAAAGGTTTATAATCCGCTTCACGAAAACGGAATAATGAAAAAGAAGATGAACATTTCTATTTTGTTAGCGAAAAGATTTGATTTATCTAAAGAAGACATAGACAATTTAAAAATAGCAATCCTACTCTATGATATAGGAAATATGTTTGTCCCTCAAGAAATTCTTCAAAAGACCGAACCGTTGACGGAAATCGAAAAAGAAAAAATCCGTTCTCACCCGTTAATTGCCGCAAGAGAAATATTAAAACCTATTTCGGATATTCAGGATATCATTCCTATAATTGAAAAACACCATGAAAATTGGGACGGAACAGGATACCCGAACAAATTATCAGGAAATGAAATTCCTATAAGTTCACAAATAATTCTGATTATTGATGCATATTTTGCACTTACAGAGGCTCGTCCTTACAGAGCAAAATTATCTGAAACCGAAGCTCTTGAAGTTATAAAGCAAGATTCCGACAAAAAATGGAACAAAGAACTTGTTAATGAGTTTGTAGCAATTATTTCTAACGAATTAAAATAATGGAAAAAGAATTTATAAAACTGATAAAATCCACACTAAATTCCGAATATATAGGGGATGATTGCGCATATTTAAAGGATTTGGAAATAGTTGTTTCTCAAGATTCACTGGTTGAAGACGTACATTTTATAAAAGATAAAATTTCGCCGTACAGTTTAGGCAGAAAAACAGCAGCCGTTAATATATCCGATATTTGCGCATCAGGTGCTGACCCCGCTTATATGACAGTGAGTCTCTCTGCTCCATCTAATACCCCGAAATCCTTTATTAAGAAGTTTTATGACGGATTAATTTCGGTTTATGACAAGATAAAAATTGTCGGCGGAGATTTGACAAAAGCGGATAAAATATACATAAGCGCCTCAATCATAGGAAAAACACAAGATAGAAATATAAGTTCCAGAAAAAATGCGCAAATCGGACAAAAAGTTGTTATTTCCGGATTTCACGGTTCAAGCGCAACAGGATTAATGCTTCTAAAAAACAGCAAAACAGAACCTGAAAACCTTATAAAAGCGCACCTTGAACCCAAACCGCAAACAGATTTCTCAAAAAAAATCGCAACCACACAAAAAACACCGTATGCAATGATTGACACCTCTGACGGCTTAATGGACGGATTGAGCCAAATAGCTGAGCAAAGTGATGTTTTACTTGATATTGATTTTAGCAAAATACCGGTAGAAAAGGAAGTGAAAGCTTTTGACAACTGGGAAGAACGAGTATTATTCGGCGGAGAAGACTACGGTCTTATAGCAACCATTGACAATCCGACAGACGATATGAATGTAATAGGTGAAGTTAAAAAAGGTTCGGGAGTACTTATTAACGGAAGATTATTTTCCGCAAAAGATGTTGAAAATAACTCTTATAAACACTTTACATAAAATCGATTTCGTAACGATTAAGAGATTTTTCCGCAGCCTGCTTCATTGAAACGAAATCAGGCGTTCTGTTGAACCAAATTTTTTGTGCTTCAACTGCCTGATAAACAAGCATATCCAATCCGCTAACCACATTCAACCCAATATTTGCGGCTGATTTTTGCAAAAGTGTTTCTGTCGGATTATAGACTAAATCATAAACAAGACTGCTCTTTTTCATTGTACTTAAAAGATTTTTATCCAGTGGCATTTTATCAGCACTATGACCTTTCATACCGACAGGAGTAGCATTTACAAGCATATCAGTGTCCGATAAATCACTCATGGTTTCAATTTGATTAAGCTTAAATTCAACTTGCGGAGCTATATTTCGGAAATAATTAATGAATTCAAGTGCATTCGGAATATTTCTTGTGTAAAAATCTATTTTTTTAGCTCCTGACTTTATACAACCGATAGTTACCGCTCTTGCAGCACCGCCTGTTCCAATTACCGAAACATTCGCACCATTCAATAAATCAGCATCAGGAATTGCCTTTATAAATCCGTCAATATCTGTATTAAAACCGGAAAAAGCTCCGTCATAATTTATTTTAACCGTATTCACAGCACCTGCCATATCGGCATTTTTATCAAATCCGTCAGTAAACATGGCAATTTTAACCTTAAACGGAATAGTAACATTAAACCCGGAATAACCGTTAGATTTAATATATTTTACAGTATCTATGAATTTTTCATCTGTCGTTTCGATTAACTCATAAGAAGCTTCAATCCCCAGAGATTTAAAGCCTGCCTCATGAATTTCTTTGGACACCGAATGTCCGAGCGGATAACCGATTAACGCATATTTAAGCATTTTCACCTTCACTTTCGGTTTCTTTCGGTATTAATTGTTGTTTGTGAACACATGAGCGATTCGAACAAGAAATTACCGTTCCTTTTTGAGTTTCTCGTTTAACAAGCAGTGCACCACATTCAGGGCAAACATCACCCGTCGGCTCATTCCATAAAACAAAATCACAATCCGGATACTTGCTGCATCCAAAGAATATCAAACCTTTTTTAGATTTCTTTTCTTCAATTACACCTTCGCCACACTTAGGACATTTAACACCTGTTGAACGGTGATAAGGTTTCCTGTCGCCACATTCCGTACATTCCGTGTACTTACCGTATGGTCCTGATTTTAATACCAAAAAGCCGCCGCATTTTGTACATTTCTCTTCAAGTTCCTGAGGGTTATTGGATGGTTGAACACCGCCTGACTGTTCCATTTCAGCCAATACATTCATAGATAAAATAGTCTTACATTCAGGATAACCCGTACAGCCGAGGAACTGTTGTCCTGTTTTACTTGTTCTCAAAGCCATCGGACGCCCGCAATTCGGACAAACGACTTTTGTTTCAATGGTTATACGCCCTGTATCTTTAACTGCCTCTTGTACGGTTGGCATAAACCTATCATAAAAATCCTGCAAAACCTTATTCCAGATGAGTTTTTTCTCGGCTATATTATCAAGCTTTGTTTCCATACCGGCAGTAAATTTGTAATCCATAATGGCAGGAAACTGAGCAACCAATTGTTTTGAAACAGTACGGCCCAAAAGTGTAGGGGAAAGCGCTTTATCTTTCTTTTCAACATATCCGCGTGTCTGAATTTTAGTAATAATTGATGCGTATGTTGATGGCCTACCTATGCCGTATTCTTCAAGCGCCTTAACCAATGTAGCCTCAGAATATCTCGGCGGCGGCTGCGTGAAGTGCTGTTTCGGATTAACTTTTTGAAGTGTGCATTTATCACCCTTATTCAAATCAGGCATTTTGTTTGTCATATCGGCATCTTCTTCTTCCGCATCATTATAAAGTTTCAAGAAACCATCAAATGTAATTTTGCTTGTTCCTGTTCTTAAAGTGTAATCACCGGCCGAAATTTCAACCGTTTTATTTGCTACAACAGCATTTGCCATCTGAGATGACATAAATTTGTTCCAGATAAGTTTATACAGCTTGTACTGCTCAGGCGAAAGATACTGCTTTATACTTTCAGGTGTACGTTCAGGGTATGATGGTCTTATAGCTTCGTGAGCATCTTGAACATTTTGTTTACCCTTCACATAAACATTAGGTGTTTCAGGATAATATTTTTCACCATAATTTTTTACAATAAAATCTTTTGCAGCGTTTTGAGCATCATCAGAAATCCTGACACTATCAGTTCTCATATAGGTAATAAGACCGACTGCGCCGTTTTCAAGTTCGATACCTTCATATAATTTCTGAGCAATCTGCATAGTCCTTTCAACCCCGTAACCAAGCTTTGAACTTGCTTCTCTTTGAAGAGTTGATGTTATAAAAGGTGCTGTCGGCTTACGTTTAGTTTCTTTGTTCGTAACTTTTGATACTTCGTAATGTGTAGAAGGATTTTGTAAATATTCAACAATTTTATCAGCCTCAGACTGATTTTTAATCTCAATTTTTTTATCTTTGCATTTCGTAAGTTCTGCACTAAACTGCTGTCCTGCCGGATTTGTCATATCAGCTGAAATTGACCAGTATTCAACAGGAACAAATGCCTCAATTTCTTCTTCGCGCTCACAAATCATTCTCAACGCAACCGACTGAACACGGCCTGCTGAAAGGTGCCTGTTGCCAAGCTTTTGCCACAGGATAGGACTTAATTTATACCCTACAAGTTTATCTAAAATTTGACGTGTTTGCTGAGCCTGAACCATATCCATATCAATTGCACGGAAATTTTCAACTGCATGCTTTACCGCCTTCGGGGTAATTTCGTTAAATTCAATCCTAAAAATTTTGTTTTCCGGTACATCAAGCAACTGACGAACGTGCCATGCTATCGCTTCTCCTTCACGGTCAGGGTCGGATGCAAGATATACTTTATCAGCTTTTTTAGCCAAATCGTTCAATTTTTTAACAACTGCCCGTTTTTCTGGAATAATTTCAAATGTCGGTTTAAACCCATTATTTACGTCAAAACCGAGGGTATTTGTAGGTAAATTACGTACATGCCCATAACTTGCTTCAATCTGATAACTGTCACCCAAAATCTTTTTTATGGTCTTGGATTTTGCAGGTGACTCAACTATTAATAATGCCTTTCCTTTTTTGGCGCTCTCTTTGTTTTTTGTTTCTGCCAATTTTTTACCTTCTTACTAAACTTCTCTAATATAACTATCCCTGCCGACCTTTTTGATTATCCCTTTAAGTTTCGGCAATGTCAAGTCAGTTAAAATTATTTTTAAAACATTCTTTGGTATGTTGCCGTAAAATTAAAGGCATCGGAAAATTTTCCCAAATGCGCTTTGGATAATTTTTCAGTAGGAATTGAGCCATATTGCATTTCAAGACAAAACCTGTTTTTCTTATTTACAGAAATCATTGATTGAACAATAGCCTTAATATTATGTAGTGTTACCCCGTTCAGAAAATTATCTTGCCTGCAATATGCAGGCATAATAGCAAAATTAAATTTATCACCCAAAGCTGCATTATATTTCACAGGAGCGACATCAACAGTAGATGTTACGCCACTTTTCGAAGCCAATAATAAACCTCTTGCCCAGGAGCTTATATTTTTATGCCAACTGTAATTATCAAACACTATAGCTGCAAAACCCGGCACAGCCTGTTTATCCAAAGAACATCCCATAAAAACATCCGCTACATTATTTCCTTTAGCCCACACGCCATTTACTCCACATAACACTGTCGGTGCAGATTTAACTGTGCCAAAACACCCTGCTTCCCCTACAAGTTGCGCAGCCTTTTGGGCTTTCAACGGACTTAACGGTGCTAATCCTAACATCCCTGCTAATACAAGTTTTTTAATATTCATTTCGTCTTCTCCAATTATGGAATGTATAAACCTTGTAAAAAATTATTTTGCTAAGTAATATTTTTAATTTTTACAATACTTAACGGTTTTTAGACATCTTTTTTATAACTGTCCCGGCCGAATTTATGTATCAAACCTTTTAGTTCCAGCATTGTCAAGTCAGTTAAAAGTGTATCCGTTTCAATACCGGTTTCAGCCTGTATTTCATCAAAAGTTTTTTCTTCAACCGTTAAAACCTCAAAAATTTTAGCTTCTGTTTGTGATAATTCAGGCATAGATGGAAGTTTTAAACCAAGCTGACCTTCAATTTGCCAACCTAAGGTAGATAAAATATCTTCAGTCTCGGTAACAATTGCGGCACCATTTTTAATCAGTTTATAAATCCCTTCCGTATTCGGATTTGTAATTTGTCCGGGGATACACATCAACTCTCTGCCCTGGTCAAGTGTCAGATTAGCGGTTATTAACGCTCCGCTTTTAATTGAAGCTTCTGCCACAAGTGTTCCGAATGATAACCCCGATACAATTCTGTTTCTTTGGGGGAAACGGTATTTCAGCGGCTCAAATGTCGGATAATACTCTGTAAAAATAACACCGTATTCATTTTCAATTTGTTCATAAAGATGCTTATTTGATGCAGGGTATGTGTAATCAAAACCGCTTGCGATAACGCCTATGGTTGTCAAGCCATTTTCTATCGCCAATTGGTGAGCTGCAGAATCTATACCGGATGCCAAACCCGATACTACTGTGATATCTGTATTAGCAAGACCCGAAATAACTTTTTTCAATGCTTCTTTAGCATACATTGAAGCTTTTCTTGAACCCACAACGGCAAGTGTTTTATTGAAATTAACCCGCGTTAAATCCCCTTTGTAATACAAAACCGCAGGCGGATTATAAATTTCTTTCAATAATTCAGGATATCTTTCATCATCATAAGTAATAAAATCAATCCCGCGCTTTTGAACAAGTTCAAATTTTTCATCAGTATTTATGCTTTTACGTGCTTTAATAAAATTTTCAGCACGTTTTATACTCAAACCGTCAATGTTTTTAAACTCCGCCTCATCAGCATTAAATGCAAGTTCAATATCGCCGAAATAGTTATAAAGACGAAGTATAAACTCGCTATCAATATTTTCAATTGAAGAAAACGCAATCCAATATTTATTTTTGGACATTTGCATTTTTTATCCTTTCAATAAGCATATTGATTTGATCTTTTTCATTCTGAGGAATATCCATAGACATATAATCCTCAAAATACTCTATGGCATCATCTTTATCTCCCCGAGCCAAGAATAAAATCGCAACCTTTTTATATGCAGGAATAAAATCTGATTTTATTGCAATAGCTTTTAAGTAATTAGAAATAGCTTTATCTATTTCATTATTTGCCTCATAAGCTTCCGCTAGATAATAATGGAGCCATTCATTTTCTTTGTAATTCAGTACATTTTCATAATTTTCAATAGCAACATCGTAATTTCCGAGTTCGAAATTTACTCTTGCCAAATCATAATAAGCATCATAATTATCAGGCTGCTCATCTAGTATTTTATAAAGTTCATCAATCGCCATATCAAGACGTGCATCCTCCATATAGAATCGTGCAAGATAA
>Ga0310786_10006261_pt1 | contig 15888 bp, 12 predicted proteins | sample AusTroGonzalo_MG_FD_203881 | JGI IMG/M metagenome (GOLD analysis project Ga0310786, IMG submission 203881) | Bovine rumen microbial communities from tropical cattle in Woodstock, Queensland, Australia - Gonzalo_03 (v2) (version 2) | ecosystem: Host-associated > Mammals > Digestive system >... | reverse complement strand
CACGCAGAAACTCACTCCGCCTTCCTCCGTGGGCAAGGCTGCAAAGAAGCCCTTGTCCAGCAGGTACTTGTGCAGGCGCGATGCGTCCGTGCGCGGCCGAAGGACGAATTCCTTGATAAAATCGCCCGGCTCCACTGCCTCGAAAAGTCCGGTGGAGAGCAGGCGCTCGCGCAGGTAATGCGACGAACGGTAGCAGGCGGCGTTGAGTTCCTTCATCCCCTCCGGTCCCATCAGCGAAAGATAGATCGTCGCCCAGAGTGCCATCAGCGACTCGTTGGAACAGATGTTCGAAGTAGCCTTTTCGCGGCGGATATGCTGTTCGCGCGCCTGAAGGGTCAGCACGAAGCAGCGATGTCCCTGCGCATCGCGGGCCTGACCGACGATACGGCCGGGCAATTTGCGCATCAGCGCTTCGCGGCAGGCCATGAAGCCCGCATAGGGACCGCCGTACGACAGCGGCATTCCCAGCGGCTGCGCATCTCCTATGGCGATATCGGCGCCCCAGTCGGCAGGACTGCGCAACACGGCCAGCGCCGAAGGATCGCAATACAGCACGAGCAGCGCACCGGCCGCATGGACGGCATCGGCAGCGCCCTCGAGGTCGACAATGGCACCGGAGCGGTCGAGGGAAGGCAGAATGACGCCGGCGACGCTCGCATCCAGCGCATCGAGCGGATGATCGCTGACCAGCAGTTCATAACCGCCGTAGCGGGCATAGGCTTCCAGCACCTTCCGCACGCAGGGCAGCAGTCCCTCCGAAGCGAGAATGCGGTTGCGCTTGCGCGTGGACGCGACGCACATGCGTGCGACTTCGGCAGCGGCCGTCGCTCCGTCATAGACCGAAGCGTTGGCTACATCCAGGCCCGTCAGGGCACAGATCATCGACTGGAATTCAAAGATATAACGCAGCGTACCCTGCGAAATTTCGCACTGGTAGGGCGTATAGGCGGTAAGGAACTCCGAACGCGCGCACAGGGCCGGAATCACGGAAGGCGTGTAGTGGTCGTACGCGCCCTGCCCCACGAAGACCGTCAACTTGCGGTTCCTGGCGGCAAGCGCCTCCAGCGAGGCCTTGACTTCGCTTTCGCTCAGTGCGGAAGGCAGGTCATACTCCCCGCGGTAAAGAAACTCCTGCGGGACATCGGAATACAGTTCCTGTAACGAAGAGAGCCCGACGCATTCCAGCATCCGGGCCACATCTTCCTGCGTATGGGGAAAGAAAGGAAGCTGCGCCATCAGGCACCCACTTTCTGCGCATAGGCAGCCGCACTCATCAGGGCGGCCAACTGCGCCTTGTCGCTGACCTGCACCTTGATGATCCAGGCGGCGTAAGGGTCCTTGTTGATCAGTTCCGGGGCATCCTCCAGTTCGGTATTACAGGCGATGACCGTGCCGGAAACCGGCGCATACAGTTCACTGGAAGCCTTGACGCTCTCCAACGCACCGAAATCCTCGCCCTGCTCGATGGCATCGCCCTCGTCGGGCATATCGACATAAGTGATGTCTCCCATTTCGGACTGCGCGAAATCGGATACGCCGATGATGGCGACGTCGCCGTCCATCCTGACCCATTCGTGGGACTCGCTGTACATGAGTCCTTCCTTGACAATACTCATTTTTTATAGTTGGTTTTATAAAAATTCTTGCGTACGACGCTGCCGCGGAAACTATGCCGGCGGATATGGATCCAGAGCGGCGTGTCGAGGGCGGCATAGGCGCTGTCCACGAGCGCGAAGCAGAGGCTCTTGTCCAGCGTGAGGGAATGATAGCCGGTGGTGACGACGCCTACGGGCGTTCCGTCTTCCAATTCCACCGGATAACCGGCACGCGGGACGGCATTCTCTTCCAGGGCGATGCCCACCAGGCGCCTGGCCGGGCCGTTTTCCTTTTGGGCGACAAGCGCTTCCTTGCCGATGAATTCATCCTTGTCCAGTTTGCAGAACATCGAAAGGCCTGCCGTCACCGGAGAAATCTCTTCGCTCAGTTCGTGGCCATAGAGGGGCATCCCCGCCTCGAAACGGAGGGTATCCCGGCAACCCAGGCCGCAGGGTTTCACCCCGGCGTCGATGAGCGTTTTCCACAGGAGGCGGGTAGAGGCGGGCGTGGAGTACAGTTCGAAGCCGTCCTCGCCAGTATAGCCGGTGCGGCTGAGGATCAGCGGATCTCCGCGCCAAGTCGTCTGGACGAAGGTATAGAAGCGCAGCGGCTCCCCTTCCTTGATGCCCAGCACCTCAGCAAGGATCTTCTCGCTGTCAGGCCCCTGCAGGGCAATCTGTCCCCACTGCTCGGAACGGTTGCGCAGGCTGACGTCATAGCCCTCCGCCTGCGCGCGCATCCAGTCGTAGTCCTTTTCGATATTGGAAGCATTGATGACCAGCAGGAAAGCGGGCGCTTCACTGAAAAGGCGATAGACCAGCAGGTCGTCCACCACGCCGCCGTCCGGGTAGAGCATCATCCCGTAAAGGATGGCGCCCGGCTGCATGCCGCGGACCTCGTTGGTGAAGATATGGTTCACAAAAGCCTCCGCAGCGGGACCGGAGATTTCAACCTCACCCATATGGGAGACATCGAAGACGCCGGCGGCATTCCGCACCGCATTATGCTCATCCACGATACCGCTGTAACTGATGGGCATATCAAAGCCCGCAAACGGACTCATCTTTGCACCAAGCGCCAGATGGGCCTCGTGCAGGGGAGTAAGTTTGAGTGTTTCCATAAACACTCCAAAGATACTCTTTTTAGCGGACTTTACCAAGAATAAAATCCGGGGAGAGATAGGATCGCTCGATTTGCTCCACCCGCTGCATTTCCTCCGTGGTCAGAACGCGGCTTCCGGAGGAAAAGGTCTGCGTCAACGCTGCCTTGAGGGCGGTTTCCTCCATCGCAGGATAGAGTTCTTTCAGATTGGCCACCCGCTGCCGGACTGAAGCGACGGCGTGCTTGCGGAGTTTTTCCCCGGAAGGAGTCAGGGCATACTGCATCGGGGAAAAGTCCATGTCATAGAGCAGCGTCCCGTGAATGATTCCCGCCCGGGGCGTACTGAAAAATGCATTGCCTGAGACCTTACGGCCCTCACAGAGGATATCGTTATTGGCCGTCGTAACGGCCTCCGCGCCGAGGGATGCCAGGGTCGCGGCCAGGGATTGCAGGTAGGCGGTAAAACTCTCCTGGACGGGGGCCGGAGGAACGATACAGGAGATCATCAGGTTGCCCGGACCGGAATAGACGCAGCCCCCTCCGCTCTTGCGTCGATAGACTTCGATCTGATGGGAACGGCAATAATCGAGATTCACTTCGGCCGCGGCATCCTGGTTGCGCCCCAGAATGACACAGGGAGCCGTTTCCCATAAAAAAAAGCCCTCGCCATAAACAGAAGAAAGATATTCTTCCAGCGAGAGGTAAAAGGAAAGGCGGCGGGGTGCGCTGTCCGGCAGGAGGGTAAGGGTCATCGCCGGGCGCCAAGCAGTTCAAAATCTTTCTTGAGCAACATCTTCGGATCCATCATCGAAACCTTCTGGAAAAGGATGATCTGATTGCCGAGCGAGAGATGGACCTTGTCCTCGTGCTTCCCTTTTCGCCACCATTTGTAGAAACTGACCGGCTCATTTTCAAAGGGAATCTTCGCAAGGATGCCACTGGAATAACCCGGGTAATCGATAATCAGTTTGAGGCCCATAATCCGCTTGAAATAGTCGGGATCCGCCCTGCGCAGTTTGCTCAGCAGCGGGTTGAGCACCTCCAGCGTATCGACCTTGAGGACCTTTTCCTTAATGATCAGTTTGTGGATGCGAACGGGGTCGAAATTGAGCCAGGCACCCATCTTGAGAGTAACGGGGCCGTCATCGGTTTCGAGCGTCAACTCGTCCATGGAGAAGTAGATTTTCTCCGGATCGAGAGGATACTGCTGCACTGCTACCATAGGCGCAATTTCGTTTGACTAGCCCACAAATATAGGAATTTTTTCCCAAAATAGCTACCTTAGCCGCATAAAAAGCACAATTTCATATTCTTTTTCCGATATCGAGGGCAGTCTCGGCTACTGTAGCGAGGAGGCGGCGACCCTGATTTCCGAGCGTATGGCAGGCGACGACCCGCTTCTTCCTCACTACCTGGGGAGCGGGGATTACCACTATGTCAGTTACCTGAGGATGAAGCAGTTGCAGGAGCCTTTCGCCCTGATTCTGCTGGACCATCACCCCGACGACCAGCCCGGCGCTTTTGACGAAGGGATGCTGAGTTGCGGCAACTGGGTGGCGACGGCCCGCCGGGAGTTGTCGCTCCTGCGCTGCGACGTATGGATCCGGGGCTTTTCCGACCTTTCCGCCGCGCTTACCACCCTGTCCGCATTCCCGCAGTTGCCGCTCTTTCTCTCCATCGACCTGGATGTCCTCTCCCCCGCAGAATTCCGCACGGACTGGGACCAGGGAGAGATGCTTTTTTCGCAATTGAAGGAGGTGCTGCAGACGCTCTGTCGCGGACGGCGCATCCTAGGCGTGGACATTTGCGGCGCCGCGCCCTGCCATAATGGCGCTGCGCTCTCGTGCGACGCTGCGCAAAATTCCGCTTTACTGGACCAGTTGGACAGTTTTCTGGACAGTCTGTAATTTTTGCGCCTGAGAGTAGACCTGCAACGTTAGGGCACATTTGCCTAACGGCTATGAGCTTCGCACCTCGGATGTCGGAACGAGTTCCACATCGCTCGGTTTGTCGCTCATTTCCCCGGATAGGGTTGCGAAGCAACAAGTGCCCGTTGTTGCAGGTCTACTCGTTAGCAATTACAGACTGTCAAAGGAGCCGAAGGCAGCTTCTACCAGGTAGTTGGAGAGGCCATAACTGTTGCCGGCGGGGAGATTGGCGACGTCCCGCTGACGGACGAGGCGGTAGTAGCCGTTGGCACCGCGCACATAATCCGGATGGCAGTAGGCCGTTGTCGCGGCGTAGCCTTCCCGGGTAAGGTTCAGAGTGGTCGTCTCCCTCCCGTCCAGATAAAAACGGAAATCTCCAAAATGCTGCCAGTTGGTGTAACTGTACAGGTAATAACAGTTGTAGGCATAGTTATGCTGGGAAAGCCGATACTCTCCGTTCAGGCTCAGCGGGAAGGCATGCTCCCCCGCGGACAGCGGTACATGCAGACTGGTCTGTGCCGCCTGACCGCTTTCCAGAACGGCCAGGATGGGAATGGTGGGAAGCCAGTCGTTCCAAAGGTCGGAATCATAGGGCGTGGTATATTCACAGAAGGGGACGAAGGAATAGCCCAGAACCGTCTCTCCGAGATTATCCACACAGGCGCCCACGCTCATATAAAGGATGACATCAAAGGTGTACCAACCCCGGATGGTGCGCCCGCTGTGAGGATTGACCACTTCGCCCGTAAGGCCGTAAGCCCCGGCACAAAGGGCGTCCCCCGCTAAACGGTCATAACTGAAATGGAGGGCACTGCCGTCAAAAGAGACATTCGCACAGCGTCGGGTCCGCGAGACCATCATTGAGGCGCCGGGCCTGTCGGAAGGCGAAAAATCCGCTCCGCTGAGGCTCCAGTTCACATTGCGGCTGACCGGGGCCGGATGGTCGCCCGACGTGAAGTCCAGGACGACTGAGGAGGCACGCAAATCCCCGGGAGCGATCTGTCGGTTTTCATACGCTCCCAGAAAGCGCTGCGCCGGAAAGGCCGGCAGCACAGTGAGCGGCAAGGCTTCCTCGTAATAGCGGCTGAGGCCATCGTTGACGATATTGAAATCCAGCAAGGCAGGCTCGTCGCCTTCAGCCGCCAGTCCCCAGAGGCGGAAGCGGGCCAGACTGTTCTCCGGCAGCAGATTATCCCAGTCGTCTTCCAGAAAAGACATGGAATAGCCGGCATAGCCTCCTTCTGAGAACTCTCCCCACATCGATGAACTGTAGGCTTCACTCAGGGCCGCATAGCGCGAGGCATCGCCGGGCGTCTGGCCCGTCAGGGAAAGCACGGCGTCCGGGGTGGCAAAACTGGAAAAATCCAGGATTTCCCCTCCGTCACCGAGCAGATGAAGGTCCAGTTCCTTGTCATACCAGCCGGCGGCATCATAGGCCAGGTTCCCGCTTTCCGTGAGTACCAGGGGCTCCGAGAAGCCGTATCGGGGCACGGAGGCCGGATAGAGGCTGAGTTGTCGGCTCAAGCTGCCGCAGGCCACGACCAGGGGAAGCGGATCACCGTTACCCAGGGGCAGGTCCCGGGCCTTTACCCAGACCGTCGTGTTTCCGTCATAGAGGAATTGCAGGCCCGTCGCATTGTCGATAAAGTTCCAGCGGGCGGCGCCGGGATAGATGGATTGGTTCCGATTGCCGCTGACAAAGCGCACGGGCGCGGAGGCACTGGCGTGGGGAAAGCGGAAACTCCCCCACTGCGCCACGTAACGCGGCATCACATAGGTAAAATCGCTGAAGTCCCCCGACACATAGGGGATCGTCACGGTCAGGGTATCCGTAAGCAGGCCATCCCAGGAACGGAGGTACAGGCGGGCGCTTTTCTGCTGCGTGCCGATGTAGTCTGTATGCAGATGCAACTGCCCGCCCGAGAGCGTATACGTCAATTCCGCCTCTTCCAGCGGCTCCGGGTCTCCATAGAGGCGATAGTCCAGACCGGCGGGTTCGGCAATGATGCCCAGGCTCGCCGCTCCCCCTCCCTGGCTCAGGCTCAGGGCCGCTTGGGCGAAACGCAGCCGGCGTCCATCCTGAAAATTGCGCATCTCCACCTTCCAGGAAGCCGTAAAGACACCTTCGTCGGTCAGGGAGAGGGTCAGCAGGGACTCCGTATTGCCGTCCACGCTGAAATCCGAACAGTTGTCCCGGCCCAGATACATCCGATAGGTGACATCCGCCGATGCACCGGGCGTACTCCAATGCCCCCAGACCTGCATATAGGTACAGCGGCCGGCCATCTGCCCGATGTGGGAAGGGACTTTCTTCCACTGGTCCTGATTATCCGGCAGCAATACGCCGGCACTGTTCTCCGGCACATAGAAGTACACCTCGCCGCCTTGGTTCAAAGCGGCGATATCCGCCGCCGAAGCGGCATCCCCCGCCTCCGTGGCCAGGGCACAGCTTCCCGTACGGAAAGGAGTGACATCCGTGGCGGCCTGGCAGATACTGACTCCCTCCACCTGGAAGTCCGTCCGGCTGAGATGTTTCTCCACGGAAAGACAGACTTTGCCCACCAGCCTTTCCAGTTCGACGTGCAGGGTGACAGCGGGGCGCGCGGCGTGAAACGCCATGCCGTGGCGGGACGCCATCGGCAGCCCTGCGGCGTAGGACGCCGCAGGGAGCGCGACCCGGAAACTCTCCAGGGACGACAACGAGACAGGCGCCTCCCGCTCCCCGACATTGGCCAGCACATACAACTGATAAGTGTAACCCTGAACCAGATTCAGCGCCACCTCCCCGCCAGGCCCATAGGCCAGCGCCACCAGCGTTTCTCCGCGATAGGCATAGACGTTGATGTCCGTAATGCGGTCGTCTTCCACAGAGGAAAGGCTCCGGGAAAGCTCCTGTACGGAGGCCTGCACCTTCACGCAGGAGACTGTTTCACGGGATTCCTCCTCCTGTCCACAGGAGCAGGCGCAAAGAATGGCCAGGCCCAGGAGCGCCCTTTTAAAATTGTTCTTCATAAGACACTTCCTCCCATTCGCTGATCCAGATTCTGACGGTGGAATCCAGGTAATCCACCCACATAAAGATATCGTCCAGGTCCGCCTCCTTCCAATCGTAACCGCCGGCGACGATCATCTCGCCGATAGGCAGGACCTTGGGGCCCACCTCCAGCAACAAATCGTCGCCGCTCTGGCGCGGCAGGCGGAAGACGACATCCCCTTCCGTACCGAGCAAGGGATGGAAGAGGAAGCCGCCGTCCACGGGCAGGCCGCTGGCCAGGTCGTAACCGCTCACCTTCCCTTCGATTTTCAAGACGGGAGGAGCGGCCGTAGCCGGATAATTGAGCAGTTTCAGGTTTACCGTGGCCCACTGCTTATGCAGGAAAAGGATCTGTGAGGACTGCTCCCCGCGGCAATCGGCCTCAGCGCGCCAGGCAGAGAGAGGGTCCATCTGCGCACCCCGGGGAATCGAGACGACCCCGCCGAGCAAGTGGCAGGAAGCCAGACCGCTGCAGGCTGTCACCAGCAACTGTCCGCGGGGCACCTCCAGTTCCAGTACAGGGCCGTCCGTCTCCCCTTTGGCGACACATAGCCCGTCCGCATTCCAAACCTCCACGGCCACGGGTTTGCCCGCCGCCTCGGAGGTATATAAAGAGAGGATGCACGGGCACGCGCTACGGTCCTCCTTTACAGAACAGGAGGCACAGGCAAGCAAGAAGAAGAAAAAAATCAGTAACGAATGTCCGTGCATACCCCGAAGCTTTTTAGATTTCCACTTCCTGCGAAATACCGCTCGTCCAGTCCACCACACTCAGGCTGAAGGAGGCTCCGCCCTTGGTAATGGGTTTATCCGGCGAATCGCTGCCGGGACCGGTAATCGTCAGTTTGGAAATGATATACGATGTATTGAAATTCAAGCGTCCGTCCGCCCCTTTGATATTGATGGGGTAATAATAGTCGTGTCCGGAATAGGAGGCTTCCACGACCAGACGGGTATAGCGGGGGCACCAGGTCTCAGAAGAACTGTCCGTCGTCGTAGGGTTCTGGTAGCAGTAGAAGTAGTGCGGTATCCCATAACTGGAAGCCCCGTTCACGCTGGCGGTGAAGATATCCGCCGTGCAGGGCGTAACCGTCGTCTCCGAAGACGTATAGGCTCGTTTCTGAGCCCAGTTCAGGCTACTGCCGCTAAAATCATGGCGCATCTGCGTATTGACATTGATCAGGTAGATGCCCTTGATGGAAAGCGTCGGGTTGCCGGGGATGGCATTGGCGATTTCGTCGATCTCCACCTTGGCGGCAAAACGGCGCAGCAGGATTGTCTCCGAATAATCCGGCGTAAAGGTAATGTCGTGCAGGATGCCCGCCATTTCGAGCCCGGAAAGGCTGGAAGCGCGGTTGGCACCCAGCGTGCTCGACGCACTGAGCGCGGCGGTCAAGGACGCACAGTTTTCCAGCGAAAAACTGCTGTTGGCGAGGGCAAAGGCCGTACAACCGCCCTCCCCGATCGGAACACGCAGCACGGCAGCACCGTTCACGGCGGAAGCGACGGCCAGCAGGACGCCAGAGGAGTTGTATGCCGCGACCTGGGCCTGCTCGATGGTGGATTCCGACGCACAGGAAGTAGCGCGCGACAATTCCGCATCCGCAAGCAGGAAGGTCACGAGGGCGGTTTCTTTTTCCGGGGCGACTTGTTCCCCGGACGTTTGTTTGTTACAGGCGGCCAGCAGAGAAAGGGCCGCCAGGCTAATCAAGATGTGTTTCATTGTTTAATTGATAGGTTTTAATCAGTTTTGAAATTTCAGGATCCAGCTGCCCGCGGTACACGAAGGCCTGGTCTGCGGCACAGGCTTTCAGGTAAGCCTCTACGGCAAGGGCGTCTTCCCCCTTCCGGGAGTAGAGCAAGGCCTTGAGATAATGGGCGGCCGGGGTCGGTTCCAGCTGCTCAAGCAAGGATAGAGCAGACGCATCATAATCCATTGCACAATAAGCGAGTACCGTATTAAAATCCGCATAGGGACGGAGGATGCTCACGGCCCGTTCCCACTCCCGGTTCATCAGGGCCTGGACGCCCTGCCGGTACACGGTATCCGGCTCCGTGGTATGTACGGTATCCTTGACCATCCCCTTGCGGTGCAGATGGAAGGAAAAACGGACCGTCCGCAGATGCGGATAAAGTTTCTCCCGCAGGAAAAGATAATAGGGCCTGGCGTGGAGCGCCTCTTCCCGCCGGTCCGGATCGGCAAAGGAGGACGCCGTCAACAGATAATCCTGGCGCTCCGCCTCTGAGAGTTCCCCGCTTTGCACCACCAGGCGTTCCAGCAGGGGCCAGTTCTCTCCGGCACTCCGGGTAATGAAACGGATGGGCGTGGCCGGGGTGACGGCTTCCGCGGGCTCGGCCCCGGCAAGGCCGAGCCGGATGCCCGCCTCGCTCCTTAGCGAGTCGCGCATCCGCCGGAGGCAGCGTTCAAAGTACCCGCCCACCGAGGCGCTGCGCTCCCGCGACAGCCGCCCGTTCAGCGCAACGCTGCCTTCCGGCGACGCGGAAGCCTCCACCACGATGGAGTCCATCTCAAAGCTCTCATTTTCCAAGAGGGAAAGCAGGTGGCTGCGGATGCGCCCCATCTCCACCGGATTATTGCCCCGCTGAGGCTCCAGCACGGAACTTCCTGAAGCGAATTCCACCCAGCAGACCGAATTGGCCTCCACCCGGCGTTCCACCACCTTGGTGATATAGCGCTCCCTCCTGTCGCAAAGCGTACTGAGGGAACTGATATAGAAGGTCAGGGTATCCGGGCCGCGGAAATCGCAGCGTTTGGCCCCGATCTCATAGATGGCGCCGTCCAGGGTAATCTGTGCCTTGCGCAGTTTGGGCGCGACATGGACCGTCTGTACATATTCATAGATGACCTGGTCTTCCGTCCCCCGGATCACCGTATCCAAACGCAGTTTCCCTTCCAGGAAAGGCGACTTCACGTAACGCCGGAAAACCTTGTCCCGCCGGGACAGTTTGTAGCGGTTGAGCGCCCGGGCCAGACCGTTGGTGTAATGTTCCACCGCCTCCGCCCCGCTGACGCCGAAGAGGGAAACCTGGAGTTCTTCGCTGACCAGGCTGCTGTCCCGCTTCAACGCGTACAACTGCGGAGCGTTGCGTTCCAGGAAGTGCTCCAGGTCCTGCATCCGCACAAACTGCATTCCGTCCGTCACGATGCCTGAAAGGAAACGCTGATAGAGCTGGTATCCCCGCAGCTGGGCCTTGTGGTACCGGTCGCCGGTGATGATGACCGGTTCCAGACAGCCGGACTCCCCCAGCATATGCAATTGAGGCACCAGGCGGAGTTGCCAGCGGCTGTCCAGCATCGTCCGGGGAACACTCACCAGAAAGCGGAGATCCACTTTTCCGTGGCGCTCCGGCACGTGTTTGAAACTGGCGACGACGATGGCAGGAACCAGTTCATCGGTCGCCACCATCTCTCCGTTTTCATCGCGCACCGCCCGCATGATCATCAGTTGTCTGCCGTCCGGTCCGCTTACTTTCAAGGTATCCCGGGGCGGGATGCGCAACGAAGGCACCGCGGCCTGCATATCGGCATCCAGCGCCTTGAGCGAGGCGGCGGTATCGCCACTTCGCACCCGGCCGAGCTTGCGTTCCAGCCCACAGGAAAGGGCCAGCGCACACAGCAGCAACAAGAGCAGGCGGGCGGAGCGCTTCATGGCTACATCTCCACGTTCAGGGGATCGTCATCCTCGATGAGGACGACCCGGTTCGCCAGGATATCCGTCTGGACACGTTCAATCCCATCCTGACCGCTGTACTTTTGATAACGGATACGGCCGGTGACATACAACTTGTCCCCCTTCTGGATGTTCTCCAGACCCTGGATATTCCGGCTTTCCCACGCAATGATATTGTGCCATTGCGTCTCGATGACAGGCGCACCGTCCTTGTCGTGGTAAGCCGTGTTCGTCGCCAGGGTCAGGCGGGCGCCCTTCCGGTTCGCCCCGGTCTGAAGTTTCACGCTTCCGACGTTTCCCCTCAGTTCCACTTTGTTCAATTGTTCCATAGTTTTCCTTTGTTTTCAACCGGGAATCCGGGCCGCGCGGTCCCTGTTCCCGAGGGCAAAGGAAAACATAAAAATCAAAGGAAAAACACCCTTCCAGCTGCGTAAATGCAGGTTTTAACAAAACATACACATTTTATACGTTTCTTACGCCGAAAGGCAAAAATGCGGCAAATCGTTAAAATGTATCAATAAGATTAAAACCTGCACGGCAACGCAGGACAAGGCTTGGAAAATCGCAGGACATTCAGGATTTTTGCCTGAGATGGAAAAGGAACATCACTGTCTGGAATGCGGGAAGCCCCTCTACGGGCGTCCCGACAAGAAATTTTGTTCAAGCAACTGCAAGAACGAGTGGCACTACCAGCAAAGCGCCGGGAGCATCCGCCAGAAAAACTGGACCCATTCGCTCCTGACCCGCAACTATAAGATCCTGCGCGAACTGTTGGGAAATAAAAGTAAAAGATTCAGCCTGGCCGAACTTCAGATGCGCGGCTTCAGCAGTCAGATGGTCACCTCACATCTGGGACACTGCAAGGACAAGCAGTACTATGCCTGCTACGACATCCTCTACACCCAGTCCTCCACCGAGGTCTTCAATATCCACTCCGCGGCCTATACCAGCCCCTTGCCGTGACAATTCTTATACTTCAGGCCGCTTCCGCAAGGACAGGGATCATTGCGTCCCACCCGTTTCTCCACCTTAATGGGCGTACGGGCCTGCTGCTCGCCGTTGGTGCTGAGTTCATTGCGCTGCGCCTGCATCCGGCTCATATCGGTATGCTTTTCCTCTGCGCGGCGAGGGGCATCGCCACCGTCCCGCAGCGGGATGAACGCGCGGAAGAGGAACGAGAGCACATCCTGGTTGAGTTCCTCCAGCATGGAGGCAAAGAGCGAATAACTCTCAAGCCGATAGACCACCACGGGATCCTTCTGCTCATAGGTCGCGTTCTGGACGCTCTGTTTCAGGTCGTCCATTTCCCGCAGGTGCTCCTTCCAATGCTCGTCGATCTGGTAGAGCAGGATGGTCCGCGCCAGGGTCTTGGCCACTTCGCGGCCGTCATTCTCATAGGCCTTCTTCAGATCGACGGATAAGGTCAACTGCTTGCGGCCGTCGGAAACGGGAATCGCGATATTCTGGTAAATGTTGCCCTGCTTCTCGTAAACGGCCTTGATGACGGGCTGCAGCTTCTCCACCATCGTTTCCATACGGCGTTTATAGACCTCCTCCATATGGGAACAGAGCGCATCCAGCAACTCTTTTTCCTTCGCCTTTTCGTAGAAGGCCTCGTCGAAACCGCAGTCGATGGAAAGCTGCGCCATAAGCGTCTGCTCGAAATCCTCGAAATGCATCCCCTTGGAGCGTTCCACCAGGATTGTCGCCGTATCCATCATCATATTGCGGAGGTCCAGTTCCACCTTCTCGCCGGAAATGGCGTTGCGGCGGCGGTTGTAGATACCCTCGCGCTGATAATTCATCACATCGTCGTATTCGACCAGGCGCTTGCGCACGCCGAAATGGTTCTCTTCGACCTTCTTCTGCGCATTCTCGATGGCCTTCGAAAGCATCGAACTCTCGAGCGCTTCATCCTCCTTCATCCCCAGGCGGTCAACGATGGAGGCGATACGCTCGGAACCGAAAATACGCATCAGTTTATCTTCCAGCGAAATGAAGAAGGTGGAACTGCCCGGATCGCCCTGACGGCCGCTTCGGCCGCGGAGCTGACGGTCCACGCGGCGGCTGTCGTGCCGTTCGGTACCCAGGATTGCGAGTCCGCCCGCAGCCTTCACTTCGTCGGAAAGTTTGATATCGGTACCGCGGCCCGCCATATTCGTGGCGATGGTGATGGTCTTCCCCTGTCCCGCCTTGGCGACGATTTCCGCCTCACGTGCGTGCTCCTTGGCATTCAGCACGTTCGGCTTCACGCCGTTGCGGATGAAGAGCCTTTCCAGCAACTCGGAAGTTTCGACGTCCGTCGTACCCACCAGCACAGGCCGGCCCTGTTTAGAAAGTTCGAGCGCCCGGTTGATCACGGCCGCGTATTTCGCCTTCTTGGTCTTGTAGATGAGGTCGTCCTGGTCGTCACGGATGACGGGACGGTTCGTCGGGATCACCACTACATCCAGTTTATAGATGCTCCAGAACTCACCGGCCTCGGTCTCTGCGGTACCGGTCATACCCGCCAGCTTGTGGTACATGCGGAAGTAGTTCTGCAGGGTAATCGTCGCGAAGGTCTGCGTCGCCGCTTCGACCTTCACGTTCTCCTTCGCCTCCACCGCCTGATGCAGTCCATCGCTCCAGCGGCGGCCCTCCATGATACGGCCGGTGCCCTCATCGACGATTTTCACTTTCCCGTCGATGATGACATAATCGACATCCTTCTCGAACATCGCATAGGCCTTGAGCAACTGGATCACGGTATGCACGCGCTCGCTCTTCAGGGAGAATTCCTCCATCAGGGCATCCTTGCGCTGCTGCTTCTCTTCGGGGCTCAGGTCGGAATGCATGATTTCGGCCGTCTGGTTACCCACGTCGGGCAGCACGAAGAAATCCTCGTTGCCCACCGCGGAGGCCAGCACGTCGTGCCCCTTGTCGGTCATATCGACGGAATTGAGTTGCTCGTTGATCACGAAGTAAAGCGGATCGGTGACCACGGGCATCTCCTTCTCGTTATCCTGCATATAGTAGTTCTCCACCTTCTGGAGAATCACCTTCATACCCGGTTCCGAGAGGAACTTGATGAGGGGGCCGTACTTGGGAAGGCCCTTGTGGGCACGAAGCAACAGTTTTCCGCCTTCCTTCTCGTCTCCTGCGGCGATGAGTTTGCGCGCTTCGTTGAGGGTCTGGTTGACCAGGGTACGCTGCGCCGTATAGAGTTTTTCCACATAGGGACGGAATTCCATGAACTGCTCGTCGTCCTGGGCCTTGGCCACCGGACCGGAAATGATGAGCGGGGTCCGGGCATCGTCGATCAGCACGGAGTCCACCTCATCGACGATGGCATAATGATGTTTGCGCTGGACGAGGTCTTCGCTGCGGATGGCCATATTGTCGCGCAGATAGTCGAAACCGAACTCGTTGTTCGTACCGAAGGTGATGTCGCAGTCGTAAGCCCGCTTACGCGCATCGGAGTTGGGCTGGTGCTTGTCGATACAATCGACGGACAGGCCGTGGAACATATAGAGCGGCCCCATCCACTCGGAGTCACGCTTCGACAGGTAGTCATTCACCGTCACCACGTGTACGCCCTTGCCCGCGAGGGCATTGAGGAATACCGGCAGGGTTGCGACCAGCGTTTTACCTTCACCCGTCGCCATCTCGGCAATCTTTCCTTCGTGCAGGACGATACCGCCGATCAGCTGCACGTCGTAGTGGACCATATCCCAGGTAATCTCGTTGCCGCCCGCCATCCAGTGGTTGGTATAGACGGCCTTGTCGCCTTCGATGGTCAGGAAATCGGAGTGTTTCACGCTCAGGTCGCGGTCGAAATCGCTGGCCTGCACGACGATGCGGTCATTTTCCTTGAAACGGCGCGCGGTGCTCTTGATGATGGCAAAGGCCTCGGGAAGGATGCGCTTGAGTTCCGCCTCGATGGCTTCGTCCTCCTCCTTGACCAGTCGGTCGGACTCCGAGGCGAGTTTTTCCATCTCCGCGGTCGGCAGGTCGCCGTCCAATTCCTTCTTGATCTGTGCGATGCGGTCTTCAAAAGGCTGCTCCACCGCCTTCAGCCCCTCCCGGAGGGCGGCGCTGCGGGCGCGGAGGTCATCGTCGGAGAGGGCATCTATCTCCCCGTAAACCGCAAGGATCTTGTCAAGGGTCGGCTTGATGGCTTTGTAGTCCCTGTCCGCCTTGGATCCGAATATTTTTCTGAAAATATCTGCAAGTGCCATTTCGTTACGTTTTAAGCAGACAAAGATAACGAATTATTTGTGTTTCATCAAAAAATGTCTATCTTTGCCCACGCAAGCAGGATTAGCACATCGGTAGTGCATTGGCTTCCCAAGCCAAGGAGGAGGGTTCGACTCCCTTATCCTGCTCTTTTTTATTCCCCGATATTTCAGGGTGCTGTCTCTTCAAGTGACAGTACCCTGTCTTATCCTGAAAATAGTTGACTCACAACAAAGAGTTAACAATGTATCATTTACACACGGCAAAGCAGCTTAAGTACTTTGATGAAGTTATTCGTCTTCACTACGAAGAAGGATACGGT
>Ga0310786_10006260_pt1 | contig 15888 bp, 10 predicted proteins | sample AusTroGonzalo_MG_FD_203881 | JGI IMG/M metagenome (GOLD analysis project Ga0310786, IMG submission 203881) | Bovine rumen microbial communities from tropical cattle in Woodstock, Queensland, Australia - Gonzalo_03 (v2) (version 2) | ecosystem: Host-associated > Mammals > Digestive system >... | reverse complement strand
GCGGGCGACGTCAATGTTTTCGAAGGGAGATGGAACATCATCACCCCGTTGATGGAATACACCAACGAAACGGCCATTTTGACGGTAAAAAGGATGTGGGAGGCTTTCGGCATGAGGATGACCGAGATGACGCCGGAGCATCACGACCGCAATATGGCGATCGTTTCGCATCTGCCGCATTTTTTGGCGTACAACATGGTTTATACCGCCTCCGAGATCGAAAAGGAAATGGACAGGGAAATAATAAAGTATTCCGCGGGCGGTTTCCGCGATTCGACCCGCATGGCGGGGTCAAGTCCCGAAATGTGGCGCGACATATTCATGTCCAACGAAAAGGCGTTGTTCGAAACGCTGGACAGCTATATTAAAAATCTGCTGTATTTAAGGGATCTGGTCAGCAGGCACGACGGCGACAAGTTGTTGGAGCTGTTCACGAAAACCAAAGAAATAAGGGCGAAGGTCATCGCGGTAAAACAAAACTAGCTTTTTGATAAGGAGTTGAAATGAAAATAGCGTACGAAGGCACAATCGGAAGTTTTTCCCACAAGGCGGCGGAAGAATATCTGCCCGACGGTATTTACGTGGGATGCCGTTCCTACGTCGAGGCTATAGACCGCGTCATTAACGACGAGGCCGATTTGGCGATTATCCCCGTGGAAAATTCGGCGATGGGACGCATCAGCGAAACGTACAATTCCCTGCCGAAGATCGGTCTCTATATCATCGGGGAACATTTTTTGCCGATCCATATGTATCTGATGATGACCAACAAGGCTGTAAAGGGGTGCCCGCCCGCCAATATGGACGATGAGGCTTTATTGGCGTGGAAACTGACTCCCCCGACCGACAAGGATCGCAAATACGCGTTAAGCCAGATCGCCGAAATCCGCAGTCACGAACAGGGACTGTTGCAATGCAAGAAATATCTGGTCAAAAATTTTCAATCCGTAAAGCAAAGCGTTTCGTGGGACACGGCCGGAGCCGCCCGCGAACTGGCTCAGGAAAAACGCATGGACGTCGCGGTTATCGCCCCCAAATGGGCAAGCCGTTACGATTTGTCGGTCGTCGACGAAGAGATCGAGGACGATAAAAACAACACGACCCGTTTTTTGATTCTGGCGAAAGAAATGAAAAAGGAGTTTCAGTCTCCTTCCGTCATTACGACCCTGGTTTTCAGCACTCCCCACGTTGCCGGGGCGTTGGTGAAGGCTTTGGACGTTTTCAACCGCCACAACGTCAATCTGACCAAGCTGGAAACCTATATGACGGGATCCCACCACGAAAAGCCGATATTTTACGTCGACGCGGCTTTCAACTGGTTCGCGGAAACCGATTTGGTCGCGGAATTGAAAAAAGTGACTGAGGAAATAAAATTGCTCGGTTGCTATGAGGCAAGCGTTCTGCGCACTCCCGAATCGGGATTTTCACCGGTCTAGAAAATATTGGCATACTATTTGCATATAAAATCCCCAAAGCGGTCAATTTTACGAAAGGGGATTTACCATGCAGACAGAAAAGTTAAATGTTCAGGATATATATTCCGGTCTGTTAAAACAGGGAAAGACGAATAAGAACGCGGATCCGGCGGCGGAAAGCGATTTTACCAAAATGCTGAAGTTTTCCGTGTCAGACGACAATATCCTTGATGCGGGTAAAGTTTCCTTCACCGCCATGAAAAAGGCGGCTCCGTCGTTGTTCTCGGCGGAAAAGGGAAAGAACGAGGTTCGTTCCGCTCCAAAAACCGATACGGCAAAGAAAAACACCGTAAAAAACGCCGGCAAAACGAACGATGACGATAAAATTTCCGCCAAAAGCAATGATGTCAAGCGCGACGCCGATAAAAAATCCGGCAACGATGACGGCAACGTTCCGTCGGCGAAAAGGGAAGACAATGCCGGCGATGTCGCGAATGTCGACCGCAAACCTTTGAAAAAAGACAAAGACGATAAAAAAGACGATGAATTGTTTGTCGCTGGTGACGAACACATTGTTTTTTCACCGGTGCTTTATAAGCAGAATATCGAAACCGACGGCGCGTTCAGCGCGGAAGTCGTTCCCGCGGCGGTTGTCGCCGATGGCGATGACGCGGTTTCCTCTCCGTTTGCGGCATTATCGCCTGCCAATGATGACGTTTCGTTACCGTCGGACGACGGCGTGGGGATGATCGACGCTGTCACCGGTGGCAAAACGGAAAAGACGGACTTTACATCCGGCCTTAATCCCGTGGGTGAAATCGCCGACGCGGCAATTTTTTCCCGCATGGCGATAAGAACAAATTCTAAAACGTCCGATAAAAACGTGTTCGCTGCCGCGAACGACAATCAGGGGCCGTTTGTGGACAACGACGCCGATGCCGTTCTGTCCAATATTGACGGTATGATGAAATCGGCCGGCAAAACCGCCGAAAGCGCGAAAAAACAGGATGTTTCGGCAATCGTTGACATGCAGGCGAAAAACATATCGGCGATTCTCGGAACCGATGAAAGCGTTGTCATAACCGTCGGCGGGCAAACGCAAAACGGTAAAAAAGACGGTGCGGCGTCTTTGACGAATTCGATTTTTCCCGTCATCTGCGAAAACGTTGACGGGAATACGGAAATTATTTCCGGAGGGAACACTTTATCGCCGGTTGCCAAACTGACGGTTCCCGAAAACGGCTTTTTATCGATGGAAAATGATGTCCGCTCGGATGTCGTCGTCGGTGAGCAAAAAGCTTTCTCAGGCGATGCCGCTTCGGTAAACGCCGGTGTTTTCACAAGCCTTTTGAATTCCGAAAGCGGCAGCGGCGATGACGGAGAGTTGAACGTTTCCGGTCTGCAGGGTATCGCCGGTTATTCGAATAACGCAAAGATTTCGGCGTCGCTTAAACATCCGAAAGAGGTTAGCGACGTAAAGCCCGAAATCAATATCGACGACGTTACCGATCAGATAAAGATCAAGGTCGGCAAATTAAAAGAAGGCGAGAATACGGTTTCCATAAAATTGAAACCGCAGGAACTCGGAGAGATACAGGTAAAATTAAATCTTGGCAAGGACGGCAAGATAACGGCGGAAATCAATTCCTCAAAAGAGGAAACTCACGTCCTTTTGCAGAAAAACGTGGAAGTCCTGCAAAAGATGATGAGCGATAACGGCTATAAATCGGATGTTTCGGGTTTCAGCTTTAATTTCCGCGGTTCGCAGAACGGCAACAACGGCAATCAGGAACAACAGAATCAGCACCGTTTGGCTGACGGCGATTTCTTTTCCCTGGACGGGGAAGACGTCAAGAAAGACGATGAAATCGTTTATTCGCGGCGCGGAATATTGGCATAAGGGAGGACAGAGATGAGTACGGCAGTAGGTTCAACGACAACGACCGATTATCTGTCGACAATCGGTTCGGCAAAGGAAGCCGGTAAATCACTGGCTGCCGATATGGACAGTTTTTTAAATTTGCTGGTGGCGCAGTTGAAAAACCAGGATCCTCTCGATCCCATGGAAACTGCCGAATTCACCAACCAATTGGTTCAATTTGCCAATGTCGAACAAAACATAGCGACGAACGACAACCTTGAAAATCTGCTTTTGATGACCAATTCCAGTCTGGCCATGCAGGCGACAAGCTATATGGGCAAAACCATCCAGGCGGAAAGCGTCCATCTGCCTTTGCAGGACGGCTACGGCAAGTTCAGTTACGTTTTGGGAGCGGAAGCAGCCACCTGCACCATCACTATCGCCGACGCCGAATCGGGACGCATCGTTACTTCGGTCACCGGCGACACCAGTGTCGGACGCCACGTACTGGATTGGGACGGCACGGACGCGGCTGGCGTCAAATGGAAAGACGGAGCTTACCGATTGACGGTCACCGCCACCGATTTGAACGGAGAGGCGATAGACGCGTACACAACCGTGTTCGGCAAGGTTACCGGCGTGGCCAACGATGGTTCCGACGTCGCGGTTTCTTTAGGCGATGTGATTGTATACACGTCGAATATCTTGGCCGTACACGAAGACGGCGAATTGCAAAATCCTAACACGCAGGTAAATATGGGCAGTGACGATAAGTCTGCCGATACTGGCACAACAGGTACTTCTGATGGTTCGGAAGTTTAGAGTTTAAAAAAAAGAGGAAAGAGGGAGGAAACAATGAGTTTATACGGAGCATTACAGTCGGGAGTATCGGGTCTTATCGTACAGTCGAGTGCGCTTTCCGCTATTGCCGATAACATTTCCAATTCCAATACGGTCGGTTATAAAAGAAATGTGGTCGCGTTCAACACGCTGGTTACCAAACAAACATCGCTGACCACTTATTCATCGGGCGGTGTGCAGGGAGTAAATCAGACAAAGGTCGATGTCCAAGGGTTGCTGTCGGCAACGGTGTCGTCAACCGATCTGGGTATTTCCGGCAACGGTTTCTTTGTGGTGAACGAATCGCCGAAACCTACGCTTTCCGATACTTGGGCGTATACGCGTTCGGGAGATTTCAACAAATCGGCAAGCGGCTATTTGGTCAATTCCGGCGGCTATTACGCCATGGGGTGGTCGCTGATGCCGTGGGACGGCAATAAAAACGCCACGATTGTCCAGATCGACGGCTTCAATTACATGAAAGCCTATAAAGACAATCACGGCAACCTTACTTATGTCAACGACAGCGTCATCGATTCCACCAATTTGAAAGCCATCAACCTGAACGAAGTCGGCGGCGACGCTTCGTCAACCTCACAGATACGGGGCCAATCTTCCTTCTTCCGATCCCATTTTTGATCCGACCAACGCGGCTGCCGGTGGCAGATACAACATATCGACGATTTTGTACGACAGTCTCGGCAATTCGCACAACATCAGCTATGAATACACAAAGACCGGCGAGAACACGTGGAGCATCGAGCCCGACATTCCGTCAGGAGCCGCTTCGCTGGCGTTGTATTCCACCCGCGAGATCGTGAACGACGCGACGGACGACGTATACGCCGCCATCGGTCAGATGGAGTTTTCGACTTTGCCTGACAATCACAGCTATGTCAAATTGTCTTCCGATCTGGACGGACCCAATCCGATAACGTACGTCTACGAGTTTTCCACCGACGGCACCACTTCATATGTTCCGGAAAGCGGGGAAAAAGTCGTGCTGGTCGATATGTCGGTGGCGGTCGTTTCCGTTCCGCAGGCGGTCGAAAAATTTGCCGCCGCGATTCGCAAGACCATGCCCGACGGCGGACGTTTCACGGCCGACGACAACCGCATCAAGATCGTTCAGTCGACTTCCGGCCGCGAGATCACCGTGGACGCCAGTAAATGCACCCAGATTTTGCAGTCTTCGGCAAATCCCAATCTGGTCACGGGTATCCCGACCGGCATTTACCGGATAAAGGCAATCGACGACGAGCTTAAGAACGTCGGCAGCATTAATTTCGTTTCCGAAACCGCCGCCGATTACGTGGGCAAGACCGTGACTTTGGGTAACAACATTTACCAATTCTATAATTCCGCGGCCGGTCCTGCCCCGACTACATCGAATATCCTTGTTGATATCGCTTCCGCCATTGACGGAACGACGATCGACCGCGGCGGCGTCGCCAGCGCTTTGTACAACCAACTGATCTTGACCGCGCCCGGCGCCAGCCGTTACAAACTTTCAGGCACCACGCTGGAGATCACGCAAAATTCCAACGGCGCCGATATCATGGTCAACATGGGCGAAAGCGACAGGTTGACGTTCACCAGCAGCGATCTGGCTTCGTATGACGGAAAGACCGTAACGATTAACGGCAACACCTATACGTTCAGATCGACTCCCACCGGCGCCGATTACGAGATCGACATCAGCAAGATGGCGTGGGGCGTCGACACGACGGTCAGCGACGTCGCATACCGCGTGGCCAACGCGATCAACGTGAACGCGGCGGTCAGCGGCGACAATCCGTCACACTATCAGGTAAACGGAAACAGCATCATCGCCGACCAGGGAGCCATATCCGCCAGCACGGCGACGGGTTCCAGCGTCACGTCGGCGGGCGCGGGCCTTGACGCTTCGGTTTACTATGGAACGATAAAGGATAACGGGGGAACCGCGTACACCAGCATCGGCGCCGGTGTCCAGACCCTGTGCAGTTTGTGGACGTTCAACGGTATCGCCCAGGCGGAAGAAGGGTCTTTGGTGGCAGGCGTCCGCTTTAATTCGGACGGTTCGCCGAAATACACCAATCTGAACAACATGTCGATCGACTGGGCCAACGGCGCCAGCAACATGACCGGCGCGGCCAGCGAAGGACCGAAAGTGTCAGTCTTTTCGGGTAACGAAAACACGCTTGACGGTCTGACCCATCTGTCTGGCGAATACACTTTGAACTACACGACCCAGGACGGCGCCCGTTACGGTTCATATTCCGGCGTTTCCGTCGACGAGAACGGCATTGTCCGCGCCCTGTTCGACAACGGCACCACGAGACCGATCGCCATCATCCCGCTGGCAACTTTTGTCAACCCCAACGGTCTGGAAGCCCTTTCCGGCAACGTGTGGATCGCGACCGGTTATTCCGGTGCGGCCACCCTGCGTACGGCATCTACCGCCGGCGCCGGAGAGATCTCGGCTTCTTCGCTGGAAAGTTCCACGGTTGACCTGGCTACCGAGTTTACCAACATGATTACCGTGCAAAGAGCGTATACCGCGGCGTCGAAAATCATCACCACCGCCGACGATATGTTGAACGATCTGATGAACATCAAAAGGTAATTGACGTAACGTTATTTTAACGAAACGCCCCCGGCAGACACGGTTTTGCCGGGGCGTTTTATTTGTGTTGCCAAAATTCGGAATTTAAAGCAATATGAAAATCATGGACAGTATTTCAAGATGGTATCAGCTCGCGGGGTTGCAGGAATTCACTTTTGACATTCCCGTCAACCGTTTTGCGGTAAGACGGGAAACGGATGTCCAACCGGCAAAAACGCCTATTGTTCAGACTGAAAACTTCGTTTTAGCTCCGGAAAGGAAAAGTTCTATCGCAAAGCCTTCCTCCGTTCCGGTAAAAATTGCCGTTAACGCCGCGGATTTGGATGAATTGCGGATGTCGGAATCGCGATACGACGGTTGCGATCTAAAAAGAACAGCCCGTCAGATGGTTTTCGCCGACGGGTGCCCGACCGCGAATATCATGTTCATGGGTGAGGCGCCAGGCGCCGAAGAGGACAGGTTGGGCAAGCCGTTCGTGGGCAGGGCCGGCCATCTGTTGGATAAGATGATGACCGCCATAGGTTTGGATCGCACCAATTCCTATATAACCAACATCATCCCGTACCGTCCGCCGGGCAACCGCGACCCTTCGGACGCTGAAAGAGCGACTTTTTTACCCTTTGCGTTAAAGCATGTCGAACTGATTAATCCAAGACTATTGGTTTTTTTGGGACGCATTTCGGCCGGCGCGGTGCTGGGACATGACATCCACATCAATCGGTGCCACGGCAATTTTGAGGAACTGCTGTTGCCAAACGGCAAGAAAGTAATGACCTGCGTGACCTTTCACCCGTCCTATCTTTTGCGGCAGCCGTCTTTTAAGCGTATGGCTTGGTACGATTGGCTTTCAATAAAAAATTATCTGGACAATCTTTGAAACCGGCCGGAGTCGGATATGCGTAAATCCCCGTTTTTTCAAGGGAAGATTGCCGTTCACGTTTGCGGATAATCGTGACGGTTTTGATTGTAAAAATCATTGGATATTTTGCCGATTTTAATTATAATGATGACGTTTTAACAATCAGTCGGAAAGGGTATAATTCCAATGGAAACAAACTTTACCACCAATCTTACAAAAAACAAAAAGTTAATCGATTGGGTTAACGAAATCGCGGCGTTGTGCACGCCGGATAAAATTTACTGGTGCAACGGTTCGGAAGAGGAATATCACGAACTGGCGGAACAGCTGGTGAAAAAAGGTACTTTTATCAAATTAAACGAAAAATTGCGCCCCAACTGCTATTTGGCCCGCTCCAATCCTTTGGACGTCGCCAGAGTCGAAAAAAGAACGTTCATCTGCTCAGAGCAGGAAATCGACGCCGGCCCTACGAATAACTGGGCCAATCCGAAAGAAATGCGGGAAAAATTAAACAGCCTGTTCAAAGGCTGCATGAAGGGACGGACCATGTACGTCATTCCGTTCTCGATGGGACCGCTCGGTTCCAATATTTCGCAGATCGGCGTTGAAATCACCGATAGTGCTTATGTCGTCGTCAATATGAAGATTATGACCCGCATGGGACAAAAGGTTTTGGACGTTTTGGGCGACAATTTCTTTGTTCCCTGCGTTCATTCCGTCGGCGCTCCGTTAAAGAGCGGTGAAAAAGACGTCGCGTGGCCGTGCAATCCGGAAAACACCTATATCACCCATTTCCCGGAAACCAGGGAAATATGGTCGTTCGGCAGCGGATACGGCGGAAACGCGCTGTTGGGTAAAAAATGTTTCGCATTGCGTATCGCGTCAAAGATGGCAAAAGACGAAGGATGGCTGGCCGAGCATATGCTGATTTCCGGCATCGAGGATCCTAAAGGCAAAAAAACTTACATCGCCGCCGCTTTCCCGTCGGCATGCGGCAAGACCAATTTGGCCATGCTGGTTCCGCCGAAAGGGTTCGAAGGCTGGAAAGTCTGGACGGTCGGCGACGATATCGCTTGGATCAAAAAGGACAAAGAGGGCAAATTGCGCGCCATCAATCCCGAAGCCGGATTTTTCGGCGTCGCTCCCGGCACGTCGTTAAAGACCAATCCGAACGCCATGCATTCGATGGAAAAGAACACGATTTTCACCAACGTCGCGTTGACCGATGACGGCGATGTCTGGTGGGAAGGTATGACCGACGAAAAACCCGCTCACCTGATTGACTGGAAAGGTCAGGATTGGACTCCCGACTGCGGACGCGAGGCTGCTCATCCGAATTCGCGGTTCACGGCTCCGGCCGGACAGTGCCCGACTATCGATCCCGATTGGGAAAATCCCGAGGGCGTGGTTATCGAGGCCTTTATTTTCGGCGGACGGTTAAGCAAAAACGCTCCGCTGGTCGTTGAGGCTTATAACTGGGCGTACGGTGTGTATCTGGCCGCGACCATGGGGTCGGAAAAGACGGCCGCCGCCGAAGGACAGGGGGGTATCCGTCGCGACCCGTTCGCCATGATTCCTTTCTGCGGTTACAACATGGGCGATTATTGGTCACATTGGCTGAATTTCGGCGCCAAGCTCAGCAATCCGCCGAAGATTTTCAAAGTCAACTGGTTCCGCAAGAACGAGCAGGGCAAATTCATGTGGCCCGGATTCGGCGACAACATGCGCGTGGTCAAATGGATCGTCGACCGCGTCAACGGACGCGCCAAAGCCGTTGAATCGCCGATCGGATTGATGCCGCTCTATTCGGGAATCGAATGGAAAGGACTGGATTATCCGAAAGCCGATTTCTATAAGCTGATGGAGATCGACAAGTCGGAATACCTGAAAGAGGCGTTGGATCACCACAATCACTTTAAGCCGTTCGCCGAACAGACGAAACTGCCCAGAGAGTTTGTCAGTGAATCGATGTTGTTGCAGTTGCGACTGGAACGCTGCGACGAAAAATGGGAATTGCCCCAGGAATAACGAAGATTATTTAATCTAACCGAGGCAGGGGAGTCAGCTTGCAAACTGAGTCCCCTGTTTTGCGGTTAAAACGAAAACACGGTGAAAAATGGAAAATTTTGAAATAGCTTTGCCCACGCATATCTTTTTCGGCAAGGGTTATGAGAACAACGTCGGCGATTACGTGAAAACGTATTCCGACAAAATACTGTTTCATTACGGTTCGGGCAGCATCAAACGCAGCGGCCTGTATGACAGGGTGGTGACGTCATTGAAAAAGGCGAAAGTCGATTTCGTCGAATTCGGCGGGGTCGAAGCCAATCCCAAACTTTCTTTTGTCCGCGAGGGCATCGAATTATGCCGCAAGCATAAGATAAAGTTTATTTTGGCGGTCGGCGGCGGTTCGGTCATCGATTCCGCAAAGGCCATCGCCATGGGTGTGGAATATGACGGCGACGTGTGGGATTTCTTTGCGAAAAAGGCGTCACCGGTCGACGTTTTGCCGGTGGCGACGATTCTGACCATTCCGGCGGCCGGTTCGGAATGCAGTCCCAACGCCGTGATAACCAACGAGGAAGAGCATATCAAGGTCGGGGTCAAATGTCAGAAATGCCGTCCGGTGTTCAGTATCCTGAATCCGGAATTATGCATCACGCTGCCAAAGCATCAGATGACTTTCGGCGTGTGCGACATGATGTGCCATATCATGGAGCGGTATTTTTCCATGACCGAGCATACGGACGCGACGAACGGATTATGCGAAAGCGTTATGAGAACAATCATTCGCAATGCTTCTATTTTGACCGAGAGTTTGGATAATTACGACGCTTGGGCGGAAATCATGTGGTGCGGAACCATCGCTCATAACGGGATTTTGGGCGTCGGCAGGGTCGAGGATTGGGCGTCGCACGCCATCGAACACCAGCTAAGCGCGCTTTACAACATCGCCCACGGCGAGGGGTTGGCCATTATCGCTCCGGCGTGGATGAAATACGTTCACAAGGAAAATTTAAAGGTTTTCGTCCGTTTTGCCGAAAACGTTTTCGGCATCAAAGGGGCGAACGACGAGGTTTCCGCCATGGCGGGGATTACCGCGTACGAGGAATTTTTCCGGTCGATAGGATTAAAGACCAGACTGTCAGAGATAGGAATCGACGACAAGAATTTCGCCGTAATGGCGGCGATGGCGGTCAAAAACGGAGCCATAGGCAATTTTAAAAAATTGAACGCCGCCGACGTCGAAAAGATTTACCGTCTGGCAATGTAAAAAAAAACGGAGATAAAGGAAACGAAAAATGGGATGCGATCATAATTGCGGCGACTGCGAACATAAACACGGTTGCCAGGACGGCGGGTGCGGACACGATTGCGGCAGCTGCGGACACAAAGGAACATGTTCGAAACAGGATCTGATGTTAAAGCCGCATGACGGGACCAAAATCAAAAAGGTTATCGCCGTCGTCAGCGGCAAAGGCGGCGTCGGCAAATCGCTGGTTACTTCGCTGTTGGCCGTGGTGATGAACCGCAAAGGGTTCAAAACGGGCATTCTGGACGCGGACATCACGGGGCCGTCGATACCGAAGGCTTTCGGGGTAAAGGAACAGATCATGGGCGAGGACAACACCATTTATCCCGTCACGTCAAAAGCGGGGATCAAGATGATATCGGTCAATCTGATGCTGAAAAGCGAGACCGACCCCGTGTTGTGGCGCGGGCCCGTCATCGCCGGCATGGTCGGCCAGTTTTACAAAGACGTGGCGTGGGGCGATTTGGACTTTTTGTTCGTCGACATGCCGCCAGGAACCGGCGACGTGCCGCTGACGGTGTTTCAGTCGCTGCCGGTCGCGGGAACGGTTATCGTCACCGCGCCGCAAAAGCTGGTTTCGATGATCGTGGAAAAGGCGGTCAAAATGGCGGAAATGATGAACATCCCGGTTTTGGCTTTGGTCGAAAACATGTCGTATTTCGAATGTCCGCATTGCAAAGAGCGTTACGACATTTTCGGCAAAAGCAACGTCGACGAACTGGCGTATCGCTGCGATATCGGCACGACCGCCAAACTGCCGGTCGATCCGCGGCTGGCGGCGCAATGCGACAACGGCAGGATCGAGGATTTCGCCGGTACCTGGCTGGACGGTCTAGCCGACGAACTGGCGGCTTTGCTGGGCTAGACAAGAGCGACGCGATCGCATACCGAGAGTGTTCGATGTTTTTGAGATTGCTTCAGGGCTTTGCCCTTCGCAATGACGTTCACTTCATACGTCACCGCGAGGGCGGTACGCCTGTGGCGGTCTTTCCTTTATCGTCAAAAGCGAACAAAGTGTGGCTATCTCATACAGATAGTTTTCCGACGTCATTGAGATTGCCACGGACGCCGATAGCGTCCTCGCAAAGACAGTAAGCGAGAGATTGTCGCGGCGGACAAGCCGCCCCGCAAAGACGGGGAGCGACAAACATATTGCCATGGGATGGCGGATATTATATGATACGGTCAGTTTATATCCACACCGGTAAGGAAAGATCAAGCAACAATGACAAGCAAGAACATGACGAACAATATGTTAAAAACGGCGGCGGTGTCATTCATTGCCATGACGGCGGCGATGACATCGGCGCGGGCCGAAGACACGCCGGCGCCGCAGAATACGGTAATCGACGAGCCTTATGACAAGGTCGGTGTATTCGGCAACCACAAGTCAGGTCAGCTTGACGATTATGACATCGGCGCCGCCACGGCGGGCAACACTGTAACATTAAAAGACAACGCCCAGCCCACATCCGGAAAAAACCTTGCGGTTTACGGCGCTTATAGCATGAAATCGGACGATCCGACCGTGTCGAATCCGGATACAGACCAAAATACGGTAACGATAGAAAAGGTAACCCTTAACAACCAAAATTTGATTGTGCGCGGAGGATACACCGGCGGTTATAACGCCGAAGGAAACATAGTCAATGTCAAAGGCGGCACCGCAGATAATGATGTTGGCAAAGTCGTTCATTTTATCGGAGCCAGAGCTTCGGCATACGACAATGAAGAAAAAACCGCAGGAGGAAATAAGGTCACGATTTTCGACGGCGAAAATGCCGCCAATTTTCATTCCGATTTTCATATCATCGGCGGCACGGTTGATGCCGCCGGCAGCAAGGCCAAAATCAACGTTACGGACAACGCCGTCACGATCAACGGCGGCTCGCTAAAGGGGGTAGAAAACGGAGCCGGTGATTCCTATATTTACGGCGGCGAAGGCTATTTAGACGAGGCAGAAGCGAAAGCCAACATTACGGGCAACTCCGTCACGGTCACGAAAGGCGCGATAGCAACAGAAGGGGAAAACGATATCGTCGTTATTGTCGGCGGTCGCGCCACCATTGGAAACAATGCCGCAGGCTCGACCACCCAGATTAAGAAAAACACGGTCACGATCACGAACGGCACATTTTCAGAGGAAACCCTAAACACGCTTAAAATTTACGGTGGCCTCGCTGAATCAGACGGTACGATCGAGATCAAGGCTTCCGCCGTCGCAGAAAACACGGTCGCAATCAAAAACGGCACTTTTCACGGCAAGACCGAAATTTGGGGCGGTTACAGCTTTGACAACGCCGCGGTCGCGGTTACGGACAACAAAGTTTATGTTTCGGACGGAACTTTTAACGATACAGTGGCAATCACCGGCGGCCGCCATAACAAGTCGGGCAAGGTTTCGGGCAACACGGCAGAGGTAAGCGGCGGCACCTTTAACGGGGTTTCCGAAATTCACGGAGGCGATTCCGATAGCGGTGACGCCACGGGGAACAGCGTTACGGTCAGCAAAGGCACGTTTAGATTTAGTGTCAATATTTCCGGAGGTGTATCCAATAGCGGTGACGCCACGGGGAACAGCGTGACGGTCAGCGGCGGCACCTTTAACAGAACTAATGGTAGCGGTAGCTACTACGGAGGCTATTCCTCTAGCGGTGCCGCCACGGGGAACAAGGTGACGGTCAGCAAAGGCACGTTTAGCGGTAATACCAAAATTTACGGAGGCAAGTCCTATAGCGGTGCCGCCACGACAAACAGCGTGACGATAAACGGCGGCGAGTTTGGCCCTAGTGTCACAATTTTCGGAGGCTATTCCGGCGGTGCCGCCACGGAGAACACGGTAACGGTAAGCGGCGGCACGTTTGGCGGCGGTACATCGGTGATCGCCGGCGGTCGGTCCTATGAAGGGACGGCCGAAAACAACAAAGTTTACCTTTCGGGCGGCGAATTCTCTTCTTTGGCCTTATATAATCTTGTCGCGGGCGGTATATCAGGCACCGATGACGCGGTGAAGAACAACACCGTTTACGTTTACGGCACCGTCGATCTGGTATACGTCGATCTGTTCGCAGCATATGATGGCTTTGGGAATCCCGTGAAATCCGGCGGCGGCAACACGCTGGTGTTCGGGTATGTCGATGACTATAAGAACGTCCATCCGTGGATGAGCGAGACCGGCGGCTTTGTCAAATCTGTCAAAGGTTTCGACACCATCCGGTTCGACGCGGCGAGGTGGGGCAAACCGATTAGGGTTAACACTTTGGACACGAGCTATGCCAATTCGGGCAAAACGAAGGTCGACGCGACCAAGATCGCCTTTGACGGAGTTGAGAGCGTCAAAAAAGGCGACAAGACCGTTCTGTTAAAAGCAGATAGCGTTGCCGGCGACGGACTGGTGCTGACAAGCGAGACGTCAAAATACACGATCGGCACTACTCTTGAAGGGAACGGTACCGTAGAATTGACGGACAATGGTGAAGCTGGCGCGGAAGTCGCCTATACGATCGACAGCGTGACGAAAAAAGCGCAAGCCCAAGCGCAAACCCACACGGCGGCGATGGGCATGACGGCAGGGGTCGCGGCGTTGAACCAGGGCGCCGACACGGTCTTGACTACCCTGAAGAATTTAAGCAACTCCGGTCACACGGGTCTGGAGGCGTTCGGTGCCATGGGTGGCGGCACGGCCCGACAGGAAACCGGCTCGCACGTGACGTTGAACGCGTTTAATTTCGCGACGGGTCTTGGTTCCAACATCGACATCGGAGCAGGGATATTCACCGTCGGCGGAGCGTTGGAAGCCGGTTACGGCAGTTTCAAGAACCACTTTGACGCCGGGGAAGCCGATCCGTTCGTGAAAAAGAGCGGTCATCTGCATTATTACGGCGGCGCCGCGACGGCGGGCATGAAATGGAACAGCCTGTGGCACACTGACGGTTTGTTCCGTTTGGGTTACGCGAAATCTGAACAGGGCAGCGGATTATACAACCCTGGTCTGGGCACCACCTATGACGTCGACATCGGATCCTATTACGTCGGTACCGAGGTCGGAGGCGGCAAGGCGTTCAAGCTGGACGACACCAATGCCATCGACGTTTACGCCCGTTATTTCTGGTTGCATAAAGGCGGCGACGATTTCTATGCCGGCGGCGAATACGATCTGAAAGCCGTAGACAGCCACCGTCTGCGCACGGGGGCAAGATACGACCTCTCTCTTGGCAACAAATGGGGATTCTATGCGGGACTGGCGTACGAATACGAATTTGACGGCAAAAGCCGTCTGATCGTTGACGGCGTCGAGGCGGAGGCGGTCAAGACCAAGGGCGGCCGCGCGTACGGCGAGCTGGGCGTGAAACTGACCCCGGAAAAAGACGCGGCGGGACTTGCGCTTGACTTTAACGTCAAAGGGGCGGCGGGAAGTAAATACCGCGACGTCTTATTCGGCGTTGACGTGAAATACATGTTCTGAACCGAACAAAAAAAGACAAGACAAACGGCGTTTTATCGGTTGATAAGACGCCGTTTTAGTGTTTATCGTCACCGCGAGGCGATTTTATCCTCGTGGCGGTCTCTTTAAGGTAAGAGATCGCGCTGACGGCGTTTTTTATTTCAAATCCATGCCGGCTTTGATAAAGGCTTTGAATATCGGATGCGCCTTGAACGGCGTCGATTGAAATTCGGGATGGAACTGCACGCCGATGAAAAACGGATGTTTCGGTATCTCGATGATCTCGGGCAGAATGCCGTCGGGCGATTTTCCGGAAATGATCATTCCTTTTTCTTTTAAGGGTTTTTCGTATTCGACGTTCATCTCAAAGCGGTGACGGTGGCGTTCGGATATTTTATCCGTGCCGTAGATTTTGCGCGCCAGCGTTTTTTCGCCCAAAACGCACGGATAAGCCCCTAAACGCAAAGTGCCGCCCTTGTTGGAATCTTTGGTTCGCGTTTGCGTTTTGCCGTCTTTTTCCCATTTTTGCATCAGATAGATGACGGGGG